>Ga0163148_10004060_pt1 | contig 15582 bp, 14 predicted proteins | sample OliLakLV19MP7P2_FD_148606 | JGI IMG/M metagenome (GOLD analysis project Ga0163148, IMG submission 148606) | Freshwater microbial mat bacterial communities from Lake Vanda, McMurdo Dry Valleys, Antarctica- Oligotrophic Lake LV.19.MP7.P2 | ecosystem: Environmental > Aquatic > Freshwater > Lake >...
TATTAGGCGTTGCTTTGCTTGACAAAACCCCTTTAAAGGAGTTATTATCAAACCCTATTAATCAAGATGTCAAAGAACAAAAATATATTCAACTAAACTTTGATCTAATTTAACTGGACACTAATGAGGCTTTATAATACCCTAACTCATCAGCCTTAGACAAGTCAAGGCACGCACTATCTTTTTGATCTAGTTTTAACTTTAAAAGCCCTCTCGTGTAATAAGCCAGTGCGTCCTGCGGGTTAATCTCAATAGCCTTAGTATAGTCTGAGAGGGCTCCTCTGTAATCCTTGAGAATAGTCTTTGCAGCTCCTCTCTTGCCATAAGCATCTACGAACAGAGGGTTAATCTCAATAGCTTTGTTAAGGTCTTCGATGGCTCCTCGGTAGTCTTGGAGGTTAAACTTTTCAACTCCGCTATTGAGATATTCCTCTGCAGTTTGACTATAGCAACAAGTGATTGAAAGAAAGAAAGAAATAAAGATTAATATTTTTCTCATAAGTGCTTTATTGAATAGGATGTTGACTACCCTTTAATGGCTATTATAGCTGGGCTGTTTAATTGCAGAATTCCTTTATTATTTCATAAGCTTCTCCATACCCTAACTCACCAGCCTTAGACAAGTCAAGGCAAGCACTATCTTTCTGATCTAACTTTAATTTTAAAATCCCTCTCAGGCAATATGCCTCTGCGAACTGCGGGTTAATCTCAATAGTCTTAGTGTAGTCAGCTATGGCTCCTCTGTAGTCCTGAAGGTTATCCTTTGCAAGCCCTCTATTATAGTAAGCACTTTCAGACTGAGGATTAATCTCAATAGCTATGTTAAGGTCAGCTATAGACCCTCTGTAATCCTGAAGTCTTCCTTTTACTTTTCCTCTATTGTTATACGCAGATGCAAACTGCGGATCAATGTCAATAGCCTTGTTATAATCAGCTAAGGCTCCTCTGTAGTCCTGAAGGCTACTTTTTGCATTTCCTCTATTGTTATAAGCATCTGCGTCTTGGGGGTTAATCTCAACAGCCTTGTTATAGTCAGCTATGGCACCTCTGTAGTCCTTGACGTTAAACTTTGCAACTCCTCTATTGAGATATTCCTCTGCGGTTTGACTATAGCAGTTTGTAATTGAAAGCAGGATGACTAATTGAATTGTATTTGTTTTCATTTTCACATTAGTTTTACACCCACAATATCATTCAAATATTTTGTACTTAGTACATTAATTCAAATCCAAGCTCTGAAGTCCATGCTATGTACTAAGTAAAATTGTCAACAAAAACATAGTTCTTTTCATATGTCCGTTATTTTCGATAGTCTAATTTGTCCGGCTAGGCTTGCCACCAGCTCAAGAATAGATCAATCTGAATCCCCGGTTCGTGTCTTCACGAAACGGAAAAAATTTTATGTTAAGCATCGTCTCTCGCTTCGGGGACGATGCGACAGAAGTCAAGTTTAATCGAGGCGTACTTCGGTTGGGTTTCCCGGGCAAACATACTCTCCGCTACAATTGATCTCAACTGTCAAGTTCAACAATTCGTATCGTCCCCGAGTCGGGAGACGATTCTTGAAATGGAAGTGTTTTATAAATTAGCTGCGCAAAAATAATAAAAACGATGGTTTTTTTATCGATTGACTAAATCCAGTTTTAAGTATCTTTATGTCAAGCATCGCCTCCCACTTCGGGTACGATGCGCCAGAAGTCAAGTCTTCATTGCTTTCAGGCCTTCCCACCTAGCAGTTCCATTTCTGTGTCCGTCAGGTAGAAATACCTGACCGCAATAAACTGCACCTGGGGCAAGAATAAATTTACAGGGTTTTGCGTTGAATCATTACCAATAAAACATCATCTCCAAAAATCGATATTCAATGCTCAAAAACTCGAAAACAATAGGGGTTCACCGATTGATAATTGTCTTAACTACAAAGTAAACTATCTTTGATGATGATTTTGGCACAGAAAAAATGGTTTAGAAAATATGACTTTCCAATTCATCATCTTATCATTCTTTGGATCTCTGTTATTCCCGCATTGGCGCAAGATTTAGAAGTTGAGAAATTCGAGTTGGTGCGAGAAGACTCTCCTATTTTTGTTTATGAGCGCTGGATCACTTTTCCTGGTAAGGTGCCTGCAGTTAAAGCACGGGAAGTAAAAGGTGAATTTTTAATCAACGCATCCATGCACGAAATTCTGGCCCTACTGAAAGATGAGACTAAAATAAAAATCTGGCAGTCGCATGTAAGCGAATTTAAAGTATATCAACAATCAGACACTTCACATTGGCTCGAGTATTCGTATCATGATATACCCTGGCCAGTCAGTGATCAAGATCATTTTCTTCGGTATGATCTGGAAGAAGTAAATCCCGGCAAAGAAATTTTTATCCAGTTTGAGTCAGTCCTTAACCTAAAACTTTCGCCAGAAAAGAAAGGCGTAACCCGCATGGAGTTGGCAGGAAGTTGGCGCCTGGAACAAGTTTCGCCACAACAAGTAAAAGTAACCTATCGTATTCTTTCCATGCCCAGCAGCATTCCGCGCATGTTTACCGATCCGGTAATTAGAAGTAATTTAATGAGTACGATAAAGGCGCTGACAAAACTGGCGGAAGGATCTCAAAAAAATTAAGAGTGAAAAAACTTCTCACATTGAGCTTGTTGATATGTAATGGGTAAAGTCTATCTGGCCAACCTAAAACCCGCATGCAGGTTTATATAACCGCAAAATCACTCCGCCATCACCGGTCTGCCCATAATAGATTTTGCCGAAGCTTCCATAATTTCAAACGCACTTTCGGCCATTCGGTTCTCAGTATCTAGTGTTGGGTTTATCTCCACAATTTCCCAGGCACAGACTTTGGCGTCTTTACAAAGCTCTGCATTCAATACTTTGGCCTCTTCAACAGTAATACCATTGGGTACAGGCGTACCCGTTCCAGTTGAGAAGCGACTATCAATGCTATCCACATCAAATGAAACATAAATCAGATCGCAATGATCAAGCATCTTCAATGCGCTTTTTGCAACCGCTTCGGCACCAGATTTTTTCACATCTTCAACTTCTATAAAATTGACGTTGTACTTATTCAACAAATAGTTTTCAGGTTTTTCCAAATCGCGCACCGCTATGTAAACAATGTCTTCCGTATTTATCTTTGGGCCGGGAATTCCAACATTTTTTATTTGCTCCCAATAGTCGAGTGTTTCGCCACGAGGATCATTTACCTTACATTCAAAATTATCGAACCCACAAGCCATGGCCATTGGCATACCATGCATATTGCCTGATGGTGTTGTAAAAGGTGTATGCAGATCAGCATGTGCATCAATCCAAACTACACCCAGTCTCTTTTTTGGATATGCCTTCTTTAATCCTGCAATGGTTCCATAAGCTGTTGAATGATCACCGGCCATAATCAATGGAAAGAAATCATCAAAAATCTGCTCATAAACTTCTAAACACACGCGCTCTTCCATAATTAACACGCCATCAATAAACTTGGCATACGCATGTTCAGCTCCGTCAAAAAGGAGTTCATTCACATTTTCAACTTCAATTGAATCGAATCTTCTGAATAAGTCAGATTTCAAATCAAGGCTGGCAATCTTCATTGCCTCTATACCCAAACTCGCACCGCGAGTACCGGCACCGATTTCGGATTTCACCTCAATAATTTTTATTTCTCTCACAGGAACTTCACTTTAAACTTTAGGAAAATTGGATCAATCTTAAAAAACGGTCATAGGACCTCATTTCATGCCACTTCAGTAGTCGGGCAGTGCGTGAAGCCCCGAGCGAACGGGAACTTTTATCATGCTTGAAATGCGATTAATCATGGGGTTGCAATTGTATTGCAAAGATGGCAAATTTATCCCAATATTGCACCTCAATTTTAGGTTGATGGTTATTCGTTGATCGTTGTTACTTTTCAGATCATAAAGCCACCAACCACTTAACGAAACAACGAATAACTAGAGATGAAGAGCTATCGTGAACTGATTGAGCAAACCTTCGAATTTCCACAGAAAGAATTCAAGGTACGCGAACACGAGTTGTTGTTTAACGATGTTCCTTTGATGGATATCATTAAGCAATATGGAACACCGCTTAAAATAACCTATCTACCACGAATAAGCGAAAACATTCGTTTTGCACAGGCAACGTTCAACAATGCTATTGAGCGCTTTAAGTACAACGGAACATATACCTATTGCTATTGCACAAAATCATCGCATTATGATTTTATATTGGAAGAAGCGTTGAAAAATGATATTCACATTGAAACTTCTTCGGCATTTGATATTCCGATTGTACGATCGATGTATGAGCGTGGAAAAATTTCGAAAGAAACATTCATTCTTTGCAATGGCTTTAAAATGCCGAAGTATAAAGAATACATCACCGATCTACTGAACGATGGGTTCAACTGCATTCCGATTCTTGATAACCTAAGCGAAATAGACACTTACGAAAGCAACGTTAACCAACCCTATCAAGTTGGGATTCGCGTTGCCGCAGATGAGGAACCTAAGTTCGAATTTTATACTTCCCGTCTGGGTATCCGCTATAGCGATATCGTTCCTCTTTATAAGGAAAAAATTGAACCCAGTAGCAAAGCCTCGTTGAAGATGCTACACTTCTTTATTAACACGGGCATTAAAGACACTGCCTACTACTGGAGTGAATTAAGTCGATTCATTTTCAAGTATTGCGAAATGAAAAAGATTTGCGATACGTTAGACTCCATTGATATTGGTGGTGGTTTTCCCATCAAAACATCGCTCACATTCCAGTTTGATTACAAATACATGATTGAGCAGATCGTAGAAAACATTAAATGGATTTGCGAAAAGAACAACGTGCCTGTACCAAATATCTTTACTGAATTTGGAAGCTATACGGTTGGTGAAAGTGGTGCCGTGCTATATTCAATGGTTGATCAGAAATTACAAAACGACAAAGAACTTTGGTACATGATTGACGGTTCATTCATTACACACTTGCCCGATGTGTGGGGATTAAATCAAAAATATATTCTCCTCTCAATAAACAAGTGGGATGATCCTTATCATAAAGTAAATATTGGTGGACTTACTTGTGATAGTCACGACTACTATAACTCAGAATCACACACGGGTGAAGTTTTTTTACCCATGATCACCGATGAAGAACCTTTATACATTGGCTTCTTCCATACAGGCGCTTATCAGGAGTCATTAGGCGGATATGGCGGCATTCAACACTGTTTGATCCCAGCTCCAAAACATGTTCTTATTGATCGTAATGAAGACGGTGAAATAACGACCGAACTGTTTGCAAAAGAACAAACTAGCGAAAGCATGATGAAATTGTTGGGGTATCTAAGTGAACAAACTATTAAGGCTTAAGCTAAACCAAACGAAAGACTAAGCCGGCTAACTGCCGGCTTTTTTATTGAAACAATTTTTCTGCGAATTCAAACCAGCGGAAAGAATTCTGATTATATTTATTTACTTGTTACTTCTGCTCTATAGGTTAATTAATTCCAATTTTATGAATAAGACTTCACAGATTTTGATTCTCTGCTTCATGCTAATGGCAAGTTCAGTTTCATTTGCGCAGGAACTTTATTCTGCGCGTGGATATTGGACAGAATTAAATAAAGAGACATATAAAAAAATTGTTGATAAGCGCGCCAAAGGAGATACGCTGACAGATAATGAACAAGCTTATTTGAAAGATTACGAAGTCTATCTCGATACGTATTATCAGCGGATGAATGAAGAGGCGAAAGCGAACTATGAACAGATGAAAATCCAGTGGGACAGGGAGTTGACAGAGTCTCAGATTTCTTCCGAACAAAATGATTTTGAATTGCGCACCCGCGATAGGTTTGTAAATGGAATCTATGGAGCATACTACGGAGCAGCCTTTGTAGGAATTGCCAATATTGATGGCGCAGCAGGTGTAGGAATACCCTTAATAACTGCAGGATTGTGGCAATTAGGTCCTATCATAAACCCTAAGAAATATGAAAATATTAGTGTGGCAACTATGCGTGCAGGCAACACAGGAAAATTTCTGGGTTTAGCATACGGTGCGGCATTAGGATTAGCCATCGGTGGCGATTCAGACAACACAGGAGACCTTGCTTTGGCTTTTTCAACTATAGGAAGTATTTCATTAGGCGAGGCTGCATTTCAACTTCAAAAGAAAAAACCCGTATCAGAGGGGCACATAGAAATGATGCGCCATTATGGTTTCTTGGGCCCAGGAGTTGCTCTGCTAGGTGTTGGTGCAACTAGTGTCGATAATTTAAATCTCATTGGCGCAACTATTCTGGCGGGTGGTGTTGGTGGTTTGCTTATCGCCAATCAGGTTGCAAAAAAATATGACTATACATCCGGTGATGTTGATGCTATAGGTTCACTGACATTAATCACAACAGGATTAGGCTTTACTGTAGCAGCTGAATCAGTCGGCAATGGCGATAACCTCGGGCTGCTGTTAATTCCAGCTGCAACAGCAATTGCGGGCACGGTGTTTGGGCAGCGCGCTGTTAAAGGCATTAAGTTAACCAAGCGACAAGGAAGTACAATTAATTTATCCAGCGGGGGTGCTGCCCTTATTGGATTAGGCATTGTAGCCATTGCTGAATCTGATTCACCGGGTGTAATTATAGGCGTTCCTTCTGCGTTGGCATTGCTTACGCACCAACTTTTATTTCATTCTTACAGAAAGAAAAATTTAGAAGGGGGATTAAATCTGAGAAGCTCAGTAAAAAAACCGATTCAACTTTCGGTGCGAGCCACACCCGAAAATTATTTTGTGAACAAACAAATACAGCCAGAAAAAATCATCGTTACAAACAACTTTCCTAGACTAGCCAATCCTATTATTAATTTGAAATTGACTTTCTAAGATTAGTGTCTGTCTATCTAAGGCCACCAAAGCCTTTTGTTTCAGTAAAACCTGCCGGGATAACAAACTCTAAATCCGGAAGCTTTTCACTTTTCAATTCAGTTGCTTCCATCACCATAATCATTTGCGGAGTTGTTAATTCCATCTTAAGAGGAACTCCATCTAACCCATCATAATACATAGATTGGCCGCCTTTATTCATACCCAAGTTAAAAAAGTCTTTTGCATTCAAGCCTTTTATTTCTGTGGTAGTCCAGAAAACCTGATTCACAGTAGCGCCATGCTCAGTAACTTCGACAATATATTTGGTGCATTGGTGATTTAGAATCCGGGCTGTTTCAGAAGTCTTGGTAACCTTATGGGTAGATTTAGAATTTGTTTGATCTTTTCCGGATGGTAATAGGCTATATGTTTTGGATTCTCTTTCCAACATATACGTTTGATTCTTATCATTTAAAGTAAGAATTTCGGCAGCCATTATTCCGCCATCCATTTTAGTAAGTGAGTTTTTACCTTTTATTTTCACGTTTAAACTCTTAGGCATCATCGAACTCATGTCTCCCCCTTGTATAGCTTTTATGGCATTTTGCATTTGAATTTTCATTTGCGGATTTGATTCAAGCATTGCCTTCATCTGCGGGCTATTCATCTGCTCTTGCATCTGTTTCATTTTGACCTGATTAGCCGGGTCGCTCATTTGCTTTTGCGCTTGCTCCATCTGGGCTTTCATTTTAGCATCTGTGATCTCCGTTTTTATTGACCAAGCAATCGTGCCCTCAAATGTTTGAGCATAACATGCAGACGCAATCAATAGAAATAAGAAACTCAATGTTGCTTTCATAATATTTTAAATTTGTATTAGCAAAGGTAGAAAACTCTGGGCGCTAAGTTAAAATAATCGGTACAGCTTCAAGTAACCTTTCAACTTGCAAATCTGCCCTTTCACCGGTTTCAATCTCATCGCCAACTTGAATAGTGCGAATACCAAGTTGACGAGCTGGTGTAATATCACGCCCCCGATCTCCTACCATCCACGATTGTGAGACATCAATATTAAATTTGGCGATTGCTTTTTCAAACATGAGTGTACCCGGCTTGCGAGCTAATGATGCGGTTACCGTTGGATGATGTGGACAAAAATAAAAATGATCAATTCTGCCATTACACATCTTTTGAAAATAGGAATGACATGCTTCCATTTGTTGTTGGGTATAAATTCCTTGCGCTATTCCTGACTGATTGGTAACAATCACTAATAAATACCCAGCTGCTTTCAGTTTTTCTAATGCTTCCAATACACCTGGCAAAATTTCGAAACTTTCTATGCGATACGTGTAGTTAGGGTTATCCTTATTGATCACTCCATCCCTGTCTAAAAAAACACATTTATTCATAAATTCTACTGTTTCGGCTTCAATGATAAGGCATTCTGTCAACGGAAACCAGTCGATAGTCTAATTTCCAGCTGTGTTTATCTTAATGGCGATTGTTTCACAAACACTTTTATTTAGATTTGTTCTGTGCTGAAATTCCATTTTCAGCATTTTAACCAAAAGGCATTTGAGCAACGCGATAGTCATTATACCAACCTATAATGAAAAGGAGAATATCACTCTAATCATTGATTCGGTATTTTCTTTACCGAAGGATTTTGATGTACTTATTGTAGATGATAATTCTCCAGATGGAACGGCAGAGTTAGTTGAGGATCTTCAGAAGAATTATAATGGTGATCGGAAACGGCTGAATTTGATTCAGCGCCCTGGCAAACAAGGGTTGGGCACAGCCTATATTGAAGGCTTTCGATTTTCTCTGCAGCACAATTACGAATATGTGCTTCAAATGGATGCAGACTTTTCTCATGACCCAAAAGATCTGATAAACCTCTATCTCAGTTGTTCTGAGTTCGGTCATGATCTGGCCATTGGATCCCGATATGCTACCGGTGTTAATGTGGTTAACTGGCCTATGGGTAGAGTGTTACTTTCCTTCTTTGCCAGCAAATATGTTCAAACAATCACTGGCATTCCTGTGCACGACACCACTGCGGGGTTTATTTGTTATCGCAGAAAAGTATTAGAGACAATTCAGCTCGATAAAATAAAATTTGTCGGTTATGCATTTCAAATTGAAATGAAATTTCTTACCTGGAAATATGGCTTCCGCCTAAACGAAGTTCCGATCGTGTTTACGGATCGCACCCGAGGTCAAAGTAAAATGTCGGCCGGGATTTTTAAGGAAGCATTTTTTGGGGTAATGAAAATGACCATTGAAAGCTGGTTTAAAAAATATATACCGGCTTAGGAAGTTTAAAAAAGGTATACAAAAGTTTTACACATCATTTATAAAACAAAAAAAAGACCTACCAGAAATTCCAGCAGGTCTTTTTACCTATTCCCAAATCACTAATTAGCTTAATGTCTTTTCAAGTTCTTCAATCTTAGCCTTCGCTTCTTGTTTACCTAAAGAATAAGATTTTTTGTAAAGCTCCAGTGCTTCACGTTGCGTTTCTTTTTTCTTGCGTGGGGCTAACCTCGTTCTGTTAGCGGCTGTTTCAAGAGCCTGACCTTGTGCAAATAAAAGGTCTGCCTGCGTTGCTGTTGCATTTGTGGTGATATCCTGCACCTTAGTTTCCAGATTAGCAATATCCTGCTCACGAACTTTAATGGTTTCGTTGTTATCGGCTAACAACGAATCTTTCTCAACAACAGTTTTAGCAAGTCTCTGATTGTCGGAACGATAGTTTTCAACTTCAATCTGCAGGGCAGCCAACTGTTGTGTGCTTGCTTCCAAATCTTTTTTTAGTTTTTTAACCATCGCAGCGTACTTGGAAGATGACGCCTTCGAATTCTTCAAAGATGTTTCCATCTCATCCAATTTAGTCTGAGTCTGCTGGATATAAGTATTCAGGTTTCTCATTCGCGCTGCATAATCATTGTAGTTTGTGCCTTCAACCACACCTTCTCTCAAATTAATGCGACTTGATTCAATAGAATCAAGCATAGTACTCACTTCCTGCAGCATCCCCGCGGTTTGCTGACTGGCATTCAGTTCAACTCTTAGAGAATCAACCTTTGCCTTTAAATCTTTGTTCTCCTGCACATTGCAGCTACCTAGTAAGGATATTGCAATGGCTCCAATAAGTAGTTTCTGTGTCATAGTCATTTAAAGTTTTCCCTTTTCCCGTTTCTATGCAAAAAGATGAGCACGATTGTGATATTAAAATGAAAGTTCGTAACCTATTGATAATGAGACATTTTAAAAAGCAATTCTGCGAAATTAGCCTCATGTGGTTGGGAAAAAAAATCCACAACATGTATTAGAAAATAATCATTTACGATTATACCCTTCAATCAAACTTAATTGCCTGAATAGGATTGATGCGTGTGATAAAACGTGTAGGGAGCAATAGAACAATCAACACTGTAAAAAATACGATCAGGTTTAGAATAAGTACAGTGCCCCAGCTCCATTGAATAGGCACATAACTCATGTAGTAGTCGTGTGGGTTTAGCGCAATTAGTTTAAACTTATCCTGAAGAAAGCAAAGCCCTAATCCTACTCCATTACCCCAAAGTAATCCCTTTGTTATAAGGTTCATGCCATTATATAAAAAAACAGAACGGATAGACTTGTCTTGAGCTCCCATAGCCTTTAAAATTCCGACCATCGGTGTGCGTTCCATTACCAAAATTAGAATAACTGAAATCATATTTACACACACAACTACCAGAATTACTATCAGTAAAATCTTTACTTGTCTTTTGATCAAATCAAGCCACTCAAATACTTGTATGTATTTATCCCGAACTGTTTCCAAATACAAATCATAATCCATTGATTCACCAATTTGCATGGCCGATTCTTCCATGGCCACTTTATCAAAATCAAATTTATAATCCATAACGGCAGACAGACTACCAAAAAATTTATTCGTTGCTTCAGGATTATCAAGGATGGACTCCTGAATTCGGGCTAAATAATTACCAAAATCATTTCTCCATAACTGAAATGAGTTGAACGAGTTTAGATCAAGAAGCACTTCCAATCCACCGGCCTCATTGGGCAACCAATCATTTAACCGTTGCACCAAACCTATATCTCCAATAATAACCTTACTATCGAAATAATCAGATAAGTTGGTCTCATAAATACCGCTAATCTTCAATCTGCGAAAGCGCGGTGGGTTTTGAAAAAAATGCACAACAATATTATCCCCAGTTTTAGCATTTATTTTATCGGCAATCACTTTGCTTAACAACACATCATTCGAATACCCCGAGTCTGAAAAGTGAATGAACTCTCCTTCTAATAAGCTCTCTTTAAATTGTTCAATATTAAAACTTTTGCCTACACCTTTAAACACGATACCCATTACCTCATCGTCTGTTTTGATAAGGCCAGCTTTATGACTGAACTCCTGAACATGTTTTACAAAAGGAAACTGCGCTGGGTTATTGTATAATTCAATATTAAAATCAAAAGGTTGTTCTTCAACCGCGTTACTCATCGTGTATTTTGTAATCAGCAAATGATTACTAAATCCATAAATCCGATTTTTAACACCCGACTGAAAGCCTTGCATAATCAGGAAAGACACGATCGCAGCAGCTAAGCCTATAGCAATACTTGCAATAGCTATTTTATGAATGATTGATGAAAAGCTATTCTCCCGAGCTTGCCGGATTCTTTTTGATATGAAGTACGAAAGGTTCAAGGAATGGGTTAATTTTGGATATAGTGCTAAAAATAAAAAGAAATGATCAGGTTATTGGTATCCGTATTTTTCATTAGCGTAGTTCTTTCCTGCCAAGCGCAAAGGAAAGATAAATTGGTGCTTGGTGCGGAACAGCTTACTGATATTGCACAACGCCTTAAAGGCAAGCGAGTTGGACTGGTTGTGAACAACACTGCTTTGGTTGGTAAAACACACCTGGCCGATACCTTACAAAGTTTAGGAGTTAATTTGGTAAAGATTTTTGGTCCGGAACATGGGTTTCGTGGTGATGCTGCCGATGGCGAGTTAGTAAAGGATAGCATCGATCACAAGACCGGAGTTTTAGTCGTTTCCCTTTACGGAAAAAATAAAAAGCCTACCCCCACACAATTAAAAGATGTAGATGTTTTGGTGTTTGACATTCAGGATGTGGGTGCTCGCTTTTATACCTACATCAGCACGCTGCATTATGTATTGGAAGCTTGCGCAGAGAATGGAAAAAAACTCATTGTATTAGATCGTCCCAACCCAAATGCAAGTTATGTAGATGGGCCAATTCTGCAACCTGAATTAAAATCATTTGTTGGCATGCACCCTATTCCTATCACACATGGCATGACCATTGGCGAATATGCTTTAATGATCAATGGCGAAGGTTGGCTGGAAGGTGGCGTAAGGTGTGAGCTTGAAATTGTGAAAATGAAACACTGGAAACATGATGATGAGTATTCCCTTCCAGTAAAGCCTAGTCCAAACTTACCAAACGATCAAGCTGTGCGGTTATATCCTTCAATCTGTTTGTTCGAAGGCACTAACATCAGTTTAGGACGTGGCACTCAAATGCCATTTTTGGTTTTAGGGAGCCCTGAATTAAAGGATATGCCATTTACGTTTACACCGATTCCAATCAAAGGTATGTCGCTTGAGCCGCCATTAAAAAACAAGTTGTGCTATGGAATGGATTTAAGAGAAGTGAATGTTGAACGAAAAGTAGATTTAAAATACGTGTTAACATTTTATAAAATGTATCCCGATAAGGAACACTTCTTTACAAAATATTTTGATACACTAGCTGGAACAACCGAATTGAAGCAACAGATTAAAGATGGCCTGACCGAAGATCAGATACGGGTAAGTTGGCAGGCGGGACTTACTGAGTTTAAAACTAAGCGTAGCAAATATCTGTTATATCCCTAGTTCAGATTCTTGATATAGGAAAAGACATCAAGAACTTTTATTACACACATGACTAAGCAGGAAAAAGTAACGGACATTTTAAAAATATTGGATAAGCTTTATCCAAAACCCGAAGTGCCGCTGCATCATAAAGATGCCTATACGCTCCTTATCTCCGTTCTGCTATCCGCACAATGCACAGACCAGCGAGTAAATAAAACCACCCCTGCCTTATTCAAACTTGCTGACAATCCATACGATATGGTGAAGTACTCGGTAGAGGAAATTAGAGAAATTATAAAACCTTGTGGTTTAAGCCCAATGAAGTCGAAAGGGATTTATGGGCTATCGAAAATTATAATAGAAAAACACAAAGGTCAGGTGCCTAACACTTTTGCAGACCTTGAAGAATTGCCAGCCGTTGGACATAAAACCGCTTCCGTAGTAATGACCCAGTGGTTCGGTATTCCGGCATTTCCAGTTGATACACACATTCATAGACTGGCTTACCGCTGGGGTTTAACAAATGGTAAAAATGTAGAGCAGACAGAACATGATTTAAAACGCCTGATTCCTGAAGCAGCCTGGAATAAAGCTCACCTCCAAATAATTTATTATGGCCGAGAGTACTGCCCTGCCCGAGGTCATGTGTGGACAGAATGCCCGATTTGTAAAAAATATCTTAGAAAAGCACTTAGGTCATGATTTTTATCAAAAATATTAACCCCGTAAATTGAAAGTTAAGTTTTCAATTTACGGGGTTGTTTATTGCATTTGACTTATGATTATCCGTACGAAAGAACAAGAAATACTCCGTTATTTGCGCTACTTCCCGGCTGCTGGAATTGTGGGGCCAAGGCAATGCGGTAAATCTACACTTGCACATCTTCTTGTCAAAAAAAAAACAGGTTCTGTCTATCTGGATCTCGAAAACCCTGACGGCCGAGTAAAGCTTACGAATCCTTCCCTCTACTTTGCTGAGCATAAAAACAAACTAATCTGTTTAGACGAGGTTCAATTTATGCCTGAAATATTTGCCGTACTTCGGGGAGTCATTGATCGTAATAAAAAAAAGGGTCAGTTTCTGTTGTTGGGGTCAGCTTCGCCAAACCTTTTAAAACAATCATCCAAAACCCTTGCTGGAAGAATTTCATACGTTGAGCTATCGCCATTTTCGCTTACCGAATTGATTCAAAATAAAAAACCGGACTTCCAAAAGGTATGGATTCGAGGTGGATTTCCACGCAGCTACTTGGCACCAACGAAGGACATCAGCATGGTTTGGCGCAAAAATTTTATTCGCACATTTCTGGAACAAGATTTATCGAACTTGGGCATCGGTATTGCTCCAGAGAATATGCGAAAGTTTTGGATGATGTGCGCGCATCTGCATGGGCAAATGCTTAACCTCTCGGGATTAGGCCACTCGCTAGGAGTTAGTCATACCACAATAAGAAATTACATTGATGTAATGACCGGCACGTTTATGATAAGAAAATTAGAACCGTATTATAGTAACATTGATAAGCGTCTAAAAAAGACTCCTAAAATTTATCTCTCTGACTCCGGGATTTTACACGCATTGTTGAATATTAACAGTTTAGATGACTTGCTTGCACATCCAGTAGCAGGATTTTCTTGGCAGGATTTTGTATTAAGTCAGCTTGTTGATTCCTTGAAAGGCTGGGAATTTTATTATGCAGCAACTGCAGATCAGGCTGAAATTGATTTCATTCTTAAAAAAGGAAGGCATCTAATTGCTGTGGAAAGTAAGCTATCAAAAGCACCAAATATTACCCGTGGTTTCTACAACCTGCTGAATGATTTAAAAATTAAGAAAGCCTTTGTAGTCTGTCCTATTGAAGATAGTTTTCCACTAGCAAAAAATACTACAGCCATAGGTATTAGCGAACTTATAAAAAAAATTGAACTCCATTAAATGAAGCCGATAAGAATCATATTTATGGGTACGCCCGAATTTGCTGTACCCAGTCTCGAAATACTGGTTGAGAATAAATTTCAGGTTGTGGCCGTAATTACTGCGCCCGATAAACCTCAAGGTCGCGGACAAAAGCTGACCTTTTCGCCAGTAAAAGAATGCGCGATCAAGTACAACATTCCAGTTCTTCAACCCACCAATCTTAAGTCACCAGATTTTCTTGCTGAGTTAAAAAGTTATGAAGCGAGCTTGCAAATTGTAGTTGCTTTCCGCATGTTGCCAGAAGCGGTTTGGTCTATGCCGGCTATTGGAACATTTAATTTACATGCATCCCTCCTTCCACAGTATCGGGGGGCAGCGCCTATAAACTGGGCCATCATCAATGGAGAGAAAGAAACGGGTGTAACAACTTTTTTTCTTAAACATGAGATTGACACCGGTAGTATTATTTTTCAGGAAAAGGAACCCATTCATAATGAAGATACTGTTGGCGATTTGTATGAACGCCTGATGAATAGAGGCGCGCACTTAGTTTTAAAAACTGTACAAGCAATCGAAACTGATAGTTATCCTTCATTGCCACAGCCAACAGAAATTGGGATCAAGCATGCTCCTAAAATTTTTAAAGAAACCTGCGAGATAAACTGGAACCAATCCACTAAGAAGATCATTGATTTTGTGCGTGGGCTCAGCCCTTACCCAACCGCAACAACAATACTGAATGGGAAAGTCTATAAAGTATTCAAGGTTAAACTGTCCACAGTCGACAGTCAACAGTCGCCAGCGGACTGTGGACAATTCAACACAGACAATAAAACATACCTGCACATTAAATCCTCAGACGGGTGGGTTGCGAT
>Ga0163148_10004069_pt1 | contig 15563 bp, 14 predicted proteins | sample OliLakLV19MP7P2_FD_148606 | JGI IMG/M metagenome (GOLD analysis project Ga0163148, IMG submission 148606) | Freshwater microbial mat bacterial communities from Lake Vanda, McMurdo Dry Valleys, Antarctica- Oligotrophic Lake LV.19.MP7.P2 | ecosystem: Environmental > Aquatic > Freshwater > Lake >...
ATAAGCTACCACTGGTTTGGGTTTCGGCTACGCTCAACCCGCCATGACTGAAGGTTGAGCGCAGTCGAAACCTGTTTGTTTGGTAGGTTATTAAACCGCAAAGCCCTTAAAGCAGTAAGCTTTCGTAGTGAAACCAGCTTTGTCGTGAAGCCAGCTTTGCGGCAGCCGTAGAGTAAGCGTTAGGCAGCCTTCTCGCCTGGGTACACTGGGCGAACCGAATAGTGGGAGCGCTTGCAGAATGTTAAGCCAGTTAGAGAAATTGAGCCTGAACACTGATGGTCGTTATGCCAGCGATGAAGAACTGCAATTTGTGGGCGACTATGTACAATTGTTTGGTCTCCGGTTGCAGACGTATCAGACGCTTCAGTTGGTGGAAGCCGCGATCGTGCAGCAGGTAGAAACCAAGATGCGCTTGCTTGACCCGAACCTTTTTCGCAGTGGTAACGAAGATGTCAGTGCGAAATGGAAGCGCGATACGCTGCGAGTGCTGCGCTACTCTGCGGTTGCCATGCTGATGAATGATCCCGAAACCTTGCGCGAACGCTTTCTCTTCTGGCTCCAAACCATTATGAAAGCTTTTGGCGCTCAAAAGAGCTGCAACGCTACTTATGAAGTGATGCAGGAAGTCGTCAAGCAGCATTTGACACCCGTTCAAGCCGGCCTGTTCTGCCCCATTCTGGAGATTAATCGGCAGACATTGGGCAAGGATTAACGCCGTGGTTTGGGGCATTAAGGATGGAAAAAGTTTTAAGTTTTGAGTTTTGAGTTTTGAGTTGATTTAGCGCCAGAGTTCAGTTCCTTTGGGCGACGATTTATGGGTGTTGGAGCGGTTCATAACCCACGCATCTTTTTGCTTTCTGCTTGACTCACCGATACCCTGCCGCTTGCAGTGAAAACAGTTGGGCATACCGTCCGTTCGATCGCAGTAGTTCTTCGTGAGTGCCTTGTTCAACGACTTTGCCCTCTTGAAGCACCATAATTTGGTCTGCCATCCGCACAGTTGAAAAACGATGAGAAATAAGAATCGCCATCTGCGTCTGCGTCATGGCACGAAAATGGTTGAAAATGCGGACTTCGGCTTCGGCATCCATAGCTGATGTCGGTTCATCCAACACCAAGATATCGGCGTTCGATCGCATAAAGGCACGGGAAAGCGCGATCTTTTGCCACTGCCCGCCCGATAGCTCACGACCGCTTTTGAACCAGCGCCCAAGCTGCGTGTGATACCTGTCTGGTAGTGCTTCAATGAAGGGTTGTGCGGTGCCTTTAGCGGCAGCATCGCGCCAACGGGCTTCATCGTCCATAGATGCAACATCGCCCGCGCCAATGTTTTCGCCCACGGTGAATTGGTAGCGGACAAAGTTTTGAAAAATCACGCCAATCCGCTGCTGAAGCGTGTCGAGATCCCATTCGCGCAGGTCTAACCCATCCAGAAGGATGCGTCCGCTGTCGGGCGTGTAAAGGCGCGTCAACAGTTTGATGAGGGTCGTTTTGCCGGAGCCGTTTTCGCCGACGATCGCTAGCTTTTCGCCTGGTTTCACATGCAGTGAGATTGCTTGCAGTGCAGGCTGAAGGCTGCCCGGATAGCAAAAGCTCACCTGCTCAAAGCGCAGCCCATCGCCCGGTAATAGCCCTTGCGTCGCCTGTCCAACGGGTTTGGCAATCGGTTGTTCCAGATATTCGTAGAGGTTCGAGAGGTAAAGGCTGTCTTCGTACATGCCGCCGATTGCACTCAGCACGGAAGCAAACGTTGCCTGCCCTTGCCGAAACACGACTAGATACATCGTCAAGTCGCCGAGAGAAATGGTGCCCGCGATCGCCTCCAGCACAATCCATACGTAGGCAGCGTAGAAGGCAAGCGTGCTCAACAATCCCAAGAGGTAGCTCCACAACCCGCGCCGAATCGTCAAAGCCCGGTCTTCGCCATAAAGGTGACGGAAGATGTCGCGGTAGCGGCGCAGCAACATGGGACCCAGTTGATACAGCTTGACTTCCATTGCGGTCGTGTCGTTTGAAAGCAGCCATTCCAGATAGTTTTGCTGTCGCGTTTCGGGGGCACGCCAACGAAAGAGGCGAAAGGCTTCTCCGGCAAAGCGCGTCTCGGCAATAAACGCAGGAATGGCTGCCACCATTAGCACCAGTACAGCCCATGCCGAAAAGTTTAGCAGCAACCCACCGTATGCCAGCAGCGAAAGGGTATCCTGCACTAGCCCGAAGGTGCGACCAACCAGGCTGAGCGGGCGACTGGAGGCTTCTCGCCGTGCCCGCGCCATTTTGTCGTAAAACTCTGAATCCTCGAAGTGCGAAATATCAAGGGTTAACGCCTTCTCTAAAATCAGGACATTAACTTTGTGTCCTAACAGTGCCCGCAGTAGAGATTGACACAACGCTAAACCCTGTTTACAACCTGCCTGGAGTGCAATCAATCCGGCTTCGATGCCTAAGTACATCAGGGTGTGCGATCGATCGTCCGCTAAGCCCGATCGCGCCGCCTGAACCACCCCATCCACAATCAGTTTGCCTACGTAGGCAATCGCGCCGGGAAGTAAGCCAGCAACTAAGGTCAGCACCATCAGCGCAATGGTGAGCGCTCGATTGGTTGTCCACACTAGCGCGATCGCCCGTCCACAATATTGATACATTGACAACGACTGTCGTAAACTCTGCCAGCGCTGTCTCAGCCGATTTTGTTGAAAATTCCTCATCCTCCTACGATACCTTTCGGCGATCGGAGTTGTGAATTTAGTCGTCAGCGTCAACTCAAAACTCTCTAGCGAAGCGCTACTCAGGGCTTAAACGTCATGCCTCAATGCCGATTAGAGGATGACCTAGGCAGTGTTTTAAAACTTCTTCGCTGCGTTGCCTAGCCGCGCTGAGCTGCAAGTTCGCGCTCACAGAGCCAAGTCCACTCAAGGGACTAAAGACGGCTTGCAGTCCCTTGAGTGGACTTCGTGCCGTTAGCCCGGATTTTCAATCACGGGCGGGAGAAGAGCGTAGTGAAGGATTTTAAAACACGCCCTAGCCTTGTTATAAGCCCATAGCCAACTCGATAGAGCCAATAGAATTGCCTTTTCGTCTGTAAACGGATGGTTGAAATGATCCTCAAAGCGTAGCCGTAAAAGCGCCTCTCCACGTTCTGTCGGTTGGTCGTTGACCGCTCTGGAAAATGGCTGTTCATCATTCTAAGGATCGTGGATTAAATAAAACCGATAAATTGTTCGTAGGTAGGGGCGCACAGCCGTGCGCCCCTACGGAAAACGCCGAGGTGATTAAATTCTTGTTCCTAAGTGAATCACGTCCATAAGACGGTACGATCCTGAAAGCTCAGAATGTTGGTTTCGTTTTGCAATGGCGCTCAAGTTAATTAATCACTTCGACAGCAGTTTTACCCTTAGTTCAGAGGCAAAGGCGACTCTGTTTGAGTTGCTTCAGGGTGAAACGTTCCTCCAGCAAGTAGCCGAGCAGGTGCAGAGTTCAGCGGTTGTCTTTACCGAACTGCTCTTTCAACCTGTTCCGTATAGTGCAGCGACTCCAAAGGGGATGCCAGCCGCATTTGAGCCATTCCACAAGGCTGATGGCTACGTCATCATCAACGTACCGCCCAACTTTATGTTCAAGGCGAAAATTTCCAAGCCCAGTCGCCTGTGTGCCATTTATCGTCACGTTGGGTGATAGCAACCAGAAAGGAAGGATAACGGCTAAACGCTAAGGATAGTGGCTTAATTAACCTGAACCGCTTCTCTTCTGTAGGGACGTTACATGTAACGTCCCTACAGAAAGCATTGCACCTGATTAAAGCCGCGATCCTAAGAAAATTTTTATCTTTTATCCCCTATTCTTTATCCTTCGTATGTCTCCTCAAATCGACATTCCGGCGCTTTCTAGCTTGGAGTTTGTTCTTTATATTGGCGATCGTGGTCAGTTGCCCGAACCATTGCAGGGAAGGATTGGTGTGTATGCCATTTTTGATCAAGCTCAAACGCTGCAATACGTTGGCTATTCCCGCGATATTTACTTAAGCCTGAAGCAACATTTGGTGCGTCAACCAGAGCACTGTTATTGGCTGAAAGTGCAGACGATCGATCGCCCTAATCGTACTGTGCTAGAAGAAATCCGGGCTGCCTGGATTAATGAGAATGGGTCGGTGCCAGTAGGAAATGGTGCTGATGAAGGGCTGTGGACACAGGCGATCGATGCGAAAACGCAAATGACGCTGGAAGAGCAGTCTAGCTATGCAGGGGCGATCGATGAATTGACTCAAATGAAGGTGCTAAAGCAAGTGGCTCGGCGGGTTGAAGCAGAAATACTAGACGTATTAAAGTCTCGCGGCGTTCAGGTCGAAATTCGCTTCAATCCCAAACTAAAAGAAGCAGGTTTGTTGGATCTAAAGTAAATGCTTCTGTAGCAATCCTATTTTAAGTGTGAAACTTGGTTATGCAGATCCCCGACTTCTATGAGAAGTCGGGGATCTTGCCTTCAATGATTTGTATCAACCTGTTGACTTATCCCTCTCAATCTGACTGATTCTCTCTCTGAAAATCGCCTCGACTTCACGCTCAGGATCAGCCATATCGTATGGATAGGGATAAGTAATAGCGTTTGGGTCACGACGGCTCATCAAAACCTGCAACGCTGCATGAAAAGCCTCATCATTGTTTCGATGCTCTGAGAGATAACGCTTCAGTTCAGCGTTGGCTAGTTGATTTAAATCTTGAGCCATAGAACGAACTCCCAGTTTCCATCCTCAAAAATGACGATCGCAAGATCGTCCGCGCTTCCACCTTGAACATCGATCGTCTTCGCCTTTTGGTCGTAGCGAAAAACGTTGATTGGCTAAAACAGGTTAGAAAACAGTTGACAGACAAAAATGGCTGCTTCAGCTTGTTCGCGCGTTGGCAAGTAATGACTCCTACTTGTTCAGATCTCCGGCTTCTCGTAGAAAGCGGCGACTTCGCCTTCACGGGTGATTTATGGCTCAACCCAACAGCCATCCGATTTGATTAGATTGATTAATTCTTCAACGCCTTGCGCTTCCGGGACTTTTTTAATTTCATCGCGTCCACGGTAGAGCGAAATCCAGCCTGCTTGTTTGCCCACATAGCCGTAGTCTGCGTCTGCCATTTCGCCAGGACCGTTCACAATGCAGCCCATGACGGCAATGTTCAGACCAGTCAAATGGTTGGTCGCTTCTCGCACTTTATGCAGCACGTCTTCAAGGTTGAAAAGCGTCCGTCCACAAGACGGACAGGCAACGTACTCTACCATCGTCCGGCGTAAACCTAGGGCTTGCAGAATGCCATAGCAAACGGGGATTTCCTTTTCGGGTGCTTCAGTGAGGGAGACGCGGATGGTATCGCCGATGCCGTCTGCCAATAGCGTCCCAATGCCAGCGGTGGATTTGATGCGACCATACTCGCCATCACCTGCTTCGGTCACGCCAAGATGCAAGGGGTAATCCATACCTAACTCGTCCATCCGCTTGACCATCAGACGATTGGCAGCAATCATCACGGGCACTCTGGAAGCTTTGAGCGAAAGTTCGATGTGATAGAAGTTGAGCGATTCACAAATGCGGATGAATTCGAGTGCCGACTCGACCATACCTTGGGGCGTGTCGCCGTAGGTAAACAGCATCCGCTCTGCCAGAGAGCCGTGGTTGACTCCAATCCGCATCGATTTGTTCTGATCACGCAGGGAAATGACGAGCGGTGCCAGCGTTTCGCGAATTTTCTCGCCGATTTCGTCAAACTCTGTCTGGGTATATTCGGTACGATCGCTCTTCGGCTTCTCAAACACATAGAGACCTGGATTGATCCGCACGTTGTCCACATGCTTGGCGGCTTCCAACGCAATCTTTAACCCGTTATGATGCACATCTGCTACCAGCGGCACGGGTTGGTAAGTAGCGATTAAGCGACGACGAATTTCTTCCATCGCCTTAGAGTGCGCCATGCTGGGTACGGTGACACGCACAATTTCGCAGCCGATTTCGTGCAGACGACGAATGGCAGCCACCGAACCCTCAATGTCCAGCGTGTCTTCATTGATCATGGACTGGACGGCAACAGGATGATGCCCGCCGATGGCGATGCTACCCACGGGCACCGAGCGTGTTTTGCGACGCTGAATGGAGGTATCGATCGGCACGGCTGTAGAAGCAGTGGAGGTAAGAGGGCTAGGCAGAGTTTGCATACGCTGATTAATAAAGCTCGGCAGCAAGACAGGATAATTGGTCTCTGTCCTTACAGATTGCCATAGATAGGGTAAGTTTGACAGTTAAGACGCGACAAAAGCTTGGGATGACGAACGGTGACGACAGCCGTGGTAACTCAAATGCTTAATTGCTACCCTTACCGAACCGCGCTACGAGCATCTTCGCGGGGTTTTGCTTTATTCACCTTGAGCTGACGACCCATCCATTCAGCTCCGTCCAAGTCAGCGATCGCGGCATCTTCTTGCGGCTCGTCGGCGAGTTCGACAAAGGCAAACCCACGCAAGCGTCCCGTTTCGCGATCGGTGGGTAGCGAAAGGCGCTTGACGGTGCCATAGGCAGCAAACACTTCCGTCAGATCTTCTGGAGTAGCTTGATAAGACAAGTTACCAACGTAAATAGTCATGAGCGATGTGGGAGCGAATGGTTAGTACAAAACCCATCACTCCGGTGATAGCACATCACTCCCACCGCATTCTGAAAAGCCTGATACCGATCGAGTGCGGCTAACGCGAAAACCAGGGTTAGTCGATCGAAATCGACTTTGGAGCACCGCTATTGCCATTGTTGGTTCTGCTTGCTGATGTATAAGCAGTGCTACCCGATTGCTGGTCAAGCCAGCTTCTGACGGGATCTTCAGAGAGATTAAGGCGAAGCAGCCCAGACAGAAAACCGCCGAAGAAGGCAACGGGCTGCTGCGAAAGCTCTTTCCAAACGGGGGTTAGTTCATCAAGAAACACGAATAGAGGCTCCTTTGGGTTGTCATGCTTTCATTGGTGATTGTAACGCGAAGCGAATAAGCCCGTAGAGGAAGAGGCAGTTTGGACAACCTCGACAGGCAATGATGGCAACCCTTTATGTTCAAAGGTTAAAGAATAAGGGATCTGCGGGTTAATAAAGTACCCATTAGCCAGGTTTCGACTACGCTCAACCTTCAAATGTCGCGGGTTGAGCGCAGTCGAAACCCGATCCCCTGGGAGCTTATTTTCTTGCAAGCCCCTAAAAAGGTTGAGCCTACTGCTGCGTAGAAGCAAGCGTCATCTTTTTGCGTTTAGCCTTTTGCTTCAGGCAACATGCACTTGTCGCTATCGCAGCCAGCAGGACCTTCGGCAAGGCTAAAGCCAGAATCATAGCGGCTGAGAGCGGCGTAAAAGTCACTCGTTTGTTGCTTAGTGGCTACATCTTGCTGACGGCGATCGAACGTTTCTTTGTCAATCTTCTCAAACGGTAGTCGCGGGAAGGGCGCATCAAACCGCGCTAACAGAGCCGCGCTGATATAGCCTTCGTCGTGAGCGATCGCCTGATAAAGCCGTTGTGCCAGTGGTTCAACTTCAGCTTCGGTCAGTTCGATCGTGGCGCTGGTGTTGTGCGCGGTGTAATAGGTTTGCACCTGCATGTAGAAGTCGAACTGCGCGAGGGCAGAGAATTGTTCGATCGCGATCGTGTCGGCTCCTGGCAGGTTTGCCCAGGACACTTCAACCGGAATCTCAACCAGCCACTCGGTGCAGCGGGGATCAAACGGATCATTCAAGAGGTTGCCGTTTTCGTCCTTGTCTGACTGCGACGGCACAATGCTGTAGCCGTAATCGAGACACGCCAGCGCCACGGGATCATTTTTGCGGAAGGTGATGCGTCGGATGAAGCGCTGTGCTTTGGGTGGATGCCAACCGGGGCTGGCTCCTGTAAGCAAGGACTTGGTGCCCGCTGGCTGAACGGTGGTGCAGCGGTTGGGTCGTTTTAAGCTGTGGCGATCGCAGTATTCCCACACAGCTTGCTCCACTAAAGCTCGCCAGCGCGATAGATAGGCTTGCTCTTTCTGCTTGAATGCCAAGCCCGTCACCGTATCGGGTCTGCCTGCTTCCCACCAGCGGAGCCATTCCACCCCAAAGGCATGAACGAAGAAATCGAACAGTCCAGTAAAGGAAACGCCGACGATCGGATCTAGATCGCGTGACTTCTGGTAGCGCGGTTCGGCAAAGCGATGGTTTAGCAACGCTGCGACCGAGAGTGCGGCGGCTTTGAAGGCATCCGCTTGTTCTTCGAGGTTATTGGGATCAAGCTGATTCAGATGGACTTCTGCCAGATTGCAGTGGAAGTCGGCACCCAAAATTTCACCGCAAGGATTCAGCCCGTAGCGTCCCAGACGGTGCTCTAGCTCATCCGCAGGCATTTGAGGCACCTGTTGCTGGAGCCATTCTCTGGCTGTGCCCTGATTGTAGGCAGCAAGGAAGTCGGCTTTTAGTTCAGGAGTGGTCAACACATCGCGGTTAGAACGAGCGATCGCCTCTGGTGCGTACTGAATCGCGCCTTCACCCGAATAAAACTGTTTGCGAACGGCATCGACACATTCTTGCTCCGTTGGCTTGTGGTGATACACACGAGTATGGTTTGCCATCCTCAGGGCATCGCGTTCTGGGTCAATGCGCCAATTGCCTGCGTCATCTTGCTGCCACAGGTTGTCTTTCGCCACCGCAAAGGCAGTATCACTGCTCACGCCCTGCCGCATTCCCGCCGATCGCCGGATATTGCCTGCTACAACGGTTGCAGCGGCTTCGTCAATCAACAGACAGCACTCCACAGAGGTCAACTGTCGCCCGATCGCCTTATTCAACAGCGCCGCACAGCGTTCGTACAGCCCTGGTAGGCGAATGGGGTTCGCCATGCCGCCAAAGCCTTTCAGCACTTCACCTTCAGCGCGGACATCGCTCATATTCACGATGACGGAAAGATCGCCAGTAAAGCGATCGTCCGTTGAAAGCTCCAACAACGTTTTGTACGACTGCACCCATCCCTGACGGCTATCGCCGACGCGGATTTGTACCTGGTTGCCGTCTACAGTTACTTGAGTGCGATCGTGCCGTTGATCAGCCGCTGTTTGACCAATTTCTCCCTCTACGCTGACAACCAACCGATTGCGAATGGACGGTAACTGGCTGATGTAACGTGGTTCTAAAATTGCACCCGTGCCACAACCCATCATGGCGAGATCCATCATCAGCCCAAACGCTTGCCAGTCGATGACGTTGGTGCTGGTGCAGTTGTATGCGCCCGAGAAGTTTTCGGGCTTGTTGATCCAATCGGTGCCGCCGACCCAGAGCCAGCGTCCTGATGGCAAGCTCTTAAGCTGCTGCTGCATTCGCTGAATCAAGTCAGCTTCTTCACGAGTGAGTTGCCCTAAGTCAACCAGTCCTTGCGTTGTCCGTTGAATGACGGCTGCTAGTGGTTCACGACGATTTTGGGTACGACGGCTATAGGTGCGGAAAAAGACAGGGTTGGCAGTTGGAGCCGTGACAGGAAACTGACCCGATAAAAAGGCTGAATCCTCAGTTGTAGCGGCACTGGATTGCAGACCCTGCTTGGAACGAACTTGGTTAAGTTCTTGAACCATAGGTTAGGCGCTCACTTCTTGGAAACGGATGGGCTTTGGCTAGATATGGACTCTAGAAACCACAGTCTACACTATCAGTAGTAAAGTGTGGCTCAGTAGAGTTCTAACACGAAGTCCTAGAAGCGGCGCATTTTTTGTGGCGATCGCACTCATCCCGATGATCCAGACATTATTCAGATGGCAACGAAGCTAGTCGCTGTCTTGCAAGCGACAAAGCGTGCGCCTCGCTCAATCTGTTCCATTGCTTGATGTTGCGTCATGCCAGGACCGATCGTGTCAGAGTCCCCAAGATTGCGGCTGTTTTGTGCCTCAATCAAATAGCGGTGAAACTCAACTGGTACTAAACCTGTCCTGGCAAAATGCTGACCGAACGCGGCAATGACACCTGCATGACTAGAAAAGGAGAGCTTTTTGCTGAGGAGAAAAGCAGATGCTATATGGAACATTGTGTAGTAAGCACGCGAAACGGCAAAGTCATAAAAGCGCTGCTCTGCCAATAGTTGAGCAGCTTGAAGGCTTTCTTGTGCTTTGCGAATCAGGGCAGCTTGTTCTGGAGTCAGAGCATCACTCCCTCACGGCGAACATTTAAAAGTAGAGGGCTTTGTTCAGTTAAGTAGCGATCGGCAGCAATGAAAACGCAAGCGATGACAACCCCGTAATCTAAAGAGAGGGCTGCGGTCAATTGCCCAGTGCGCGCAATTTCATCACCAGGATTCACTAAGTCTTTCAGGACAATAAGAACATCGATATCTGAGTCTAGTGTCGCTTCCCCGCGTGCCTGTGAGCCGTACAAAATTAGTTGCTCTAGGCGATCGCCATATAGCTCAACCAAACACTGCTTAAGCTTCGTCAGCACTATGTTCAGATTCTTGCTCATAACGCAAAGCTGTAAAGAATGTGTCACTCACCGCTAACATTCACGCGAGCCTCAATGCCTGACAGAGCATAGCCAGATTAACAGACGGTCTTGCAAATTTCTGTCAAAGGATAGCGTTGCATGGTGCCGACGTGGATTAATCCTTGCCTGTCAATTGTACTGTGAGTCGCTGGGCGATCGCGCCGCTGGTGCGTTTAGCAGGCTGCGATCGCCCCCGCGTGGGCAGGCTAAACCGCTTGTCCTGTGCTGCTGCTGCTTGCTTGCCCGTCTGCCCCTGCTTTAAGGCGGCTGACCGTACTCCGGCGAATCCGCTCGCTCTTGCGGACACCGCCTGCCATTTCGTATTCACGGCTGTTTTTGCCGTACTTGAAGGCAACTCCAATCAACATCTGGTCTGCCAGGTCGCCCAGAAGCTTCTCCAAGGTATCAAGTTCAGACTTGGACGAATCGATGATGGCGAGAGCGGTGTTATAAGCGTCCAGCTTGGTGCGGAGTTGTTCCATCTGAGCGGTGAGATGGGCGAGGGTGCGAACATCCCCAAAATCCATCCTGGGGTCAACGGCTTTTAACCCCGCAGAGCGGAGTTCAGCGTTTTCGAGCATGCGGGAGGTACGTTTTTTGCGGGACATGATGCAAGCCTGCTATGCGAGTGGATAAGACCAGCATGGCTGATGGGTCATGGCTTTGAGAGCCGCAAACCCCGCAAGGTTGTGTGTGGTTTCTAAGAAGGGGTGGGCGATCGACAGGTAGTTGTACTGCGGTACTGCACGGATGAGTCTGATGCAGCCGTTGCAGAAACCGGGTTTCTTTACAGGCATCTGCCGTTTCAGCGTCTAAATTGCAGCCAGAAACCCGGTTTCTCTCAAAGCGCTCGTTCGCACTTCACAAATGCTTCACCGTCAGTAACTAACGCTTCACCGTAAGTCACCACAGCTTCATCGTCAGTCACTAACGTTTGAGTGGAAGTCACCACAGCTTGAGTGGACGTAACCACAGCTTGTGCAGACGTAAGGACAGCTTGAGTGGAAGTCACCACGGCTTGAGTGGCGGTAAGGACAGCCTGAGTGGACGTTACCAACGTTGGTGCAGAAGCTACCACTGCAACCTCGCGGGGGGTTTAGACCTCGGAGGTTTCCAAAACCTCCGAGGTCTGAGCGGGCACGTCACACCACCCTTGTCTTTCTCAAGCACCTCGGCGGTAAAATAAAGCAGGTTAAGATACCGACACTAAACCCCTTGCAGGTGAGTGCAGGTTTACGGTTGTTGGCAGGGTGCTGAAAAGCATACGTCTGGATAAATGCATGACGACTGAAACCGCTTTCGAGAACGACATTTTCATCAGCTATGCCCACATCGACAATGAACCCTTAACCCAGGGGCAAGAGGGCTGGATCTCGGACTTTCATCAATCACTGGAAAAGCGGCTAGCGCAACTGTTGGGCGCTGACCCTCGCGTTTGGCGCGATCCAAAACTGCAAGGCAATGACTATGTGATGGAGACGATCGTGGATCAGTTTCCGAAGGTGGCGCTGCTGGTGTCAATCTTCTCGCCGCGCTATCTCAAATCGCAATGGTGTATACGCGAGCTACAGGACTTTCAAACGGCTGCTAGCCAGACAGGTGGTGTTCGCGTTGCCAATAAAGCCCGCATTTTTAAGGTGATCAAGACTCCAGTCCCTTTGGAACAGCAGCCGGAGGAGATGCGGAAGCTGTTGGGGTATGAGTTTTATCAGCTCGATCACACGGGCAAGCTGTTGGAGTTTAACCGCATCTTTGGGCGTGAGGCAGAGGAGAAATACTGGACAAAGCTGAACGACCTGGCGTATGACCTTTCCCAGTTACTGGAAACGCTGTCGCAGCAGGAGGTGAAACTCCTACCAGAGACACCCACGCCAGGGAACGGGGCTGGGGCGACGGTCACCACGTCAACCACTACGAACAACGGCGCGTCTGTCCCGCTGGCTGGCTCTAGCGGCATTGCGGTCTACCTGGCAGAAACCAGCTACGATTTGCAGGAGGATCGCGACAAGATTAGGCGGGAACTTCAGCAGCGGGGACATCTGGTGTTGCCCGACCAGACGTTGCCCACCTACTATCCTGACTTTGAACGGGTGGTGACGGAGAACCTGGCACGGTGCAAGCTGTCGATTCACCTGATTGGGGCACGCTACGGTGTGATTCCAGAGGCGGCGGAGCGATCGCTGATGGCACTTCAGCATGATCTCGCGGTTGCCCAGGATCGGGAACGCACAGAATTTTCGCGGCTGGTGTGGATGCCTGTGGGGTTAGAAACCCAGGATGCGCGTCAGCAGGCGTTGATTCGATCGCTCCAGGAAGACCCGGACTGGCTGCAAACGGGCATTGAGTCGCTGAAAACCGTGATCCAGGATCGACTCATCGCGCCGCCCCCGCGTGTAGAGAACGGCTCCGACGACGACTCACCGCTGCGCGTCTACCTCATCTGCGACCAAAAAGACCTGGAGGGCATTGTGCCGCTTTACAATCACATCTTCGATCGCGGCTGGGAAGCGCTCTTACCTGCGTTTGACGGGGATGAAGCCGAGGTGCGGCAGGATCATCAAGCCAACCTTTGTGACTGTGATGCGGTGTTGATTTACTATGGCAGCGGGAATGACCTGTGGCTGCGGGCAAAGCTGCGCGATTTACAAAAGGTGGCGGGCTATGGGCGCACCACGCCGATGTTAGCAACGGCAATTTACGTGGCGGCACCGGAAAACACGAAGAAACAAATGCTGCGCACCAATGAGGCGATCGTGATTAAGCAGTTTGATGCCTTTACGCCAGAGACATTGGCACCGTTTGTCAGTCAGATTGCTCAGGCACAGGGAGGACAGCAGCGATGACCACAGGCACCCAGACTCGCACCAATCCCTTTCCAGGGCTGCGACCCTTTGAAGCCGAGGAAGACCACCTGTTCTTTGGGCGCGAAGGGCAAACGGATGAGCTATTGCGACGGTTGCGATCGCACCGCTTTCTGGCAGTGGTGGGCACATCGGGCAGTGGCAAGTCGTCGCTGGTGCGGGCAGGGCTGCTGCCTGCACTCTACAGCGGCTTTATGGCGGGGGTTGGTTCGGGCTGGCGGGTGGCGCTGTTGCGACCAGGGAATGCGCCGATCGCCAATCTGGCAGAGGCATTGAACCATACGGATGTGTTTGGCTCGGAGGGGGAAGATCAACGCCTGCAAACGATCATCACGGAGACGGTGCTGCGACGGGGCGCGCTGGGATTGGTGGAGGCGGTGCAGCAGTCGCGGTTGCCAGCGGACGAGAATCTGCTGGTGGTGGTCGATCAGTTTGAGGAACTGTTTCGGTTTAAGCAACAGTCGTCCAGCGAGGCTGCGGGAGATGAGGCGGCGGCGTTTGTGAAGCTGCTGCTGGAGGCAACCCAGCAGACCGCACTGCCGATCTATGTGGTGCTGACGATGCGATCGGACTTCTTGGGCGAGTGCTCCCAGTTTCGCGATCTGCCGGAAACGATGAACGATAGCCAGTATTTGATTCCCCGCATGACGCGCGACCAGCAGCGACAGGCGATCGAGGCACCCGTTGCCGTGGGTGGTGGGACGATCGCGCCCCGGTTGGTGAGTCGTCTGCTAAACGATGTAGGCGATAACCCGGATCAGTTGCCCATTTTGCAGCACGCGCTGATGCGAACGTGGGAATACTGGACAGCGCACCACCAGGGCAATGAGCCGATCGATGTGCTGCACTACGAGGCGATCGGCGGCATGGAGCGGGCGCTGTCGCAGCATGGGGATGAGCTTTACGACGGGTTACCAGACGATCGGTCGCGGCAGCGTGCCGCATGGCTGTTTCAATGCCTCACAGAAAAGGGAGCCGATGGGCGCGGCATTCGACGACCCACGCGGCTACGGGATGCAGGCGCGATCGCGGGAGCAACAGAGGCAGAAATCATTGCCATAGTGGAAGCCTTTCGGACGCGAGGCGGCACGTTTTTGACCCCACCCCTGCCCACAACCCTGCAAGCTGACTCGATGCTGGATATCTCCCACGAAAGCCTGATGCGCGTGTGGCAGCGGCTGGATGGCTGGGTGGAGGCAGAGAGCCAATCGGCACAGATTTATCGACGGCTGGCAGATACAGCGGTGCTCTACCAGCAGCAGCGAGCCGGACTGTTGCGCGACCCGGAGTTGACCATTGCCCTCCACTGGCGGCAGGAGCAGCAGCCCAATGCTGCCTGGGCAGAACGCTACGCCCCCAACTTTGACGAGACCATGCAGTTTTTAGCTGCCAGCGTGACGGCACGCGACCAGGAAGCGACGGAGAAAGAAGCGAACCGTAAGCGAGAACTCAAGCGACTGCGGCTGTTTTTGGCGGGGCTGGGGCTGTTGTCCTTTCTAGCATTCGGCGCAGCCGTGTTTGCCTTCCAGCAGACGCAACGGGTAGAGCAACAGAACAAGCTTGTTGAGCAACAGAAGAGCGAAGTGACTCAGCAGCGGGATGTGGCTAAACAGCAAACGCAAATTGCACTTCAAAAAGAGCAAGAAGCAACGGAGCAACGCCAGCAGGCAGACACGCAAAAACAAGAGGCAATCAAGCAGCGCAACCTTGCTGAGCAGCAAAAGAAACAGGCAGTACTGGCGCGAGTCGCAGAAGTAAAACAAAAAGCACTGGCACTGGTAGCGCAAAAGCTGGCGGAGCAGGGACAGGCAGCGGCACAAACGCAGACAGTCATAGCCCAACAGCAGCGGCAAAAAGCCCTTGTAGCGCAAGCCGCAGCGGAGAACGAGAAAACGAATGCCGATGTTAACTTTCAGAGTGTCGCGGCTCAAAACCTGCTGGCATCGAACCTGGAGCTTGAGTCACTCATCGCGGCGATTAAAACGGGGCGGCGGGTCAAGCAGCTTGAGCAAGCCAAAAACAAGGTGTTGCAGCCCGATACTCGGATACGAGCCATTGCAGCACTCCGTCAGGTCGTCTATGGGGTACAAGAGCGCAACCGTTTAGAAGGGCACAGCAGCATTGTCTTGAGCGTGAGTTTCAGCCCGGACGGCAAAACGCTGGCGACGGGCAGTGATGACAACACGGTGAAGCTGTGGGACGTGG
>Ga0163148_10004070_pt1 | contig 15562 bp, 15 predicted proteins | sample OliLakLV19MP7P2_FD_148606 | JGI IMG/M metagenome (GOLD analysis project Ga0163148, IMG submission 148606) | Freshwater microbial mat bacterial communities from Lake Vanda, McMurdo Dry Valleys, Antarctica- Oligotrophic Lake LV.19.MP7.P2 | ecosystem: Environmental > Aquatic > Freshwater > Lake >...
AAGTCCTCGCGAAAATCAAATCATTGGGAATCAATTCTCTCATGCTCACAGGCGACCGCCAAGAGGCCGCCCTATGCGTGGGTGAATCGGTTGGACTCTCCCCCGAACAAATTAAATTTGGACTACACCCTGAGGACAAGGTAAAGATCATCGCAGACCTGACACGTTCAGGTAAACGTGTCGCCATGGTCGGCGATGGGGTCAATGACGCTCCTTGCTTAGCGGCCGCTTACGTTTCTATCGCGATGGGAGCCCGGGGGAGTGATGCCGCCCTTGAACAAAGCGAAATCATCCTGATGAAAGACAGGATCGATAATATCCTTAACGCCTTTTCACTGAGCCGTGAAGCCCGCAAAATCATCAAACAAAACCTGGTTATTTCCCTCGGGACAGTCTTGGTGATGGTTTGTGCAGCCATGGGAGGATTTGTCCCCCTCACCCTCGGCGTCATTGCACACGAAGGTAGTACAGTTCTTGTTTGTATTAATAGCTTGAGACTGCTTTTCCTGAAAAAGGAATAGGAATTTAAACAGCAAACGATTCGCCACAGGAACACGTGGAGGATGCGTTGGGATTAATGACCTTGAATCCGCCTTGCTGGAGGTCATCGCTGTAGTCGAGCTGCCCACCGGTAACAAAAAGAGCGCTTTTAGGATCTACAACCACTCGCACCGCGCGGGAACAAACAAGGATATCCTTATTCCGAGGGGCATCAACGATATCCATCTTATAGCTCAGTCCCGAGCAACCACCACCAACAACAGCGATTCGCATGGCTCCCTTGTCCGATTTACCCTGTTTGTCGAGGATACCAGTCAATCGCTTTGCCGCTTTATCGGTGACTTGGAAAAACTTCTCATTACCCTCTTTGTATTGGACTCCATCATAAAGGGGGATCGAGTGGAGAGTAGGAGCGATTTGCGTGTATGACATAGTTCCAAAAATAAGCTAGGGCAGCTCATCCGTCAAGGGTCAGTAACCCGAACCAAAATTACCCAATGAATTCGTAATCCAAGTCGTGAGTGTATTCTGGCATATCCCGAGGGCAAAAACCGCGACAATTAAAACAATCATGGTGAACTTTGCTAAAGTGGAATAATGGAGGGCACGATCGTCTTCTACCTTGCCGAAATACATCATTTTCACAATGCCGAGATAATAATAAAGGCCAATCAACGTGGAAATAATCCCGACAGCGACCAAAATCCAGAATCCTGGATAGGCTGGGGCGTTATAAATCGCGGCACTGAATACCAAGAACTTACCGAAAAATCCAGCCAATGGGGGAATACCAGCCAATGAAACCAAACCAATCGTCATGGCAAAAGCCAGTCCAGGGCTTCTTTTGGCCAGACCGGAAAATTCAATAATATTTTCAGAATGGCTCGTATTGGAAACAATAATCAAAACCAGAAAACATAGGATAGTGGCAATGACATAGGCAAAAAGGTAATAAACGACTGCCGTCAGGCCAAAACCATTCACTGTCGAGAGCCCGAGCAAGACAAATCCCGTATGTCCGATACTCGAATAAGCAAGGATACGCTTGATATTGGTTTGCGGCAGGGCTGCGAGATTACCAAAGAGCATGGTCACACCAGCAACAGCCGCCAACACCGTGGACCATAGTCCGACCATCGAGGGGGTCGCAAACGCGAGAAAAAGCACCCTCATGAGGGCGACATAACCAACGACCTTTGAGGCCGTAGCCAAAAAGGCGGTAATGGGCGTAGGGGCCCCTTGGTATGTGTCAGGCACCCAAATATGGAATGGCACTAATGCCACCTTGAAACCAAGGCCTGTAATGATAAAAACCAGTGCCATAATCGCAAATCCCTCAGCAGGCAATGCATTGATCAGCGACGTCGTTCCGAGAATTCCAAAATAATAGGCGATCCCCATCAGCAAAAATGCACTGGTCAACGCACTAATCACGAGAAACTTAATCCCAGCCTCCAAGGATCGTGGACTCTTACGCAAGAAACTGACCATCACATAAAATGAGATCGTGACCAGTTCCAAAGAAACAAAAAGCGTCATGAATTCATTCACCGAACAAAGAATCATCATTCCTGTCGTCGCCATCATGACTAAAAAAATCAGCTCTGCAAATCCCAGCGGAATTTGCGAACGATATTCATAAATCAAGACTACTGTGAATAAAGAAGAAATCAGGATTAAAGGTTTGGTGATCGCACTGAATCCGTCATGGATGTAGAGTTCATTAAAAAATGCAGAAGGTATCTCGAAATCTCCAAAAAAGGATAATCCGGTTAACCACAATAGAACCAATACGCTCAGTCCTGTGACAATCCCCCTGTCTGCTTTTGGATTAAACGCATCCCACATAAGGATCACCACCCCCCAAAGAATGAGTCCTATTTCGATTGAATATGCTGGTAGAAAAATCATTTCGGCATCACCTCGGCAAATTTAAACCAATAATCAACACTCGGCCCGACATACTGGAGTAAAAGCTGGGGCGCAAATCCGACAATTAAAAGGCTAGCGGTCAATAGCAGGTAAGGCCACCTTTGTGTCCCGGTAAGATCTTTGACATGCTCATGTTTGGCGGAGAGATTCCCGTAAAATATATTTTTGATCGCGCGCATCATATAGATGGAGGAGATAATGACCCCCCAGAGTGCAATCACCGTAAACCAGACCCAACCCGCACTCCATGCCCCAAAGAAAATCAGGATCTCACCAGCAAAATTTGCAAATCCGGGAACCCCTACCGAAGCCAAGGCAGCCATCATAAATATCACCGCCACAAAGGGCATTTTCTTCATTAATCCCCCCAGATGATTCATCTCTGTGTGCCCAATCTGAGCGTGAATATACCCGGCTAATCCGAAACCAATGGCTGCTGTTAATCCGTGGCCAAAAATATAAAGCACCGCTCCGCTAATCCCTAAAGTATTTCCAGCTAATATCCCTAAGAAGATGTAACCCATATGGGACACACTCGAAAAACCCAGCATCATACGCAAATTGCGTTCGGCCACGGCGACGTAACCTACATAAAATATATTTGCGCAAAGAAGAACACCAAGAACAACCGACCATCCTTGGGCACCCGCAGGAAGCAGAGGTTCAGCAACACGGATCAAACCGTAAAGCCCGAATTTCTTGAGCACTCCGGCATGGAGCATGGCCGCAGCGGCCGGGGCCCCGGCATAACCTTGAGGTGCCCATGAATGGAACGGGAACAGAGAAATTAAAATACCAAAACCAATCAACATTAACGGATAGATATATGTTTGTACATTCGCACTGATGTAGCCGGGGTCATAAAGCAAACTACGGATTTTAATCAGGTCGAAGGTTTGTTGTCCTTCCGGAAGGGCGAAAAAGAAGGCTAGAACCCCCGCCAAAAGAATCAGACTTCCTAATGATAGGTAGATGGTCAGCTTCATGGCCACTTTTTCACGGTCAATCGATTGTCCCCATAACCCGATGAGTATAAATGTGGGGATCAAGGCAAACTCGTGGAAAATATAGAGGAAGAATAAATCCAATGAAATAAAAGCACCGATCGCACCCGTAATAATGAAGTTAATACAAATAAAATATTCCTTCGCGCGGTCTTTGATGCCAGAGGAAACCCCGATGGCAGCCACGGCGACAATGGCCGTCAACAACAACATCACCAGATTAATCCCATCCACTCCCACACTATAACTTAATCCCATCTGATCCACCCAAGGGGTGACTTGGCGGAACTTAAACCCGTCAAATGCCGGGGCCTTCGGATAAGCAACAAAAAGGTAAAGAACCCCGAGCAACAACATGATAGATGCCATCAAGGAAATACGGTAAGGAGCATTTTTGTCTGCTCGGAAAAGAACAATTGTACCCACGGCAATCAAGGGAATAAAGAGTAATATCGTTAAAATGCTCACGGTTGAACCCCCGACATTAAATTCATTAAAGGTGCCAATCCAAACATAAGTAGCAGGAGTACAATCAAGCCGAATACTAGTGTAATCGTGTAAGTCTGTAAATTGCCGGTTTGCAGGAGGGCTGTTGCCCGTCCGAAGACATTAGTGACAATTCCTGATCCGGAGACAAAGAGCCCGTCGATAAACCAGCGGTCGATAAAGGCCAGTAACCGGGCAAAATTCTGCTGGATACCCTCCACCAAGAATTCATAGAATTCATCCCAATAAAACTTCTTCTTTAAAACCGTAATATTGAGTGGATCCCTCGATTTATCCTTGTAAAGGAACCATCCCAGTGCCAACCCGCAAAAAACACAAATGGACGAAGCGATTTCAACAATCTTTGAAGCATGGGTTTCTCCTCCCATACCTAAATAATGGGGTACTCCGACATAACCGACGGCAATAGCCGCAATCGCCAATATCACCAATGGCATTGTCATGACCCAAGGAGATTCCTGCGCGTGTTCCACAGCGGCTTTATTATCTCCTGACGGTTTATTAATAAAGGCAACCATATAGAGACGCATCACATAAAATGCTGTGAGGAACGCAGTGAAAGTCCCGATAAACCAAAGGGCCTTATTATGTTCAAAAGCCACTGTCAGAATTAAATCCTTACTAAAAAATCCACTTGTCAGTGGGAATCCCGCCAGAGCTAATCCCCCGATGGCGAAAGTAACGGCGGTAACCGGCAACTTTTTGAATAGACCGCCCATTTTCCATATATCCTGCTCATGATGCATGGCAATAATCACCGAACCTGCCCCTAGGAAGAGTAATGCCTTGAAACAAGCATGGGTGGTGAGGTGGAACATTCCGGCATCCGGGCTGGTTAATCCTACCGCCATGACCATATACCCGACTTGCGACAGTGTCGAATAAGCTAAAATCTTCTTAATATCATTTTGCTGAATCGCGATAAAGCCAGCCATACAACAAGTGATGCCACCGACCCATGCAATGACTTCCAAACCCGTTTGTGACAAGGTAAGTACAAAGAAAATACGGCTGAGCATATAAACACCGGCAGCCACCATAGTAGCCGCATGCATGAGTGCCGACACAGGTGTGGGGCCTTCCATAGCATCGGGTAACCAGACATGGAGCGGGACTTGTGCGGATTTACCGACCGCACCACAGAAAAGAAGGATAACCGCCAAATCCACCGCGACACCCAATTGCCCGGTCTGGCTTTGAAGTTCAGTCAAAGATACAGTTCCTGTCGTGACATAAATGAGGATGATTCCCATGATAAATCCGAAATCACCGATTTTATTCGTTAAAAACGCTTTTTTTGCGGCATCAGCGGCTTCATGTTTAAAGAACCAATGTCCGATGAGGACATAGGAGCTCACCCCGACCAACTCCCAGAACATGAACATCATGATCAAGTTATCCGCAAAAACGATACCCGTCATGGAGAACATGAATAAAGACAGTCCGGCAAAATAACGGGATTTACCTTCATCACCTTTCATATATCCCAAGGAATAAAAATGGACAAGGAACCCGACTACAGTGACAACCAGCAGCATGAGCTGGCTGAGGTGATTATACCAGAACCCGATTGTGACATTAAGCCCCCCAATGGTCATCCAGTGAAACGGGGCGGGCGGAGTCAACCCTCCAAAGGCCAGAATGATCGAAAGAAGCGCACAAATACCGGCCGAGGATGTCGATATTAAACTGCTTAATGAAGAACATTTGATTGTAAAACAGGCGATCACTGCCGCGCTGACCAGCGGAAGGAATAAAATAAGCCATACGGGGTTAAAATTCATAGTCATCTCTAAAACTTCATTGAGTTCATGTCTTCGATATGCGTTGTCTGCTTGAGCCTGTAATAGGCGACAATAATCGCCAGTCCCAAGGCTACCTCAGCAGCGGCTACGGTGATCAGGAAAAAAACCATTATCTGGCCGTCCAGCACATCATTAAATTTTGCAAAAGCCACAAAAGCCAAGGCGGCTGCGGAGAGCATGATTTCCAGACACATATATATGACGAGGATATTCCTCCTCAAAATAACTCCGAGCAGCCCTATGGTAAACAGGAGACCGCTCACTAAAAGATAATGTCCGATTGTCACAGTCATTTGATTTTGACCTCCTTGCGGCTCACATGGACGACGCCTACGGTGGCGACTAATAATATCAAGCCGACGATTAAAAACGGAAGCATATACTCAGAGTAAAGGAGATGACCAAGGCTTTTGACATCATTGACCCTTTGTGTCAGGTGGGGCATCGGTGCATTATCCACCAATGGGGCAAATTGCTGGCATAAAATAAAGAAAAAGACTGTAACGATCACCCCGGCAAAAATCCCTTGGAGTTTGATTTTACGGCGCTTTTCCACCTTTAAATCCAAAAGCATAACGATAAAAAGGAAGAGAACCATGACCGCACCGGCATAAACCAGGATTTGAACGACAGACAGGAAAAAAGCTTCTAACAAAAGAAACAGCCCGGCCACCATGCCAAAACACATCGCCAAACACAAGGCGCTGGCCACGGGATTCCGGTTAACAACCACCAGTAACCCGCACATAAGCATTACAAAGCTGAAAACCACGAAAAGGGTAAATTCCATAAGTTCCGTTATATCAATCACAAATTGCACTGGGCAACCGCTTTAGCAAAAGCCCCAATTTCCCAATGACAACATGTGGAATGAGGTTTTGCAGAAAAACTTTTCCTGACGCAAGCAAATTTCCTATACAAAACCGATTCTCACTCCAAGAAAAACTTCAGGCTTCCTTGCCTAAAAAAACCTGTACAGGCTTTGTGACATCCAGGTGGATATCCCTCTGAGGGAAAGCCATGACAATATTTTCTTTTTGGAAGGTTTCGGCAATCCGGTGTCTTAATTCACTGGAAATCAAATTCAGGTCGGAAGTCCCCTGAATCCAAAATAAAAGCTTGAACTGCAATGTGCTATCCCCGAAATCCTCAAAAACAACCCCTGGAGCCGGAATTTTGAGGACTTCCGGATGACTCATCGCCACTTGTTTAAGCAAATTGTCCACGTGTCTGGTCGGGGAACCGTAAGCCACCCCGACAACAATCATATAACGGTTCACATCGTCCGAAAGCGTTAAATTCACGACGCTTTTCTCCAAAAATGTACTATTCGGTATCAAAATCTCGATTCCGTCGAAACGGCGGATCTGGACACAACGGGCTCCAATCTGAGTCACCCGTCCTCTCGCCCCCTCGACCTCGACCATATCCCCGACCTTAATGGGTTGTTCAGCCATCAGGATAAAACTGCTGATAAAGTTATTAATGAGGTTCTGGGCTCCAAAACCGACACCGATAGCCAAAGCACCTCCCGCAAAAGCAAATGCCGTCAGGGGGATTTTAACTAAAGCCAGAGCACTGATCAGGATTAAGACGACTAACAATGTATAAAGAATCCGAGACCAAAGCAGAGCCCATTGCGGGCGTATTTTGAATTTCTCCACGGCAATCCTGTCGGAAAAACGGATCACGTGACGTCCGGACCATATCCCCACAAAAAGCATAACCAGGGCAATCAATATCTTGCCGATGGAAACCGCCCGTTTTTCCCGGAATGTTTGCCCGTCAATAATGATGGCATCCTCCACGGCGAAAACCTCGTAATGCCAAATATCTCCGAGTACTTTTGGTACCTGTTTAAAAACCTGTAACATCCGGTCTTCTACAGGTTTTTTGGTGGTCTTTGAGGCTATGTCGTCAAGAATACTCTGCGCCATGCGTTGGAGGACTTGACCTTCCATGACTCCCCTATCCAAAAGCTTTACCCTCTGTTGTTGGACATCCAAGATTTCTTCAAGCGCTTTTTTACCCCGTGGTGTAGCAGTGGCCATATTATACTCCACTTCCTGTATCTGCTCACGTAATGGCCTCAGACTATTCTCAAAATACAAAAGGTACCCATCCAGCCGGACCAATCCCTTTTGAATCTGGGTACGGGCCTCCAAAAGGTCATTGAGGTCAGTGGCGGCCATGAGACGGAAACGTTCTTTAAAATAATAACCTGTAGCAGAATTTCCTAAAGTCAGGATCCTCAACTCTTCAATCTGACCCCGTAAATTTTTCTGAAGGAATAAGGCCATCTCCAGGTCTTTCTCCAAAACGTCATTCCGCGCCCGTTTTCCCGCCGTTTTATCCTTTGAAAATGAATCCCGGATTCCTTGGATGACTTGCTCGACTTTATGATCCCTTTTTTCGACTTCTAAAAGTTTCTTTTCATCAGACAGACTAACCTGCTCCAGCTCTTTAAGCTTTGCCTCAAGCTCATCCCCTGTAAATACGGTCTGGGGCAGGACGGAGTAGAGTTTATTCTTTTGAAATGCCACATTCTGGCGGTTCACCGCCAATGCCTCATCATTAATCCTGATCATGAGCTCCGAAGCGACAATGGCCTCCTCGGCCACTTGGATTTCTAGTTGCCCCAATTGCCTTTGCCAACGTAGTTTTGCCTGTTCCGCCGAATCTTTCGCGCTTTCGAGTTGGTCATTGATTTTCCGAAGTTCCTGTTGGGCCTTTTCCCGAGTTGATTTTGCATTCTGGAGTTGGGTCCTCTGCATGGACTGCCGGAATTCCTTATTCTCTATTTCTTGGTCTAAAAGATAAATAGTACGCCTGATCCCGTCGGATATTTCCAGATTATAGGGAGGTTTCCCGGGAAAACCGGACCAGGAATTAATCGTATTTTGAAGTTCTGCGGCTGATTGTTGGAGTTCCAGATAACCCTTTGAAGTATCATAGAGCTGTTCCATCGTACTCAAGCGTCGGATCATTAATGATACTTTTTTTTGCTTATCGGCAAGGGTGATCCCGGGGACATCGCCTGCAGCCGACTCCATACCCGCCTGCACGGATTCAAGCTCTGACTTTGCTTCATTTATCTTTTTACCAAAATCATCAATTTGATCTTGCGTGACAATCTGTGCCGCTGATGGCCTTGCTGACCCGCCGGATTTCACCTCTTGGCACTGCCCGGAGGTGCGAATCAAAAAAGGCAATAAAACAAGCAAGAGTAGGACACATCTCCTGCATCTGGTCCGGTGAAATACTGGAATCATATCCGGCAATATAACTGTAAAAATCCTGATGAAAAGAAATCAAATGACAACACGGAAAAACTCTGCTTCATTCTCTTCCATGAGTGCACGCAAATTGCTTTTATGGGATATTGATGGAACCCTCCTGACCACCGGTGGAGCTGGGGTGAATGCCTTGGCGAATGCCCTCAATCGTGAATTCAATGTCAATTTCCAGCCCAAAGATGGGGACCCTGATATCGGAGGCCGCACCGATAGGTATATTACCAGCGCGCTTTTGCAGCGGTTTGGCAAAGAAGTAGATGCCGAGAATATCCGCCGGTTCCTCGAGGCTTATCTCGAAGAGCTGCCGAAGCAACTTGCTTCACGCACAGGTAATGTTTTTGGTGGAATCGTCGATATCCTCGATGAAGTCACCCGCCGCCCCGAGCTTGCCCAAGGCTTGCTCACAGGCAATTTGCAAAGCGGGGCAAAAATCAAACTCTCCCATTATAATATCCACCATTATTTTGAATTCGGGGCCTTCGCCGATGATTCACCCATCCGGAATGAACTCGGGCCCCACGCCCACAGACGGGCCAAAGAGAAATTCCAATACGACTTCCCTGCCCACCATATTTTTATTATCGGCGACACCCCTCACGATATCGAGTGTGGAAAGACCATCGGTGCCCAAACCATCGCGGTGGCCACGGGGACATTCTCCATGGAGCAACTTGCTCCGCACAATCCCTCGGCCTTATTCAAGGATTTGACAGACAAAAAAGCCTTCTTCGATTTTATTGACTCGGTCCAGTGAGGCAATATACCAGGGCAAAAATAATCAACGTGCAGAAAATGAGACTACGGGATAAACTTATTTTTCTTACCGCCGCACGTGTTCAAGGAGGGAAATTCTGAATTGAAATATCTCGAGCTCCGTCTTGAGGTCTGCAATATGGAATGGCTTCGATAATACCCTGAAATGGGCCTTTTCATCAGGCAAAAGGTCATCTTCGGTCAATGTGCCGGAAACAAACAAGACTTTAGCTTCTGGGTTCTTGTTAAGTATACATCGGGCAGCATCAATCCCATTCATACGGGGCATTTGTCCGTCACAAATAAGTAAGTCCGGTTGGTGTTTTGAATAGAGTTCCACAGCCTCCACACCATCACAACCCGTGTCGACCACTTCATATCCCAAAATTCCCAAGGCATCTACTAAGAGCGAACGGATACATTTGTCATCATCGACCACCACAATACTCATATTTTGATTAGTATTCATAACTTTTCTCCTGTTTGTTATATTTAAAAAGATAAAATAACCAATTATGTAATCATGATAATAACTGTAATTTGATTACTCTTTTATCTATCTGTTTTATTTCGTATGGCACCTGTACAATAAAAACTTATCTATGATCAATCCTCTAAAGATTTAGGACTTCAAATATGCCTTAAAATAATTATCTATAACATGTTTATAATAAACATATTATGATTTAATTTCTGGTATAATTATAATATTGCCAAAAATAATCTTCTGAAGAGGCTAATTTACCTTTATATATTTGGTATGCCAGCCACCAAAACCAACCTGCGTTTTGAAAGCACACAGTATCGAGTGTCAAAACTGGCGGGAGTCTCACAGACTGCCGTTTCTATGGCTTTGAGTGGAACAGGCACCATCTCCGAAGAAACCCGAACCCGGATTTTAGAGGTTGCGCGGCTGCTGAATTATTACCAGTCAGCTACTACCACGAAAATAAATAGTATCCGCGACATGAGGACATGCAGTCATAATATCGCCATCAATTGGATTAATGAAGATGGTGATAGCCTTTTCCAAAACTCATTTTATGCAAAGATCCTCCATGGGATCATCGAGGAATGTTCATCAAGCCGGGTGGGAATCGTCCCGTTAAATACATGCAAAAAAAATCTTTTCGATTTTTCCCGTGCTCTAAATTGCAACGGAGTCATCCTTTTACCCATCGAGTCAGAAGGAGACTCCACCCTGAATTCTCCCTTGAGTGTCCCCATCGTATCCGTAATGCACCAGTACCCTCATTTGGCTTCCGTCACTGTAGATGAGAAAAAAGCGATGGGTTTGGTATTAGAACACCTCTCGAAAAATAATCACAAAAAAATCGGTTACATCGGATTATTGAACGGGCGAACCGCTGAAAACCGTTATCAGTATTTTCAAAAAGGCTTCCGCGCAATCAATGCACAATTTGATGAAAACTTGGTGTGCATGTCATATAATTATGATTGTTTCAAAGGGGGCAAACTCTCTTTCCAAAAACTCTGGGGGGAAGAAAAACGCCGCCCCACTGCTATTGTGGCTTACAATGACATGATGGCCTTGGGGATTTACGAGGGTGCGATCCAGCTAGGAGTCAAAGTGCCCGAGGATGTTTCCATTCTTTCTTTTGATAATATCAATGAATCAGAGTGCTGCACGCCTCGATTAACAACCGTCTGTATGAATCTTGAAGAACTAGGTAGGAGGGCGGCACGGATGATTATCCGTTTTGCGGTCAAAGAGTATTATTCACAAGAACATGATGAAGTGTGTCCATCATTAATTACGAGGAATTCAGTCAAGTTATTATCTCCTCCGACCAAATCATTTTTAAAAATTGCACAAGAAAGACTTTTCCCCGTCACAGAATCATAATAGACTTGTCTAGGACTAGACGCATGATCTCCCCCCTGGATGATTCACCGGAGGAGCAGCGATTCACGATATATGATGAGACAATGTTCGAGAAAGAAGAAAGCACACAATTGCGCATTGCAAGATTGGCCGGGGTTTCCCAATCGTCAGTCTCAATGGCGTTAAAAGGTAAAGGTTCGCTCTCCAAGGATACCAGAGAAAGAATATTGGAGATGGCCAAGCTCTTGGAATACAGCCCCATTTCTCCGTGTGGGAAGATCAAAAAAGAGAACGGGCTGCCGAGCACTTTAAGGTTTGGCATCAGCCTCCCTGACAAAGTCGAAAGACAAAACAGGAATTCATTCTATTCCCAAATCATCAATGGCATTATTTCTGAAATATCCCGCAGTAAGGTGGAATTCATTCCATTTGATATCCAGTCTGATTCCCTAAAAGGGAATTTTCCATCAGTGGATGGGATTATTTTTTTCGATTCAAAAACACTTCATCACCTTCAAGTTTCCCATCTGACAAGTCTCCCTCTCGTGTCAATATTGACCCGGATGCCATTCATTTCACAGGTTAATACCGATCAAAAAATGATTGTTGATTTAGCCATGTCCTATCTACATGAAATGGGGCATAGAAAAATCGCCTTTATAGGGGAACAGAGTCACCAAGGACGAAAAAGATTCGGCTATTTTGAATTATTCTTTCGTGAAAAAAGCATGCTTTTAGATCAGGATTGGATATGTTTTTTTCCCAAAGAAAATTATTGGGATCAGTGTGAAATGATCTTGAAAAAACTTTATGCTTCCACTAACCGCCCAACTGCAATATTTGCCTGGAATGATACGGTGGCTCTGGGCATCCTGAAAACAGCCCTCGAAATCGGCGTTAAAATCCCGGAAGACATTTCGATTATCTCTGCCGATGGGATCTATGAAACATCTTTTTCAAGCCCCCCGCTGACAACCGTCTCCCTTAATCTCGAAGCCCTTGGATCCAGTGCTGTTGTCTTGCTGAAAAAATTTGTGGAGACTTCTTCCTACCGGGCAGATGAGGTCACTGTCGAACCCCGATTAATCATCCGGGAAAGTGTCAAAAATCTGAATCCAAAAATTATGGGTCGGCTCATTATCAAGGGGTGGGCTGGCGCGTAAACTACATCTTATTTTACAGGAACTTGCCTGTTCATATCTGCCTGCCTGCCTCTCAAAGCCGGTTTTTACAGTATTGAATTACTACCCAACCACGATTACCTCTACGGTTCAAGCGACGTAAATGATAATGGCTACACCGTAGGCACTGATATGCAAGGCGGCACATCAGGTTATGGTACTGGTTGGCTATGGACTCCTCAATCCGGCAAAACTTCCCTCGGTTATATGCCCTCCGGTCATTATGCGCCGATCAACTATTCGGGGGCCTCAGGAATCTCCGATGATGGTAACACGATTTCTGGAGGGGGATCCTCTAATACATATCCGGATCCTGGCGGATTTCGCCTACCGGGAGACTCTGAAGCACTCAAGTGGATCTCTTCAGAGGGATGGCAAGGATTAGGTGACATTCTCGGTGACAAATTCGCAAGTGCAGCATCTGGAGTCTCTGAAATGGACAGGTGGTCGTTGGATTTGGTGAGCCCCCCGGACCTAATGGCGAATTTTCTCCCGATGTCCGTGCAGCCATTTTTAACCCCAGAAATGTACAATATCTGGGAGTGATCGGATCCCATGTTTTAAGTTATGCCTATGGAGCAAACTATGATGGTACGGTTGTCGTGGGACATAATGACTTTAACGAAGCCTACCGTTGGACCCAAGGCACAGGCATGCAAAGTCTCTGGGATGTGGACGCTGGTACCTCTACAAGTATCGCCTACCGGACAAGTGCCGACGGGACTTTAACAGTGGGATGAGGAACAAGTGCCGAAGGGCAGGTGGCTGTTATATGGAATGGAACCAGCTTCACTAGCTTGGGCGATTTCGCCGGAGGAGCGGTTCATGCCACTGCTTTTGATATTTCTGCCGATGGATCATTGGTGGTCGGCTATGGAACAACAGCCGCCGGTCAACGGGGTTTGGTCTGGAGTCAGGCCCTAGGCCTCATGGATGCCGCTACTTTTCTTGCCACCCAATGGAATCTTGGCATCGAATTTGCCGGTTGGACAATTACCTCTGTGAGCGGAGTTTCTGCAAACCATCTCTGGATGACAGGAAGCGGTATTAATCCGCTTGGTCAAACCCAGTCTTGGAGTGCCACTCTGACAGCCGTTCCTGAACCCTCTTCTTATCTTATGTTAGGAATCGGATTATTAATGAGTGCTATCGGTTTAAAAATGAGTCGTAAGAAAAAAAACAAAGTCACATTAATGGACAAAATGTTTTTTCTTTCGGGAGAGAGAAGCACCGTATATCCCGCATACCGTTCCTAAAAGGATCAAGAAAATACTCCTGAAATCACAATTCAGGAGTATGCCCCCTAAAGAGGGGAATGTTATTTCAGCAATAGAAGCTGGTATCAAGGAAAGAGGAATTGAATCATTTATTTGAATGGCAAAAGCGGACATGCCAAAGAGAGAAAATAATATAATTGCAGTCAAAGGAAATACATTGACATTAAGCACCTGACCTAGGAGTCGAATTGATTTCATGATTCAAATAAAGCAGTAATATTTGTAAAGGAAATATTTTTTCGACAAGCGGTGTGATAAATTCGTTAAACGGCAAGTATTAAAAAAACCCTTGGGAGGATTACTCGCAAGGGATTTCTAGAGAATGGCTTATGATTAAGAATTATATTCACAAAGGAATCCCATGAACTCACGACGGTGTTCCTCTTCGCTTCCAAGTGTCTGAATACAAATATCTTGAGTCACATAATCACGCCCATCACACATTTTGATGATTTTATTATATTGGGCGATCGCATTTTCTTCGGCTTTAATAACACCTTTAATAACGTAGATAATATCCGTGTTCTTTTTCGGTGGTTGTAAAAAGCTTTGACTACGCACGAGTGCCAAAGAACCAGGAACACGTCCACCAATTGTTTTAATCCGACTTCCTAATAATTGGGCATGAGCGATTTCAGTCGTAATATCAGCAGCCAATGCCTTTTTGATCACATCAGAGCGGATCCCGTCCAAATCAATTGAATTAGCAATATAGTTCTGAACCGTTTCTAATTCCATGGAATAAGCGACACAAAGTTCGCGGATAATATCTGTATTTGAAGAAGATTTTGATTTTGTAGCCATGGCGGGAGAGTAATGGGTGTCCCTAGTCCCGTCAACGCAGAAAAAAACGGTTTTTCTACTTCAAATAGCTTATTTTATCATTTATTAAGACTGATTCTCATTTAGTTCTATTTCAAACAAATAAACAGGATTTTGAAGACATGAATAAAGTTTGTGAAAAAATTCACAAACTTCTTGCACAGTCTAATAAGACTAATTATATCTTCATCCGATAACTAAGAACATGGCTAATTTATTTCCACGTTGGACTAACATTTTACCCCTACAAATACTGGTTGTTTTGGGGCTCATCGGGGCTGCCGTTACGGTCGGCGTCTGGTATTATTTCACCCCGAAATACACACGGGTCGGGTACCAACCTGTTCAACCTGTACCCTTTAGCCACGCGCTCCATGTGAATCAATTGCGGATGGACTGCCGTTACTGCCACACTTACGTCGAGAAAGCGGCGCATTCGAATGTTCCGACGACTCAAACCTGCATGAATTGCCATACGCAGATCAAAAAAGACAGTCCAAAACTTGAGGCTGTCCGAGAGAGCTGGAGAACAGGTGAACCAATCCCATGGGTGTGGATTCATAAGACCCCGGATTATGTTTATTTTAACCATGCCGCGCATGTTAACCGTGGGGTTAGTTGCGTACACTGTCACGGAA
>Ga0163148_10004072_pt1 | contig 15557 bp, 16 predicted proteins | sample OliLakLV19MP7P2_FD_148606 | JGI IMG/M metagenome (GOLD analysis project Ga0163148, IMG submission 148606) | Freshwater microbial mat bacterial communities from Lake Vanda, McMurdo Dry Valleys, Antarctica- Oligotrophic Lake LV.19.MP7.P2 | ecosystem: Environmental > Aquatic > Freshwater > Lake >...
GAATCACGAATGTCGGTGCTCTCGGCGTCGTCGGACAGCAGGCCGATCAGCGCCGCCGCCGAGCGCTTTTCCGGAACGTAGCCCAGTGCATCGATCGCGGCGCGCCGTGAAGGCTCGCCGCGACGGTCGCTGGTGACACGGTCAATCAGCCGTTGCACAACCGTGGCGTTGTCGCGCAATTTGGCCAGTGCCCGGGCCGCGGGGCGGGCCAGGTCGCCGGGCGCGTCGGGTTGAACCAGAACAAACAGGCCGTCGATAAATGAAGGATCGGGCGTTTCGATTTCTGCCAGCGCCGTGGCCGCCGCCGCTTGGATGGCGGGGTTGGCGCGTTCCTGCAAGGCGCTGGCGAGTGCGGCCCGGGCGGCGGGAGAGTTTCGCTGCGCCAGCCGGCGTGCTGCCTCGACACGCTGCATCCGCGGCACGTCGGGGGCGCGGTCGAGCAGGACTGTCGCTTGCTGAGCGATGTCGGCGTCGGCAGGGTTGGGCTGGGCGCGCACCGTCAGCGCCGCCGCCGACAGTGACAGCAGCAAGCAGGCCGCGATGATAGTCCCGCGTCTCATGCGTTCGTAATGGCGCCCCAAAAAATGCAAATGCAGGAGCACCCGATTCCGCCAAGTGGTGTTCCGCCGACAACCAACCGATCGGCCGACCAGCCTTGGCTTAGCAACACCAACTTTGCCGCGGGCCAAACTAACTGTTTTCGGCCCCGGGGCAAGCGGTGCGGCGGTATTCTTCTCGGCGATTTCCGCGAGAACGAGCTGCGCTGCGCCGACGGACTGTCAATGAACAGAGCCGGCAAGGATTTCCCACTTGAAAAATGGTACAGCGCGCGCGTAAATTAGAAGAGGTTGTTCACGCGACTTCCGCGACGCTGGTCACACGCCAAACCTTGCCGCACTCGCCATGGAAAGCAACGATTGGACAGATGCCGAACGCCGCGTAGAGCGGGCCGCCGAGCTTTTCGAGCAGAGGAAGCTCGATGAAGCGCTGGAGGAGCTGCGCTTTGCCGTCGATATCAACCCTTTCAATCCCGGGTGGCTCTTCAATCTGGCGCTGACGCTGGACGAATTGGGCCGGTACGACGAAGCAATTGAGGTTTATCAAAAGACGCTGCAGATCGAGCCAGACGATGTCTTAGTCCTACATCGATTGGGCGTGAATCTTCATCGCACCGGACGGTTCAGGGAAGCCCTTGAAGTTCTCGAACACGCGTCCGAGGTTGATCCGGAGTTTGAGCCGTCGTATTGCTGCCGAATTGCCAGTCATGCCGATCTGGGCGAACACGATCGTGCCGAAGAAGCGTTCTACCTCGGGCGGTTGGTGCAAGAGCATTGCCCCACCTGTTATTACAACATGGGCGCGAGCCTGGCGGTCCGTGGTTTGCTTGAGCGGGCGATTTACTGCTGGCAACGCACGCTCGAACTCCAACCGATGCACCCGCACGTTCATGCGAAGTTGGCCGATGCGTTCTGGCAGCGCGGCGAGTTGCCGCGGGCGAGGAAGCACTTTTCGGCGCGATTGCGGCAATCGCCCCGGGATTTCGCGGCCCTGCTCGATTTGGTCGAGCTGCTGCTGGAGATGGGCCGGGTGGAAGAAGCGGGCGAAAGAATCGCCACCGTGCCGCGCGCGGTCGCCGCCGGCAGCGCGCCGGTGCAGTTCGGCCGGGGCATTTGGCTGGCGGCGCAGCAGCGGCTTGCCGAGGCCGCCGACGCATTTGCGATCGTATTGCAGATCGATCCGACGTTTCCGCGCGCCCACCTGCGCATGGCTCAGATTCGCCTGACCGCCGGCAAACTCATTGAGGCAAAGACTCACCTTCGATCCGAGTTGCTGCTGCGACCGGATGACCCGCAGACGCTGCGCGACCTCTCGAATCTGCTCATCGACACCTCGGAGACGCGGTCTGCGGTGGTGTGTTTACGCCGGCTGACCGCGCTGCGCCCCAACGACCTCCTGGCGTGGCAGAACCTGGCCGTGGCAAACTTTCTGCGGCATCAGTACGACGATGGCATTGCCGCCTGCCGGCGCGCCCTGCTGCTGCGTCCGGGCTATGCCCCGGTGACGCACAACCTCGCCGTCGCACTGGGCGAACTGGGCCGCTATGACGAAGCGATTGCGCTGATGAAACCGCTCATGCAATCCGGCGATGACTTTTCGGATCTCACACTGCGATTAAAACTGCTCCAGGCCAAAGCGCGGGTTGGAAGGTGGTTCGAGGCCGCCTTCGCGCTCTTCCGCGCGCCGCCGGGCGGGTGAGCTTGCCAACGACTTTCTGCACGCGAAGATGGTAGGAATGGAAGTGTTCCTCGGCGCGCTGCTGATTTTCTGCCTCCGAATCGTCGACGTATCGATCGGAACCGTGCGCACCATGTTCACCGTGCGGGGTTACCGCGTGGTTGCGGGGCTGCTGGGGATTATCGAATCAGGCGTATTCATTTTTGCAATTTCGCGGGTGCTGGGAGAAGCCGGCCGCGATCCGATCAAAATGATCGGCTATGCCTGTGGCTTCGCCGCCGGTGTGGTACTGGGGATTACGATTGAAAAGTGGATCGGCAGCGGGACGGTCCTCATCCGATGCATCAGCCCGCGGCATTCGGTTCGGCTTCGGGCCAACCTGCTGAATGAAGGCTTCGGCGTCACCAGCGTTGTGGGGGAAGGCCGCGACGGCGAAGTGATGATTTTGTTCATCGTCGCGCCACGCCGTAAGGGCAACGCCGCCATTGGGGCAATTCAGGCGGTCGACTCCGATGCGTTCATCACCGTCGAACCGGTTTCGCGCGCGATCGGCGGGCATATGCCGTACAGTGTCGATGCCAACTCGCTCAAGAAATAGCCGCCCACGGCCGTGCCCATGACCATTGTAAACCTTGATAGTCTTGATGACCCGCGCATCGCCGCATACCGCAATTTGAAAGACCGCGACCTGGCGCAGCGGTACGGGCGGTTTATCGCCGAGGGGCAGTCGGTCGTTCGCAGGCTGCTCCAGAGCGACTACGAAACCGAATCGATTCTGCTTGCCGAGCGATACCTGGCCGACGCCGCCGCCGTCGCGCCGCCCGACGTCGTCATTTACGCCGCGCCGCAGCAATTGCTGGATCAGATCATTGGCTACCACTTTCATACGGGCATGCTGGCCTGCGGGAAACGTAAGCCGCCCCCGTCGTTGAGCGATATTGTCCCGCCGGCGGGCGACGTGTTGATCGTCGTGTGCCCCGATCTCAACAACAGCGAAAACCTCGGCGGAATGATTCGCCTGGCTGCCGGGTTCGGCGCGACGGCGATGCTGCTGGGGGAACGAAGTTGCGATCCGTTCTTTCGCCAGACGGTGCGGGTATCGATGGGAACAATTTTCTCAGTGCCAATCGTCCAGAGCACAAGCATCGTCGACGACCTGAAGCGGCTGGGCGCACTACAGGTGCAACGCATCGCGACGGTTCTGCATCCCCAGGCCGAATCGCTGGCGGCGGCGAGGAAAACCTCGAAGCGAATCGCGCTTCTCTTCGGCAATGAGGCGTACGGATTATCGCCCGAACACGTTGGGGTTTGCGACCGCAAGATAACGATCCCGATGAAGCTCGGCACCGATTCGCTCAACGTAGCGGTGTCGGCGGGGATCATTCTCCATCACTTTGTTTACGTGGCGTTGCCCGGTTGAAGAATCTGCCAAACGATCCACGCCGCCCCGCCGGTGAACGAAAGAAAAATCGCGATGTAGATCGCCCGCATGGACCGATCAAACCGGAACGTAAACGACGGGTCGGCGGCCAGATCCTGAATGAACCGCGCGCGTTTGGCGATGCTCCCGTGCCGAAAGCTTCGGGCGGTAACGGGAATGTGGTTGATGCTGGCCGCCCGGTAAAGCGCCGACGCGATGGCGGCCGCGCCGTGCTCACCGACGGCGGATCGTCGAGGGTCTTCTGTTGCTGATTTCTGCAGCCCCCGTTTCTCCATCGCTCGCGCGGCGTACACATCGGCCTGCCGTTCGAGCCGTCGGCTGAGCATGCCGAATGCGAAAATGGACCCGACGGCGAACATGGCGACCGAGGTAAACTCGACGGCGTGACCTTGCCACTGCTGCGGATTCCACTGCTGCAACACCGCGTTCGTCGCGACTTCGAACGCCAGGCCCACCGCGAATACGACGACGAAAAACACCACGTACCACAGCGTATGCCGGTGGACGATGTGGCCGAGTTCGTGCGCAAACACCGCTTCAATCTCGCGATCCGTCATCGTTTCCAGCAGCAGGTCCGACAGCATCACGTATCGAATCTGCGGCAGCACGCCCATGACGGCGGCGTTGCCCATGGCATAGCCGGTGTTCCACAGCAGCACTTCGCGGTAGCGGGTGCGGGCTGTCTTGCAAAGTTCGTCGAGGCGCGATCGCAGACTCGATTCGGGCAATCGCGTCGTCTTGAAAATTCGTCGCAGCGGCTCTGGCGCGATGGCCAACACCACCAGCGCCGAGGCGATGGAGACGATGGCTTCCACTTCGCCCGATCGCGGATTGGCCAGGCCCGTTCCCAGAAGCGATAGATTGGCGATATCGCGCACTAGGGAGATCAGCAGCAGCGGCACCGCCGTCGCCAGAATCTGCAGGCGAAACCCGCCGTCCATGAACGCCGCGAGTGTCGGCGGGGCGTGAACGGGCAGGTTGCCTTTCAGCAGCGGGAGGTAGCTGTCTTCGCGTGCAATCCGGTCGGCCGGGTACTGTGCCCACCACAGGCCGACCCAGGCGAGCAACGCCGGCAACGGTCCAATGAGCATCCCCGGAAGCGAAAGCGGCAGGCCGTGCAGCGGACCGAACGCATGCGAGACGAATTCGACCCACGTCGCGCCGCCAAAAACGCCGGCGAAAAACCACGCAACGATCGCCACGCGGCAGAGGGTCATCATGCGGCCGACGTTCTGATGAAGCTTCCACGGATTGCGAACAACCGCCAGCCTCGTTTTGAGTCGGACCACCAGCGCCGGAGTAAGCACGATCATGACAAAGCCGGCGAAGAACGCGAGCAGGCGGGCGGCATCCACCGAGCCGGTGGGCGCGCGATCGGTCTGCGTCGTCGCCCAGATGACATAAAGAAATAAAACAAGTATTTGCGACACCTCCGGCGATTGAAGCCGTGCGACTGCAAGAAATCAATTCGCCGTGCCGCGGTGTGTTGGGCCACGGTGGATCAATACCCTTCGTACCCGCTGCCGCTGTCGTTCAAATCGGCCATCGCCTTGGCACCCGCGATGGCCAGCGCGATCAACACCGGAATCGCCGGCAGCAGCAACCGAACGCCAGCGCGCAGCCACAATAGGGCCTTGGGCAGTCGAATAAACCGCCCGGCCCATAGCAAAATCGGGGCGGCGGCGATGAGCAGCGCGTTGGTGGTCGTCACATTCACAAATAGAGGCTCGATCGAAACTGCCAACAGGCATCCAACGATGCCAATTCCCGCCATCGCCGCGCCGCCGGATACCGCCGAGCGGCCGGGGCCTATGGTCGCCACGACCACCGCCGCAACCAACGCGGCAACGACCGCGCCGCCTTGCAGGGCATATTTTAATGATCCTGACATTTGGATCAGCACACACGCGCCAGCCAGGATGCAGGCGAAACCGATCAGGCTGGTGATGGTTGAGTCGCTTTGAATTGCGGCATCGGCGAACCAGAAGTCGGCCGTCAGCACTGCGACCAGCACGGCCCAAAGTGTCCACCACTCGGCGGGCGTTCGAGATGCGACAGCGGGCTGCATCATGAGATAGAGCGTCGCCCCGAACACGATCGCCGCGATGAATGACCGGAAGATAGAATGCAGCCGAAAACAGGCCGTCGCTCCGGCGACGATTCCGATCGGCAGCGCCAGCCAGAAAAGCCAATCGCCGGCATTGTTGGGCGGAAACTTTGGCGCAATGCCGTTGATGAGCGGGTATGCGGCAACGAAGCCCAGCGCCATCGCAACAGGTCCGGCCCATTCGCGGCGGCGGAACGGCAGCAGACGCGCCAGCCCTAGCACCGCCGTTGCGACCACCGCCGGACATAACACGCCCGCAACAAGATCGGCGGGGGTGATGGGGATCTCGGGGAGTTTCATGGATTTGAAAACAGTTAATCGTCAATCGTTACGGCAACTGCGGGGTAACGATTAACGATTGATGATTGAGACAAGCGGCCGTGAGGCGTCGATCGCGCGGCTTATTTCTTGTCCACTTCGAGCGCCACGTGAATTTCGACGTCCGCGCCGATGTCCTGCGGCATGAACGCCAGGCCGTAGTCGAGGCGGTTGATGGTGAAGGTGCCGTCAAAGCCGGTTTTGGTCGTGCCCTGCATGGTGGCGGTGCCGAGTTTTTTGAGTGTGACGGTCACAGGCTTGGTGGTCCCGCGGATGGTCAGGTCGCCGGTGACATCAAACTTATCGTCGCCGGCGGCTTTGATGCTCGAACTCTTGAAGGTGAGCGTGGGGAACTGTTTGGCGTCGAAAAAGTCGGGGCTGCGAAGGTGCTGGTCTCGCTTGGCGTTGAACGTGCTGAGGTTCGCCAGCTTCGCCGTCACTTCGATGCTGCCCTTGGTCGGGTCGGCCGAGTCCCAATTTACTTTGCCTTCGGGCGAATGCAGAAATCCCCACGTGAAGCTGCTGCCCAAATGGCTGATTTTGAACACCAAAGAAGAGTGCACCGGATCGACAGACCATGAATCGGCGCGGGCGGGTTGAGCAACCGCCAAGGCAATGGCGGCGAAAACGATCGTTGCAATCGAGATGTTACGCATAGGACGAACCTCCATGAAAACGTTGTCTAAAACCACTGGAGCAAGCCGGGGCGACACGCCGCTGATTGCATGTTACCGGATGACGACTCAATCGGGCAGCTTGATCAACATCAGCTCGGATCCTTCGATTGCTCCCCAGAGAGCGATTCGCGGTTTCGCGAAACCACCAACGCTAACAGCAAATGGAAGAAGAATTCAACGAGAAACGCAGAACGGCAAACAATCCCGCCCAAAGTCTCGCGCCCAAACAGTCAATCCGCTTTCTCGCGCGCAATCTGAAGCAGCTTGCCGAGCACCCGGATGCGTCGTTCGCCCAGATGGCCGAGCTGGCGTTTGTGGGCGAGCTTCACCGGGTCGTCGAGTGTGCGCAGGAGTTGCAGGCCGTCGCCACTAATACGGACGCGGATGATGCGGCGGTCGTCCTTTTCGCGGGTGCGGGCCAGGAGCTTGCGCGTTTCCAGGCGATCGAGCAGGCGCGTCATGTCGGGGTCGTGCGTGCTCATCCGCTGCGTGATTTCGTTGCACGCCAGGCCGGTTTCCTTGGCGGTGCGCAGTATGCGGAGCACGTTGTATTGGGTGGGGGACAAGTGGTAGGGCTTCAGCAAATCCTCGATATCGCGCATGAGGATATCCGCGGTTTTCTGAAGGCTCAGAAAGATGTCTCTTTCGAGCGTAAGCCCCGCTGGCCGGCCATTTTTGATCTCATCCTTGAGTTTACCCATAGGCATCGAAAAATACTTGTTGCAACAGCGTTTGTCAAACGGATGATCGTGAACACCGGCAATTCGGGTTAGTGCCGAATGCTGGAAGCTTGATGCCACCGAATGAGGGGTCGTGAGAGAGCGTTAGCCGGCCGGCAAGCCCACCGATTGCGGCACGTTAGAGGCCGCCGGCGACCTGCCGTCGGGGTTGGCGGTGAAAGCGCTTTGGTTGTCGGCGCGCTGGTGCGATGACCCCGGCGTTCCTCCCGGGCATTAACAAGCCCGCCCGAGCGTCCGGTAACGGAAAATATGCCCAGACATCCAAAATTGCCCAAATTACCAAAGTGCGATCAGGGATTTACCGATTCATTGTCTTAGAAGGGGGCCAATTCATGGGCAGGAGCACTAAAGATGGCGATCACGCACGAACGTCGCGGCGAAACGAAGGTTTGTACCATGAAAATCGGCGCCGAACGCCGCAAGTTCCGCCGGCATGAGTTCGATCAGCGCGGGGTTTCGGTCGAGCGGTTCGACGGCGATAAGCGGGCCGGAAAAATCTTCGGCCACCTGATCGACATCTCTGCCGGCGGGGTGCGAATCCGCACGCCGGAGGCCGACGTGAAAGCCGATGCGCAGATTCGCGTGCGGCTTGAGCTGCCCACCTATGCCGGCATCACCCCGTTCATCAACAGCACCGGCACGACGCTTGAAGGCCGCCGCGAATGGGTCGGCTGGATGACGGTTCGCCGGGTGCTCAAGATTGAAGACGGCAACTTCGACATCGCCGGCCCTCTGGAAGACATGGAAGAAATGGACCGCGGGATGCTGGGGTTGTATTTGTCGACTCAACCGCTGGCGGCTTAATTCGTTTCTACCACCAAGGCACGAAGGCACGGAGAATTGAAGAAAGAAATAGTGTGCGGCATGCATGACAACCCCTTCATGCCTGCCGCACTTTCGTTTTCTCAGGACCGCTTCTTCATTCGCGTCTTGGAGCGTTGGTGGTCAACTTTTCTTCTTCAGCCTCATCGCCGCAGCGTGGAACGCGACGGCTTCGGGGAGATGGGCGTCCCAGTAATACCAGTCGTGCGCGCCGGGGAACTCGCGGTAGTCGTGGGGAATGTTCCAGTGCTCCAGCCCGCGGTGAAACTCACGATTGTCCTCCAGCAGAAAGTCTTCGGTCCCACAATCGACGAGCATTTTCGGCCCTTTGCCCGCCTTGCGGCAGCGGTCGACCAGAGTGATCAGGTCGTGCTCGCTGCCCGACGGCCGCTTGCCGAAGATGCGGCCCATCTCCTCGGCATAATCTTTGCCGTGCCAGCCGTTGGTGCCGCGCATGAGCGCGCCCGAGTGACTGTTGACGCTCACGAATAAGTCCGGATTCGCCAGCGCCAGCCGCATCGCGCCATAGCCGCCCATGGATAGCCCCCCGATCGCCCGCCCGCCGCGGGTTTTTTTAGCGGGCAGAAGGCGTTCGGTCTGGCCGATCACTTCATGAATGATGTGGTCGGCGAAGCGGGGGCCTTCGTTGGCGTTGGTGTACATGCTGCGCTGGCCGTCGGGCATGACGACGATGAGCGGGAGGCCCTGAACGTAAAGCTCCACCTTCGACCGCCGCAGCCAGCCGGTGTAGTCGTCGTACATCCCGTGAAGAAGATAATAGGTTGCAAACGGCCCGCTCCCGCTGTCGGGCACGATCGCGTTCATCGCCACTTCACGACCCAGAATCGGGCTGGGAAACCGAATCTCAAGAATTGCCATATCGGCCGGGGATTAGAACAGGAAGGGGCGAAGAAACGAAGCCTTCAAACCAATACCGGTCGGTCGTCATCGGTTGGCTCGCCGATACCGCGGCGAGCGCCGTGTCGGTGTCGGTGATGACGACCGTGTTCTTCATTTGCCCAGAACGATCCCGTGTTTGGCCGCGAGACTTTCGAGGAACGCCCGCGCGGGTTTCACCTTGCCGGCCCTGGCGTCTTCAATGCTCTTGCGAATAACCCGGAGCGACCTGGAAAGCTCGGCATCAACCAAAAGCTCCTGGTATGCCTCGGCAGACTGAACAACGACTTCAGCTTGGCCGTTTACGGTCAACACCTCGGGGTTGCCAGTTTGCTTCAGACGATCAATGTGTTCCTTGGCGTTCCTCTGAAAATCGGTGAGCGAACTCACTTGGGTGATATCAACCATGCCGCTGAGTATACCATATTTTTAGCATGAAATTCAATGTTCAAGTCAATGCCCGATTTAACTAACTGAACGGCGACGATCAGTTGTACGACCGCAGCACTCCAATCACCACGCCCTGCACCTTAACCTGGTCCGCCGACACGACGCGGGGTTCCATGGTTGAGTTGGCAGGTTGCAGGCGGATGCGGTTGCCGCTTTCTTTGTAGAAGCGTTTGAGGGTGGCTTCGCCGCTGTCGAGCAACGCGACGACCTGTTCGCCGTTCTTGGGGTTGTCGCGGCGTTCGATCACCACATAATCACCGTCGCACAGGTGATCGTCGATCATGCTGTCGCCGCGCACGCGCAGCACATATACGCCGCTCTTGCTATGAAAAAGCGTTTCAAGATCGACCTCTTCACGGTTTTCAATCGCGAGAATCGGCGAGCCGGCCGCAATAGTGCCAAGAAGCGGGAGCTTGGTGGGGCGCTCTTCGTCCGGCAGAACATCGGCGATGATCTCCAGCGAGCGGGCTTTGTGTTTGTCGCGTTTGATGACGCGTTTCTTTTCCAACGCTCCCACATGTTCAAAAATGGTGACCTTGCTGGTGCCGAGCTGGTCGGCCAATTCCTGCATGGTCGGTGCGTAGCCGTTGAGGTGACGGTAATTCCGAACTGCAACGATAACATCGAGCTGCCGCGGGGTGAGATTCATAATGTGCTCCGGGTTTGAAACGCTGGGTCTCGAACACCTTATCTAAATGCCTTGTCTTGAACCGGCCCGATCGTTTGGGCCGTGTTTAGGTTGACATTACCCTAACGTTATCGGCTTGTCAAGTGAAAGTTCGGGAATGTAAGTGTCGAATGTCGATTGTCGAGCGACGAATTCATCAGGGAGAGGGGCGGTTCCGCCCGACCGGGAAGTTCCAATACGATCGTAAGCACTTGAGTACGCTTGATTTGCAGGAGGCTTGCATGTCTTTCCGGCCGCGGGTAGAGCCGGTTCAACATGGTGGATCCAAACGACGGCTTCCCGGCGATTCGTTCACCGAAGTGGATCGCGCCGGTCGTGTTCGGCGTCCTTTCGCTGGCGATGTTTGCCGATATTCTGCTGGGTCCGGGCGGGTGGATTCCCTCGACGCCGGACGCCGATCTGTCCACCCACTTCGTCGCGTCGCGCGCGTTCGGGTTTGGCGAATTGGCCAGGGGAAACCTGCCGCTGTGGAGCCCGCAGATGTTCAGCGGGTATCCGTACTTCGGGGGGTTTCAACCAGCGCTGCTCTATCCGCCCAACTGGATTCACCTGTTTCTGCCGCTGGATGTGGCGATCAATCTGACGATCGTGCTGCACACGTTTGCGGCGGGCTACTTTACTTATCTTTGGTTGCGCCACGCCGGGCTGCATCTTGTTGCGAGCATGGCCGGCGGGGTGACGTTCATGTTTTGCGCGCGGTTCTTCCTGCACATTTACGCGGGCCACCTTCCGCACATTTGTTTAATGCCGTGGGTGCCGATTCTGCTGCTCTCCATCGACGGCATCATGCAGCGCTGGCGGCTCGGCTATGCGCTGCTGGGCGCGGGCGCAGTGTCGATGATGATCCTGGCCGGCTATCCACAGATGGTTTACTTCACCGCGGTCGTCATGCCGCTCTATGGGCTGGTGCGATGGTTCGAATCGCCCCGGAAATGGGCGGCCGTGGGCGGGCTGATGTTGATCGGCATTTCGTCGCTGGGCATCACCGCAGCGCAGGTGTTGGCCGGACGTGATGCGGTCGCCGAATCAACCCGCGCGGGTGGCACGCGCTACGGTTTTGCCACCAGCTTCTCGTTTCCGCCGGAGAATCTGCTCACGCTCTTCGCACCCGACGTACTCGGGCCGATGAAGCAGGGCGATGGCGCGATCGGCTACTTCGGCCAGGCGTATTTGTGGGAAGTCTCGACCTTCATCGGCGCGACGGCGTTTCTGCTGGCGATTCTGGGTGCGTTCACCGGCGGGCGCCGCGCATGGCTGGCGGTCGGCATGATCGGCTTTGCCGGCGTGCTCGGGCTGGGCGCTAATACGCCGATCCATCGGTTGTTTTACGACTACCTTCCCGGCTTTTCGTCCTTCCGCGGTTCGAGCAAATTCTTCTTTCTCGTGAGCTTGTTCATGGCGCAACTGACGGCGATCGGGCTGGACACGCTTTTTCGCCGCCGCGCGCCGATCTGGATCGCCTCGACCGGCGTGGCGTTCACGCTCATTGTGCTGGCGCTGGCCGTGTGGGCGCGCTCGGCCGGCGACGATGGAATGAACAGCGTCCCGGCCCGCGCGTTCGTGCGGATGACCGAGCGATCGATCCTGTTTCACGACGAGTATTTCAAGCTAAGCCGTTGGAACGACCCACAGACCATCGTTCACGCAACGGCGGCGGCGGCAAAGGCCCTGTTCATCGCATCGGCCTGGCTGGCCGGCGCGGTGGCGCTGCTGGTTATCGCGATCAAACGACCTCACGCTGCGGCATACGGGTTGGCAGGATTATTGACGATCGAGCTGTTCATTTTCGCGCGCACGCATCGGCCCGCCGCGCCGCTGGCGCCGCAAGCGCCGAAGGTGTGGACCGATGGCACATCCACCCTGCCGCCCGATGCGCGCCTGGTGCGCAACCCGTCGAGCTACCCCCACACCCCTCCGCGTGTGACTTTGGATGCGTGGGGATACGACCCGGGCGTGCTCAAGCGTTATGCGGAGTTGATGTTCGCCAGCCAGGGCTTTGACCCGGACGGCGCCAGCAGCGAACTATTTTTCCGGCTCCCGTCGCGCGCGGTATTCGCCGTGGCGCGCATCACTTTGGTGCTGGAGGCGATGCCGCAAGCCAACGCCTACCGGCTGAACCTGCCACTGTTGCCGCCGGCCACGCTGGTGCCTTCGGCGCGGGTCATGGAATCCCGCGATGCAATGTTCAACGTGCTGGTGGCCGACGGGTTCGATCCCAGCTACACGGTGTTGCTCGAATCGCCGCCGCCGTTTGCAATCGTTGGCCGTACGCCGAGGCCGGTGGAACTGAAAGTGATCGACAGCGACACACGCGAAATCAACTGCGATGTCATGGCGTCATCAATGTTGCTGATCGGCGAAAGCTACAGCAAGCATTGGACGATCACGCCCCTTACTCCACCGCCGGCCGGGCAGGCGGGGGGGTACATCGTCATGCCGGCGAATTGGGCTTTCATCGGCGTGCCGTTGGCGGCCGGGAAGCATTCGTTCCGGCTCGAATACTCGCCACCCGGGTGGCGGGTGGGGCGGTGGGTATCGCTGGCGGGCTTGGGTGCATATCTCGCCTTGGCCGGTGTTTACTGGCGCAGGGGGCACCGGAAGCTTGTCGTCGCGCCAGTATGAAGGATTGGCGAACGCGGACAACCGTCGAGTAAGCTGCGGGCAAGCAAGCTGGAGTTTCGGTGTCGTTCCCAACCAGGCCAAACAACGACGATTTTCCCACGCGTCGATCGCTTGCGGGCGAGGCGTCGGATGCACCTCCCGCGCCAAGTGCCAAACCGCTGAAGGATCTGGCGGGCAAGCGGTTGGGCGATTTTACGCTGGTTGCCCGTATCGCTTCGGGGGGAATGGGAACCGTCTACGAGGCGTTGCAACACCACCCGCCGCGCACTGTGGCCATCAAGGTGATGTTCGATGACCTTGATAGCCCGGCTCTCCGCGGTCGATTCGACCGAGAAGCGGAGCTGCTGGCGCGGCTGCAGCATCCCAACATTTGTCATGTTTTCCATTCCGGTGTTGCCGAAGTTGACGGCCGGGCAGTTCCCTATTTCGCCATGGAATACCTGGCCGGTGCCAAGCCGATCACGCGCTACTGCCAAGACGCGAATATGAATGTCGCGTTGCGACTTGAGCTTTTGCGTCAGGCTGCCGACGTGATCGGGCACGGGCACGAGCAGGGAATCGTGCATCGCGACATTAAGCCCGCCAACCTGCTGGTGGACGCGTCGGGCCGGCTAAAATTAATCGATTTTGGCATCGCGCGAGCGCCCGACGCATACGGGACGGGGGCACACACCACCGGCGATCAGTTGCTGGGTACGCTTCAATATATGAGCCCCGAACAATGTGGTGGAGATGCCCACGCAGTCGACGCGCGGACGGATATTTATTCGCTGGGTGTCGTCGCCTACGAAGTGCTGGCAGCGCAGTTGCCGTACGATTTATCACGCATGAGTCTCGCCGCCGCGACGCGCGCGATCATGGAAACGGTGCCGGCGGCGCCGTCAACCCGTCGCGCAGGGCTTAATGAACCGATTGATCGTGTTTTGTTGCGAGCGCTGGCGAAGTGGCCCGCCGACCGCTACACCACGGCCGCCCAGATGAGCCAGGCGCTTGCGCTGGTGTCACGCGGAAACGGCCGCGACGCTAGCCTGCCGGCCAACGTGTGGCATCCACTTCGGCCGTCACGATTTCATTTCGAGAGGCGATAGATCATCGGCGTTGTGGCTTTGGTGGGCGGGTGCCTCGTCGGATGGGCCATGATGCAGCCCACCGCGTTTAGAAACTCGCCGGGGCCGATGTTTGAATCTTGGGTCACCCAGCACCCTCCCCCGGCGATGATCGACGCGCTGCCGGAGTCCGTGGCAATTGTCGAAATCAACGACGGCAAATCACTGGAACGCCTTGCCGGCGCGTTGAAACTCCAAGGAGTCAGCGGAGACGCGAGTCAACCCTGGACGCTGCGTCCACTGCACGCAAAGCTGCTCGAACGGCTGCGGCTTGCCAATGCACGCGCGGTCGTGTTCGACTTGCGTTTTCGCAAACCGACCGAAGCCGATGGGGATTTCGCCGCCGCCATCGCGCAGATGACTGCAGCCAATATTCCAGTCGTGTCGGCAATGCCGACTCTGGACGCAAGCTCGGTGAGTCCGGTGCTCGCATCCCAGTTGCGCCTTGCCGCCGACATTGTTGGTGTGCCGTACGGCGCGGCTCTATTGGGACATTACCTGGCCATCGAACCGCCCGGTGCCGCGCCGGTTCCGTCATTTGCGCTGGCGACATCCATCGCGCTGTACCGTCAGGACGCGGATGCTGCCATACAAATTGACGAGGCCGCCAATCAACTCGAAGTTCGGTTCTTCGTTCCCGATGCCGCAAATCCACGAAAGCGAAACTGGCTCAGCGATCGTTGGAGCATGCCATTGGCGCGCGTAACGCATCGCCCACAGGCTGATGCGCGCTTGGGAATAGTAGCCGGTTCCCGCTTGGCCGAAGCGCAATTGCCCATGCCATCCGACACCATCCTGCGTGCGGCGCGAATGGACTATGCCAGCGTATTCGACCAGGATTTGGCGGCGGTTCAGAAAAGAATTGGCGGTCGGGTGGTGGTGGTTGCCGACGGCCGGCCTGGAATGGATCCGACGCTCGATATCGGAGCGGGGCGAAAAATACCCGGATATTGCGCCGTCGCGGCTTCGATTCACGCCGCCATTCGTGGAGGATGGGTGCAGATTCCTTCGAGCGGGGAACGACTGTTGTTCATCGCAGTGACTTGTGCATTGACGGCGGCGCTTGGAGCATCGGCTCGTCCACGCCTGTTTCGAGGAATTGCGATACTTGCGTTTGTACTCGTTATTGCGATGTTGATCGGGTTCATTGCTTTTCGGGTCTTGGGCGTGCTGCTCAATCCCATTCCGGCCGCGATTGGCGCGTTCGTCACGGGCGCAATCGGTCTGATCGGACGCAGGCTTTTTCCAACAAGCAAGCCTCTGGAAGGAACTGCCGAATGAAACAGTTGTTGCTTATTATTGTTTTGGTTGGGGCGATATTGCACCTTGTCCAGACCCCATTCTTGTCCCAATCCGCAAGTATAGTTTCGCGGCCTAAAATCACTCGATCTGAGCCGGGAACTTCCCGGCTTCCTGTGTTGTGGTTACCGTCGCCTCGTCCACGCGGAGGATAC
>Ga0163148_10004075_pt1 | contig 15549 bp, 12 predicted proteins | sample OliLakLV19MP7P2_FD_148606 | JGI IMG/M metagenome (GOLD analysis project Ga0163148, IMG submission 148606) | Freshwater microbial mat bacterial communities from Lake Vanda, McMurdo Dry Valleys, Antarctica- Oligotrophic Lake LV.19.MP7.P2 | ecosystem: Environmental > Aquatic > Freshwater > Lake >...
CCTATATTGACGTCTCCTCCACCGAAAGTTGTCTGCACAGTAATTTCTTCTCGATTGGAAAGAAATGTTTCTAGCGTTTGCTTATAGTCTTTATTTTTTAGTTCATCTGCAAACAACCAGCTATAAAACTCTTTTGGCGCCAGAAATGAACGTGCATACAAAGCGTTAACTTTTTGATAGAAGTAAAAAAGGAAAAAGAATACCTGTACCTCGAGCAAGAGATCTTTTTTTAGCTGAGCAAAGATGTGCTCATCGATCACCGTTCATTGCTGACGAGCCACGAGGAGATAGAACTCGAAAAAGAGATCAACACATCGTTGATAACGTTCTTGCTGAGTTCATTCAGGAAACACTCTCAACCTTCCTACAAAAACAAAGGTCAGTAAATGTGAAGCCATGATACACGTATATCCATACGACCAGTCATACTTTTGCCAGATATGTCTCCCTTGACGAGCCAAGACGATACTTGCTACAGAAGCAAGATTACCAGGAGCGTAATAATTCCGTCCATTAAACTGCGCAGTCACTCCATACGCATAGTAGGTATCTATATCTTTGACTTGCAAGGTCGGTTGATCACCAAATCAGACTTTTACTTCAAACGGATCCAAAGCAATATCGTATAAATTGAGTTTGTAGTTTTCAGCAACCCTTCTATGAATGATATTAAATAGCTGTTTGGGAGAGATTAACGACAAAAACATACTCACGGGATGCTGTGCATTGACCGTCATTTCTTCAGGAAATAGTGATAAGAGCACACGACGAAAGAGTTTCATGAAAAAGGAAAGTTGAAAAAAATTACTTATGTTCCATCTTCAATCTCTGAATCTCATGTTGTAAGGTAATGATCTTGGTCTTCACCTCCTGCATTTTTTGTTTCTTTTCTTCTACCACTTCTGGTGGTGCTTTTCATAGGAAGTCATTACTCGAAAGTTGTCCTCTAATTCTCTGGAGAAACTGTTCTTCTTGAACTACTTCTCTTTCCAGTTCCATTACCGTAGTTCTTCGATCTTTCGTCACGATACCTTTCACTCACAGTTTTATATCAAGCAATAAACTAATCTGGAAGTCACTAGGCAGTTGATCCTGCTCAGTAAGGACAATAACTTCTGAAGCATTGAGTATTTTCTTTACTAGGTTACCATGTTCTTCAAGCAAGAGATGAATATCTCTATTTCCTTGGACCAAAAGCGTTACTTCTTCATGTGCTTGTTTCACTACTTCTTGTCTCAGCGCTCTCCATTGGGTGATCATATCCATAAGCAAGTTGAACTTATAGTTTTTTTGTCACGCAACTATAGGAAGTGGTCGACGAGCCTCCATCAACGATCCTTCAAATCACAAAAACTTCCACAATTGTTCAGTTACAAACGGACATGCAGGATGTAACATGATACACGCGCTTCATATGACATACATAAGAACCGATGGCGTCAATGAACTATGGTTTCCCTTCACTATCTCGACATATCGATCACAGAAATCATGCCAGACAAATGAGATCGTTTCTTGCAGTGCTTCTCCTAGCATAAATTTTTCGTAGTATTTATTGGTCAGTGCAACGACGTCGTTACATTTATTCAAAATCCATACATCATAATCACTCAGTTGTTTCTTTTCAAATTCAATAAGCTCAGCTAACTGCGTATATGATCTCGCCTCTTCTTCTGACTCGCCGAGTTGCGTCTGCACGAATCTCGTCGCATTCCACAACTTATTGATAAACTTCCAGACATAATCTACTTTTTGTTCTGCAAATTTCTGATCGTTTCATGGAGTATTTCACAAAATCAACGCTCCTCTGAGTGCATCAGCTCCATATGTTTCAATCAGTTTCAATGGATCGATTCCATTTCCTTTTGATTTGGACATTTTTTGTCCATCTGAAGCTCTCACGAGTCCATGTAAGTAGACGTTTTTGAATGGCATCTGTCCCGTCAGACTTACGCCCATAAGCATCATTCTAATCACTCGGAAAAAAATAATATCATACCCCGTCTCGAGAACGGTTGCAGGATAAAACTTTTCAAGATCAATCGTTTGTTCTGGTCGTCCCAAAATACTAAACGGCCACAATCCTGATGAAAACCAAGTATCTAAGACATCTTCATCTTGTGTTAACGCAATTTCTTTTCCTTCTTGGAGATAGATGAAACGATAGGTATCTCTATTTGGCACGATTTGTGGTGCTTGATCAAGCAGTCCGATCAGAGCATCTCCTGCCGCCGCGATATCTGCTCCTTCGGCATCTACGGTACTAAATATCTTTTCAAATGTATCGAGGTAAGCAAGGACATCTTTATTTTTTGCGTATTTCGTGCGATACATATGCGTATACACCTCCCAGAGTCTTCCACGCTGTGGAGTAAGACTTTTTTCTAACAAGAGATCTATAAGCTCTTCCAACGTAAAGGGATTAGCAAGACGACTATCTGAAATGAGATTGAAGACCATCTTCGAAAGAATCATATGTGGATCTGATGATTCTACTGCACCATCCTCATCAAATGCATACTGATTCCCCTCTTCATCATACCAGACAGGTATTCTATGTCACCACCAGAGCTGTCTAGAAATACACCATGGTCTGATTTTTTCTAACCACTGCGTAAACTGCTTATCAAATCTTTCTGGATGAATAGCTACTTCGTTGTTGGCGAGATGGTCTTGTACTTTCGTAGCAGCCTCATGCACATCGAAGAATCGTTGCTGAGAGAGTAACGGTTGTACTCTACACCCCGTTCTTTCACAATACGGAATAGTAGTTTCATAATCAACAACTTTATCTAGATTACCAATTTCACCCAACAACTGAATCAAATTATCCATAAAATCGTATGCTTGCTTACCCATCAAGTTTTCTCCGGCGTGTTCAGTGTAATTATTTTCTTTGTCTATCGCATATTTTTCAACAGGAAGATTGTGTTTGCGTGCAATCAGGAAATCTTCTTCTGCGTGAGAAGGAGTGATTTTTAGTACTCATGTCCCAAATTCCATAGAAACCGTTTCGTCAGCAATGATTGGAATTGATTTATTGACGATAGGAATGAGCACATTTTTTCCGATCCATTTTTTATATCTTCTATCTTTCGGATGAACCGCTACCGCTACATCACCAAACATCGTCTCAGGACGTACGGTTGCGATGGTAAGACTCTCTCCTTTTCCTTGAACGAAATATTTGATATAATAAAGCTTGGTAGTTACTTCTTTATGTTCTACTTCGAGGTCAGACAAAACCGTCTTCGCTTCAGGAGATCGATTTACCATATACGTATCGCGATAGACTTTTTTCTGGTTATATAATTCTACAAAAGCTTTCCTCACGGCGCGACTGAGTTGTTCTGACATTGTAAACTCCTCTCTCGACCAATCTACTGATGATCACATTTTCTCTATCTGGGTAGTAATCGTAGATCTACTCGCACGGACCCACTTCCATGTTGCATCCAGAAAAGCTACTCTTCACAAATCATCTTTGGTCTTTTTTGCATCACGTCGAAGATTACGTTCGACGACGATTTGGGTAGCAATACCCGCATGATCAGTTCCTGGAATCCATAATGCAGTTTTTCCTTGAAGACGAGCATATCTCACCATAGCATCTTCTATAGCAAGCATAATTGCATGACCTAAGTGAAGATCACCGGTCACATTTGGTGGAGGTAAAGGAACGACAAACGTTTCTCATCATGAAGTAAGATCAGGAGAGAAAAATCAACGATCCATCCACGATGCATACATCTCTTTTTCGAATGACGGATCATACTTTTTGGGAATTATTGCCATACTACAAACTGATCAACTAAAAACTACTCACAAAGCTACGTTTTTTGCAATCTATTGCAAGTCACAACACGATGAAATACCAATGAAAAACTTGCCTCATCAGCTATTAGTGATAATATATTTTTATAAATATTTTACAAATATTTTACAGTATACATATATGAAATGCATGTTTTGCTTGTATTCTGAGTGAAGTTTGGTATCAAGTAGATATTTATTCTCTTTACACTTCATGATTCTTAGTGATGGAACTATTCGTCAGATGATCGATGACGGACAACTCAAATGCATCCTTCCTCAAGGAGAAACCATTGATGACATAGCATCTCATATCGTCTGTGCGAGTTTTGATCTCAGACTGGGAAATGAGATCAAGTTTTTCCCTAAGCTCGAGTGAGTTATTCTCAATCCGTTCACGACGGACTCGAAATCAATTACAGAAATCAAGCATTATGCTGACGATGAAGATATCATCATCCAGCCAGGCGAGTTTCTCCTATGAGCAACAAAGGAACGCTTCGGTCTTCCTGCAAATATCGTAGGGAGAGTGGAAGGAAGAAGTAGTATCGCAAGACTCTGACTCCTCATCCATATCACCGCATGATTTATCGATCCATGATTCTGACGAGATGGTCCATCGACCATCACCCTCGAGATCTGTAATATCAATGCCGTTCCCATCGTTATCAGACCAGGTATGCGTATCTGTCAGATCGCCTTCGAGACAATGGATGCAGATGCAGCCACTCCCTACAACGTGAAAGGTAACGCAAAATACAACGGACAGATCAGTCCACAGGAAAGCAGATTGTATGTAAGTGGGTAGACACCTTTTACGGTTTCAGATATCATATGAAAATTGAGATAAAACAACTTAGAAAAAAGATTTTATGAACGTTAAAATCAAATTTCTCAGTCAAAGAATCAAATATTATTGCAGATTATTTACTCTGGGCAGAAATGTCGTGACTAAGAACCCAATGAATCCTTAAATTAACATGAAGTGAACCTCTTCAAGATATACAAGCAACATGATCAATTCTAATAGAAAGAGAGACTAAACTGTCTCAACTCATTAATGCTAATAAGCAGCCTGCACCACTTGTTTCACAAATTGCTACAAAAATAGCTATTAAAAAAGCAAAAAAGTATTGATTTGGTATTATTGGTGTAAATAATACATTCTCTAGTAATTGAGCTCAGGCTTTTTATGTAGAGAAAATTGCAAAAGAAGATCTAATTTGAATAGTATGTAGCCGCTCTCCGGCTGCAACTACATGATTTTGAAGTATAGACCCTCTTTTTTGAACTAACCCTATATGATTCGCATTTCCTACACAAGAAGCTCCACTCGTTTTCGATATGGCAACCTCAGCAATAACATGGTACTGATTGGTCCTTGCAAAAGCTCGTGGAGAAAAAATACCTGAAGGCGTTGCGCTTGATTCTTTAGGAAACCCTACCACTGACCCTGAAAAAGCAATGGAATGAGCACTACTCTCTTTTGATAAAAGCTACAAGTGATCAAGTTTAAGCATGCTAATTGAAGTGCTAGCTGGTCCCTTAGTTGGTTCTTCGTGGATTGATAATAAGACATTTTCAGAACAGTGGTGAAGTTTATTTATCGCAATAAATCCAAATTTATTAATCGATACAAACGTATTCAAGACCAATTGTTCAGACTTGATAAAAAAAGTAAAAGCATCCCGCACATGAAAAAATATAGAAGAAATACGTCTGCCTTGAGAACGTAGCCTAAAATTATATCAAGAATGTGTCAACTCTTGATTCATAGATGTAGATGATGCAACTTTACTATTACTGTGATATTAATTTCTGCTTTCTACTTCTGCCCTCGCACCACTCTTTTCACTCACTCTACATCCTTAAATTCTGTAGCTTTGACGCGAATCTTGTCTCAGATATTGTACAGATCTTTCCATCCATCGAGGTTTGCAGGAAGATCGATCATAGACTTGTGTAACAGTCATTCTACTCACTGAACAGTTACAAATAAGCCATAGTTATATTTCAACTTCACATAACCGTCGTACTGTTGGCCAAGTTTTACTTTGTCTATAGTAAGTACTACTCCACCCGTCGTCGTTGCTTGTGCTTTTGCTTCTGCTGCGACTTTTTCCATAATCTTTTCAGATTTCGAAAACGTTTTTCATGCCCATGCCTTGAGTAACTGCTCCAGATGTGCTTTTTCTACTGCATAACGTTGTCTCGATTGCTGTTTGATCTTTGCAATAGTTTCTTCAGAAGACTCTGGTTTTGGCAATGGAAACGTCCCCATGCTAAACGGGTCACTCGTGACGCCATTGATCATCAGTCTCGTGTAGGCTTTAAACTTGGGAAGTGATAGCAGATCGTTTGCCGTAATCATCTCCTTGAACTGTGAGGACATCACCGTCGCGTCGTCATACCCGAGACCAAAACTTACGATCGTTCCTACATTACCAAAGATAGCATTCCTTACATTTTCTTCTATCTGCGCAGTAAACTGATTTGCAACGATAAGCGATAAGCGATACTTACGTGCTTCTGACAAGATACTTTCAAATGAATCTGTCGCGAAGTTTTGAAACTCGTCGATATAACAAAAGAAATCTTTTCTCTGATCGTACGGCAAATCAGCTCTCGACATCGCATCTATCTGGAGTTTGGTTACCAAAAACGATCCGATCATCGCAGCGTTATCTTCACCGATCTTCCCTTTTGAGAGATTGATAAGCAGTATTTTTCCTTCATCCATGATCTTTCTTATATTTATTTTACTCTTCGGTTGTGCAAAGATATTTCTCACGATAGAAGAAGAAAGAAACTGACCGATCTTATTGGTAATCGGTGAAACGGATTCAGTAACTTGTTTTTCGGACCATTTGTCGTACTCATCACGCCAAAACTTCAAGACAATCGGATCTTGAACGTAACTCAAGACTTCTTCCTTGAAGTTCTTATCAGTAAGAATACGCGCCACATGCATCAACGTTGCGTTGGGATAGTCTAAGACGCTTAGCATAACATTTCTAAGAATATACTCCAGTCTTGGTCACCAACTATGTCCAAACAATTTCTTGAAGATAGAAACAACTCCAGAAGCGACAAGATTTTTCTGTTCGTCATCCTCTATTTCCATGACGTTAAATCAAACAGGAAAATGGGTATCACTTACATCAAACAAAACAACGTCATTGATACGAGACGGAGGAATATGAGCCAGACAATCTTCGATAAGATCTCCGTGTGGATCAAGTACTGCTATACCAGATCCTGCGTGCATATCACTTCTTACGAGATTTGAAATCAACGTCGACTTTCCCATTCACGTTTTTCCTACTATATATAAGTGTCTAAATTTATCTTCTGCTCTGATCCCAAATCATTTCTCTGCACCTCTCCAGTCTGTCTTTCCGAGTATCGTAATATCACTTTCTGTAGGCAACGGCAAATGCATAGGAGCTGCTAGTTTACGGTAGGTAACATATTTGAGAGCGTTATTTGTGTATTCTTTGGTAGGAATATGAAACATATTGACGTAGGCATTTCTATTTGCACGGACAGTTTTCTTCTTTGAAATCAGTTTTATCGATCACTGATGAAGAAACTTATCAAACAAATGTGCCATATCATTTTGTACTTGAGCAATAGCATGAGAATCATTTGTTCAATGAACTCGACATGAGACAGAAAAAGTCACATCTCTTCCTACTTGTTTCATTTCCGCTGCTTGTTGTTGATCTTTCAACGCTTCCCCTTCTTTCTCTGCTTTTGAGGTGGGATTTAACAAATTATTTACAATTTTTTTACACTTTTCTCGAAAATTTAACGCGTCATCAAAACTACTCTCAAAAAACAATGATACCTTGTAATCAGTAGACATGCCCTGAAATCAAGACAAGACTTCCCTAAACGGATCGATATATGATCATGCTCATCAAAATGCTTTTGTATCGTAAAATTCGACTCAATTGGAAAAGTATAAATACTTCCCTTTTCATTCTACTATATCTTGTGTAGTAACCTTCAACTCTGATGTGGTGAAGTTTGCGTAAAACGTATTTACTACATACTCATGCATTTCTTTCGGTACTCGTATATATAGTGCTACTTGACTAGCTGATCACACCACTGCAAAGTATATCTTTTTTTTAACACTCGAAAAATTAGCGAGAAATCATTCTCGATAGGCAACTCATGATTCATTTTCACAATATGGTAAAATTTCCATACAGACATATCATCATGGTATGAGACTATTGTCCGTTTCAGAAAAACCACTACCTCCAAGCGATCATCAAATAGATTTAGCAAGATCAAGAAATCACATATTTTTTTCAAAAAAGAAAAAAGAAATCATATCTAATTATAAGCATATACAACGCAAAAGCAAAAAATGAGCCTAAAAGAGACCCATTTATTTGACTTATATTAGATATAAATCATACTATGCCATATACTTTGTCGCGTATGCTTCTACTTGCTCTGGCGGCAATGCACCGATAAATTGATCAATCTGCTTACCTCCAAAAAATATGGTTACCTGAGGAATACTTCTCACCTGAAATTGCATTGCTAAATCTGCATTATCATCTTCGTCTACGTTTATTTTTAAGATTTGAATCTTTTCAGGATATTTTTCAGCTAGGTCATGAAGCACTGGACCAAGTATCTTACATGGACCACATCGACTTGCCCAAAAGTCTACAAAAAGCAACTTATCAGACGTCTGCACTATTTCATCAAACTGAGTTTTTCAAATAACTTCAACAACAGTAGTCATAACATAAAAGAAGAGTAAAAAAATGAATTTCCTATATTACAAAAAGACTACCTAGAAGGTAGTCTTGTATACTCAAAAATCAACACAATTCTTAGTATTCGAAATATAACGAAGTCACGATTCTTTTTAACATTCTTATCGTTTTCACACAAAGTTCAATACATCACTTTACTGCTAATATTTCAAACTGTTCTAATTTTTTTATTCCTGTCTGCACTCTTACCAAAAATTTTTGCGAATTAATCTCCAAAACAACTTCATGAAAACGTTCTGCTATTTGCATAAACGTTGCTTTAACATGATGGAGGTGTACTGACTTCCAAGATGTTTCATTTGTGTCTAGAAAAAGTTTTGGCTGTGTCATCATGAAACGGAAACTAAAACTTACTACTGAATTCTTGAACAAGATGCTTATTTCAACAGAACAACTTTCTATACCACGTTTTAGATTTTTCTTGGAACAATACAAGCGGTAAATTAGATTTATTTTTATAGAAACTTCCCCTTTATTTCTACGGAAACATTCGTAATAATATTTATGTTTAATTTGTTTCTCCAATGCGTAACTCGTACCTAAGCAACATTATTATATTGTGCCAAAAACAAAAAAATAAACTCATCTATATCGATGAGTTGAAAAACATATTTCGTCGTGAGTTGGCTAGCGAATACACAGATAAGAAATGATATAAACTGATTTATCACCTCAAGAACAAATGATATTTGTATTCACTAAAAAAAGAAATTTTTTGCATCATTCACCCTGACCAAGAAGTTAATGAAAACAACCTTATCGAACAATACTATCGACAAATACTTCAACATCATGTTGCTGGATTAGGAAAAAAATGGTATATCTGATGAGTTAAAGCACTAGAATTACACTATAACAATATTGATATTCCTGAGCAAATACTCGTCATCAATCCTAGCAAACAGTCTATAGATACCGTACTCGCAGGAAAACTTATCCATGCAAAAACATATACACATATATGAAAAAATCTATTCAACGCATTTTACTGATGTACAGAAAAAAAAAAGATCTGAAAAATAAGTTATCAGATTGCCTGTAAAGAACTCGCTCTTCTTGAAGCACTATTTAGTTATGATAAAGAAAATGATAGATACACGCATGAATATATCAAAAAAATGCTCAAAAAGTTTGAACCAGATCTAGACGTCATAGAACATATCATGCAAATAGGAAAACATCATACATCAGTAAATAGATTACTCGACCTCATAAAAATAACGAGACCAAAACTCGTAGAACCACTTAAAAACATCATCAAAAAATATAGTTTCTTACTTTCTCTCTAAGGAACTGAAACGATATTTACTCACGGATAATAATACCCAATAATATCTTTGTAGGCAGCTCACTTCTGAGCTAATTTTTCCGCTCCATCACCACTCAATCCTACACCATGTCATTCAAACTTCCCTGATGTACAGATTGCAAGATCTAATTTACCCACTAACCACGGCGTATCGGTTCGTCAAAAACGTTCTCATCATCATCTAATAAATCATACAGAACAATGAAAATAAGGCAGTATAGGCAAATAATTATCGTAGACGACAACTTGGTTACTTGTTTTCTTCAATGCTTGTTGTCGACGTGGTGTCGTTTGCTCTATTCCTGCTCAGACATATTTCTGAAACAAACGTGGATCATCTATCGCTTGATACGTCACTCACTCAGGAATAGAAGGATGACGATTTCCTCACAGGTAAAACAACGTATATCATTTTACCAAAAGAGACATAGTTGCAAGTTTTTCAGTATGTTGTGATTCAATTGTTTCTGCGACTCCTTGGAAGTACTGTACTACAGGTAAGCTATTTACTACAGTCCATCATATCTTTTCTTTCTTATCTACCGTCGTATACTTTTCGTATTGTATACGAATATCTCCACGAAAATAATTTAGGGGAAACTGAGTAGATCACCTCGATCGATCTACAAAAGTAATCACTGATCTCGGATTGAGTAAGTGCACAGAACTTGCTTCATATTTTTTTGCATCAAGGAAGACAGTAAGCTTATTTTCATTTCCAGACACCGGTTGTGCACGAATCACACGAATATCAGTAAAACGCTGATTATCAAGCAATACGGCACATCAGCTTTCACATTGCATTTCTCGTTGATTGAGTTCTGTAGTCGGTTCATACAAGAGGACGTTTATCGTACGAGAAAGAAGATTGTTTACTTCTCATAGTGGTATCTTTTTTTCAATTTTCTGTATCTGTTTTATTGGTTTTTCAGTCAATGGATGATTTTGCTGACGAGTTTGAAACAGTTCATCTATTTGTTGCTGTCGAACGACAACAAGATCAATCCACACTGCTCATTTATCAGTATCTACGAGTAGTGTATACTGTCAACTAGGAGTGTTGTTTTCACGAACAATAGTAACAAGTAGGTTTTTCCCATCTCCTCCACACTGTTTCAGTGATATTCATTTACCAAAAAGTTTACAATCACGAATGATACGGTTGGGAAATAGATACTTCCCGATTGCACGATCCTCGGTCATTCGAATAGAGAGTTTTTTGGGAAGGAAACGAAACTGGTTTAACGAATCTTTTTTTCGATCCTTGAGCACCTTGAGAAAATCATTCATTTCTGTTCTCAGGACAGGCAAACGATCCTCTACATGTACTCATGGACATGCAGTATTTTTGGTATCGCTATGCCCTACGAGACTGGTATGGGTAGAAGCTACTAACCAAGGTTCTTCATTTTTTGGAGTGAAATAGTATTGTTTTTGAAACGGGTCAATACTATACTCTAGCATTAATCACAACAACAACTTTTTCAACGACCATCGCATCGGTGTACTTGGTTCATAAACATCATAATTTCCCAACATCGATACACCTACTGTTCTTGTGTTATTTCGATCAGCGTGAGCACCGATGACATCTTTTCCTCCATACCTTCCCTCATAGATCGTTCATAAAGGATCAAGGATAAAATTATATCCTATATCTCCCCATGATTGCGTGATCGTATGTTGTTTATAAATCTCTTGCAAACTAGCTTTTGCGTCGTCTCCATTAGTTACCTGACGAGTAACGGTGTGATGCAGGACTATCTTTGTTTTTGCACGATGATATCACAATCCCCAGAACAAACGTTTCCCATCTACTTCCTTCACCGTAGCATCGACAACCATCTCTTCTGGATAGCTTTTGATCAAAAATGCTTCTCTCGCTGCATTTATTTCTTCTCTTTTTTTTCTTTTTGCATATTCACCTGTAGTATCATCACCACTTCACGCTATCCGATCAGTATAGCGTTTGGTGCGTTCTACTCGGCTCTTATACCCCTGTGGACTAAAAAATCTTCATGAATCAGTAGCTCACCACTCAGCACGAGAAACTATCGGCAATCCAGGAAATGCCCATGAAGCTGACTGCGTCATGACAGGAAAAAGGAACGTGCAAAGAAAACATACAACGAGGAAAAGTGATTTATTTTTCATTATTCAACAAAATAAAACATCATACTATAGCGAAAAATCAGTAAAAAACAATGAACGATTTTCATAGCTTTTCAATTGCAAATTTTGTAACTATAACTATTCTCTCTAAGTTCTTCATTCTTACAGATTCTCTATGTTTACGCATCTTCAAGTCCATACGCACTACTCACTTCTCGAAGCAATATGATCTCCCAAAGGATATATCGAGCAGGCAACGTCACTCTGAATGGACGCACTCGCCTGTACTGATTATGGAGGCATGTACTGAGGAGTTGAATTTTACCAAGCAGCAAAAAAAGCAGGCATCAAACCGATTTTGTGAGTAGAACTAGGGTATGTATGAGATATGTCTCGTCAAGAAGCAAATGAAGTAGCGGGAACAATAGTTTTGTTGGCCCGTAATTATGCTTGATATGAACAACTCATGAAATTGATCAGTGCTGCCCACCTCGAGTGATTTCATAAAATTCCTAGAATCGATCATGCTTGTCTCGCTCGTCATGCAACAGCCCTCACCTGTATCGTCTGATGAGATCGTAGTTGGTTGGGAAAGATGTTGGTAAACAAAAATGAACAGAGTCTCATCACCGATCAATGGAAACAGCTCGAAAATACATTATGAGCGGAATACTGCTATCTGAGTCGAGTTGCCCAAGAAAAACCAGAAGGTGGATTACATACCTGTAACGAACTCATTAAACAATTCTGAACAGAACATAATATCTCGCTCATCCTCAGTGGAGATGTCCATTACAAAGAAGCAAAAGACCAACAGATCTTCGAAACTGCTCTCGCCATAAAAGATGGAAAACGCATATATGATACAGACAGAAGGCTTGCTCCTCGTCAAATGCATCTCCAGACCGAAGACGAATTACGTTCACGACTTTCTCTCACCGCATTGGATGATGAAGAAGTAAATGCAATGATACAAACCAATCAAAACATTGGTGATAGTATCGATCTCGAGATACCTATGGACAAAATACTCTTCCCTATATATGAATCACCAGAAGAAATTAAAAATAGTTACGAAAAATATCAGCAACAACTTGTTATTTCGACAGTATAAATCTAAAGTCTTCGATAGAGAAAATCTTAAAACTTTCTCAATCTAGCAAAAGGTCACGTAACAATTCATTTCAATACAGCGAAGCATAATCCTCTTTTTTGTTTCACTCATGAACGTAAAATATACCAAAACCATCATATAGTCTGGATTCGTAATCAACAACCAAAATATTGTATTTTTTGCCAAAGTGTCGCTGTCTTACGTACTCGTAGTATTCTATTTTTTGATCTCAAGTAAGCACTGGTGGTATTTCATAGAAATAGAGATCACAGAAACGTTTTCATCTGTTCCTGGTGATCTATCTGCACGTCACGCAGGACCACTACCGTATATCCTGCTCATACGACACGACTACTAAAATCTATATCTTCGTAACTGCCTATAAATGCAGGATCAAACTGAACCTGCTGAAATAATTCTGTACGACCAAACAAGCTATTTGCTCAGAGCATCTTTACCTCTTGTCGCGGTTGTGAACTACAACGTCAATAGGTATACTTAGGAAAGAGATACGAGAATCAAGTGATTCCTTGAGATTGAATCGTTCACTGGCGCATGACGGTCGGGGAAACTATTGCTTCGTGACCAAGAGATGTTACTACTTGTTTATATCATTGTATTCGATCATCTAGCTGATGTGCAGGAAGGACGTTATCTTCATCTATCATACACGTATAGAGATGTGTTGCTTGCGTAGTCAAAAACCGTCTATCGTATCAGATACCTTTTCCTTGTTGGTGATCGCTATAATAGGCATGCTGGAGAACTAATTCGATATGAAGTCTATCTAATACGACATGAAGGGCATTTGCAAGTTCCTGAAGTTCAACCACAGTACGTTCTTTCCATACCAAAATCACCACACGATCTGGTAATAGTAACTGATTTTCCAAACTATGAATCAAATTCATAAGAGGGAATAATCACCCATGCGAGGGAATGAGTAGATCAAATTGCATACAACCAAAGAAATAGAGAATATTTCTTTAAGAAGTAGTGACTCTCTCTTGTTTTTCAAGCTGATCTTGCGTAATCAATGAACGGAGTTGTTCAAAATGACGATCTCCCATTGTTGCTGCATTACGCATTACTGGTTGTAACTGTAGACCAAGAGGCGGTACATTATCTATTTTCTTAAAACATACATGAAGGGGCATTTTCTTTTGAAGAAAAAGTTTTGGAAATAATTGTTCAACGTGATGATATAGTTGATGACACTGACGAACATCAATGACCAGTAAAGGCATCTGTTCATGAAGACGAGTATGAAGGTACCTTTGTTTGGTAATCATACTCGCATATGATCCAGAAAACGTAAACATCACAAAAAGATATGTCTGTGGCAACTGTTTCACCTTCTGCACGAAAGTTTGAAAGCTAGTACTGGAGGGAAATGCGTAATACATATCTTACATAGAGATAAAAGTTAAACAGTCACTGGTTGTTCTATATTTTTTGGGGGGTATTGTGTAGAATCTAGTGAATTCATACGGTATACTCCATCAGGATCATCTAATTGAGGAAATGCTAAACTTTCTTTTAAAGCAAAGAGATCATCTCATATTTCTTGTTCTAAATGACTCACTTCAGTATCTTTGTTTTCATTTTTATCTTCATCTACATCAGTACTTTTTTGATTGATACGAGCATCTCATTTAGACTGAAGAAAAGTCCCCTTATCATTGTCATCTACAAATCCATACGGTGTTTGCTCTAAAGCCATGGTAATACAATAAATAAATTATCACTGCTCCTGTGTACTAGACGTATTTTCTTCTCCTCATTGTACATTCTCTCATTCTGTTGTTTCATTACCTGGCTCTACTCACTCTTCCAATACTGGTTCATCTTGCATCATACCCAGTCTCGCCGTAATCTCTGCATCGACAAACTCTTTTTTGCGTCCATACTTCTTGGAACAATATTGTTTCAGAATATCTGCCATCTTTTCGTTTTTATAATCTTCAGTCCATATCGTATTCATAGAAAATACACGCGAAGTCGTATTATTGATATTGAGTTTTACATACGCTTTATAATTTGAAATACCGATAATATCTTGCGCACCAAGGACAGGAGTATACTCTTTCTCGAGAAATTCAGCATCTGGGGCACCTACCTTGAAAGACATCATAGATCACACGTTACCAAAGACCGCATCTTTTACTTTACTTTTTCATTCACCAATATTATTTCACGAATTTGAATCCAACTGAGAGATAAACTGATGCGCCATAATCAATGCAAGTTTGTACTTTCTTGCTTCCGAAAGGATGTCTGCAAACGTATCAGTAACGAAATTTTGGAACTCATCCACATACAAAAAGAAATACTTACGATCTTTTTCATCCATTCTTGCCCTTGCCATAGCTGCGTTATAGATCTTGGAAACTAAAATC
>Ga0163148_10004082_pt1 | contig 15533 bp, 12 predicted proteins | sample OliLakLV19MP7P2_FD_148606 | JGI IMG/M metagenome (GOLD analysis project Ga0163148, IMG submission 148606) | Freshwater microbial mat bacterial communities from Lake Vanda, McMurdo Dry Valleys, Antarctica- Oligotrophic Lake LV.19.MP7.P2 | ecosystem: Environmental > Aquatic > Freshwater > Lake >...
GTTTATTAGCGTCGTGGAATTGATCTTGAGCGTGTTCAAGAGCCTGCGGCTGAACAATTTCCGAGCGCGTTTGAGTTTCCGTGATCCTGCCTCTGATAAGTACATTGGCAGCGATGAAGCGTGGGAGAAATCGCAGGGAGCCATTCGTCGCGCCGTTGAGACCCTGGGAATGGATCACTTCGAGGGCATTGGCGAAGCTGCGTTTTATGGCCCTAAGCTCGATTTTATTTTTCGCGATGTGCTCGACCGCGAATGGCAATTGGGTACCGTGCAGGTCGATTACAACTTGCCGGAGCGGTTTGACCTGGAATATGTAGCAGAAGACGGCAGCCGCCAACGTCCGGTGATGATTCACCGTGCCCCCTTTGGTTCGCTAGAGCGCTTGGTGGGGATCTTAATCGAAGAATATGCGGGCGATTTTCCCCTCTGGATGTCTCCGGTTCAGATTCGCCTGTTGCCCGTGACCGAAGAGCAAGTGCCGTTTATTCGGCAGGTGGCTGACCAGATGCGTCTGCTGGGCATTCGCGTTGAGGTAGACAATAGCGGTGAACGCTTGGGCAAAATGATCCGCAATGCTGAAAAAGACAAGGTGCCAGTCATGGCGGTGGTAGGCGCAAAGGAACTAGAGTCGAGCACGCTCAATATCCGCACTCGCGTGTCTGGAGAACTGGGCGCGCTGGCAGTGGCTGAGGTGATCGACCGGATGAAAGGGGCGATCGCCACCTTCGCAGATTTCTAACGCCATCCTCGCAGATTTCTAACGCGATCGCCCCTCTAAGCTCCAGCAGATCTTCGACTGCGGTGTAAAACAGGCGAAGATTTGACGCGACCCAATATATCCAACGGCTCGAAGCGATCGCATGTTGCTGGTAGTCTGAGGCGTAAATCTGCCTACCGTTCGTAGTGCAGGCTTCCAGCCTGCGCGGGTAAGATGCCCGCACTACGGTAGCTAAACTTGCGCCGTCTTCTACTAGTACAGTCAACACATTGTTGCGATCGGCTGGCTTATCTTCATGTTCGCTTTTGGATTTGGGCTTGAAGCCGAGCAACCGCATCTGAACTCAGTTCTGCTTCTGGCTCAATTTGTTCGCGTGTCGCTAAAACGGACTCAATCTCAGAAGACGAAGCTTGCCCTAGTTGTTTGATCAATAGCTGAAAAGCCTGCTGTTGCTGCTTAACGTCCGCTTCAGGGACAACCTGAAGCGCATGAGCTGAGGCGGTCTGACGAGTTAATGCATAAACAATGTACTGATTCAGTGAGACGCCTTCACTTTCAGCCAGATGAGCCAGCTGTTGATGCAACGTTTCAGGTAATCGTAATGTTAATCGGCTCAAGGCTTTTCTCCTGATGCTAATACGCTCACAAATTGTACGGGTGTCAGAACTCGTAGCCCCAACGACTCTTTTGCACTTTGAAAATCTCGAATATTAGACGTAACAACGATCGCACCTGCATTCATCGCACAATCAATAACTAAATCGTCACCTGCATCTGGGGAAGTCGGTCGCCACGAGAAATAAATATTCGTGTAGTGAGCGATACTAAGAATTTGCCCCAATACTGGCTGCAATTTACTCCAACGGGCTTCCGAAAGCTTGCGAGATAGCACATCTTGATACTCATAGGCAAGCGCATTGGAGACGCAAACTACAGTTAGCCCAGCTAACCAAGCGTCAATAATTAGCCCTGAAGCTCCGCCTTGTTTGGTGAGACCTTCAAACACAACATTCGTATCAACAACAATCCGAAGCAACGGCAAACCAAGCATGACACCACTATAGCACCACATACAGTGTCGAACTATTGACTCACCCAACTGAGTTAGAAGATTTACGGATAGCTTTGACAGAACGCCGTAGCACTTTTAACGAAGTAAAATAATGGCGATCGCCCCCTTCGCAGATTTCTACTCGCCCCTTTCGCCGTCCAATTTGAAGAAATGATGTGGTTCCTCGTCACAGCGCTAGAATCGCGCCATGCTGGAACAAAGTGCCGATGGTTAGGGAATAGCATGTCAAAAGAGCGTAGAAAAGAGTCACCGGGGAATCAGTTAGCGAACTTTTTGGGCGATCGCCCCGACCTCTGGCAATCTAATCTCACCGCTGTTGCCCATCGTTTCAATCAAGAATATCGGCGTGAACCCTTTGACCTGCCCGACGAAGTTAAACAGATGCCGATTTACCAAGAGTGGGTGTCTGGGCTACTGGCCGCCAAAATTGCGTCCCCGTTTTGGAATATCGCGCAACCCAAAAAGCAACAGCGCTGCCTGGATATTGGCTGTGGCGTTAGCTTTTTAATTTACCCGTGGCGCGAATGGGAAGCCGTATTTTATGGCCAGGAGATTAGTCAGGTGGCGCACGATACCCTTAATGCCCGTGGCCCTCAACTGAATTCCAAATTGTTCAAAGGCGTGCAGCTTGGCCCTGCCCATCAGTTGCGGTATGAGCCTGACCAGTTTGATGTAGCGATCGCCACCGGGTTTAGCTGCTACTATCCGCTGGCCTACTGGGAAATCGTTTTGTCGGAAGTGAAACGAGTGCTCAAACCGGGCGGTGTCTTTGTGTTTGATGTGATTGACCCTGAATCGGCGATCGCCGAAAACTGGGCAATTCTAGAAACCTACCTCGGGGCAGAAGTGTTTCTAGAACCTTTGACCAGCTGGCAAACTTTAATCAAGACCGCTCAGGCGCGCGTTGTCCGCAAGCAATCGGGCGAGTTGTTTCAGCTCTATAAAGTGCAATTCGACTAGCAGGCACTTCCATAAGGTGCAATTTGACTAGTAGTCTGAGGCGTAAATCTGCCTACCGTTCGTAGTGCAGGCTTCCAGCCTGCGCGGGCAAGATGCCCGCCCTACGGTAGCTAAACTTGCGCCGTCTTCTACTAGCAGGCACTTCCATTTTGGTTCAGCGTTAGCAGGGGATGGGAAAGACGCCCCACTAACGCTTGATCTATCCGCTCAGAAAGCCTGAATCCACTCCTTAACCTGGTACTCAGTCCAGATGCCATTTTCCCAGTAGGGGTCGGCTTCAATCAGTTGGTGGACAGTGGCTTCGTCTACAGCGTCATAGACGCCAAATACTAAGGTGAGATCCTGGGTGGGTCCCAGCGTAATCAGGGAACCTGCTGTTTTTAGGGTAGTCAGGCGATCGAGATGGGCTTGACGGTAGGGGGCGCGCTTTTCTGCCACATTGTCGCAGTAGCTGCCCCACATGACATATTTAGGCATACGTGTAGAAAATAAGAGAGAACTGAGTCGGGCAGAATTGCTGGGTTGGATTAGCTGCGCAGGGTGACCTGAAACTTTTCTTGCAGGCTTTCTCGCACGTTTTGATGCACGGGTTCAATGTCGTCATCGGTGAGGGTGCGATCGCCCGCTCGGTACACCAGCCGGAATGCCAGACTGCGCCTGCCATCGGGAACGCCCTCACCGCGATATTCATCAAACAGCTCGACTGACTCTAGCAAAACACCGCCGATTTGGCGTACGGTACGCTCAATCTCGGACACTGAGAATTTTACTGGAGCAAAAAAGGCAATGTCGCGGTCGGACGCTGGGAAGGCCGAATAGGGCTTAAACGGCGGCGTCATGCGGGCATCTTGATCGAGATAATCCAGCATCAAGTCTAGGTCTAGCTCAAAGGCATACACCGCATCGGGCAGTCCCTGCTGCTGCCGCACCTGAGGATGGAGCTGGCCGAAGGTACCTAGGCGTTCGCCCTGCACCCAGAGGGATGCAGTCCGCCCTGGATGTAGCAGGTCATTGCGGCGATCGGGCTGATATTCTACCGGAATGCTCAATCGTTGAAAGGCACGCTCTAGAACTCCCTTGGCCTCAAACCAGGTCATCGGCTGCTCGCGACCGCTGCGTACCCAGCGCCCGGTAGACGGATCGCCGCCCATGATGCCAGCAACGCGATCGCTCTCGTCTAGACCAGCTTCGTCTCGCCAAAACACGCGGCCAATTTCGTAAGCGTTGAGGGCACCGTTCCCTTGCTCCAGATTGAACTTAAACGCATCGATCAGGGCTGGCAGCAAATCGGTGCGCAGAGCCGAGTAATCTTCTAGCAACGGGTTGTCCAACGCAATTTGGTCTTGATGAACCGACTTCACCAGCGAATAGTGAATCACCTCTGTGAGACCGACGGCCTGCAAGACGGTATGAATTTCGCGGGTAATGGCATAGTCGGCGGAGAGGAAACCTAGCTCAGTTTTGGCAGGCAAACTGTCGCAAAATTTGTCGAAGCCATAGAGACGAGCGACTTCTTCTATTAGATCAATCTCTCGTTCTAAATCGCGATAGCGATAGGGTGGCACTGTGACCAGCCATTCGGTTGCCTCTGGATTGGTGGGGGTCAGAGTACAGCCCAATGCAGTCAAAATTCGCTCTACATCGGTTGCAAGCAATTCGCCAACGTCACCCTCGACGGCGCGATCGCTGTCTTCTAGGTCTACTGGCCCTAATACCTGGTTTACCCGTGATAGCCGTAGAGCGATCGCCCGTGCAGTCATTGCCTGCCCTGGACTGGCATCGGCAGTGGCCTGGACGCCGACTGTCCCGCCCGCTAGCTCTGTAATCAGTTGAATCGCCCGGTGGGAGGCCATACCCAGCTCTGCCGGGTTGACTCCTCGCTCATACCGGGCAGAGGCTTCGCTACGCAACCCCTGCGATCGCGCCGAGCGCCGAATGGCTACCGAGTCAAACACCGCCGCTTCGAGCACAAGATTGGTAGTGCCCCCATAAACTTCGCTATTCTCGCCGCCCATGACGCCTGCTAAGGCCACTGGTTGATCGTTTGCCGTAATTAACAGTGTCTGCTCGTGCAGCCGACGCTGCTGGCTGTCGAGGGTCGTTAGGGTCTCGCCAGTTTCGGCCAATCGAACGCCTAATGTGAGAGCGGCATCTCCAGCAATGGTACGCAGGCGATCGCCATCAAACGCGTGCAGCGGCTGCCCCCACTCGAGCAGCACATAGTTGGTCACGTCCACGACATTATTAATCGGGCGCGTTCCAGCTGCCTGTAACCGTCGCTGCAACCAGTCTGGTGACGGTTTGATGCTGACCCCTTGAATCACAGTCCCCACATAGAGGGGGCAGGCCGCTGGTTCCGAAATCCGCAGCGCTAGCTCACTGGCCGCCGGGTTGGCGATCGCCTCTGTCACCAGAGGCAGCTTCAGCGGCTTCCCTGTCAGCGCCGATACTTCTCGGGCAATCCCCACCATACTCAGAGCATCGGCGCGATTGGCCGTAGACGTTAGGTCTAAAATCACATCGTCCAATCCTAAAAGCGGACGAACATCACTGCCGACCGCCAGCGTTTCCTGCGGAAAAATATGAATCCCTTCAGAATCTTTGGCTAGCCCCACCTCGGCTAGAGCACAAATCATCCCCTGCGAGTCTACATCGCGCAGCTTACGCGGACGAATCTTGAGGTCAATCGTGGGCAAATAAGTCCCCACCGTCGCTACTGGGACGTAAATATCTGCCCGCACATTAGCCGCCCCGCACACAATCGTAGAAGGCGTGCCCGTCCCAATATCTACGGTACAGACACTGAGCTTATCGGCATTGGGGTGGGGGTTCCGTTCTAGCACTCGACCCACCACAACGCCATCTGCCCAGGTGCGTCGGTCTTCAATGTTTTCTACTTCAAACCCAGCCATTGTTAGCATGTCTGCCAATGCCTCTGGGGTCATCGATAGGTCTACCAGTTCCCGCAACCAATTCAGGGAAATCCGCATCGCCGTTGTTTGCCTCTCTTTGCCTCGATGTAGCTCGGGTCATAGCCGGGATTTGGAGCTGGCGATCGCTGCCCCACTCCTGTCTATTAATTTTACCTTGATCAATCTTATCGCTCGATATTGCGGATTTTAGGAATGCGGCAGTGGATATATAGAAAGTGATGGAATTGCGTGAGGCTGCACTGCACCTACTAAATTATCGACTGATAGACTAGTGTTATGCCGTAGCTGTAGGCAATTAAATTGGATACCTCTTCCCTGTGCCGTTTGTTTTTCAGACGGCATAGGATTTTGCTTCTTCAGTTTGCAACTTACAACTTAATAGTGAAATGCGGTTGCTGTATCCTAGATGCTCTGGGAGAATTCTAAATACCTGTTGAGCCGTCTAACCACTAGACGATTCGCCTTGAATGATGTCTCTCAACCCCTAGCAGATCGTCAGACAATCTGTTAAACAAGTTAATGAGAGCCTTAATGGAATAAAAATCGAAGCAAAAATCACGCTCATGTTTAGTTGACTAACTAAGTAGCCTTTTATACATTCGTCTCCGTACCTGTAGGGTTAATTGACTGAATTTCAATCAATTAACGGCCAACTTTAGAAACTCTTCAAATGATTGCCTGCAAGAACTGCACTTTATCTGGGCGATGTTGGAACGATAATGAGAGATGGAGGCGCAACGTGCTCCTTGAGAAACATTTCATGCTGGGCGGTTACCCTAAAGAGTGATGCCGAATGAGTTACTGCTTAAACCCTGCCTGCCCTCATCCCGAAAATCTGACGCATACTGAACTTTGTCAGTCGTGCGGCTCTAAGCTATTGCTGCGCGATCGCTATCGGGTTGTTCAGTCGCTTGGGCAGGGGGGGTTTGGTGCAACTTTTTTGGCCAACGATGAATCCCTTCCAGGCAATCCTTACTGCGTCATCAAGCAACTGCGCCCTGTGGCCTCGTCTCCTCACGTGTTGCAGATGGCGCGCGAGCTGTTTCGCCGCGAGGCCAAAACGCTAGGGAAAATTGGTAACCACCCCCAAGTGCCACGCCTGCTCGATTATTTTGAGGCTAATCAAGAGTTTTACCTCGTTCAAGAATTTATTAGTGGGTCTACTCTTCAGCAGGAAGTGAAGCAATGTGGTCCCTTCAGTGAAGCAGGCGTGAAGCAGTTTCTCAGCGAGGTGCTGCCGATGATGCAGTACGTCCACGCCCAGCAAGTGATTCACCGAGACATTAAGCCGGCTAACTTAATTCGCCGCTCTCAAGATAAAAAGCTGGTACTAATCGACTTTGGGGCTGTAAAAGACCAGGTTAGCCCGATTCGAGCCGGGGCCACCGAACAAACCGCACTCACCGCTTACGCAATTGGCACGCCGGGCTACGCGCCGCCCGAGCAAATGGCAATGCGCCCGGTGTATGCCAGCGATATTTATGCCCTAGGCGTGACTTGCGTTTACTTACTCACCGGAAAATCGCCCAAAGATTTGGACTACGACTCGACCACAGGTGAGGTGCTGTGGCGAGAGCAGGTGCATGTGAGCGATCATTTTGCGACTGTGCTCAAAAAAATGTTGGAAGTGTCGGTGCGACATCGCTATCAGACAGCCGGAGAAGTTTTGCGAGCTCTTGACCTAGAGCCATACCTAGACAGTCTCGCCCAAAACATGTCTAAGCCCGTGCGGACTTCACGTGCTGATGGTTTGACCAGCGGCACTCCCTCCGGTGACCTCAGCGGCAGCCTGTTTCCGTCATCTCCCAGCGCTAGGATGGCCGCTGCGATTCGGGCCCGCCAGTCTAAATCTGGGATGGATTCCTCGGGATTGCCCCTCAGTGGAGGGAATCGCCGGGTTGTTACCCAAAAGCCCGTATCAATGACGAGCATTGAGAATAGCAAAGGGGGCGGGGCTAATACAGGGGGAACTCCGAGTGGAACGCCCAAGCTATCGGTAGATGAGTTGCTCAGCGCCTACGCCAAGGGCAAACGAGATTTTACATCCCGCGATCTAAGTTCCTTGAGCTTGGCAAAGGTGACTCTGGCCGGAGCAAACTTTCATCAGTCCAAACTGCATAAGGTTAATCTTCAAGGCGCAAACCTGTTCAACTCAGATTTTGGGCGAGCTAGCCTCAGTCAGGCACTGCTTAAAAATGCAAATTTAGCTAGAGCCTACCTCAGTCACGCCGATTTGCAAGGTGCAGACTTGCGCGGGGCAGATTTAAGCTATGCCTATCTCAGCAATGCTAACCTGCGGGGGGCAAATCTTTGTGGAGCCGACCTCACGGGGGCAAAACTAGCAGACGACCAACTGGCTATGGCCAAAACTAACTGGGCCACAGTCCACCCCAGCGGCAAACGGGGCTTCTGGTAACTTACGTTTTGATTTTTCCAGTAAAAATTAGAGCTAAAATTTAGTGCTCAAAAACAGGAGAGGGGGATACAGAATTCTGTATCCCCCTCTCCTGTTGTGCAGTCAAACTACTCACAGTATGTTTGCTGACACCAGAGCTACCTGGCTGACAACGGTGACCATCCGGCAGGAATCGCGTAGTGACGTTGTTCAATCCACTGCCGCATTTCTTCTTCCGAATCTGTGTAGAAGGCGCGATCGCCCATGGGATCGTAGGCATGCCATAGGTCGTTGCCGTCGGCGTCTGGCTCTTGCCAAACCCGTAGCTCCGACTCATAGGTTAGCCAACTGACTACAGCTTGCCCCATCTGGCTCCAGAATCCTGCCAACCGGGGCTGAGCGGAAGCATAAGACTTTCCACGGAAAAGCAGGTCGAAGCCAGGGGTTAATTTTTGCATGAGATTGATGGATTTCATAGATCCAACCTCCAACTTGACTTCATTTCAGGAAAATCAACCTCTAGGGATTTGCCTGCATATATCTATATTAGAAGGTGTATACGAGAATACACATAGCTAAATAAAGGCTAAAAACTGTCTTTGCCTTTAAAAAAATGTTATTAATGCAGAATGACCTTAGAAACAGAGAAGCTGCTAGATGAGATTGGTTGGGATCTGCTGCGCGCCCTGCAAGAAGACGCTCGGCTCTCGTATAGCGAGCTGGGACGGCGCGTAGGACTATCTGCCCCTGCGGTGGTAGAACGCATCCGTCGCATGGAAGAAACCGGAATTATCAGCGGCTATCGAGCCGAGGTAAACCTCGCTAAGCTGGGCTTTTCCATTACCGCCTTTATGCGGATTGAATCGTCTGCTGGAAATTTTTCGAGTTTAAGCGATCGCCTCAAACGCTTACCCGAAGTGCTCGAATGCCATCGCGTGACGGGCAGCGACGACTACATTGCTAAAGTTGCCGTATCGTCTGTAGCACATCTAGAATCGTTAATTGACCAGTTTACCCAAAGCCAAGTGATTACTCTGATTGTGCTCTCCTCACCCGTGCTGCGCCGCACCATCGAACATCCACCCGAGTTTGGCCTCAGCCCCCTTGAATAAAGCAGTCTTCAACGTCGCCCCAAAAGCGCCTCATCCTGCTCCCCCCGGCCCTCTACTGCCACAACCAGCATTTTATCGATGCGGTTGCCGTCCATATCCATCACCTCAAACCGCAGATCGCTCCATTCAAAGTGATCGGCGGCGGCAGGAATACGACCTAGCTGAGTGATCACGAAACCGCCCAAGGTTTGGTAATTGCCACGATCTTCACCAGGCAGCTCCTCTAGATTAAATAACTCTTTCAGCTTGTCGATCGGCAGCATCCCATCTAGGAGCCAAGAGCCATCCTCGCGGCGCACAATTGGCGGCCCATATTCATGATCTGCAAACGGCACGTCGCCAATAATCACCTCCATCACATCATTCAGGGTGACAATTCCCTGAACGACGCCATATTCATCTACCACGATCGCAAGGTGAGTGCCTGACTGTTTGAATAACTCCAGCACTTTAAGCGCACTGGTGCTCTCAGGAATAAATAAAGGCTGTCTCAGATTGCCAGCTAGATCAAATGGCTGATTTGAAAAGCTGCGGGCGAGTAAATCTGTGGCATACGCCACGCCTAAGACATTATCTAGGTGATCTTGCCCCACCAGATAGCGACTATGACCGTTTTCGATCATTTTGTGGCGATTAATGTCTTCGGGGTCGTTTAGATCAAGCCAAACGATCTCTAGCCGAGGGGTCATGAGCGCATTCACATGCTGATCCCCGAGATGGAAGACGCGTTCCACCATGTCTTGCTCAGCCACCTCAAACATCCCGGCTTCGGTGCCCTGTCGCACCATCACCTTAATTTCTTCTTCGGTGACCAGTTGTTCACCCTCTACTTGGGTCACCCCCAACACCCGCAGCACTGCTTCGGTGGAAATGCTCAGCAAGTGCACTAAGGGATAGGCGATCGCCGACAACTCCCTCATCGGCTGTGCCATGCTCATGGCGATGGTTTCAGGATTACCTAGCGCTAACCGCTTGGGGACTAATTCGCCAATGATGAGTGAAAAATAGGTGATGATGACAACGACGCCCACCAGCGCGATCGCCCCACTATACGATGCCAGGGCTGGAATTCGAGCGATCACCGTCGCCAGCTTTGTCGCAATGGTGGCACCACCAAAGGCACCTGCCAAAATTCCAATCAGCGTGATCCCCACTTGCACCGTGGAGAGAAATCGATTCGGCGAGTTTGCTAAGTCTAGAGCGACTTGTGCCTTCTTATTGCCTCGCTCTGCCAGCTCTTGAAGGCGGGTTTTGCGGGCTGAAACAATCGACATCTCCGACATGGCAAATACGCCATTGGCGAAAATCAGCAGCAAAACGATGAGAATTTCTATAGTGACAGGCATTCTGAGCAGTGCCAAAAAATGTGGCTAAACGGTGTGGACATGAACACGGATTTGACTCAGTGTTCAGAGTTAGGTTGAGGGAGAATTAGGTTGAGGGAGAATTAGGTTGAGGCAGAACAGTCCTACTCAGCATTTTCTGATATCTTTCAACTTATTCTCTAGTAGTCTGAGGCGTAAATCTGCCTACCGTTCGTAGTGCAGGCTTCCAGCCTGCGCAGGCAAGATGCCCGCCCTACGGTAGCTAAACTTGCGCCGTCTTCTACTCGTTGCCTATCCCCAATTGATAGATTAGCTGAGATAGATGAGCTGAATGATCACGCCCTACCTAAATGACGGTAGCATCCTCTGACGATGAGCGAGGAAAGCGGTCAGCGTTTTTTGGCGGATCTGTCGTTCTGCAAACTTACGGCAGCATGACTACGGCGCAGCTTTTTGGTAAGCCTTCTACAATCTAAATACACAGCTGAATTTTGGTCGGTGAGGTGCAGTGTTGCCCTTTGCGGCTCAAACCAATCAGACACCTCCTATTACTCCTATAATTCTGTGGCTTTTGTTGGGGTTCTCGGTAAAGTATGGCTTTTTCGTCAATTATTCGTGCCCTAGGGCGATCGCCCCTGACTGGCGAGCTACTCACCAAACTGAATCAGCAGCACACGCTAACGCTCAATGGGGTCGCCCGGATTCCCAAAGGATTGGTTGCGTCTGCCCTAGCCCAGGCTCAGTCTCGCCCGCTGCTCATCGTCACCGCCACCTTAGAAGAAGCAGGACGCTGGGCGGTGCAGTTAGAAGCGATGGGTTGGAACACCGTTCACTTTTACCCAACGTCCGAAGCCTCTCCTTACGAACCCTTTGACCCAGAGTCGGAAATGACCTGGGGGCAGCTCCAAGTTTTAGCCGACTTGGCAGGCATTAAGAGTTGGAGCACTGAGGGTGGCGAGGCTGCTGTTGCGCCTATTAGTACTGCTAATGGCTCTACGGCTCAAACCCCATCCCCCCATTTCGCCATCGTGACCACCGAGCGGGCGCTGCAACCCCACCTGCCGCCCGTAGAAGTGTTTCGACAATACTGCCTGACGCTGACCAAAGGGACAGACTTAAACCTGGAAACCTTGAGCCGTCAGCTGGCAAACTTGGGCTATGAGCGGGTGTCGTTGGTGGAAATGGAGGGGCAGTGGAGCCGCCGGGGCGACATTGTGGATGTGTTTCCGGTGGCGTCGGAGCTGCCCGTGCGCCTGGAATTATTTGGCGATGAGCTGGATCAAATCCGTGAGTTTGACCCGGCTACGCAGCGATCGCTCGACAGCATTGAACGGTTGGTGCTGACAGCCAAGAATTTTGCTCCGATGATTTTGGCAGGGCTAGGCGGCGTCAGGCTGGGGGATCAAGGAAAATCTGCTCACGCCGATCTGTCCACGTTGCGCCCAGCCTTCACCGATCGCCTCTCGCCCGAAGAACTAGAGCGCTTGCAGCAGGGGCAGATCCCGGAAGGGATGCGGCGATTTTTGGGGCTGGCGTTTGAGCAGCCCGCATCGTTACTAGACTATTTGCCCAGCACGATGCTGGTCGCGATCGATGAACCTGACCAATGTCAGGCACATGGCGATCGCTGGGTAGAACACGCCGAAGAACATTGGCACGAAACGGCAGGGGCGCTGCCGGCACTGCCCCTACCCGCACTGCCCTTACCCAAGATCCACGCTCCGTTTTCTGCTTCTCTGGACGCGATCGCACTGTTTGATCGGCTTTACCTCTCTGAACTGGCCGAAGAGGGCAACGGACTCAACCTCGCTAGTCGCCCTGTGCCTGCTACGCCGCACCAGTTTGGCCGCTTGGCAGAGACCATTCGAGAAGAACGCGATCGCAACTTTTCCATCTGGCTGATCTCGGCTCAGCCCTCTCGCTCCGTCTCCCTGCTGCAAGAACACGACTGCCCTGCCCAGTTTATCCCCAACTCCCACGACTACCCCGCTATTGAGCGGCTTCAGGCGCAGCGCACCCCAACTGCGCTGAAATATTCGGGACTGGCAGAGCTGGAGGGGTTCATTCTGCCTACCTTCCGGTTAGTGGTCATTACCGACCGAGAATTTTTTGGGCAACACACGCTGGCCACTCCGGGCTATGTCCGCAAACGGCGGCGCGCCGCGTCCAAACAGGTTGATCCAAATAAGCTCCAACCGGGCGATTATGTAGTCCACCGCAACCACGGCGTCGGTAAGTTTATCAAGCTCGAAAGCCTATCCTTTAACGGCGAAATTCGAGAATACTTAGTGCTGCAATATGCCGATGGTCTCCTCCGCGTTGCTGCCGACCAGGTTAACTCACTGTCGCGGTTTCGCGGCGTCGGTGAAGGCAAACCCGAACTCAACAAAATGACGGGCAAAGCGTGGGAGCGCACCAAGGGGAAAGTCCGCAAAGCCATTCAAAAAGTGGCCTACGATTTGCTGCAACTGTATGCCCAACGGGCACAGCAAGAAGGGTTTGCCTTCCCCCTCGACACGCCCTGGCAAGAAGAAATGGAAGACTCCTTCCCCTACCAGCCCACTACTGATCAGCTCAAGGCGATCCAGGACGTGAAGCGTGACATGGAAGACCTGCGTCCGATGGATCGGCTGGTCTGTGGGGATGTTGGCTTTGGCAAAACTGAGGTCGCCATTCGCGCCATTTTCAAAGCCGTCACAGCTGGGAAACAGGTGGCGCTGCTGGCTCCTACCACCATCTTGACGCAGCAGCATTACCATACGCTAAAGGAGCGCTTTGCCCCCTACCCAATTCAGGTGGGTTTGTTGAACCGCTTCCGCTCGGCTAGTGAACGGCAAGATATTCAAAAGCGATTGGCGACAGGCGAGCTAGATGTCGTGGTTGGGACTCACCAGCTGTTGGGAAAAGGTGTGCAGCTCAAGGATCTGGGGCTGCTAGTGGTGGATGAAGAGCAGCGCTTTGGTGTCAACCAAAAAGAGAAAATTAAAAGCTTAAGAACTCAAGTAGACGTGCTCACCCTCAGCGCTACGCCGATTCCACGGACGCTTTACATGGCTCTATCGGGTGTGCGCGAGATGAGTTTAATTACGACACCTCCGCCCTCCCGTCGCCCGATCAAAACCCACTTAGCCCCGTATGATCCTGAGATGGTGCGGACGGCCATTCGTCAAGAACTAGATCGCGGCGGCCAAATCTTTTATGTGGTGCCGAGGGTAGAGGGGATTGAGGAAATTGCGGGACGGGTGCGGGAGATGGTGCCGGGAGTGCGGCTGGCGATCGCCCACGGGCAAATGCAGGAGGGTGAACTAGAAGCCACCATGCTGACTTTCAACAACGGCGATGCCGATTTGTTGATGTGCACCACCATTATTGAATCGGGGCTAGATATTCCCCGCGTCAACACGATTTTGATCGAAGATGCCCAGAAGTTTGGGCTGTCGCAGCTGTATCAGCTGCGAGGGCGAGTCGGTCGGGCCGGCATTCAGGCGCATGCGTGGTTGTTTTATCCCAAACAGTCGCAGCTGACCGAACCGGCACGGCAGCGGCTGCGAGCTATTCAAGAATTTGCCCACTTGGGATCGGGCTACCAGCTAGCTATGCGCGACATGGAAATTCGCGGCGTCGGCAATCTACTCGGGGCAGAACAGTCTGGGCAGATGGACGCGATCGGCTTTGATTTGTATATGGAAATGCTGGAAGACGCCATTAAGGAGATTCGCGGGCAAGAAATTCCGCAGGTCGATGATGCTCAGATCGATCTGAATATTACTGCCTTTATTCCTGCGGATTACATTCCCGATCTCGACCAAAAGATGAGCGCCTACCGCACTGTGGCTACAGCGCAGAGCAAACAAGAATTGGTGCAAATTGCGGCAGACTGGAGCGATCGCTACGGCACGATTCCGGTCGCCGCGCTACAGCTGCTGCGGGTGGTAGAACTAAAACAGGTTGCCAAAAAGCTAGGCTTTGCCCGGATTAAACCCGAGAACAAACAGCACATTGTGCTAGAAACGCCGATGGAGGAACCCGCCTGGAACCTGCTGAAGGATAGGTTGCCAGCTCATCTGCAAACCCGCTTTGTCTACACGCCGCAAAAGGTAACGGTACGTGGCCTGGGTATGCTCAGCGCTGACCTACAAGTTGAGAACCTGTTGGACTGGCTCCACCGCATGTTGGGGGCACTGCCTGAACCTGTACTTGTATCAAGTTGAGCGATCGCCCCAGGCATAAAATCAACAATGAAATCATCCAACTTTACCTCAGCTTCAGCAAAACCCCATCGGGTTTCTCAATCCCTTCATTGATCCCTCGCGTTAGCTGCGTATGGTAGGAGCGTACGCCATCAAATTGGGCGTACAGGATCAGTCCCAGCGTAATCTAATGCGACTAGGAGTTTGACTAGGAGTCTATGGTTATACCCTCTTGGCAACGTCAATGCAGTAGAGCTGACCAAAATTTGTTTCGCCCACTGCGCCTGTGGCTGGATGGGATCATCATTCGCGATCGCCAATCTGCACATCTGATTTCCAAACTCATTCCTGCTCGTTGCCCCTTCGAGCGCAGCATCAAAATTGGTGGGCAAACAGTTGCTCGCATTCCGCCCCTGTGTAAGCTCAACCCCGTGTATGACCAATTGGTTGGCTTAAGATATCGCGCCCTCTGCTACTTGGCTGACGAGTGCTGTGAAGATATCAGTGCCTATCTATAGCGGGTTGATTCCAATCCTTAAAAATCCCCTCCCCGTAAAAACGCACCCCGACGGGCGCGCGTTTTTATGGGAAACTTGTCCATTGCAGAACTATTTCGGTAGAGCGCTGCTAAGGCTTAAGCACCTCGTTGAGATTGCAGACTGTCGTCTTGCACGATGGCAGGTAGCTCTAGACAATAGCCAGCTCCATACACCGTTTTGATATAGCGAGGATGGCGGGGATCGGGTTCCAGCTTAGTGCGTAGATGTCGAACATGCACCCGAATGGTTTCGATATCATCATCGGGAGCGTAGCCCCAGACTTCTTTTA
>Ga0163148_10004084_pt1 | contig 15532 bp, 8 predicted proteins | sample OliLakLV19MP7P2_FD_148606 | JGI IMG/M metagenome (GOLD analysis project Ga0163148, IMG submission 148606) | Freshwater microbial mat bacterial communities from Lake Vanda, McMurdo Dry Valleys, Antarctica- Oligotrophic Lake LV.19.MP7.P2 | ecosystem: Environmental > Aquatic > Freshwater > Lake >...
ACCGGTTTTAGTAGTGCAGCCGAGTTAAATTTCATGTACGACTCCGCTTATGTAGCTTGTGTGTTTTGGGGTTTTGCGGCTGGTCATCCAGGTCGTCAAACCCCCAACAGAAATCGACCGCCTGTTGCTTGATGCGTTAATCGAGAAGGACAGTGAGGATACTCCGACATTGGCAAGTCCTAGAGACTGCAAGGTCCCTTGCACTCCGGTGAACGAGATCTGAGAGAGTGAGCTAGAGTTAAATCCAACCTGCAAGGTTAGAGTATTTCCACCCGACAACAGCGCTACCCCGTTAAAGACAGTGGTAGTTGCTATACGCTCAACTTCAGATGCTAAGGCGACGAACTCATTCGCTAGCGCCGAACGCTGAGTGGTAGAGAATACGCCGTTAGCAGACTGTTCGGCTAACTCCGCAAGTCGGGTTAACACGTTACCGATCTCACCAAGGGCTGAGTCGGCGATACCGATAGTCGAGATACCATCATTGGCATTTCGAATAGCTACCGTCGCGATGCGTTGATTAGCTTTCAATGAGTCGGCGATCGCTAGACCGGCGGCATCGTCACTGGCGCGGTTAATTCGCTGACCAGAGGAGAGTCGCTCGTAGGTACGTCCCAACTTATCGGTTGCATTTGCGAGTCTACGTTGCGCCTGAAGCGACGCAATATTGGAACCTAGGGTAATAGGCATAACTTCTTCCGTGAAGTTTATAGGTCAGTTAGCTGCGGTTAAAAGCGATTTTAAACGCAGATCAAGTAAGTGATTCGAATGGAAACTCTACTAGCCTTCAGTAGGACTGCGGTCCCACGATCCCAAGAACCTAGTTAGTCCTTGCTGTTAGTCAAAGTTCCATTCAGAGATGATTTGGAGGCAGATCATCAACACACACACTTAATCTTAGAGAGGTATACGGATGGTGCGAGTGAAAACATAAGTCGTTTCTTAGGGCGTAGGAAGTAAGTCCTCCACCCCAACTTTGAGAAAATTATCATACGGCAAAATGAGATATGATGCTGATTTAATTGAGAATTGTACTATCTGTGTAGAACTTCAATTTGCGCGGATATACAGGTCATTTTTCAAAAAGTTGGGGTGGAGGAAGTAAGTGGAGGAAGTAAGTGGGTCTTGTACTTGCCGTACTCTTCAAGCCACAGCTTAACACGGCCCACTGACGTGTGCCCTCGCTGAGCAGCCTCCCTTATCGATATGATACCGCTCTCAAGCTCCTCAACTATCGTTCGTTTAACCTCAGGACCATAGCTCATTCTTACGTTTTCCATCTCTACACATTCATCCTTTTCTAGGCGTTAGGTGTAGACTCAGGTCAGGACGGGACAGGTGTAGAATTCAGCTCCAATTCCGGAAATGGACGGCGAAATGGCGAGTTTTTTAGAGCCAGTAGATGTTTATCTTGCTCTTCCCAACCTGATTTTTCCCAAAATAAATCCATAGGTTAATCATCATACGCAATTTTGGGCAATCACGCAATTGATTTTGGGCAGTAACAGGGCGAGATTTGGGCATTAAGCTTGGCTCAAGACCCCCTACCAATTCAACGACGCCGCCGTCTGATACTCTGTCACCCTGGTCTCAAAGAAGTTCTTCTCTTTACCCAAATCAATAGTCTCGCTCATCCATGGGAACGGATTCTTAGATCCGTAGATCGCCTTTAGCCCGATGCGCTCCATACGTCTGTCCGCAATGTACTGCACATAATCACGGAACATCGGAGCTGTGAGTCCCAAAATGCCCCGTGGCAAGCAATCGGCGGCGTACTGAAATTCAAGCTCAACGGCTTGCTTGATTAGATCAACGGCGTGCTCCTGGAACTCGGGGGTCCAGAGCTCGGGATTCTCAGCTTTAATTCCATTAATCAGATCAATTCCGAAATTCAGGTGAATGCTCTCATCGCGTAAAATATACTGAAACTGCTCGCCGATTCCGGTCATCTTGTTCTGGCGATGGAACGAAAGGATCATTACAAATCCGCTATAGAAGAAGATCCCCTCCATAATGACGTAATAACCGATCAGATTCTCCAGAAACTTCTGAGCGCCCTCGAACGAGTTAGTGTTAAAACCATCACGCAAGATATCCGAGGTTAAGCGCATCTCGAACTGATCTTTATTATGGATGGTATTGACCTCGTTATACATATTGAAGATCTCGCCCTGATCCAGGCTTAGGCTCTCAACAATATAGTGGAAGGTGTGGGTATGAACCGCTTCTTCAAAAGCTTGGCGCAATAGGTACTGGCGACACTCTGGATTTGTAACATGCTTAAAGATCGCCAAGATAATGTTATTACCAACCAGACTCTCAGCGGTACTAAAGAATCCGAGGTTGCGCATAATTACGCGACGCTCGTCTTCGCTTAGAACATCAGACTTCCAGAGCTCGATGTCCTTGCCCATCGGGACTTCCGTTGGCAACCAATTATTGGCGCAGCCGTTAATGTAGTGCTCCCACGACCATTTGTACTTCAATGGCATCAACTGATTAACATCAACCGCATTACAATTAATTAGCCGTTTCTTCTGAGAATCAACGCGCCCACCCTTACCGAGGATCCTCTCGCTTGGGAGTGATGTTGTCGAAACCAAATCTGTGGGGCGAGCTGTGGGAGGAACGGTGGGGTGAACAGCTGGCGCAATCGTCAGTTGGGCCTTCTCTACAACAACCTTAGCGGTGGCAGTCTGCGCTATCGCTGCATTACCACTGGCGGATCCAACATCTTCATCATCAAAGTTCAACATAATCTTCACCTTAGTACTTTAGAAATTGTAATTGGTCAGCATAATTTTTCAAAAATCCTTCCGCCGGAGGGATAACAAGTAACTGGTCAAAAAAGACTGCCCCGATCAGGGGCTGACAAGAAAGATTTGAAAGTGGAAAAAGGCGTAAACATCCAGAATAATCACCATATTAAGTTTATTCGTTAAAACATGCTGACCAGTTACTAGAAATTAAAATTCGATCTACTGACAAGACTCGCAGTCACCATCCAGTCCACAAACTTTTGGCATCTCTGCCTTGGCCTGCGTTCTAGTAATCGGGCTAGCTTCGGATCCCTCGCCTCGATCAACCTCAACATCCGCCGAGGCTGACTTGTTCTTCATCCAACGTGGCTGAACGCCGCGTCGGTTAATATCAGTAGTAGACTTCTCAATCTGCGTCGCTCCAAGTGAACGTAGGTAATAAGTAGTTTTTAGGCCCTTCTTCCAAGCTAGCATATACATATCATGCAGGCGCTTCCCACTTGGCTCCGCAATATAGAGATTCAGAGATTGTCCCATGTCGATCCACTTTTGGCGACGACTGCCACACTCAATGATCCACTCCGGCTCAACCTCAAATGCTGTTAGGTAGATGCGCTTGATCGACTCCGGAATACGCTCGATCTCCAGGATCGAACCATCGAAGTACTTCAGATCGTCGATCATATCGGCATCCCATAACCCAAGACGCTTCAGGTCATCCACCAAGTAGGTGTTATGAACGATGAACTCACCCGAAAGATTGCTCTTGGCATACAGGTTCTTGTACTCAGGCTCAATCGACTGGGTTACCCCAGTGATATTGGAGATCGTTGCCGTTGGAGCGATCGCCATCGTATTGCTATTACGCATTCCGTGACTCTTGACCGCCTTACGAACAATGGTCCAATCCAACGTTGTGCCGTAATCCAGATCAACGAACTCCTCGCCACGCTCCTTAGCCAAGATCGCCAAGGTATCGATCGGCAACAGTCCGCGATCCCACTTCGAGCCCTTGTAGCTCTGGTAAACGCCACGCTCCTTGGCCAACTCGGCAGAGGCTAAGATCGCAAAGTAGGAGATCGCTTCCATACTCTGATCGGCAAAGCGAACCGCCTCTGCGCTAGCATAACTGAGCTCCTGAATATAGAGAGCGTCCTGGAATCCCATGAATCCGAGCCCGATCGGACGGTGGTGCATGTTTGCGTTACGCGCCTCGTCGGTTGGATAGAAGTTAATGTCAATTACGTTATCTAGCATGCGCACAGCTGTGCGAACTGTTGACGCCAACAGCTCCTTCCGTAGCCCATTCTTTGCTGTATGCGCCGGCAGACTAATTGAACCCAGATTACAGACCGCCGTCTCATCCTTTGAGGTATTGAGAAGAATTTCTGTACAGAGGTTCGAGCTGTGGACGACACCGACATGATCCTGCGGTGAGCGTAGGTTCGAGGGATCTTTAAAGGTAATCCAAGGGTGCCCTGTCTCAAACAACATACTGAGCATCTTGCGCCAAAGTATCACGGCCTCGATGCGTTTAAAGAGCTTTAACTCTCCGCGATCAGCCATCGCTTCATACTCTTCGTAGCGTTTCTCAAACGCCTGTCCCACAAGATCGTGCAGATCGGGGGCATCAGCAGGACTGAAGAGTGTCCAGTTGCCCTTGGCAGCGACACGCTTCATGAATAGGTCCGGAATCCAGTTCGCTGTATTCATGTCATGAGTACGACGGCGCTCGTCGCCGGTATTCTTGCGTAGGTCCAGGAAGTCCTCGATATCAAGGTGCCAGGTCTCAAGATAAGCGCACATCGCGCCCTTGCGTTTGCCACCCTGATTAACCGCCACCGCTGTATCATTAGCGACCTTCAGGAACGGAATAACCCCCTGACTTCGGCCATTGGTTCCCTTAATCCGCGATCCGGTAGCCCGAACATTAGTCCAGTCGTTACCCAAACCGCCGGCCCACTTTGAAAGCTGCGCATCATCGGAGACGCACTTAAAGATATGCTGCAGGTCATCCATCACCGTGGTCAGGTAGCAGGAGCTAAGTTGCGGATGAAGCGTTCCGGCATTAAAGAGTGTCGGAGTGCTTGAGGTGAAGAGGAACTGCGAAAGCACATCGTAAAACTCAATCGCGCGTTCGTTCTTATGGGCACCTTCATTAACTGACAATCCCATAGCCACACGCATCCAGAAGATCTGCGGTGTCTCAAGCCGTCGATCCTCATGATGAATAAGGTAGCGATCAAAAAGTGTCTGCAGTCCCAAGTACATAAACTTGTGGTCACGCTCTAACTTTAGTGCCTTACCAAGGCGTACCAGATCAAAGTCCAACAGCGCTGGGGCAACCCTCTCGCACTCAACTCCGCGCGCTAGACAACGTGGAAAGTACTCACGGTGCATCTTTTCCACCTGCGGATTATGGGCGTCTGTATTGAATGTCTCGCGATAGATCTGGTCGAGCAGCACTCGTGCGGCAACAAATGAGTAGTTCGGCTCCTTTTCGATCTGCGCACGGGCCGACATGATGTTAGCAGCATTGACCTCATCTTCGCGGATTCCGTCGTACCAGTTGCGAATCGAGCCCTCGAACACCTCCTCGCTAGAAACCGTGGAATTTGGCCCCTCGAATTCACGACAGGCAAACGTAATTCGCTCGCGCAGTTCGATCTCGCGCATCACCTTCTTACTGCCGTCGCTGGTAATAACCTCAAAACGCCGCCCCTTATCGGCTACCAAAACCGGCTTGAGGGAGATCTGGAGCTGGTCCTCAGAGCTAGAATCAGATTGTGAATTCTCTCCCCCTGTGCCAGTTTCCTCCTGGCGCAAGCTCTCTTCGCGTAACGCGGCGCGCTTGGCGCGATAGATAATGAAATCCTTGGCCACCTGGTAGAAGCCCTCCGCCATCATCTGGCGCTCGACCTCGTCCTGAATCGTTTCCAGATGGAGCTGGTTGTCCTTCTTAATGAACTCAACACAGCGCGCGACAACTTTATTGGTCAACAGGTTCACCGCGTCCAATACATGTTGCGGCGAGGCATCGGTCACATGCTGTGAGGCCCGGAAGGCGCGCTCAATTGCAGCTGCGATCTTCATCGGATTAAAGCGCACAATCGAGCCGTCACGACGCACAACCTTTAAGTTGCGCGGAGAATCCTCGCGTACCTGCTTATGCTCATCGCGGTACAATATATAGTTGCGAACAACCTCGTGATGCCCGGCCGCCATCAACTTGGCTTCGACGATATCCTGAATTCCTTCAACCGTTAGGCAAGCTTCGCCACCGCGTGCCTGTACCTCTTGGGCTACGGCGTCTGCGATCCCCACAACCGCGCTATATAGATCCTGTGGCAATGGATATGAGGGCGCGATGCCCTTAGTTGCCCTAAAGGCCAATTCAATTGCGTTGGCGATCCGATCGCGTCGAAAGGGAACTACTAGACCGTTACGCTTGACTACCGAGAAGAGCTCGCCCTGACGGCTCTTTGCGCCGCCGACCTTTAGCTCAACTGCGGTCCCCGGCCGAGAGATCTCAGGTTTTGGAACTGCTGCACCCCCTACTACGCCAATCCCATTTCCTGCCTGTACCTCGCTACCGCCCTGCAATCCAGTCATATCCCCCCACTCTACCGTTAAACTTGTTTTAAAATAGCCCCCAACCAGGCGACAAAACACAACCAAAACACGCCCGGACCCCTTTCGACCACCTCGCCCGTACAACCGTGTTTCACAACCCTGCCAACACAACATGTTGTGTTTATCTCGTCCACACACCACAACATATATGAGCAGCGCGACATTACTGTCTAGCAAAAAATCTGACTATCTCCAACTCACCAAGGTGAGTCTGGTAACCTCATGAAGATACGAGATAAAAATTTTAGAATGGCTTTTTAGAACTACAATAACTCGGTGTGGATAACTTGTGGATTGTTATAGCAGGCTACATCATCTTAATAACTATCTGATATAACGAGGGTTAATTTTTGCGATATTATTGCAGCACTTCACCCCGTTCTTACGATCAGATGTCAAGATCATATTGTTAATGCCAGGGATCTTTTTTTCCCTTTTACTTCAACTCACTCGAACCTCACTTACCCATGAATTACAAAGAGCTTAGTCCCACTTTCGCGATCCTAAACTACCTGGCCGCTGCACTTCAGGGACGTTTCGCTGGGTTGAACATCCTCGGTCAGTTAAACTCCCCGCTCGCGGATGCGGCGGTGGTTACTGAGGTGCGCGATGCGTTAACCCAGACCAGCGCCTGGAGTCGAGCGATGTGGAACGGCGATCTACTCTTTTCAGAAAATGCTGAGCCGTCATTCGAAGCGCAACGCGCGCTCGATCTTCTTCGCGCGCAAAAACCAGATCTGATTCAGCTCATTAAGCAACTTCGGGCGACTCTCGGAACTCCCCTCGTTGACAATCCAGATGCTCCAATTGCATTACAGCTACTAGTCGCTTCATTGGGTCGCGCCGCCTATGCGCGCGAAAACTATATTCGCGGCTTTCTCGAGTTTGGCAAGGTAACTGAACGCGCTGACATCGTTGAGAACTATACCCAACTTCTGACAACTGCGACCAGTGATATCAAGTTCGCCCACCAGATGTTGGAAACTCTGCGCGAAGCCGAATCGCTCGATCGCGGTTTTCTTGATCAGCTATTTTTTAGATCGCGTGATCTGCCATTCACCTTTGGCTCGCACTTCCACGACATCAATCAGCTACTCGCAAGTACAAGTGGCGGATTGAATTTCGAAAACGCTGATTTTGGACCGGAAGAGATCACAGCTTGGACGATGAGCGGACTGAGTCCATTCTTTGCTGGTTACTGGCGCGCCTATGGATTCAGCGCTGAGCAGGCCCAGCCATGGTACGCAGCAAACATTACCGACGCAGCATTTGCTAGTGAATGGCGCTGGTACGGTTTCGATTTTGCACACGCTGCACCATGGATCACGATCGGACTGCTGCCGCAGCAATCATGGCGCTGGGCACAGGCAGGATTTTCAGCCGAAGAAGCTGCCGAGTATATTCGTGATGGTGCTACTGATCCGGGGCAGGTTACGAGGTGAGATTGGGATGGGACGCTGGAGCTATAGCGGTTTGCAAAAGCTGCTATATCCCTCGCGACTTTTGCAAACCGTTCTTTAGATCTTCTTGAGCGAGCAAGGCACCGTCTCGTATGCCGTTTCCAAGAAAAGCCCAATCGCCTGACAATGGCAGAATAAACCCAATTTTAAGATCAGATTGCTTTCGAGGTGCAGAATAACTCTGGCCTGCAAAGACCATTATCCTAGAAACCGCAGTTGAACCTACTACGAGCCACGATCTGCCTGATTATATTGATTTTTTCTAGAAATTGGCGCTCACCCTAGCGGTGCTAGGCTATCGCTTCAATTTCGTCGAAGAAAATCAATATAATCAGGCAGTTCGTGTCTCTCGCTACGGTTCAACTGCGGATTCTAGGATTATAAATGCGGCGAGTATTGCAACAACGAGGGGGGGAATCTTCTCATAGAGCCCATAATAGTCGGAAGACACTCAGCGGAGACACTCAGCGGACACCCACCCTTAAAACTGGGCAATTCCATATGAATTCAAAGCGTTAGCCGTCAGTGCCAAGTGGGTGTCGATTAGAATCACCTAGAATTCTAACTACCTAATTTAGTTAATATTATCAGATAGATATACTTTTATATGTGTTTCATGCTGTATATATTCGCGCATACATGCAAATATATACAGCATCTAGACTATTAACTGTCACTCTTCTACGCTTAAGATTTAACAATTATGCACCTGCGCCCACGCTACATCGAAGAGATAATCCGAAGGAAACAGAGTGTTTTTCCACTTGTTGGACTGTTAGGTGACTGTTAGGTGCCAGGCAGGTTGGAAAGAGCACCCTACTGCGAGATCTATATGCCCGGGAACTTGCAATACCGTACTTGACGCTAGATCGACCGGAAATCTTACGGGAGGCTAATCGGCGGCCCGAGAACTTTATACTTGTAAATACTGAGGAGTTCACCAAGCCTGTCGTTATAGATGAGGCGCACAAAGCCGCACCGTTGTTCGACACTTTAAAAGTTCTTGCTGACGAACGCGGTAATCGGGGGATTGTAATCCTTACCGGTTCAGTAGATTTTGCCCAGGTACGCGGCGTTCGTGAAACACTGACCGGTCGGATTGGAATCTGCCGTTTGTATCCGATGACCGTGTCTGAACTTTACGGACGAAAATTTAGTTATTCATGGAATGGAATCGCCAGCCATTCCCAGATCAAGAATAATCAGATTGTGGCTACTAGCACCGAGGTGCGAACGTGGTTGGAGCGCGGGGGCATGCCTGCTATTGCGCGGTTGGGCGAAAAGATCAAGCGCGATCTACTAATTGATGAGTGGCTACAGTCGGTCTGCTTTAGAGATCTTTTACAGTTGCGCGGAGCTAAGTATGACGGTGCATTGGCGCGGGAAATACTAGTTAAACTTGCCCGACAACCAGAGATTACCCAAAGTCAGATAGCTTCAGCGCTGGGTGAAGACAGCCGAATAATTGGCAAGCATCTGCTGGGCTTAGAAGCGCTCTTTATTCTGAACAGAGTAAAACCATTCAGAGAGCGAGGGGGAAAAGGATTTGACCGATTCTATCTGTTAGATGCCGCGGTTGCTTCATATCTCGGCGCAGGTCTTGAGTCAGCCTATATGACCTTTACTATCAACGAAGTACTCGCCCAACATGAATATGGCAATCTTGGACGACCAGAGCTGTTTTATCTATCGAGTAGAGGGACTACGAAACTGGATCTGATCGTTAAAACTGATCAACAACAAACAGCTCTAGTTGTCTCTGACAAAGACAAGATAAGTAGCTATAAAGTGAAAAGCCTCAAGCATCTGGTAGACCAGAAGGAAATTCCACATGTAACGATACTAGCGCCGATATCAGAACCATTTAATATTGATCATGGTATCAGGATGGTCCCGTTTGGGGCCCTATGTTGAAACCAATCTGTCGGTCATTCATAAAATCTGAGCAGTAAAGATCCTATCCATGTTGGAAATACCAAATCAGCTCTGGACGGCCCAAGCCCCTAGAGTCCGCACTCGCAGACCGTCCTCCACACTAACACCGTTTCACACACCCGCAACGCCTTTTCTCTCCTACGTACTCTCTTGCAATTCCCTAAACCCCTTTGCCAATAATCCTCATCATAAAGATAGCGACAGCTTGCAGTGTTTCTTTGTTTCCTTTGCCGATACTTTTTGCCGAAATGTGCCGATTGCTGACACACGAGCCCTTAGTTAGTCTGCTAAGTAGTTACGGCTGTACATTCTCAAAAATTAAACCGCACAAACCACCTTCGAGGACGCATGACTGAAGATCTAAAAAAACTAATCCAAGACGACCGTGAAACCCGTAAGCGTACGATGTGGAAGGGCTCGATGTTGGAGTATCTGGAGATCGTTCGGGCGAATCCACAGATAACAATGCTCTCGCATAAGCGTCTCTACAACATGCTGGCAACGGCTGGGGTAAACGAGATTAACCTTGAGGAGAATCCACGCCTGCAACGGCTATTTAAGGGCGAGCGTGTGAAGGAGTTTAACTTCTTCTCGGAAACGTTCTACGGTATGGAACGCACAATCAATCAGATCGTGCGCTATTTCCACTCAGCCTCGCTAAAGGGCGAAGAGAGTCGTCAGGTACTGTACCTAGTTGGGCCAGTAGGATCAGGTAAGAGCTCACTAGTTGATCGTCTCAAGCAGGGCCTAGAGCGGGTCGGAGCATTCTATGCCATTGATGGCTGTCCAATGTTCGAAGAGCCCCTGCATTTAATTCCCCGTCACTTGCGCAAAGAGTTTACTAAGATGCTTAGTGTCGAGATTGAGGGCGATCTATGTCCCGTCTGTCGATATCGGCTCAAAGAAGAGTTCCAGGGCCGTTGGGAGGAGATGCCGGTTCGTACCCTAGACTTCAGCATTCGCGCGAAGCGCGGTGTTGGCGTTGTGCCACCTGTTGATCCGAATAACCAGGATACAAGTGTGCTGATCGGTAGCGAGGATATCTCAAAGCTGGATCTGTACTCTGAAGGTGACCCACGAGTGCTCGACCTAACTGGGGCGCTAAACGTTGGTAACCGCGGCATGGTGGAGTTCATCGAGGTCTTTAAGAACGAGACCGAGTACCTACACGCGATGATCACCGCAACCCAGGAGAAATCGATCCCTGCTCCAGGTCGCCACGGGATGATCTATGTCGATACCTGTATCGTAGCCCACTCTAACGAAGCGGAGTGGAAGCGCTTTAAGAGCGATCACACTAACGAAGCGATCTTGGATCGTATCGTTACGGTTAAGGTGCCCTACAATATGCGGCTCTCTGAAGAGGTGAAGATCTATAAGAAGATCATTCGCCAGTCTCAGTTTACTGCTGACGTTGCTCCGCATACGATCGAGATCGCTTCGATGTTCGCAATCCTGTCGCGCTTAGAGCCAACCAACAAATGCGATCTGATGACTAAGCTCAAACTCTACAACGGCGAGGAAGTTGTTGAGAAAGGTAAGACCAAGAAGATCGATGTACTTGAGCTGCGCGAAGAGGCCAAGAATGAGGGTATGACGGGAATCTCAACGCGCTTTATCATGAAGGCGCTTGATAATGCCCTCTCGGACAATATCGAAGCCAACTGTATTCATCCGATCTCAGTGCGCGAAGCGCTAGTACAGATGGTTAAGGAGTCCGACTTTGCCGATGACGTGCGTAAGCAGTACCTTGAGTTCCTACAGGATACCCTGCATAGGGAGTACCTCGAGGTACTTGAGAAGGAGATCACTAAGGCTTTTGTTTACTCATATCAGGAACAGGCGGAATCCCTATTCCAGAACTATCTTGATCACGCTGAAGCGTACGTAACCAAGCGCAAGCTGAAAGATCGTAATACTAGCGAGGAGCTTGAGCCGGATGAAGGCTTCTTAAAATCGATTGAGGAACAGATCGCAATCATCGGAACCGCCTGTGATGGCTTCCGTCAAGAAGTGATCTCATACCTGTGGTCAGTCCAACGTCATGGTGAAAAGATCTCTTACGAGAGCTATGAGCCCTTGAAGGAGGCGATCGAGAAGAAGCTGATGACATCAGTTCGTGACGTCACCAGAATCATCACCAAGTTACGTACTCGTGACGAGGACCAGAACAAGAAGTACAGCCGCATGGTTGAGCAGTTAATCAAGAATGGCTACCCAGCAAGCTGTGTAGACACGATCTTGAAGTATGCGGCGAATAATCTGTGGAAAGACTAATCGGGGCACAAAATGTCCACGATCTTTCGTCCCTACACCACGACTAGTCAGCGTTCAGACCGTAGCGCTCGCGATCGCACGCGACATCGTCAGAAGATTAAGCAGACTATTCGCAATAACATCGGCGATATCCTTAGTGAGGAATCGATCATTGGTCGCGATAAGGACAAGATTATCAAGATCCCTATTCGCTCAATCAAGGAGTATCGCTTTGTTTACGGTGATAATACTCCCGGCGTTGCCCAAGGGAATGGCGAACAACAGCCTGGTGATGTAGTTGGTCAGTCTAGCCCAGGAGAGCCGAGTGTTGGTCAGGGCGGTGGCGGAGATCAACCGGGAGTCGATGCCTTTGAGACCGATGTTACCCTCGAAGAGCTGATCTCGATAATGTTCGATGATCTCGAACTACCAGAGCTCGAGAAGAAATCGTTGAAACAGATCGTTTCCGACGATGCTAAGAAACGCAAAGGCATTCGCAAGGCTGGGATTCGCCCGCGTCTAGACAAGCGCGCAACAGCGCGAGCTCGCATCAAGCGCAAGCTGGCGGTGCACGGGTCACGTGGGGTTGATGTTGATGCAGAAAACCAACGCTTCCCATTCCACGATGACGATATGCGTTATTCGCATATCGTTCCTGCGGAGCGTGAGGCAAGCAATGCTGTGGTGTTCTGTATAATGGACACCTCGGGCTCAATGGGAACGGTCAAGAAGTACTTAGCTCGCAGCTTTTACTTCCTGCTTTTTCAGTTTGTGCGTCAGAAATACCAGAATGTGGAGGTTGTATTCATTGCCCACCATACAGATGCCAAAGAGGTCACCGAGGATGAGTTCTTCCACAAGGTTGAATCTGGTGGAACGTATGTCTCGTCAGGCTATCGCAAAGCGTTGGAGATTATTGAGGCGCGCTATCACCCCTCGCTATGGAACGTGTATGCTTTCCACTGCTCTGACGGCGATAATTTTTACTCCGACAACGAGCGTGCAGTTGAAGCGGCTAACGAACTGTGCAAGGTGTGTAACCTGTTCGGATACGGTGAGATCAAACCTTCGGGATCCGCCTACTATAGCGGCAGTATGTTAGAGATCTTTTCAGCAATTAATGCTGAAAATTTTCATATGTTAACGATTGAGAAGAAAGAGGATCTTTGGCCAGCTTTTAAGGCTTTCCTTACTCGCGATAAAACTGTGCTAAAGACTGAGAGTGCTGAGGATAGCACGATAAGTGAAGGGGCATCTGGGGCAACACCATAGCAACTATTCATTTAGAGACTGGTGATTTAGAGACTTAGGCGATGACTTTCGACGTCAAAACACTTGAGGGATGGGATGAGCGAATCCAGGAGTTCGTGCGGCGCTACGGACTAAAGTGCTATCCACAAGAGTTCGAAGTTTGTGATCACAACGAGATGTTAGGCTATATGGCCTACTCCGGAATGCCCTCACGTTACTCACACTGGTCATTCGGTAAGGGTTTCGAGCGTCAAAAGACGATGTATGACTACGGTGTATCGGGGTTGCCATACGAGATGGTTATTAACTCGAATCCGTGCGTCGCCTACCTAATGCGCGACAACACGCTGCTGCTACAGATCCTGACGATTGCACATGTTTACGGGCATAACGATTTCTTTGCTAATAATTTTACCTTTACCTCTGGACTTAAGGCCGAGTACACCCTCGAGCTTTTTAAAAATAATGCTCAACGCATCAATAGCTACATTGAGGACCCCTCGATCGGTATTGAACTAGTTGAGGACGCACTGGACCACGCTCATGCAGTTTCCTACCAGTGCTCGCGCAATCAGGGAATTAAGCGATTGTCGCAGGACGAGCAACGCGTTCGGCGCTGGGAAGCGGCACAGGATCCCGAGGATCCATGGCGTAACATTCACGGCAAACGGGAGTATACCGAGCCACTTCTGAATAAAGTACCGTTAGAGCCTGACGATGACGTGCTCGGCTTTATTGCGCGCTATAATCCATACATGCCGGAGTGGAAGCGTGACATCCTGCGGATCGTTGAAACAGAGATGAAGTACTTCATGCCGCAGATTGAAACCAAGATCATGAATGAAGGTTGGGCAAGCTACTGGCACCACAAGATAGTCAATGAGCTAAAGCTAGATCAGGGATTACACCTGGAGTTTTTGGTGCGTCATAATCAGGTATTGCGACCTACTCCTGGCGGCTTGAATCCCTATCATCTTGGGTTTTTGATGTGGCACGATATTGAGCGACGCTGGAACTCTGGCGAAACCGGTCGTGAGTGGACCGATGATTCGCCTACTCAGGAGGTATCTAAGCTACAGGAGAATGACACTCCCGGCCGCCGCAAAATGTTTCAGATTCGGGAATCTGATCGTGATGCATCTTTCCTGCGGCGATTTCTCACCCCTGAGTTAATGCATGAGGTAGGGCTTTTTCAGCACGAAAAGCGTGGCAAGGAGCGGATCGTTACCAAGGTAACAAACGAAGAGAGCTGGCAAGAGATCAAGGAGACGTTAATTCATAATGTCGGTGCTGGAGGTATCCCTGTAATTAAAGTTGATGATGGTGATTTTGGTGGCAAGCGTACGCTTTACCTAAAGCACTGCCACGACGGGCGGGACCTATTACTAGAGTACGCCGAACATACTCTGCGCCATCTATCGGCACTGTGGGGTCATGAGGTCGTGCTAGAAACAACGCTGAACGGCAAACCTTCACTGGTCAGAATGATCGGGGAATCTATGAAGGTGGAGCGGTTGTAGCTGTGCAGGCTGACGGGTATTAGGCGATCCATTGCGATTCGCAAACGCTATTATATCGCTCGCGACTTTTGCAAACCGCTATATGCCACTCGTGACAAAATTCAGTGGTAAAAACGCGATCATCGGGTGCTGGCTAGAGCTTTTTGCGAATATTCTCCATCCAGTCCGGCACAACAAATCCCAGCGTTCGGACCTCCCGAGCGATATAGTCAAGGTCTAAGTTTAAATGAGATCGCATTAACATCTGCAAATCGTCTAGATCTTGCGGACGTTGCGTGGGCGCTTGAATTGCGTTCACCTTGGAGATAACTAGGTCTTCTGGTGTAATAGTTGGAAGCTTGTCAAAGCCAAAATCAACCAGATTGTCTTGAGCCCGCTCAGGGCGTTAGCGTAAAACTTCCAACCCATTGGTATGCTTTAGGAAAAAGAATTTACCACCGAGAACGTAACCGTTCAGGGGGGGGGTAAAATTTAATGGCATTTCAATAGGTTGCGATGTGTAGAAAGTATCGCAAATCCGGTTCCTTTCTTGACATCCCCTGATCGGGGATGATCTTTTTTCTGAACGGTTATGGATTAGAGGACAGACGCTCGCTGGCTCGCGTCAGCGATTGGGGCTTAAAGTGCTCCGCACGAAAGCCCCGCCCACAATTTGCTGCGCAAATTAGCCCCTTAATAGGGGCAATAGAAACTAGTTTGGTGGCTGGCAAATTTACGT
>Ga0163148_10004088_pt1 | contig 15511 bp, 8 predicted proteins | sample OliLakLV19MP7P2_FD_148606 | JGI IMG/M metagenome (GOLD analysis project Ga0163148, IMG submission 148606) | Freshwater microbial mat bacterial communities from Lake Vanda, McMurdo Dry Valleys, Antarctica- Oligotrophic Lake LV.19.MP7.P2 | ecosystem: Environmental > Aquatic > Freshwater > Lake >...
ATATGTCACCCGAACAAACCGGGAGAATGAACCGCACCCTCGACTACCGCACCGACTTTTATTCCCTCGGCATCACCTTGTATGAAATGCTGACCGGAAAATTGCCTTTCCCCAGCAACGACCCTTTAGAAATAGTTTACAGCCACATCGCAGTTCAAGCAATAGAACCGCATCAAATCAACCCAGAAATCCCCGCCACCATCTCCGAGATTGTGATGAAATTGATGGCAAAAAACGCCGAAGACAGATATCAAAGTGCGGCCGGATTGTTAGCAGATTTAGAAACTTGTTTGCATCAGCTAGAAACCACAGGCGAAATAGCAGATTTCTTTCCCGGCAGCTTAGATATTCTCAGCCAACTGTTAATACCCCAAAAATTGTACGGGCGGGAACAACAAGTCAACGAACTATTAGCAGCATTTGAACGTGTAGGGGCGGGTTTAGCCAACAATTTGTTAGAAAAACCAACAACCTCAGAACAAAACCCGCCCTTATCAGGAACCAGCGAATTAATGCTAGTATCTGGTTACTCAGGTATCGGCAAATCAGCCGTAGTCAACGAAGTTAGCAAACCCATTACCAGGTCAAAAGGTTACTTCATCAGCGGCAAGTTCGACCAATTCAAACGCAACATTCCCTATGCCTCATTAATCCAAGCATTTAACTCATTGCTGCGGCAATTGCTAACAGAAAGTGCAGCTTCTTTGGAAACATGGCGCACGAAAATATTAACAGCATTGGGAACAGACGGCCACGTAATTGCCGAAGTAATTCCAGAACTTGAATTAATCATCGGCAAACAGCCAGAAGTGCCGGAAGTCGGTCCGACAGCAGCACAAAATCGCTTCAATCGGCTTTTCAAAGAATTTCTGCGGGTTTTCGCGCAAAAAGAACACCCGCTAGTCATATTTTTAGACGATTTGCAGTGGGCTGATTCAGCAACATTGAAATTAATGCAACTGTTGATTACTGACCCTGATCAGCAATATCTCTTATTAATTGGTGCTTATCGAGATAATGAAGTTAGTCCCACTCACCCGTTAATTCAGACTGTAGAAGAAATTGAAAAAACTGGTACGATTGTCAACAATATTGTGCTGCAACCGCTGGATTTAGCAGATGTGACTGAGTTAATCGCTGACACACTTAACTGTTGCACAGAAAAAGTCATAAATTTAGCAGAGTTAATCTGGAATAAAACGGGTGGCAATCCTTTTTTCTTGACGCAATTACTCCAAGCACTTTATCAAGACAATCTTTTAAAATTTGATTTTACTGCCATTGCAAATGAGGGAAGTAAATGTGGCTGGGATTGGAATATTGATGAAATTCAAGCGATTGGTATCACCGATAAAAGTGTAGTAGAACTCGTAGCTTCTCGGATTGAAAAATTGCCAGAATCTACGCAGAAAATATTAAAATTAGCAGCTTGTGTGGGTGATAAATTTGCTCTCGATGTGCTGTCTATTGTCAGCGAACAATCGGCTAATGCTACAGCTACCGAACTTTATTCAGCTTTGCAATCCGGGTTAATTTTGCCCTTGAGCGATGCCTATCGCATCCCTTTACTATTTACGCCCGGAGAGGCGGTTAATCTGAGTTTTGACACGTCGCGGGTGGGATTTCGATTTTTGCACGATCGCGTCCAGCAAGCCGCCTATTCGCTAATTCCCGAAGATCAAAAGCAATTTACCCATTTAAAAATCGGTCAATTACTGTTAAATAATACTCCCCCCGACAAGCTAGAAGAAAACATCTTTGATATCGTCAATCAATTGAATGTCGGAATTGACACGATTAGCCAACAGTCAGAAAAAACTCAGTTGGCACAATTAAATTTAACGGCTGGACCCAAGGCAAAAGCCGCGAGTGCTTATGAAGCTGCTGTTAGGTATTTGCGGGTGGCTATGGAATTATTGCCAGCGGATTGTTGGCAAAGTCAGTATGACTTAACATTAGCAATTTACGAATCAACAGCAGAAGCTGAATACTTAAATATCAACTATGCAGATTCAAAAAAACTGGTCGATATCGTACTGCAAAAAGCTAACAAGTTACTGGAAAAAATGAATGTTTATGAACTTCAAATCCAGTCTTACAATGCTCAAATTAGACTTGTAGAAGCACTAAATACAGGACTGGAAGTGCTGAAACTGTTAGGCATTTCTTTTCCTCAAAACCCCAACGCGCTAAATATTGTGGCGGGACTGATGAAGACAAAACTGAGCTTGGGATTGAAACGAATTGAGGATTTAGCTAACTTGCCAGAAATGACAGATCCCGACAAACAAGCAGCCATGCGGATTTTATCAGGGATTCTCAGCACTGCTGTTCAGGTCAAGCCCCGCCTGGTACCGCTACTGGCATCTAGGATGGTCAAGCTGTGCATTAAATATGGTAATTCGCCTTATGCGAGTATTGCCTACGTTTTTTATGGCGTAGTTATGTACAAGCTAGGGGACAGTAGTTTGGCATACCAATTCGGTCAACTGGCAATTAAGATGTTAGACAAATTTCCATCCCGTTCAATCAAAAGTAGAGTTTATACACCTTTTGGTTCTTTTATTAACCACTGGAACGCCTCTGTCAAGTCAGGATTAGACGATCTCAAAGAAGGTTTTCAAGCTGGGATCTAAACTGGAGAGTTGGAATATGCTGGTTATTCTATAGGTGAATATTGCTTCAAAAAACTGTCGATAGGAGCTCCTCTAGATTTGGTGGATCAAGAGACTGGTAAATATATGAAACTAATGCAGCAATCTCAACTAGAAATGGCTGTACAGTATCTAAGTATAGGCAGGCAGACAACCCTCAATTTGCTCGGTCAAGCTGTCGAACCCTGCCATTTAGTCGGTGATAAATTTAATGAAGTCAAAACGCTCCCCGTTTTAATAGAATCTAAAAACTTTTTTTTAGTCAGTTTGGTTTATAATGCCAAAACTCAGCTTAATTTTCTTTTTAGAAACTACGCGGCCGCCTTGGAAAACTCAAGGTTATTTGAGAAATATGAAGAAGCCACAGCCGGATTTTATGTAGTTTCCCTAAATAATTTTTACTCTTCTATAAGTCTTCTCGCTTTGTATCCCAAAGCTGAGAAAGGGGAGCAAAAGCAATATCTGAAAAAAGTGCTGCAAAACCAAAAGAAGATGAAAAAATGGGCAGTTCATGCTCCGATGAATTATCAACACAAATACGACTTGGTAGCAGCGGAAACAGCGCGAGTTTTGGGGCAAAATACCCAAGCAATGGAATTGTACGATCGCGCAATTGATGGAGCAGCCAAAAACGGTTACATTCAAGAGGAAGCATTAGCCTATGAATTAGCCGGAGAATTTTATCAAGCTTTGGGTAAAGAGATAGTTTCTCAAGCATATCTGACTAAAGCCTATTATGGATATATCCATTGGGGAGCCATAGCTAAAGTTAAACATTTAGAATCAACACATCCTTTCTTAGCAGCACAGACGCGCACAATTCAAACCCCAACCCTCGATGTCACCCGCACTGCCACGGGAAATACTACCAGTAGTAGTTTAGGCGATTTCTTGGACTTAGCTACTTTTATTAAGTCGGCGCAAGCCATTAACGGTGAAATTGTTCTAGAAAAATTGTTGACCAAATTAATCAAAATTATTTTAGAAAATGCGGCGGCTCAAAAAGTAGTGCTAATGCTGCTGAAAAACGATATCCTCTGCATAGAAGCTACTGGCAGTTTGGCGGATGATAAAGTGATACTTTTACAGTCTATTCCCGTAGAAAATCGTCAAGATGTACCCCTGTCTGTGATTAATTACGTACAGCGCAGTCAAAAGCATCTGGTTTTAGACAATGCGACTGTCGCTGAACCTTTTAAGGTAGATCCCTACATTCAGAAATATCAACCAAAATCAATTCTCTGTTTGCCGATTATTTATCAATCTCAGCGACGCGGAATAATTTATTTAGAAAATGCTTTGACGGTAGGAGCTTTTACAGCAGAGAGAGTAGAAGTATTCAAAGTGTTAATTTCTCAAGTTGCTATTGCTGTAGAAAATGCTGGTTTGTACGCGCGGGAGCAAGAAAAATCTCAACAGTTAGAGCAATCTTTCAATGAATTGCAACAGGCGCAACTGCAACTCATTCAAAGCGAAAAAATGTCTGCTTTGGGTAACTTGATTGCAGGGGTTGCTCACGAAATCAACAATCCGCTTGGTTTTATTGCGGGGAATATTGATGCTGCTGCTGAGGCTAGCTTAGATTTGATTGATTACTTGCAACTTTACCAAGAAAAGTTCCCGAATTCGGGAGATGAATTGGAGGATAAAGCATCGGATATTGATTTGGAATATTTGATGGAAGATTTGCCGAAAATGATTTCATCTATGAAGTCAGGTACAGAGCGCATTCGCAATATTAGCACGTCTTTGCGGACTTTTTCCCGCGCTGACAGTGCGAATAAAGTGTCAGCAAATATTCATGAGGGGATCGACAGCACTTTGATGATTTTACAGTATCGCCTGAAAGCTACAGATACTCGCCCGGCGATTAAAATTATCAAAGAATACGGAAATATGCCGGCAGTTAAATGTTATTTTGGGCAACTGAATCAGGTATTTATGAATTTGGTGGCAAATGCGATCGACTGTTTTGAGGAATCCAATCAAGACCGCACTTATGCAGAAATTGCAGCTTTACCGAATACGATCGCCATTATCACTCAAGTCTCCGAGGATAGCAACAGCGTGGTGATTACCATCAAAGATAACGGTCAAGGGATGTCATCGGAGGTCAAGTCGAAAATATTTGACCATTTATTTACTACCAAAGGAGTAGGAAAAGGTACGGGTTTGGGGTTGTCTATCAGCAGGCAAATTGTCGAAGAAACCCACGGCGGTAAACTAACTTGCGAATCGGTGCTGGGAGAAGGTTCGGAATTTGCGATCACCCTGCCGCTGGATTAAGCGACTCGGCGTTTGAAACCGCGTCTACACAAACGAAGTCTGCCTCCGCAGACTAAGAGGGAGTAACACAAATTTTAAAATTTGTCAATCTATAATTATCTTTTAAAAAGGGACTCGGCGGTTGAAACCGCGTCTACACAAACGAAGTCTGCCTCCGCAGACTAAGAGGGACTAACACAAATTTTAAAATTTGTCAATCTATAATTATCTTTTAAAAAGTCGGCTATTCACAGTTTAGATTCGGCAGTATGCAGTTACATTATTAGCTAAATGTAATAACTGTATTTGATAGGAGTATTTCGAGTGAACGCTGCCGAACAAGCCAAAAATATAGAAGTTGCCAGCAAAATTGCTGCGGTTGTTAATTTATTCAAGTCCGAATTCCCGGATGCAAAAGTTGATTTGAAACCTTGGATGAATGACGAGGATACCAGAGAACTTGTCGATCCAGATTCGATCGACATTGGCTTCCATTTTCCCGGTAGAAGTCGCTTGCTGCAAAGCCGCAGCATTTTGATTCAAATCCGATTTTACCAAGATCCGGTGGAAGGATATCGGCGGGCGATCGGAGTTGAGGCCGCCGGTTACGATCATAGCGGTCAGCAGTGGCACTTTTCTACTGTGGAAAATTGGAATTTTCTGGGCCTAACCGAACCTGCGGTGGAGTCGGCGCAAAAACTCAAAGACTTTTGCCAGCAGATATTTGATTTGTTTAATCAGTCATTCGGCGATTGAAATCGCTTCTACACGAACGAAGTCCACTCCAAGCGGACTAAGAAATAAGCTGGATTGGGTATTAGTCCCGATTGTCGCAATTGTCGATCGACCTACAGCCAACCGCATAAACAGATTTGTAAGTAGTCGATCGCTTGCCAAACAAAGTATAGCGGTTGTCGCGGACTTGTTCGTAAACGCGATCGCCCATCCACTTCATCCCCGGCATTGCCCGATAAGCAGCCACAAACACCTCGCCAGCAGGCAATATCCGTCCGATTTCCTCCGCCGCATCGCTGCCTTGCCAGCGTTTTTCTGGATTGTCTGCATCTATCAAAATCATCCCCATTTCGCAGTCTTCAGACGTAATCCCAAAGCGATTTAATTCCTCTAAATCTTGCATGGAAATATACTCAAAATTCTGGCCTTTATCTAAATTTTCAAGTAACTGCACCAAGGTAACGCAGAGATTGCAATTTCCGTCGTAAATTACGTTATATTTCATGGTTATGGGAATTGGGCATTGGGAATTGGGCATTGGGAATTGGGCATTGGTAGTAAATAACTACTGACTACTGACTACTGACTACTGACTACTGACTACTGACTACTGACTACTGACTATTCCCCACAGGAATCTCGATCGCAAATTCCGTGCCTTGACCCGGTGCGGAATCGCATTTAAGCTGCCCGCCGTGCTTTTCTACCACAATTTGATAGCTAATCGACAGCCCCAAACCAGTACCTTTACCAGGTTCTTTCGTAGTAAAAAACGGATCGAACAGCCTTTCATGAACATCTATCGGAATCCCCGGCCCGTTGTCAGCAATCCGAATCACAATATGAGAAGGATGTCGAACCAAAGCATCAGAAACAGCAGAATCTGCCTGCATCAAAGCATCCTGTTGATATTTTACATCCGTACAAATCCGCAGCGTCGGCGAAGGACAATAAGGAATAGGCGCCTGTTCCCCCTCCGCCCACTGTCCAGTCTCCATTGCCTCTTCCAAAGCATCAATTGCATTGCCAATAATATTCATAAAAACCTGATTCAACTGTCCTGCATAACACTGTACGCGGGGCAAATTGCTGAACTCTTTGAGCAGCGTAATTTTCGGATGTCCTGCCGTTTCTTTTAACCTGTGCTGCAAAATCAACAAAGTGCTTTCAATCCCTTCGTGAATGTCAACCTGTTTTTGTTCGGCTTCATCCAATCGCGAAAAATTCTTCAGTGACAGCACAATTTGGCGAATTCGCTCGGCTCCCATTTTCATCGAATTTAACAGGTTCGGCAAATCTGTGAGCAGAAAATTCAAATCGACATCATCTATTTCTTGTTGAATTGCTGGTGTTGGGTGCGGGTATTCCTGCTGGTAAAGTTGCAGCATTTTTAGCAAGTCTTTAAAGTAATCGTCAGCGTGCATGACGTTGCCGTAAATAAAGCTAACTGGATTGTTGATTTCGTGAGCAACGCCAGCAACTAATTGCCCCAAACTTACCATTTTTTCATTTTGAACCATCATGCTTTGAGTTTTATGCACGTCCCGTAGGGCTTTTGCCAATTCTTGATTTTTAGCCCTCAATTGACTTTCGGAAAGTCGCACCGCTTCTTCTGCGTGTTTGCGATCGGTAATATCTTTGCGAATTGCTACATATTGATGGGGTTCGCCGTTCGTATTTAAGAAAGGTACAATCGTAGTATCCAACCAAAATAATGTGCCGTCTTTAGCTTGATTTTTCATTTCTCCTCGCCAAACCTTTCCCTGGCGGATGGTTGACCAAAGCTGCTTGAAAAAATCGGCTGAGTGATAGCCAGAATTGACAAGTTTGTGAGTTTTGCCGATTAGTTCTTCTCGGGAATATTTCAAGAGTTCGGAAAATTGATCATTGACATAGGTAATGGCTCCGAATTCGTCGGTATTCGAGACAATTGCCGATTGATCCAAAGCAAATTTTTCAAATTCCAACTCTTGGAGAGTTTGGCGCAATTCTGCTTCTGCTTGTTTGCGATCGCTAATATCGGTAATCATCCGCAAAACCCCGGAAAATTCGCCCTCAGCGTCGAACATCGGCGTCGCCGAGACGATCGCCCACAAGTGAGATCCGTCTTTGCGAGTAAACTTAAAATCGTGGCGTTCGCGAATGCCTAGCCGCCTGCGCTGCACGTAACTTTCTGCTATTTTCCTAGACTCGCAGTCTATAAACTCAAATAGCGATCGCCCCAGCATTTCCTCCACAGTATACCCCAGCATTTCGCCCATCCGAGAGTTAGCAAAAGTCGTGATACTTTCACTGTCAAACATCCAAACACCCTCCGAAGCCGTCTCGACAATGCAGCGGTAATAACTCTCACTCTCCCTGACTGTTGCCTCTGCTTGCTTGCGATCGGTAATATCAGTTTGCACCGCAATAAAACCTTCGAGTTCCCCGGTTTCTTGATAAATTGGGGCGATCGAAAGCGCCACCCAGTAACCCTTTCCATCCTTGTTGTAATTGTAAATTTCCTGATTGAACGGCACGCCCGTAGCCAAAGCCGCTCGCAGTTGAGCAATAGTTAGCGGGTCTGTTTGAGAGCCTTGCAGTACATCACCCGGTTTTTTTCCCTGCATTTCTGCCAGCACATAACCACTAATCCGAGTAAATCCTTCATTTACCCATTCAATGCAGCCTTGAGCATCAGTAATAATCACACCATTTTGCGTTTTTTGAGCCACAATAGCCAACCGCGACAATTCGGTTTCATTTTTTTTGCTTTCCGTAATATCTTCAGCAATACCCAGAATGTACTTAGGCGCGCCAGAATCGTCAAACAAAGGAACTTTTTTCGTGTGCAAAATCCGCTTTCCCCGGTGGGGAAGTTGGATAGTTTCTTCAGGCAAATCGACACCTTTTCTCGTTGCCAGCACTTCTAAATCTTGTGCTTGCAAGTAATTTGCCTCCTCTGACTTCAACAAGTCAGCAGCATTGTTTAAGATAACTTCATCCCTCGAATAGCCAAACAATTCTTCGCTAGCAGTATTCCAATAAATAAATCTTTGCTCTACAGCATCTTTAATAAAGACACTAATCGGCAGATTTTGCAGTACCGCATTCAGAAAATCTTGAGTGTTTCGCAGATTTTCCTCAGCTCGCTTTCGCTCAGTAATATCCAAAATCACTCCGTCGAGATAAACAACCCGAGACAGAGAATTTGCGATCGGCGAAACCACAGCCGACAAAAAGCCCTCAATTTCCCCTTGTCCCTCTTGTTTTCCTCTAGCCTCTTCCGCCTCGCAGCAAACAGCTTTGCCTTTTTCGTAAACCCAGCTAATTTCGCCGTCAGCCCGGACAATCCGGTATTCAAGGATGTACGGAGTTCTAGTTGCTACACTTTTTTTGACAGTAGCATCCACATTTTTGCGGTCTTGAGGATGGATAATGCTGGAAAAAGAACGGACGCGATCGTTGATAAAATCAGAAGAGGGATAGCCTGATATTTCTTGAACAGCCTCGCTCAAAAACGCCATTGTCCGTGTTAATTCCCCGTCGTCCGTATACTCGCAGGTACAGCGGTAGACAGCACCGGGAATATTAGCTACTAAATTTTTATATCGTTCTTCGCTTTTTAACAAAGATGAGCCGTCTTCGTTATTGTGATCGCCGTTCTTAAATTTAGAAGAATTGGAAGAAATTTGCATGGTTTTTTTTCACTTGTGAGTGCGAGGGCAAGTGGTAGAGTAGATGACCCTATAAAAAGTGAATTTAATGTGCGAAATAATTCGTTATAAACTAATATAGTACAAAATTAGTTCTGCGAACATTCAGAAAATTTGAGGGCGGGTAATAGGTAAAGCTAATCAAGGCTAGAGATTTAGAAAATAGTTCGGAAACGCATTGTCTAACGGATTTAATGGATTTAACTCACGCCCAGAGCACCATTCTCGCTTAACAGGCTTTCCGGCCTGTTCCACAACAAGTGCATTTTCTTGTGGGGAGTAGGGGTTGGGCAGGAGATCCCGCCCATAAAAAGCTTATTGAGAATGGTGTTCTGGGTGTGAGTTTAACGGATTTAACAGATGGATGTTGAGGTTGGAGGGAAAGAGGGAAGGTTTTCCCAGTCTCCCACTCTCCGACTCCCCCACTCTCCCCCTTCCCCACTCCCTCACTCTCGTTAGAATAAGATAAGTTTCCTTGCTACCGATCGCCCCTCAAACCAAACACTATGACTCAACAACAACGGATTTGCATTCTCGGCGGAGGCTTCGGCGGACTCTACACAGCCCTGCGCTTGAGTCAATTACCCTTCTCCAAAGCCGAAAAACCCGAAATCGTCCTAGTCGATCGCCGCGATCGATTTTTGTTCGTTCCCCTGCTGTACGAGCTCCTCACAGGCGAACTCCAAACTTGGGAAATCGCCCCGCCGTTTGCCGAAGTTTTGCAAAACACAGGTGTGCGCTTTTGTCAAGGAACTGTTTCCGGCATCGATGTAGAAGAAAAGCGAGTGCAATTACAATATGGGCCAGAAATTCCGTGCGATCGACTCGTTTTAGCTTTAGGCGGCGAAACCCCGCTAGATATGGTTAAAGGTGCCCTTGAATATGCTTACTCGTTCCGCAGCCTCGACGACGCTTACCGTTTAGAAGAAAGACTGCGATTTTTAGAAGCCAGCAATACTGACAAAATTCGAGTGGCGATCGTCGGCGCCGGTTATTCGGGAGTAGAATTAGCTTGCAAATTAGCCGATCGGCTCGGAGACAAAGGTCGCGTGCGGTTAATCGAGCAAGGCGACACGATATTGCGGACATCGCCGGAGTTCAACCGCGAAGCCGCCAACAAAGCTTTAGAAAAACGAAAAGTGTGGATCGACCTAGAAACCGCAGTAGAGGCGATCGAAGCGGACACAATATCCTTAGTTTACAAAGGACAATTAGATGTTCTCCCCGTAGACATAGTATTGTGGACTGTAGGAACGCAAGTTAGTCAAGCATTGCGATCGCTCCCGCTCAAACAAAACCAGCGCGGTCAATTAATCGTGAATCCGCAGATGCAAATTATCGACCATCCAGACATATTTGCCCTAGGAGACATAGCCGAATGTCACGACGCAACTGGTCAAAAAGTCCCCGCCACCGCCCAAACAGCCTTCCAGCAAGCGGATTATACCGCGTGGAACATTTGGGCCTCGTTGAGCGATCGGCCATTACTACCTTTCCGGTACCAGCCGCTAGGAGAAATGATGACATTGGGCATTGACAATGCTACTCTTTCTGGTTTAGGAATTAAACTTGATGGACAATTAGCACATATTGCTCGCCGCTTAGCTTATCTCTATCGGATGCCAACATTCGATCATCAACTAAAAGTTGGTTTTAATTGGATTAGCAAACCGATTCAAGAGTTGCTTTTGAAGTAATCAATACTTCTTTAAATAGATCCGTAACAGGCAAGATGCCTATTCCACAAAGATTTAGTTTTATTGTGGAATGGGTAACAACAGGCAAGATGCCTATTCCACAAAGATTTAGTTTTATTGTGGAATGGGCAAGATGCCCATTCCAATAGAGAATCTTAATCACAATAAAAAATGCAAAATATAACAGTTCAAAATCCAAAAACCGAACTTCCAGTCCTAATTGAACGGGAGATTATTTTCGGCAACCCCGAAAGAACTAGCCCAAAACTTTCACCAGATGGCAAGTATCTCGCCTACATTGCGCCCGACGAAAACAACGTTTTGCAAGTGCAATTGCGTACAGTCGGTCAAGCAGATGACCGCCCAATCACAACCGACCAAAAACGCGGCATCCGCATCTTTTTTTGGACTTACAGCGGCGAAGAACTGATTTATCTCCAAGATACCGACGGTGACGAAAACTGGCATTTATTCTCAGTCAATATCCAGTCAAAGCTGGTTCGCGACTTGACACCATTTCAAGGTGTTCAAGCTCAGCCGATCGCCCTTGACCACAACTTCCCCAATCAAATCTTAGTGGGAATGAACATCAGCGATCGCCGCAAACACGATGTTTATCGCATCAACCTGCAAAACGGTGCCGTTGAACTCGACACCGAAAATCCAGGTAAGATCCAGGAATGGACTGTTGATACCCAATTTCAAGTGCGTGCGGCCATAGCCACAACTGCCGACGGCGGTTTAGAATTGCTGTTTCGGGAAACTGCGGACAAATCTTGGGAAAGCCTTCGATATTGGGGGCCGGATGACGAAGGCAGTGCCGTCATGTTCTCAGAAAACGGTAAAATTCTTTACATCATCGCCAATCACGATGTTAACGTCCACCACTTGATCGCACTCGATTTAGAAACCAAACAAGAAACGACGATCGCCTCTGATGCTGAATATGATGTTGGCGGCACTCTCATACACCCTACCAAGCGAGAAATTCAGGCGGTTTCCTTCTACAAAGACAAACAAGAATGGCAGATTTTAGACCAAAGCATAGCAGAAGATTTTGAGGCGATCGGCAAATTTCGCCCCGGCGAATACTCCATCACCAGCCGCAACCTTGCAGACACCACGTGGCTGGTCGCTTACATGACAGACGACGGCCCAGTTTACTATTATGTGTTCGATCGCACTTCCAAAACTTTCACCTTCCTGTTTAGCAACCAACCAAAACTCGAAGGTTTGCCGCTGTCATCAATGGAACCAATTGTTTACACCGCCAGAGATGGTTTAACCATTCACGGCTACCTGACAAAACCTGTCGGAGTCGCCACACCCGTACCGACAGTCTTGCTAGTTCACGGCGGCCCCTGGGTACGCGATTTTTGGCGTTACGATCCACAAGCCCAATGGCTAGCAAACCGAGGTTACGCCGTCCTGCAAATCAATTTTCGCAGTTCCACTGGCTACGGCAAAGCCTTTGCCAATGCCGGCAATCGCGAATGGGGTGCTAAAATGCACGACGACTGGCTAGATGGGGTGAATTGGCTAGTAGAAACAGGAATTTCCCAACCGGATAAAATTGCGATTATGGGCGCTTCCTACGGTGGTTATGCCGCTTTGGTGGGATTGACTTTTAGTCCCGATGTTTTTGCCTGCGCCGTCGATATTGTCGGGCCAAGCAGTTTGATAACACTACTGCAAACTATTCCCGCTTACTGGGAATCTAGCAGAGCAAATCTGTATCACTGCATCGGCAACTTGGAAACAGAACCAGAGTTTCTGAAATCGCGATCGCCCTTATTTTTTGTCGATCGAATTCAGAAACCTTTGCTAATTGCCCAAGGCGCTAACGACCCGCGAGTTAAAGTAGCAGAAAGCGAGCAAATTGTCAATGCCATGAAGCAAGCCGGCAAACCTGTAGAATACGTACTTTATACAGACGAAGGACACGGATTTGCGCGCCCGGAAAACCGCCTGCACTTTTACGCGATCGCCGAAGAATTCCTCGCCAAATATTTAGGCGGTCGATTTGAACCTGCCGATAATATTGCCAATCATTCCGGTGTGTTAAATCCCCCAACCACTAACAACTGACAACCAACTAACTAATGACTAATGCCAACTGCCAACTGCCAACTGACTAATGACTAATGACAAAAATTATCTTTTTAGATGCCGCAGGCACACTATTTGACGTGCGCGGCAGCGTCGGCGAAGTCTACGCACAACTAGCCAAAAATTTCGGAGTAACAGTTAAGAGTGAAGACTTAAATGCAGCATTTTACCAAAGCTTCGCCTCAGCAAGTCCGATGACATTTCCAGGAATCGAAGCAGCAAAAATTTCCCAATTAGAATTTGAATGGTGGCTAGCAGTTTCCGCAAAAGCATTCCAAATAGCAGGCGTTTTCAATCAATTTTCGGACTTTCCAAAATTCTTTGCGGAACTCTACGCTCATTTTGCCACCGCCGAACCTTGGTTTGTCTATCCCGATGTATTCCCCGCATTAAATAGGTGGCAAAAACAAGGTATTGAATTAGCCGTAGTCTCGAATTTCGATTCGCGAATTTATGCAGTCTTAAAAGCATTAAATTTAGCAGAATATTTCACATCAGTGACAATTTCTACTGAAGTTGGTGCCGCCAAACCCGATTCTCAAATTTTTACTGTTGCTTTGGAGAAACATAATTGCCTTGCGGAAAATGTGTTGCATATTGGCGATAGTTTCAATGCTGATTATTGTGGTGCTAAAAATTCTGGCTTAAAAGCAATTTGGTTGAATCGCCAACAGGAAACACTGGATTTAGGAAAGTTGGATTTAATTCATTTTCTGAAGGTGGAGGAATTTGCCAGTCTGGATTTTATCTAAATATGATTTTTATGATGTTAAAGTTATGATTTTTATGAATTGACTTTGAGAATTATTTATTGAATAATATGGATAATTTAACCACAGAGAGCGCAGAGGGCGCAGAGGAAGAGATGAGAGGGGTGATTTATATATCTAATTTTTACTGGGGGAAACTCTATGGAAACTCGACTTACTCAAGCTCAGTTAGCACAGGTTGTCGCTGAAATCGATAAGTTATCGAACCAGCGCGAGTTAGAATTGGGGACTGATCAGGTAAGAGAAATTTTACGGGAGTTGAATTTGCCTGATGAACTTCTGGAAGATGCGATCGCCCAAATGCACCGCCGCGAAGCTCTGGAACAACAGCAGCGACGGAATCGTTGGATTGCGATTGCTTCGACAGCAGTTGTGATTTCGGCGATCGCGATCGGCATTCTATTCGGGCAAAATCGACAGCAGCAAAATGCTCAAGTTGCGTCAACAGAAGACAGGATTTCGCTATCGAAAAAGGGTGGTGATAGCCTCAGTCAAGTCAATCGTCAAATCAATCCCCGCATATACTACCAGGTGACGTTGAAAAATACTCCGATCGGCAATCAGTTGTCTCTGCAATGCGACTGGACTAATCCTAATGGTCAAATTGTTCATCAGAGTAAGTATCAGACTCGCACGATCGATACTGCGGTTTGGAATACTCACTGTTTTTATGACCTCGGATCTGCTTCCCCGCCGGGAAACTGGGAGGTTCGGATGTCCTTGGATGGGCGCGCGATCGGCAGTGAACCTTTCGTGGTGAAATAGATATGGGTGCGATCGAGAAACCTGCACATTTCATCGGCTACTGGGGACAGACTGATCTCACAAAAACGCTCAGCCGTTTAGTGCCCGATTACTGCATCCGATCGGGCAAATTGTCAGAATGGGCGATCGCCTCTGCATCAATTCTCGCGGCTGACACTGTGACACTAAATGCTTGCGGGCGATTTCAACCGACGGATTTTCCTGGAGATGCTTGGGCTGTGGTGGAAATGGGACAGCTACGGTTGGGGCGCGATCCGTTTGGGCGTGTGCCGCTTTACTGGATGCGATCGGCAGAAACGATTTGGTTTTCGACTCAAATGCAATTGCTGCTACCGCTGATTGATTCTCCTGAAATTAGTCCGATCGCCCTACACAGTTATGCTTGTTTTTCCTATGTACCAACGCCGTTAACTGCGATCGAGCAAATTGCATCCGTAGCAGCCGGAACCGAGATGATTTGGCAATTAGCGGATGTTAAGTCTCAGCCGAAAGTGAGATCGCTCAAATCAGCTTGGCAAGAAGCGCCGCAACTGCTGCGGAGTGAAGACGAGGCGATCGCACAATTGCAAACGCTGTTACAACAGGCGATCGATCGACAGGTGGCAGATTTGCCGATCGACGAACCAGTCGGCGTTTTGCTATCAGGCGGGATTGATTCTTCCCTAGTGACAGCGCTGCTAGTCAAAGCAGGCTTGAAAGTCCGCGCCTATGCCCTCGATTTTGGTGTCGAAGCCTATTCCGAACTGCCCTACGCGCAACAGGTTGCCGACTTTTTCGGGATTCCGCTGATCCGAGTGGCGGCGACGGGCGATGCGATCTTG
>Ga0163148_10004097_pt1 | contig 15486 bp, 16 predicted proteins | sample OliLakLV19MP7P2_FD_148606 | JGI IMG/M metagenome (GOLD analysis project Ga0163148, IMG submission 148606) | Freshwater microbial mat bacterial communities from Lake Vanda, McMurdo Dry Valleys, Antarctica- Oligotrophic Lake LV.19.MP7.P2 | ecosystem: Environmental > Aquatic > Freshwater > Lake >...
TTCGTCATTGATTGACTCATCAGTGCTGGGGGTGGTCTGCTTTACATGCCTATGGAAACGTGGTCTGTGTCTACAGGCACCGTAGATTTCGTTGTTGGAGTTGATAAGAAGTTGTGGGTTGGATCTGAATTGTTTAAGAATTTCAAGTCTTTCTTTGGCACACAGGGCGCAGTTTTTGGTAGCAAACGTTTTGACTGCACTGATTGGAGACAGCAAGAGATGGCAAGAGTTTCAACAGTTTCAAGAGGTTCAAGAGCACCTTTCAAGAGTGTTCCAAACGACATTAAAAAATGGAAACGGCATCGCGCCGGCGTTCGAATCTTAAAATCGTTTCGAGTTTCAAGAGTGCGAATTTTAAAATCGTTTCAAGTTTCACGAGCATCAAGGGTTTCAACAGCGTGTGTCTTCTTGGCATTGTTCAGTTTTTTGCTGCAACCTTCCGACAATTTCCCTTCTTGCTTGATCTTTGCACCTGATTGAAATTGCCAATGCCTACGCACACCTTGACTTCTTTTGAGACACATGGAACAACAGAAACATTTCTCTGATCATTGTTGCTTCATTTTTATTTCATGAAAATCACTTTGATGTTGTTGTCCCCATTCAAATTTTGTTGTGGAACTTTTGTCAACAAGCTCAATGGGAACAACTAATGAACAACATTTTCTCTACCAACTGGAGACGGGGTGTCTTGTTATGGGGCACTGCAAGTTAGTCCCCATCGTTGACTCTCACTGATCTGTCTTCTTGGTCATTGTGAGAACCACCGCCAACCCACCCACTCAATGGGGATGGTTTTTTGGGGGGGCTTCCTTGGATTCTACAACCCAAGTCAGGGACAAGTTGATCACAGTGCGGAACGGTGACTGAGCCAACAGCAGCAAGATGTCAGTTGTTTTGGGCACAGCAAAAGGTTCCCTTTCCAGTGTAGCATTAAGTTGTCCAAGGTCAGTAAGGACTCTAACATCACGGTCCTTTTAGGTTGGTTGAAAGTTGCTACCCCCACTCTGGATCATTTTTCTTCTCAAGGACTACTGTTTTTTATAGCGGGATGTTTCCAGTTGGTGTGGAAATGCAAAACCATGATTTAATCTTAGAAAGTACACTTTAAATTGATTTTCTCGTTGCTATTGTATTCACCAGATGGCAGACCAAGTTATTTGCTTTGTGATTAAGGTACACTCAAGGCTAAGGCAAACAAAAACACAAGATAGCAGTGGCTTGATTGGACTAACAGAGGTGCAAATTATCAAATAAAACGTGACTGACATTATAATGATTCCATTGGAAAATAGTTTGAAAGTAGCCCTTTGCGAGACAAAGGCGTTGCACTCTCACTTTACAGCCGGTCTGACTGCAGCACTTCCCGAGTAGTTTTCTTTCTTTGAAACGAGGCAACCAGCCAAGGAATTTTACTTTTACACAAGAACCCCCAGACAGGTTTTAGATACAGGAACAGCAACAATATTATGTCGACCAAACAACCAAGGCTATGTCGTCTTCGTGGGATATAAATGGCACTTCAGCTTCCTAGTGCAGCCTTCCATGCTTTCCACTACACAAAGAGGCGAAGTATATTAAGACATAATTTAGTGTGAGTCCATCCATAACCAAAATATAAAGACAAAAAGAGCACCACTACTTACCTCTGGATTAAGTTTCGTGACACCATTGATATTGATAAATTTCTTGGGAGCACCGCCGGCTGCTGGCGCCGCAGGTGCTGGTGGAGCTTCATACGGAACAAAGGCTGGCATTTGATACGTATTGCTGGCCACCTCCATTTGAATTTGCGAGACCGATGCAGGTCGAGTGGGAGCTTGGGGTGGATTGCGTCTCAAATACCTCTGTAATTCATCGACATTGTCACGGACGGTTCGACCTTGGGCGGCTTCCGAAATGATACTCAAACACCAATCTCCCGCCAATTCCGAAGGACCCCGATACAAACATCCCATGACGAGTGCGGTGTGTTTGTCCAAATCAGCACTATTGGTGAGAGCATACGACGCAATATCCGTTTTGGTTTCACGGTCATAAAGGTGACAGGAAGCACGAGCGACATCATCTAATTCTTCGCCACTGTAGGAATTAATGACAAAGCCAATATACTGAATGTTTGGATTGACTTTGCTCAGATAAATATCCATTTTTTCGTCATCGCCGGCAGTGGCACCTTGGCGTTCATCTCCATGATGTTGGATCGCTAGATCCTGCGACGTGAGCTGCTTGAACCAGACTTGATCCACTTGATTGAGATTAGCATCCAAACAAATGGCGGAGGCATCCAGGTCAATACTTTTGCCGTGTGTAATATCCCAGGCCAATCCAAAGGTGACGGGGTCGGGGAGTTGTGCTCCCTTGCTACAATAATCGGCCAAACGAATATTGCCATTCTTTTTCATAATGGCAACCCGTTCGGCGGGATCCACTCGGATACTGGGCAACAAATCGCGGGTATACGATTTCAAATAGGGAATCAATCCACCAAAATCGCGGGCGGTAGGATGCGTTTCTTCAATGGGCCTTACAATCCATTCATGGGCGCCAGGAGCGACTCGGCCAATGCGTACCATGAACATGGCCGTGGCATTTTCACTCAACACATTATCGGCGGGTTTATACGTGCAAATCGACTCGTCCGTAGGAACTTGTGCCACACGAAAGGACGCCGATTTAATTTGTCCCAATTTCATGCCCGGTGTGGCCACTGTGAGCAAAATGTAAAGACACAAAACATCGGAGGGAACCCGATCCAAATGAAAAAGAATCGACTCGTCATCGCCCACTTCATCTCCTTCTTTTTCATCGCCACTGTGGACAATGGACTCCGTGGGATTAGTGGGATTTCCATAATACACGGTATTTTCCATACTGACGTGACCCGTTTGCGTCAGTGCGACACAGGAAGCATCTAGGTCGACGTGTTTGTGGCCATCCAACATGTCCCAGGCGAGACCCACTTTGATTTTGTTGCCCACGGCCATATCGGAGACAGACAAAGCACTTCCTTTGGCCAACGCAACGGGTTGACTGACCATCGTTTGAATGGCCACCAAGACTTTTCCCTTGGCATGTCGCGCCGAATTGGGATCCACATGGTACCATTCGGTAGTGGTGCCTTCCACGGGCAGTCCCTTGGGTAGTAACGGCACATAGGCCGTGCCCATGGGATCATCCGCACTGGCCAAATCATAATCAAAAATACGCAATTCGGCCCGAAAGTTATCCCCATTGCTATTCCCTCCTAATTTGCTGCTGTGATACTCTTGGGATAAAAACATTTCGTGATCCCAGACGGGATTCAAGGTCTTCTTTTGGACGGCCGTCACATTGACCGATTGACTTGAGGCGCTAAATTGGCCACGACTTGGGTCCCATTTCTTGGAACCCATGCCCAATGGCATGTGCAATTTAATGTAGGGATCACTGCTGGTCTTTTTCCCAAACAGGTTCTTGTCCTTGGCCACCAAATCGCTCGCCTGTAGAATGGTAATCTTGAATTTGACAGTGTAGGACGTCATGATGAAGATAGATGTTGGTTGTAGTTACTGTAGTATTATGTAAGTGGAGGCTGGTCTACTAGCTAGTAGAAAGCTATAGTAGGTCGATGTTATTATTTTCCCCTTTTGTTTTGTAGTGATACAGTAGTTCGTTTTGGGTGCATCGCGTTCCTGTGCAGCCTTGCGGGACGCAATACCGTATCCTGTCGTGAAGAATTTGAATTTCGGAAGTCGTGTAGGATTGGATCTTTAACTAACGTAGGAGCTAATGTGCGAGAATTAGAAGATTCGGGAGTCATCGCGATCGGTCATTCTGGTGACACTCGTGACAGAGCGAGTCATGTTCATAAGGGTTAGGGGATAATTCGCTTGGGTGCAGGTACAAACGTACGAAGCAGAGTTCACAAGATAATAGACTAGCTAGCTAGTAGTAGTCCTACTAGTAGTACTAGTACTACCAAGTAGTACTACGTAGTAGCTCTAGTAGACTACGGAAGGTATTTTGTTCGATGCATTCAGTGATACATCTGGAAAGCCAAGCTCCTACTACGGGAGAAGCCGTACTGTATAGTTAGTTGCCTTGGAGTTCATGTTTCACAGACGAACGCACATCATCGTGCCTGGATTCGCTGTCACCAATTCGATTGAGCATGGCTGGCCTGTAAAGAAGCGAAGGAACAGGATGTATATTGAAGTATGATGGTCATACCAAGACGGAATGCCCCATCGGGTGCAAAGAAAGCAGTGTCTGCGCCACGCTAGAGATGTGCCCCCCAATGTTTCGGCCAAAATATGTGTGTGCCGCAGCATGGATCTCAGTTGGAATGTGAACTGTCGTAATTAAGTGAAAGTCAAGATTCCTGGCAACGGAGCCAATATACAGTACTGACTATCGGGGTGCCGGAAAGGAGGAATACATCCACAAACTGGTACAAGCCAATATGGCGCCCGCGATTTGTTCCACGGTGATGGGTTCATTGGCCAAATACCATTTTTGAAAGATTCCCGACAACAAGACTCCAAATATGAGGGCAAAGCCCTTTTGGACGGATCCGGCATATTTTGTGACAATGGCTACCAACAATCCTGTTATGGCGTGTATTCCAATGGGAATCCAAGTAGCTTTGGTCCAATATTTGGCCACACCTTCCTGCCGTAGTTTTTGACCATCTTTGCTGACGACAAGGCTCATCAAAATCAAAATGGCAGACGCAGCACTCAATTCCATATTGTACAAGAGTAGATTGCGACCTTCTTGTTGGAGGGCCCGTTGTCCCAAGGCACCCCCCAATCCAGAAGTGAGATTGGCAATGAGCAAGGGCAACACTCCTCGGGAGAAATGATGCGGATCTTTTTTGAGAGTAGCAGTGGCGGCTGGTCGCGCTGCTGAAGATGCTGCTGCTGCTGATGCCTCTCCTCGCGGTGATTGCGTACTGTGTTTGTTATCTGATGTGTCGCCGTCGTTGTTGTCGACGTTCGAAGAAGAAGATGTATTGTCGACTTGTTGCTGTTTCCCATTCCGTAAACTCGGAGACAAAATTGTTCTGGAGACGGTGCTAGCATCAACGTCTTTATTGTTTGAGGGCTTGTGCCATATCCTGCCGGAAGGCAATTTTCGAATATTCACAACTTGTTCCAAAATCAATGCTGATAGTAATAACAGTCCCAATGATAATATTTGCAATTTGGTTTGGTATTGCCCCAACATGAGGTAGCAACACAGTGCTGTACTTAGCGTTTTGGTTTGATTGAGGATTGCGTAAGTAACAGGTGGTAAATGCTGATACGCCATTAATTTGGCATAATTTTGAATGGCATAGAGCGTCGCCGGTATACCCGCAAACGTCCACCACGACTGGATGGTCCATTTTTGAAAGAGTAGTCCGCGATGTGCCGATGGCAACAAGGTAGACAATAAAATGGACGACAGACAGAGTTTACTCAATTCTTGAGCCAATACCATACTGGATCGACACAGTTGTTTGGAAACACAGCGTTTTTGTAACGTGGGCATGGCCCCAAATTGAAGGGCCAATAAACTCATGGATCCCCAGGTCAAGAAATGTTCGGTACTTTCACTGAGAGCCGATGATTGTAGAGCGGTATCATGATGTTGTTGTTGGTGGCGACGTGGGTGATGGCGTTGCCATGGGAATACAGTGCCACTATTGTCCCATACTACTATCCTTGGAACGTTGGCATGCCTTGGCAGTGCAGTAGTAGTATCCAGAGTGGAAGACCACTTGTAAGCGTAGGAAGGCAGGGGCGAACAGAAAGTGGGCAGCCGTTGGGCCGTTGACCTCGAGGATATTGGAGGAGCCAAGGACCACACCCGTCTCTGGCCACCCAAAAGGTAGCCGTAGAGAAACAAGCAGCGCTTGGAGCGGGTATGCCTCGTCTTCATGGCTCAAGAATGATACAGAGAGGCAGTGCTGCTAAGTGTTGTAGTTAAGTAGCCTAAGTTCTCAGTAATGTTCTGCCGGGCTGCTACTAGGAAGCAGCTTGTTATTTTCTGTTCGTTATGAGTTTGTCCATGGTGGGATAGCTGCATGATCGAAATGGTGCATCATGGCTAACATCGGCGTCTGCATGTTGCTTCGGCATGCCAGGGAAAGTCAAACAACTACATTCATGCAAAGATCCAACTTCCTCTAATGAGGAAGATCCAAACAGGATTGAATCAACCCCGTGTATGACGACATTCTACTGGTTGTACGTACAACACTTACCGATTTTGATTTTTCCGAATTGTTGAGCGAGTCCCGGACCATTCGGGTCTCGGAGGCTGATATCAGCCTCCGCGGAGGCTGATATCAGCCTCCGAGGGTTTAGGGTTCGGGACACGCGAAAGGAAGGTCGCTCAGCTGATCGAGGAAGTTCTCATTCATTTTTTGGCATGACTGAAAAATAATAATGATTTCAGCCATTACAATAGCTATCGGATAGCAATTGCTCGACATGGCAATCCAAAAGGAATTCACGATTTGGAAAAACCTCTCCTATTTCCTCTCATAAAATAACCAAAAGCGAGAATAACTACATCACAGGGTGGACAAGTCGTTGGTTTGCTAGTACTATTGTATCTTCCACAGTTCCACTAAACAATCAACATGAATCGTCATTATTCTTTCTTGCAAGTCGCCGCTGTTCTTTTCCTCGCGGCAACTACTAGGATGGAGGAGACGGAAGCCTTTTCGTTCCAGCAGCCTGCGCCCAGAACTAGCCGTGTGGCGGGTAGCACCTCACTGCTGCGTTCTCACAAAGTTAAGAAGAGTGGAATGCCCGTCGACTTTAAACTCCAATGGGAGAAGGTGGAACGAAGGGAGTTTCTTCTCCAAGCATTAGCCTTTTCCATTTCGGCAGCTGCATTTGTGGCAGTTCCAACATCGCCCGCCACTGCTGCAGCTGATGGTACAACAGCGTCTACTCCGCCAAAGCCGAAACCAATTACCAGTCTAGCGGATTTGGAACCCTACGAGGTGCGACAAAAACAGCTTGGCATGGCCAGTAAACAACAAGTGTTGGACACCCTCAACAAGAACAACAACAATCCCCATCATGTCGCCATGATTTTGGATGTCCGTCGAGAAGAAGAAATTGCTAAATTGTCTTTGACCAACCGACCATTTGTACATGCCGCCTGTGGATTGAAAGAGTGTGGAGAATTGGAGAGCATGGCCGAAACCATTCTCCCCGACAAGAAAGGTAGGTTGTCTGACATAAGTTGGAAAAGTGCTGTTACCACGTCCCTGTAGAGATTGAAACTAACTTGCTGCAATGTTGATACTCTGGAACAATATAGCTCCCATCATTGTGTTTTGCAGCACCGGAAAGAGGGCAGCCAATGCCAAGAAAGTCCTAATGGAAAAGGGATATACGACGGTTTTGAATGCGGGCACGATTTTTGATGTTGTGGAGTATCTGTAATTGGTGAGCAACACCTCAGTAAATAAAAAGAAGATTGAGGCACGACTCTTTTGAAAGAGCTTTTCCAAAGAGGAACCTCATTAAGTAGAATAGTATTAAATACGATACTAAACTAGTATGGACCAAGGATAATTATAGTCCCAACTAGCCCAGAGATTGTGTATGTCGGCTTTGAGTAGGTGCTTTACCTGAGCGGCACTTGCTGCAGCGGTCAATATAACTATAGTACAGCTTTGGACTTCGAGAAATTATGCCGTCTCATGACAAGTGGTCATTTGCCACTGCCCCTTGCCGCCGGCGCCACAAGGAGTTCCTACTTCGCATTCGTCAATTCGGAGCATCGGCATCTGGGTACTAGTCCTACTGTCGCAAGTGCTTCCTGGCAAAAGTGCATGGGTCGAAATTGGACCAAAGATGAACACCATTTGCTCACCAGGTGGAATGATGTCTGGGATAGCATTACCGGTCTGAGACTAAGTTCCATTTCGGTAGCTGTCAGTGTTTGGAAACGGACCCGTGTTCACTTCGAGGGACAGCCATGACTTGTCAAAAGGGCAATTGTGAGAAAACAGATCGTGGCTTCCGCCTCGATCTTCGCCTTTCTCGAGGTGATAGATTCCATCCCATCGGCTTGCAGCATTGCCACTCCATCTTGACCTGGGTGCCCTTCTGCAACACATTCAATCGCGTTTTCATCAATGTGAAAGATCGCCAATCCTTCGTCCGGTATTTTACTATCAACGCCCATCTTTCGATGCGGTAAATCTGAGGGTTGGTGCCTTCTTTTGCGGCAGCTTGGATCGTATTACTGTACCACGTTTGGACAAGTTTTCAGGTGAGGAAGCCAGACTTCTAATAAATAGTAAGTAGGCCTTGAGTCGTGAAACAGTCTGTACTGCGTAAGTTGCGGCAAGTTCCTGGCTATGTAGCTAGTGAGTCGGTGTGCGGCGTTTTGCCCAAGTACAATACGACCTAATTAAATAAATAATGGTGTATTGCGTAACGCTGACATACTGTAGTTAGTTAAAGATACAGTACAGCGACGATGACACTTGATGTTGCTCGAGATCCACCAAACTGCTTCTAATGTTTATTTTTTTATAAGAGAAAGGATCTTAATTTAGGTTCTTGTGATTGTCTACATACAGCTAAAGTGATCTAAACAAATCCGTGGCAAACCAAAGGGAGCTCCGAATGATATACTGGGGGATCTAATTGCTTTTGATTATCTATAGGATCGGACAAAGAAACACCAAGAAGGACACCACTCGTGGCTTGCCGACAACTCGTCGAGTGCCTTGGCAAACGATCCATCTTCGTCGCTTTTTGCTCGTATTATTCGACGTAGACTGAGTGTCCAAGGATAGACAGAACCTACCTGAAGCCATCCTTCAGGCAGTAGAGAGGAAGCAACTGGTAAGAGAAGGCGACGGAGGGGAATCCGGGCAACCATAATACCCAAGGTCGTCTGTGGGTCCGACAACCAAAACTCCTCGATGAGAAAAGTATGATTGTCTTGAAGGAGAGCAGAGCTATCAATACCATGGCGCAACATCCGCTGTCGCTGTCGCAGCAGGCTGTATTTTTTCTCTTCTTGCTATCTTGTCTTTTGAATCCGATTTTTTCAGTTGATACCAACCGTGAGAGCAGCACATACTTGATTGGGACAGGAATCTACGACATGTAAGACCCTCATTTGTTTACACGATGCTGTCTATAGAACGCAAATTCTAAACCTTGCTCTCCTAATAACTAACTTTGACAGCACTGGGCCAGCAGCCCAGATCAATTTCATGGGATATGCACAGACTGCTGAAACCGGCCGGGGTATCCACATGAGACTTCGGTCGAGGGCGTTTATTGTGTCAGAAACAAAGGAAAAACTACACCATAGCACCGGTGGCTCTCCTTCTCCCAATGGCGAAATTGCTCCCGTTCAAACGATTGAACGCTTAAGCTTACGTTGGAGCCCGCGCGACGAAGAGAAACACTATTCTTCCAAAGCCAGAGTTCTTGCGGACGCAGAAAAAACAGTCTGCTTTGTCAGTGCAGACTTTGGAATGGGTTCCGATCTACTCAATATGAAAGTAGTGAAGCGCCTCGAGGAGCTATTGCCTCCACAGGATGGTTCTGACAAACCTTTGTGCCACTTGGAAAATCTAAGCATTAGGTACGTTACGAGGGAGATCCGAGACCATGATCCGCGATGCTTCTCACCATATCCTTTCCATTTCTTATTCTTGCCGCCAGTGGAACGCATACCCATTCAGGACCCGGGGGATTTTTGCAGTACCTTCTTTATCAGATAACGAGTCTGGGATACTCCGGCGAAGTCATGGATGCTTTGGTAGAAGGGATTGCTCAGTCTATCTTTCGTGCATACAAGAATCTTCAAAGGGGCTCCATTTCAGTGGCAGAGGAGCTTCTTTACGACGCCAACATTAATCGATCGCCTTCCAGCTAGCTTCTTAATCCTCAGGAAGAACGGGAGCGGTACAAGGAGGGAAACACTGACAAGAAGATGACACAGCTTAGATTTACGTCTAGTCAACCCGGTGGGTCCGATTTAGGGATATTGAATTGGTTTGCTGTGCACGGGACAAGCATGAATAATACAAACGTGCTCATATCTGGCGATAACAAGGGTTACGCTTCATACTTGATGGAGAAACATTACAACGGAAACGACACTTTGGCGGGAAAGGGTGCCTTTGTTGCGGCATTTGCAAGCACAAATCTCGGCGATGTTTCTCCGAATACGAAAGGAGCGGTATGTGTGGACACCGGTACGTTCGTGCTCTCTTTTGACGAAAGTCTGTTCCATTCCCATCTCCATTTTTGCTCATTAAGCTAGTTGCACCTTGCCGTTCATGACTGGTCAGGATTGCCATGTGACTTGAACACGTCATCTTGCAACGGAAAAGCCATTATGTGCAGAGCCTCGGGGCCTGGCAACTCAATGTTTGAATCCACAGAAATTATTGGCCGCAAGCAATTTGAAGTTGCGATGTCGTTGATGAGGAAAACCGAAACCAGCAATCTAAAGGGAGGGATTTCCTTTCGCCACACGTTTGTCAACATGGCGAATCTCACGGTGGAACTCGTGGATGAGGATCGGCTTGTTCACACCTGTCCTGCTGCACTTGGTTACAGCTTTGCGAGTGGAACAACGGATGGACCCGGGTTGTAAGTTTTGGTACTTGTTCATATTGCTTTGTGGACCTCAAAACATGTAAATGATCTCATTTCCTCTCCTACCACATCCCACCTAGCTTTGATTTCACCCAAGGACGGAATTCGTCGAACCCTTTTTGGGACATGATCTGCGGCTTCCTTTCTCACCCAACAGAGGCTCAAGTCGCGTGTCATCATCCTAAGCCTATTCTGTTGAACACCGGGGAGGCGTCGGAGCCATACCAGTGGGACCCCAATGCCGTCCCGATATCAATTTTTAAAATTGGTAATTTTTTCATCTTGAATGTCCCTGCAGAGTTTACGACAATGGCGGGCCGTCGTCTCCGTCAGGCGATCAAGGAGATAGCAGCTAACGAAGGCATCGTGGATGCCCATGTTGTTCTCGCTGGCTTGGCAAATTCTTACACACACTACGTGGCAACCTTCGAAGAGTACGGAGCACAGCGCTATGAAGCAGCGAGCACCTTGTACGGACCTCACACCTTGTCAGCCTACATCCAGGAATTCAAACGGATAGCGAAAGATCTTTTCAATGGGGTTCCTTCCTCCAGCGCGCCGCCGCCCCGCGATCTGTCCGACAAGCAATTGAGTCTGATCCCACCGGTACTCTTTGATACCATTGCAGTGGGTAAGAAGGTAAGTGGTGTCGGCGTTTCTCTATCAATATCATGTGGTGCTGCACAGGCTTTTCTAAAAATAACTTGATTCTGTTCCCTCAGTTTGGGTCTGTTGTGACACAACCTCGGGACGAATACAAGAGCGGTGAAGACACCGTTGTCGTGAAATTCCGGTCGGCAAATCCTCGAAACAATCAACGCATTGAAGGGACCTTCTTAACGGTTGAACGCCTGCTGGACGATGGCACATGGAAGGTGAAATTCACGGATGGCGACTGGTGCACGAAATTCCACTGGGATGGCAGTGAGTCGTACCTAGGCATTTCGTATGCGTCCATCAGCTGGGACATACCTCTTGAAATGCAAGGCCACTACAGAATTTGCCATTTCGGTGCTCGCAAGAGACTGGCATCGGAGGCGGAAGCGGCTCTGTTGGAGGCTCCGGACTGGATGACATGGAATGCCTTTGGTTCTGCCGTTGCTGGTATGCTTGTCAACAGTTTGCAAATCTCTGTATCCATTGCCCGAAAGCTCAGGGGACACTCGCCCACAGGCTGGAAGCACCGGATGGAAGAGTTTAGTGGATGTTCCAAAACCTTCTTTGTAAATTAAGAGAGCCGCACAGCTGATAGAACACAAGGTCTATGGTAGCAGCAAAACACTTCGTAGGGTCTACCAGCAGCCGCCACAGACGGAGCTAGCTAGTAGCTAGCTAGCTAGTTACGTAGCTGCAGAAGAGCTGGGGGGCAGGTGCCCTTGCAGGGGAAATAGTAGTAGATATCGGCTGGGTTCCGTACAACAACTGCTAACCCTAACCTTGCTGTTTCCCGACCCATGCATTTGTTCACACACACACAGTGTAACTGTTGGTACTAGCTAGCTAGTACTTGTATTGGATATGTATCACTCTCCGAAACATCCGTCCGGCCGTCATCTGTTACGATCAATAGCAAGTATGCTGCAGCAAACCAGATCTTCATAACAAGCAAGGACAACAATGGCTTTATGTACTCGGAGGATCAGGAAAGATGCGCGGGCAATCCATTATAATAGCCAGCTCCTGCTCTCGTTATGGATGTTATTATTCGTGTGGCTGGAACAAGCGCCATCATCATCCTGCCGTTATTGTTGCGTGGCTTTTACTACTCCAAGTACATGTAACATTGGAAGGGGGCCGAACACAAGACGTCCCGAACGGATACGGCGAGGCGTTCCTGCGAAAACAAGAACACTACAACTACTACGTGATGTGAGAAATACTAGTAGGCCCCGAATACTACTACTAGCACTGCAACACAGAAGAACAGTATGCCTGCAGCTGAAAGCCGACAAGATTGTGGATGATGAAACTACCGGTAGTAATGAGATTCTTGAGGTTGACGTCAACAGCAACAACACCTCTCGCCTATTATTAGTTTGGCAAATACTATCGGTAACCACCATGGCAGCCATGATTACAATCAACATGATGATCCATCCCGAATTATCGTGGGCCATTGATTTACCGGCCGTCGATCTTTGGCACTTGCAAATTCCCGATCCTCTCCCGGCATCCTTGGATTTGCGGTACTTTGTATCGGGTGGCCTTTGTGCCGCGGCGTCTCATGGGATCACGACTCCCATGGACGTGATTAAAACCAAACTTCAAAGTTCGCCCTGGCAATACAAAGGACAATCCTTGCCCCAAGCGGCGGCTTCTATCATCCAACAAGAGGGACCCCAATGTCTGCTCCAGGGATTGGCACCGACCGTCGTGGGATACGGTTTGGAGGGCGCCCTCAAATTTGGATTGTACGAATCTTTGAAGCCGACCATTGTTTCTATGCTGGTGGCATGGACGAGTACGGGTACGGAAGATATGCAGACCCAAGCCTTTTTATTGGCCAGTATTGCGGCGGGTGCCGTGGCCAGCATTGTCCTGTGTCCCATGGAACAAACGCGGATCCGCATGGTCACGGACCCACAATTTGCCGATGGGTTTGTGGGTGGCATTGCCCGATTGGCTCAAGAAGAAGGACCGTCGGCCATCTTTTATGGATTCCCAGCCATGTTGTCCAAACAAGTTCCCTATGTACGTTCTTTATGATCGTTCCTACAATATGGCTATATCATGCGAAATGTACAACCCCACTCACACACTTCCCATGCATGATAATAATTCAAGACCATGGCCAAACAAGTGTCTTTTGATCTTTTTGCCACGCTACTCTACGGACTGGCCTTGCAGTATTCCTTGTCGGCGACCAGCGTCCGTACCGAAGTGGAATTTTTGGCCGCCTTTTTGGCTTCGATTTTAGCCTGTGCCGCCAGTCATCCCGGGGATGTGGTGCTGACGGCCACTTACAAGAATGCGGCTGCCTCTACGAACTTTGCGGGTTGTATCCGTACCTTGTACCAAGAAAATGGTGGAGTCAATGCCTTTTTTTCGGGCATCACGGCCCGATTCTTTCATGTCGGTGCCATTATTACCTCGCAATTGATTCTGTACGATGTGATCAAGCAAATGCTGGGACTGCCTGCCACGGGAACACATTAATACACTGTAATTGACCTGAGAATGGACATTGGGATCATTGCATCATAGATACATCACGTTATAGATAGAATGCCAGAATTATTTCTCTCAATTTATCAACCAAAAGCATGCAAGCTATGGTGCCGTTGTCACATTCCACCAGCTACTACTAGTCGTCTAGTTGTCGGTGACACGTTGTACTTGACTACTAGCTAGTTAGTATTTGGTTTCGCAGGACAGAATGTCACCGTTCTGTACATTTTGGGGTGCGAATTCCCCGGACTGCAGAAAATGAAAAATAGGGAACATGCTGTGCCTGGATGAACCAACAACATCTGTGTCCTTGGGTCTAAAATTGTTGCAGCGTGGGACTTTACCCTTATGGATGAGCAGTGTAATGCAGTGGCTCAAAAGAATGGAACCTTTCCTAGTGGGACCGAGGCCATCAGTTTGAGTCTCAAATTGGCCAAGACCGCAGCAGAAGGCATGTGTGTTTTTTTATTATGAAACTTCTATGTGCATCTTGGATCCGATAGCATCTCACCCCGTCACATCAACGCATCAACGAACAATCACAATCCACACAGGAAAACTACCATCGGATGAGCTTGTGAAAGAAGCACTTTCGTTTTTACAATTGCCATCATCAGCACAGATTACCATTCCAGCCGACGCCAGACAGGCATTAGAGGCGTTGAAGGGAGCATCCATGTTCAAAGGGAGTGCCGGCACCATTCTTCCCCTGTTGACCAACAGTGTAGAGACACTCAAACAAATTCCTCTCTTGATTGAAGAGGTGGCCGATGGTGCTCGTGATTTCATTCCACCACCCGCATCGGTCAAGGCAGCCGCACGAAAAGCCTATCGGGCACGAAGGACCTTGACATTGGAGTGTGACAATGACAGCATTGACGAATCGGGTGACATTGAAGAATTGCTCCGAGAAGCGGAACGAATTGTTCGAATGAAACGTCCCATGGTCACTGTTGACTTGCAACGACGCAAGTTAGAAGGAAACCACGCCACGCCATTGTTGGCACCACCCATGGATTTGGTCACTCGTGCGGAAGACATTCTAGGTGAAGAATCCGCCAAATGGCGACTCTTTTGTGAACAAGCAGACAAAACGGTGGATGAACTAGTGGATTGGCTAGAAGAAGCAAATTTGCAATGCATTTAGAAAAACTAATTGTAAAACAGAAATCTCGAATGGACCTGCATTGATTTTGAAATGCATGAAGAACCACTTGTTCAAACATGAAAGAGCAACTGCGTGCACAGGCACTCCAAAGCAAAACGGCACACTTCTTGGGTCATCTTCTATTTGAAGATGTCATGATTCATGATGGTGGCCAAGTCAAATTGGCAAAAATTGCCAGCACTGTCGTCCGCTGCGTCGGCAGTGCCAGCCCGATCTTGGAGTCATTGTCTTCCTCCCCGCGGCTCGATTCAACAAGGTCAGCAGCGTTGTTGACGTCTTCCACCCTTGCCCGGTTGCCATCCGCCCCAGCATCAACAATGTTGGCTTTGTCCGTGAGGTCTGTTAGAAGCTGCATTTTGTCCAGTTCCTCCTCATCCCCGCTCGAAATGAACTCCCCCTCGTGGACAACTGCTGCTGCTTCCGATTCCATTGCCGGCTTTTCTTCCTCCCCGCCACCGAAAACGTCATTGGATTCCTTGTTGGAAAGGGATCCCTCGTCGGACACGAGGGATCCCTCGTGTCCGACGA
>Ga0163148_10004102_pt1 | contig 15478 bp, 10 predicted proteins | sample OliLakLV19MP7P2_FD_148606 | JGI IMG/M metagenome (GOLD analysis project Ga0163148, IMG submission 148606) | Freshwater microbial mat bacterial communities from Lake Vanda, McMurdo Dry Valleys, Antarctica- Oligotrophic Lake LV.19.MP7.P2 | ecosystem: Environmental > Aquatic > Freshwater > Lake >...
GAGTAGGTGGGGCCACGGGCTTTCGTGTCACGCCGACGAAGGGCATCTCAGTTGGACCCACACTTGGTACGGTTGATGGCGCAGATGAAACACTGGGAGCGTGTGTGGGGCCTTCCGACGGCTGGTTGGTTTTTCGTGTTACGAACCATTTCCCGGTGCGTACGCCCGTTTCCGAGGGTTTGCTGCTGGGGTCTGCCGAAGGTACGGAGCTTTGGCTGGGTTCCAAGCTTAGAGAAGGATTCAACGAAGGCTCTACGGACAGCGAAGGGTCTGTGGAAGTAGCAACAGAATTAGTCGGCACCCTGTAGGGTGGTCTTGTGACCGATCCGCTAAGAACTGGTTGCGGTGTGGGGTTTGGGGGTACAGTTGATACCCCACTGATTGTTGGTAATTCCGAGGGCTCCTTGGACGGTGCAAGTGAGGGGGGTTTGAATGGTGCAAATGATTCTTTTTCGGCAGATGGTTGTGTTGATGATGGAGAACGCTCTTGGATTGATGTCGATTGATTTGGCTGAACCGAAGGCTCAGCAGACGCGCTTCTAGAAGGCAATCCCGAGGACACGAATGATGGCGAAGACGAGAACGTCAGACTCTCGAAGAGCGGCTTCGTTGTTGGACTGGAGTTCTTCGGCATGGTCGGAAAAGGGGTGTTGGGTTTATATCCCGGCCGTGTTTGCACTGACGATGATGGTGTTCTTGGCGAATGACTTGTTGCAGCAAATGATGTGGAAGTGGTGAAATCTTCTTCCAAATTGGGTACATCCGACCATGGATGTAAGTTACTTCCCTCTCCAATGTCTGCCTCTTGTTGTAGTTCGTTGTTTCCATCTGAGGATGCAGCTGCAGCAGGAGGTTTCGTTACTGGTGGTGTAGGTGCTGGATTAATTTTGCGCGAAGAATCATTCGTAACATTGGATGTGACGTTGTTTGTGTCGTCTACATACATAGGTCTCGTTATGGCTGCTTCTTTAAGTGTTCCATTTTCATAGTCATCGTCTGCAGATTCCGTTGCTGCTGGTATTTGTGATGGACTTACTGTCGGCGACGAAGTGTTCATACTTGAAGTTGAGTTTTGATCATCTACAAACCCAGGTTTAGTGATTACTGATTCTTGGTGTGTCGTGTCATCGTCGTCAAATAATTCATCGTTCTTGACCTGGAATGGTCTTGTGATAGATTCTTCTTCTGTAACTCTCTGTGACAGCGTCGGGAATGGTGATGGTGACATTATCGTTGGAGATGGCGACGGCAAGGGAGAGTGTGTCCTATAGAGTTGCTCACTCTCCACACTTGATGGTCTGGTCACAGATCCTTCTCCTGGCACTGCTGGCTGTGGCGTTGTCGTCGGTTGTTTTGTTGGTGGGGGAGATGATGGAGAAGACACAGTTGATGAAGATGCGGGTACTGGCATTGCTGAAGGCTGTGTCTCCACTTGCAACGGTCTGGTCACGGACGCTTGAGATACTGGCGCTGGTGTTGGCGATTGTGACGGTTGCGGCCTACTCACGGATCCTTGGTTAACGACTGGCGCTGGACTTGGAGATTTTGTCTGTGGTTGGGGCGTTGGTTGGGGCGTTGGTTGTGGTGATGGTTGCGGTTGGGGCTGAGATGGCGCAGGCGTGGAAGTTGGAAGCAAAGTGGCAGTAGGCAGGTCCGTCCAACTGGATTCTGCAGTGGGAGCATCTGTCTTTTGTCCAATACGCAATGGTCGACCAACAGAGAAAACCGTTTCTTCTTCCTGCGGAGGAGAGGGCGTCTCTTCCTTATTATCATTCTTGTTTCCATTATTACCACCTTTGGCTGCAGCTGCGCCATCACCGTTAGTCTCACCGCGCACACCGCCACCACCACCTCGACCTCCATTTTTGTCTTCTTTCGTGTTGTCTTCTATGTTGACCCCCTTTCCACCTTGTTTGGTGTTCGGATCAACTGGTGTTTCTTCCGTTCGTTGTTGTACTCCATCCGCATTGTCTCCCACTTCTATTACTTCTTTATCCGCAACAGTATTGTCTTCGTTCTCGGGTCGCTTTCCTCCCTGTTTGCCAGCGTCGTCGGCATCCGACAATACTTCTTCTCTAGTTATCCCGTCTTTAGCTTGTGGTTGTGCGATATCCAAATTGCTCCCCACACCTAAAGCTTCTTCGTCGGATTGTACTACTTCTCCTTTGGCATTAGCACCTTTCGTTTGTTGAATTCCCCCCAGCCTACCCCCCACGACCCCTGCTTTAGCTCTGCCTTGCATGACATTCAAGCTATCTCCCAATACTTCGTCAGGCTCTGCTAAATCGTTAGCTCGGCCTTTCATGACATCCAAGCTGTCGCCCAATGTTTCTTCGTCATCTGGCTCGGCTAATTCTTTGGTTATATCTTTAGCTCGGCCTTGCATGGCTTTGGTCGCGTCTTCAGCTGGTTCCTTGACACCCAAGTTGTCTCCTACTACCGCTTGATCATCTGTCTTGATTCTTTTGACATTGTTGTCGTCACCTGCATCTGCTTCTTCCTCTTTCGTGGGAACCCCTTTTGCTCGTTGTTGTTGTTCCGTGCCGGCCAATCTGCCCCCAACGGCTCTTTCGTCTTCTGCCTTGATACGTTTACCAATGTTGTCACCTGAAACTTCTCTGACAGGGGCGCCCTTATCTCGTTTTTGCTGTGTGTTACCCAATCTCCCCCCTTCTACTGCTTCGTCTTCTGTCTTGACACGTTTGCCAATGTTGCCACCTATATCTGCCTCTTCGTCTTTGGCGGCGCCTTTGGCTCCTTGTTGTTGCGTGACATCCAAGCTATCTCCCACTATTCCTTCCCTTTCCAACGTTGAAGTAGCTTGTTTTGCTTGGTTATTATTCTTGTTATTGTAGCTGTTGTCGCGAACAAAGATGTTGCTCTCTGTTCCCCTTAATCCCCTCGTTTGCGTTGCAACTATGCGACGTTCTCGTTGTCGGTACTTTCTAGCTGTTGTCTTGTCCTGTTGCTGCTTGTTTTGTATGTATTGGTAGTAACCCAGCTTTTTTTCGCTGGAGGATCCCCCGCCACGAAGTCGAGTGGTGCGTCCCAATCCCTTTCCTTCTATAGTTACTGCTGAAGAGAACGAGAGTATTATACACAGTAGTACAACGCAAGTGTTGATGGATGCAGGGAGTCGTGGTAGTTGACTTGTAGATAACATCGTCGTCACTATTGAGGCATTGGAGTAAAAGTGGGCTAGTATGGATCAGGGAATGGATGAGCGTTTCCTGAAGATAAAGATGTGCGTCTTGTATAGATGTTGAATGAGTTACTTGTAGTTAAAGTATGTTGGGCCTATCTCCATGAGGGGAACTCTACCACAAGAATGAATTCTTACTGTCGTAGAAAATCTTGTTAATACAAGACCCTACTTATACTAGCTAGCAGCACCGTTACGCACTGGGGGCGCATGGCAGGGATGCAGCATTGAGCTGGTGTCAATGATTCGGTAGCTTTAGTAAGGTCTTTCATTTTCAATCCGTTGGGTTGGATGCAAGGGAAGCAAGTAATTCATCAAGCGCACCTCAAACGGGATGCAGGTTTTGAGCGAGAAAGTATGAAGTTGATAGTATCGGCAGGCTCGAGATACAGTAATTAAATAGAGTGACGGCACTCAATGGAACCGTTAGCAACTTGCTGTGTAAGTACCGTAATTTAAATTATTGAAGCAATGTGCGTTCTGGGGTCTGGCCTTTGATCACAAGATAATCCATTCTTTCAAACGTGCCTATTGATGTCATCTCCACAACCAAATCCAGGAAACAATGACAGTCGTGCTCCCAGCACATCGACTTCTACCTTCTTTCTAGCCTTTACAACAAACGTGCTTTGCTTGATATATATTCCAAGAGCATCTCTCTAACAAGTCAGAGTCTGAAACAATCATTGTCATGATGCTGTAGCTCAACGGTAGAGCGTCGGATTGCAGACCCGAAGGTAGTCGGTTCAACTCCGGTCCAGTGTCTTTCAGAAGACGAAATCTTTTTTACTGCTTGCCTCTTTGGATATATTGACACTTTGGTGCAGTACAAAAAGAGTTGTCCACAACAATATTAGTAGGTGTAGTGGCAAGTGGGTATCGTTGTTGCCAGCCCGGTTGGTCTCACTGTGATCGCTGTGCGATGCAAAAGAAGAGAACTCGTTTCAATGTCCGCCATTTCGCTGCTAAGGACTCCAATTCCTTATTGCTGTCGAAAGAGTTTTGCCCCATCCTAAAGACCGGTAGTCACTGGCAAAATTCCATGTCTATTCACTACACAGACATAATCGTGCCTAGCCAAACAAAAATCAAAGTGCTGCCTGTATGGGCCATTGTCAGTTCTTTAGATGGGGCTCTACCGTTGCTAGGTTTCCGAGCTTTGTTGCATGTTACCTTGTAAGGTATGCATGAAGTTTGGTAGAGGATCTTTATTATCTTTATTTAGAAACTTTGTCCTTCGGGGAGGTTACATCTTGTCACGTTCTATCAAAGGGCTTCTTAAGCATTGTTTGTGTTTCACTTTCGACACGGCGTCAGAAAAGTTAAGATTCTTTGACCCGGAGCAATTTGTTAGTTTCCAGACTGACTCTTGGCGGCGCAATACAATCCATGTCACCTGCAGGGCAATCGTACTTCCATTCCCAGTCATACTCGCCGCCTTCGTGATCATGCTCCTCCATTCGAGCCTCGACCTCTGGCCAATCGTCAAATCTGAAACGCAGTGCCTTGTAAATAGGGGAACTGGTATCATTATTTCGAACATCAAAGAATGATGCCACTTCGATGGTATGGCCTACAAGAGCTGACAGGTCGACATTACGTGGATGATCGCCACCCCGTGCGACACCTTCAAAGGGATCACTGGGGATTGGTACCTGGAATGGTCCTCCTTGAAAGCTCACATAAAAATCACAATACTCTTCCTCTCCATCTGAATCATATCCGGCATTCTTGGGAGGACGAAATTGGATTTTGGTACCATCTTTCATTGTCATATCCAAACCCCTTTCATGGTCTGTATGCTCAATGCTTTCAATCGTCTTTCCAACCAACTCTTCCGGTCCAATCTCCACAAACCTGCGCCGTCGGCGTTGTTTACGTCCTCTGCCAGATCGTCTCATGCTTTGTACGGCTCGTCGTCAATATATGCAGAATACAGAATCTTGTCGACGACAAAGACCCTTTGATAAGTTTACGTAAGTGCTTGCGTTGGATGATTTCATGTTTTCGTGCAAACAATTTTTTGATACCCAATCCCGTGGGAATGACCCAGTGACTAGCATCTCGGTTCACGGAGTCACAGATCATGCAGATTTATTCGAAAGTAGCCTCGATCTGGAAAAACCACGCAATCCCACATGCCAGTTATTTGAAAACGCATCTAGAGTCGCAAACATTGATTTACATCTGTCTCGAGCTTGCCGTTGTTTCCACAAAGTGTTTGCTGCGGCCACTTTTTGGAGCATGCTCCTGTTTCCTTTTTGTGTGTGTGCTTTGATCCTGGGGCTCTCTTCTTCTGCCACATCTGGGGCATATGAAAAGGGGTGTGCCATGCAGCTGTGGATACAATAATGATTCCTACTGCGCATGCAGTTCAGTTGAGCAGTGAGGAGGAACTGGAAGGCTCCTCGATGGTCCGCACCATGGATGCATCGGAAGAAAACAAGAAGTGATGTGCGTTCAGGCGTCGGGCCTACAGTGTGCTATAATGATGTCATCAGGGGCTGACCAGTGACCACATTGATTTAACTTTCAAAACAAGTTTTGAGGTTAAATTATTCGCTGATTGGCTCATTTACTTAAAAACCAATTGCCGCCTCACCTCGCGTCTACACACTTTTTCGATCCCATGAAATCCTTTTGAGCACCCACCATCGATCCATCACTCACTATTACTATAATAGCTAGCTAGCTTCTAGCTGTTGTCTTCTATTTTGACTTTGAAATCTACCACAACAGTATATCACAACAGTTTACCACACCACCACCTCCAACAGCAGCAACAACAAGAACAGCATCATGCAAGGCGTACCTTCCCAGTTTTTGCCTCCCCCGTCGCAGCAACAGCCGCAGGCTGGTGGTTATAATGGCAACACCAATAACTCCGGCGTGTATGTGCCTTCCCAGTTTCAACAGCAGCCACAACAGCAGCAGGCTAGTACCTCTTATCAACCGCTGGGGAATAATAACGCACCGGTAGCAACAGCCACGCCCTACAATCCTAGCTATGTTCCTCCACAGCCACAACAACAGCAAGCCTACCCATCTGCACCCTTGGCATATCCTTCTACTGGTACTAACAACGCGAATGGATACCCCAATACGAATACTGCTACGGTTGCAGTAGCTTCCTCAAACACAATGACACACTGTGACCCGGAGTTGGAGCAAGCTTTGACTGGGACGTCCAAATTCATTATTCAACAAGACATGGAATATCTCGAAATGGCCGCCCAAGCCGTGGCCAATGCCGCCAACTTGGCCGCGTTGGGTGCCGTCGGAGAACAGGCCAATTCCTACAACATTTTTACCGACAATGGCGGCAAACAATTTCGCGTCCAAGAAACCTCCAATTATTTTTGTCGGTGTTGTCTGCGACCCAATCACGAACTGAAATTGCACGTGTACAATGTTCACAACAACTACAATCACACCAGTCAGGCCCTCCTCCTCATGGACCGACCCTGGAAGTGCGGGCATTGTTGTTCCTGTGCCAACATTTGCCAACAAGAAATAAAAGTGTACAAGGGCATGTATCATCTTCGTCGTGTATGGTTCATTACTCAAGTCTTCTATAAAGATCAGGACGATGGCAAGCTCACTATTTTTGTCTTCATTTTCTATTCTAAAATGCGATTTCTTACAGGCGATGCTCTCATGTCCAAAACGGGCCACGACGTACCCGATCCTTCCCAAATGATTGGGTACATCAAGGAACCCTTCTTGGGAGGACTCTTGTCGCCCAGATTAAACGTCATGGATCGGGAAGGGGGTCAAGAAATTGCCACCATTCAAGCCGAAGCCAAGTGTTGCATTGGAGGCATGTGCTGCAATCATACCTTTCACATTAGGGATCCCCAATCGGGTCGTTCCTTGGGCAAAATTGTCAAGGAACGTCCTGGGACCTTGTCCCAAATCGCCAAGGAACTGACCAGCGATGCCGACAATTTTACCTTGCACGTCCATCCCGATTTGCCGGTGGCCCAAAAAGCCAATTTCCTGGCGGCCCTCCATTTGGTAGATTACATGTTTTTTGAAGACGAAGGAGATTTGGCCGTGGATTTTCAAAGTCAATCCTGCAACTACAAATGCTGCGATTGGTATTTCTGTGGAGCTGTGGTGCCTTGTCGTATCCGTTGTCAATCATGTTGTGGCAAGAAGAAGAAAGAAAAACAGGAGGATTCCAATGGTCACACTACCGGTACTCAACAGCAACAAAATGGCGGCTACACGCAAGCACAAAACAGCTACGGCAACAACAACAATATGCCTCATGACTATAATCGCCAGCACGACCATCACCACGATCACCACCATGGGCACCACCACGATCATCACCATCACCCTCCTCACCATGGCCCTGGAAGACACCATCATCACGGCCGGGGCCCTGGGGGTCGACATCACCATGGCCCGGGCCGGGGCCCTTATTAGGATATAATTATTTGTAGGAGAAAGCAACACGAGTATATTATTATTCCTGCATGGACACATTATCTGCAAGCACCTAAAAATAATCATTCTGGTTATTGGCATCGACAATTGGTACAATCTACTGTAGAGTCGTTCACAAAGTGAAGACGTTGCCCTAGCTCCACCATGTAGCAATAATGTGGACAAAGCTCCTGGGGCAGCACTCCTGAAAAGTGATTTCCGGTCAGGGACATGTTGGTGGAGTGATTCAGTAGAACAAGTTCACTTGGGATAGGCCCCATCAGCTCATTCGAGGATAGGTTGAGCATCTCTAGGCTGGTCAGTAGACCTAACGTCGATGGAAGGGCGGTTGTGAGTCCCAGCTCTTGCAAAAAGAGGTGCTTTATATTCACCAGACGCCCCATCTCACTGGGGATGGGACAAGGGAACCTATTTCCAGAGGATTGCAGGGCACACAAGTACGCCTGGGATACGGTAAGATTGGTGGTGCGCTCGCAGGGACCTTCGTCCACGCGATCATTGTTGAGCCCCAAGCTCGAAAGAGACACCAGCAGGCCAAGCTCGGTAGGAATGCATCCCGACAACATGCTTTTTTCCAACCATAGTTCTTCTAGGTTCGTCAAAAGACCAATGCTACTGGAAATGCTTCCGGTAAAGAAATTAAAGGAAGCGCCCCAGTATTTAAGGTTCGATAGATTTGCCATGTCGGAAATAGGCAGCGCACCCGTCATCCAGTTTTCCGAGAAACGGATGTCTTCCAGCATGGAAAGTTGTCCAATCTCGGGGGGTATCGATCCAGAAATAGATGTCCTCCGAACCCCCAAGACTTTCAGGTTGGTCATCTTGTCGAATATTTCAAAAGGCAGCGTACCCGACATATCCGAGTTCAAATTGAGTTGTAATTCTTGAAGCTGCTCCATCTCTGCTATTTCACGAGGAAGTGACCCGTGAAAATTGTTAAAGGATGCATCCAACTGGAGAAGGTGCTCCAGTGTGCCCAGCTCTGTTGGAAGAGTGCCCGTCAATGACAATCCTCGGATTTTCAAAACTTTCAGAGTGGTGGATAGCTTTGGAAGTGATCCGGAGATTCCTTCATTAAAGTTCAGATTTAGATGTTCCAGGTGCTCCAGTTTGGCAATTTCACTTGGTATGATACCTTCCAGGGAGTTGAAGGCCAAGTTCAAATTCTCAAGTTCCGTTAAAAGACCAAGATCCGAAGGAATCGTCCCCGTGAGAGTGCAATAGGGTAGTTCAATGGTCGTCAAGTTGGGCAGACGCACAAGAATAGTTGGTACGAGAATGTCGGACAAGGGAGAAAAGAGAATGCTGCTCTCCACGGCCATGGTCTCCAGAGATGTCAAAAGAGCCATTTCGGGCGGCAGAATAGCAGGAATACCAGTGTAGTCTCCGGTCACAGCATCGAGGGCATAGAGAGAATTCAGAGAAAGAATCGTGTACCTGAAATCTGCATTACAAACAGTCACGTTGGGAGTTTGATCTCCTGCTGCCGTGGGTGTCGGATCCCATCCAAAGACGTCCGCTTGCAGAAAGGAAGCTGAAAACCAATCGCATTCATGACGATCATACCGCAGCCATCGGTCCTGGGTAAGCTCGGGCCATGTTGTCCCTCCAAAGGCATAGAAAAACGTAGCCAATGCAAACTTTTGAACAATATGCCAATCAGGTATTTGACTCAAGCCGTCTGGATACTCCTTGAGCCATTCGTATGCCTGATACTGTGGTGCCGATGGATTTCCCTGTTGAATGATATCCCATGTCTCTTTTGGAAGCAACTCCTTTAGGAATAATAATGAACTTTGCTCAGTTGGATCGTGTGGTGGAGAAGGGGGTTGTGACGGTACTACCGATGCCGTGGTGGTCGATGACGAGGAGGCAGCAGAGGAGGAAGTATCCTCCCGCTGAGAGGAACTGTTCTGCTGAAGCATTAGGGCTGCAATTATGACAGAAACAATGATGATCAGTCCAATACCTGATGCTCCCAAGAGGATAATGTTCAAGCGTCGTCGTGCCTCACGTCGTTGTGTGTGTTTTTTCTGCTGCATGCCCAAATCGACTTGCTCGGCGTATTCCATGTCTACTCCTTCAGGTATATCATCCTCCACAACCAAGACTGCTCGGGGCATTTCTTCCGTCTCCGTAGTAGACGGTGTGACTTGTCGGATACGATTGTCTACATCCCTGGGAGACTCATCCACTCGCGTTTCTCCTGTAACACTATCACAAGTAGTAACAGTATTGGTTCCGCCTTGTGGCTGCAGGATAGAGGGAGTGCCACTACTGAGCTGGCTTATAGAGCCTACGTTGTTGTCGGATTCGTGTCTTGAATTGTTGTCATGGATATTTTGACTTGGCCTCAGGCTTGACAGCACCTGGTGGACTTCCGAAGGACTTTGTCGGCGTGACTGCCAACTGACGCGAGATCGACGGAGTCCCTTGGAGCTTCCTGCTGCAGCTGCAGCCGTACTTGGTGTGGTTTGACTTATAGCCGCTGCCCTCTTGGGATCCGCCTCTTGCCGTGTTTGACGAAGTCCTTTTGTTTCATTCGTCGCTACTGCCGATGGGATTCCACCACCAGAGCCAGGATCATCCATTCTTCCTTCCCTACGACTCGTGGCTGCTACTGCTGCTTTTGTTGCCGCCGAGGTAGATGGTGGTTGGGAAGGAACCTCTTCTCGATTGGACGTGCTTTTTTTCCAGTGATGCTTTCGCAATCCTGGCCATAAATGTGGAGGCAATTTATTGCATTCTCTATAACCATTGTCCCCAGCAATAGTGTTCTTGTGCTCGTTGAATCTAGAAGATTGTTTTCGAGAGGCGGCGACTCTTGGAGGCATGGCTATAGCCTTTTGTACCTCATACTCCTGCCGGATCGATTGGACCAAGGGAGACCGCTTTTGAGGGGTGGTCGAGGATTTCTTGCCACCATCATCACAACGGTTTGGTTGGGCAGCATTCTTCATATTCTTAGGATCTTGAGGCATGCTGCATGCACGGGCTGGCTGTAACTCACAAAAGGTCCCTCTTTCTACTATACGTCGTACCTGATGTATCTGGTACCTTGTTGTCAGTGCCAAAGAGGATAAAGCTGTCTGTTGAGTACTACTGTACTGGTACTACTGTAAGGTTGTCTACTATTACTGATACTAGTAGTAGAGTACTCTACTACTAGCTAGCTAGCTAGTACTGGTACTTGTAGGCATGATTGTGTTTGTACTACTGTACATAACATGGTCAAGGTGATGCACTGGATCTTCGACTTTGTTCCAAAAACCACGATCCCGCATAAGGTTGATTCCCGCCAGCACCTTGGCGTCTCATTTTTTTCATTTTCGCTGAACAAATGTTAAAACAAAATTAATGATTTCGAATTTATTCTGTCTTGTATGTGTCGTGGATACAATACCATCACCTGAGTATCGCAATGTTACTGGACCATTCATTGATAGAACTTCAAATTAAGGAGGTGCGTGACCTCGATCATGGATGAACAGATCAATATATCCTCATCAACATATTAATGATTACTTTCAGCGGGTGATGTGTCTCCACATTTGACAGGCCCCTCATCACCCACTGCTCGATTCATGTCAAGGCCTGCATGCAGCAATCTTTCATTCATCGTGATCCTTAAAATGCACTGTCGTTTCGGTTTCATGCTTCTACTGCTGCTGATAGCAGTGGTAGCCTTCTTTGCGACACTGCAGCTCCAGAAGTATCGTATGGCGGTGGACCCGACCAAAGCTGCCAATCACAATGCTGGGCACCTTTTTTTCCAATTCGAGAACAGCATGCCTCTTCTTGATGATGGTGATTCTACAGTGGACAATGACGACCATAAGGATACCATATTGCGTACTACGTTGACAAATCCACAGCTCCGTGCTTCTTCCACAATAAGCGACGATGATAGCCTGAAATCCGAGCCAAGATTCGAGGACGACTATGACAATCTTGTGAATGCAGCTGCTGAAGCCGCCGGGACTGTTACCCCCCGAGATGGAAATCATCCGCAGTGCTCTGGCCTGTTTCTAAAGAAAAGCTGTCATTCCCTATTGGAAGACTGTGGCATTTCTTACCGTGCGTGTCAGAAATCCTCTCCTTGTGGAAGGCAACCTGGTTGTAACTGTGTTGTGGTTCCTCATGACGACAAGTCGCAATCGATCGTGTATTGTTCCGATAAACCAGTTCTGCGTACTCTCATATCAGAGGAGGGACCTGCTAAGAATACTTATAGGAGGGTCCTTCAAATAAGGTCCGAATCCCAAGAACCAGTATCAGCGGTGACAACATTCCCTACATCTCCCAGTGAAGTTGGGTATTATGAATTAGTAGATAATCCAATAAACTCTTTGCCGCCAGTGGCCCGCCCAACTCCTTTTCCAACCAGCTCTCCAACCCAAGTACCTTCTCGTTCCCCAACCCAGCAACCTTCGACGAATTCTCCCACCATGACTCCCACATCATGGCCCACAATGCCGGCGCCGGCAACCTACGATCGTGGCGCCGCAGGTATTGTCCCATCCATGCTATTAGTAGAGGATCCAATGAATGCATTGCCGCCAGTGGCCCGTCCAACATCCTTTCCCACCAGCAGCAATCCTACCTCCTTTCCCACCAGCAGCAATCCTACCTCGGTACCTTCTGGATCCCCCCCACTATCCCAGCAGCCGCCCAATCCATCGGCCATCTCCCTATCCTATACTTTGCCAGAAGTATTGCGTCCTGGTCGAGGCACTCCAATTTGGAATACGACTACTCCTTCTGCCAACATGAATGAGGCAAACGTTACCACCACCAACAGCAGCATCCATAATTCAACGGGAGACAAGAATAAAACCAGCACAATGAGTTATAACTCGACCTCATCCTTTGTCTACCACCACTCCAACAACAATGTAACCAATGCTACGAACTCTTCCACATCATCATCATCATCTACGATAACGACATTTACTTTGGAAGATGCAACCATGAACGATGATGATGATCAGTTGCTAATCACGCCATTCAAACGAAGTGGTGCTGCTGCCAGTAGCCTACAAAACCAACCCTTGGATCCGAAGGATCCAATCAAAAGTACAGGAGAAGCCGCATCGTCGTCGTCTGGTCGTCGAATCACGTTGGAGGCTCATACTACTCTTGGTTACTGGAGGATCCTTGTAATTCCAATGTGGATTTCATATTGGTTTCTAGTTAGATAGCTAGCTATCTAGTTAGCCATCTATATCGTTTGTAAGAATGATAAATGCACCACGTTTCTTATCATTATAGCTATTCCTGCTGTCTTCGTTCTGTCGATGAGGTTAGCTATTTTTAGTTGCACTATAGCAAGCTAGTCGTGCTGGTTAGCAATAGCGCTAAGCATTGACGTGCCATTTTGGAATTCATCCAGGGAACCCTTTTTTGGATGGCACTCTTTTCCAGAGGCCGAAGGTCAAGTCCGCATTTGTCAGTCTTTTGCTGCTGACCGAAGAACGCAAGGTCTAGTAGTAGGCTGGCCTCCAAATGCTCAGTTTGTGTCTTGTTTGGCTACGACCATGAATACATACCGGGATCACGTCGAGATAGCTTTGTTGTGCTCACCCCCAGTAGCTTGGCATTTGGTTTGTCCTAGCTAGATCGACACAGATATCAGGTGCCGATCCAAGGCTAGCCGAAGCGTCCTCCAAAGGGGCATGTACAAGTACGGACTCGGACAATAATGGGTGCAGTCTCCATCGACTTCCTTTGGATGCTGATAGTAATGATGCGAGGTAAAATTGAAAAAGGGAAGTGACACAAGCTCGGGCTTGGGCAGAAGAGTGGCATTCATGTGCTGCCCGTGGCGGCGGCCACGCCGTCGTCGGCGACTGAGCGACAACGACTTTTGGGATGGGGGCATATTGGGTCCAATGGGAGTATATTGATATCCTGCTTTTCGGGCCGCCTCTCGAACGCATCGTTCCCTCCAATTGGTAATTTTGGAATCGTAGGATATAGCTTTGCACTCGGGTGATTTGTCGGGTTTGTTGTTCCTACCAACCAGAAAGGGTCCAGCAAGCAAGCAAGCACAAGAGTCAGATATACGTCGATCGTTGTCACTTATTATCAAACACACAGGGAAAAGAAACAAACATGCTACGTACCATTCTGAAAAGTCCCCTGCCACGGCATCAAAATGTTGCGCCGAGGTTTCGCGATGCACCACCAGTTGAGGACGTCTTGTCGTAGTAGTATTGTGTTGGATGTAGGACAAGAATTCGGCCAAGCTGGCCACATACTTGGAAGGCACACTATTGGGATATTGGGGTAGATTATAATTCCAATGCAACCCCCAACCCAAGACCAAGACATCTCCAGCGTTGACAACTTCCTCAAGTTCCGCGGCGTGTTCAAATGGTAAAATATAGACTTGAAAGAATTTCATCGTCACGATGGGTGCTGTTGTTGTGGTGTCTTCCTTATTATGAGTCGACCACAACTCGGAGGTAATACGAAGTGTTTCTCGATATTGTATTTGCGTCTTCCAAAATCCCTGGGCTTGGGTTTCATTGTTTTTCAAGGTCAAACGATAATTTCGTCGTTGTAGGTCATAGATAAGACCGTGCCAGACTTGAGCTTGCACACTATCGCCCACAAAGGTCATGGTGAGATTATTTTGTCGACAGTGTTCCACTATTTGACAAATATCACACCGTAAGTTGCTGTGGATGACTGTTGTCATCGTGGAGTTCTTGTTTTTGTTGAGATTGCTGTTGGTTGTCAAGGTCCGTACCACTCCTTGTTGTGATTGTGGCAGTTCTGTTGGTGTCGATTTCACAACAATCGGATGATCCTTGAGAAATTGACGTGCCATTTTTGGCAGCGAATGAGGATTGGACGTATTTTGAGATGCTGCAAAGGCATGCTCACATTTTTGATAGGCAAAATTGACGACCGTCGTGGCACTGGCAAAGGTTCCTTCGCAACAATCCAATACGACGGCCACAGGCGGTTGGCAGGTGCTTGTGTTTTGTCGCATTCGACTATTTTCGGTTTCATTGGAGCGAATCAAAGGAGATCCCTCTTTGACACATGCGTATTCCCATTCCAACAATTCCAGCAATTCGATATTCATCAAGTGAATGTCCTTGGGGATTTTTGATTTGGAATCGACCTTTGACGACGACAAGATGGAGGTTTGTCGACGATTGTACGTGGTAAACATCCAATCTCCCAAGCTGTGGACGATTCGGGCATGCTCCCCATGTGCTCGAAGCGTGACATTGTATACAATGGCGGCCAATGAAAATCCTGCCACTACCTTGCGAACCGTCGTCCTCGTCATTTTGGTGGTCCGAGATGATTCATTCCAGTATTGGCAGATCGTAAAGATGGTTGTCCAACTGAAAAACCAGACCACTAGTAGACAAATGGTTTGTGTCTTGGTATTTTTTTAGCTATCTACTGGTCAACTAGAATAGCTACTAGCTAGTAGCATGGCATTACGTCCCACCCATGTGAATAGGGAGGTGCGCCACAGTGACAAACCAAAAGCCACGAGATGCTGACAAAAGCATTGGTTTGGTGCACCTTGTTCTGGCAACAATGCACAGCACAGTAGAACAAGTGTGCATTGTTCTGTGCTGTAATAGCCCTCAACGGTAGGTAGGGTTATTGTTTTTTTCTAGTCCCGGTGTGACGTTTGTCTGCGGGTTTGTCTGTTGTTGGGTCACATAAGGGGCAGTTGAAGTAGAGGTTGGTCTGTCCATCTGTCAAACCAGAAGTGGTGTCAATTGGTGTGTCCATCTGTCAAACCAGAAGTGGTGTCAATGGAAAAAAAAACCCCGGTGGATCACTCAC
>Ga0163148_10004104_pt1 | contig 15474 bp, 18 predicted proteins | sample OliLakLV19MP7P2_FD_148606 | JGI IMG/M metagenome (GOLD analysis project Ga0163148, IMG submission 148606) | Freshwater microbial mat bacterial communities from Lake Vanda, McMurdo Dry Valleys, Antarctica- Oligotrophic Lake LV.19.MP7.P2 | ecosystem: Environmental > Aquatic > Freshwater > Lake >...
CTCAAAACCACCGAAGGTCTAACTCTACCCCAATCAATCAGTGGTGACCTTTTACTCAGTGTCCTCAAAACCTCCGAAGGCCTAACTCTACCCCAATCAATCGGTGGCAACCTTAACCTCCATGGCCTCACCACCGCCGAAGGCCTAACTCTACCCCAATCAATCGGTGGCGACCTTAACCTTAGGGGACTCGAAACCGCCGAAGGTCTAACTCTACCTCAATCAATCAGTGGCAACCTTTACCTCTATAGACTCAAAACCGCCGAAAAAGAAGAGTTAAGAAAAAAATATCCCCGTTTAAAGATTATATAAAGCATGTAGCAAAAAAGGGGCGACCGAAAGTCGCCCCTTTTCTCTTTTTATATTCAAGCCACATGTCTTGTGTTACATTTAATATATGAGTTTCGAAAATCCTCAAGGTCAAAATGATTCACTTTCTAAAGAAGAAATGTTTCGTATTCGTCAGGAAGTTCAAGTTGATCTTATAAATGATTCGTGTCAGTTTTCTTCTGATCATGTTACCTGTGAGAAAAACTGGATTAGTGAATATGCAGAGGATTACGACAGGGCTTTTAAGTCTGTTTTATCAGAAAACTCTGAACTTATTCTAGGTAGAGAAAGTTTTATCGTGAAGATTAAGCACAGACTTGAGGAGATTCATTCAGATTCGACGGCATAGGGTTTATCCTTTTATTTATGTTGTTTATTAAAGATTTGCTACTATAATAGATATATGAGCCATATTGATCCTAGAGAGAAAATTGAAATGCTGAAAAAACAGTATTTAAATAGGGTTAATTTTTTAAGAGGTGTATATAAAGAAAAAATTCAAAAAATCATAGCAAGTATTAATGTAAGACGTTTGGCAGAAGCCAGAAAAGATTTAGGTCTATAAATAATTAATATATATGAATCTAGAAAATAGTGGAGTGAATGGTCTTGAAACAGGAGATCCTCTCGAGAATGTATCAAAAGAAAGCAATACTGAAATCTCTCTTCCTGTTCAGGAAATGATAAATCTAACACGTGCAGTTACTGGTGAAGCTTTTAATGAAGTACAATCAAACGAAAAACGTTTTCTTGCAATGGGAGATAGTGAAGCTTTACAAGAAGCCAATGATGCTGGTGAACTTTATACAGGATATGTGGCTGATGAAGGAAAAAAAGTTCGAGAACAAATAAAAGCTCTAGATGGAGCGGGCGTCGCGAAGAAATCAAATACTGTTAAGGTCGAGGTTGTTAAATTTCTTCCCAGAGTTTTCACCCATCTTAATGATGGGACTGCTATTTTAGGTAATAAAAGGGATGGCAAAAATTTCCCAAAAGAAGAGGTTTTGGGGGGTGTTCCGAATGAAAATATGGTGGCTCAGATTCAAGAAGGTATATCAGAGACATCAAGTCAGATTGAGGTAGAAGATACTGAAACCATAAAAAAACAAGAGGTTGTTTTTCAGGTTGGTGATTCGCTAGTTAATGCGTTCGATGCATTAGTTGCGCGTAAGGCTGTGGGAACAGCTTTAGAAGAGAAGCGGGCCGAGGAAGAGGAAGAGAAGCAAAAGCAAAAGGAAGCTGAAGCAGAAATAAAAAAGCAGTTAAATGTTGACGCACTTAAGCAGATGGCAGAGGAAAATTTGAGAGTAGGAACAACTTTAGAAAAGAAACAAACCAAGAAAGAGCAAAAGCAAGCTCAAAAAGAAAATGCTTCAACGTCTAAGTATAACATTCTTCCTTCCGAAATATTTAAGCTCAAGAGTCCTGATTTGCGTAATCGTTTTCAGAAACTTGCTGATGGAGTCAAGAGATTTATTGTTAAAAATATTTGGAACCCACCTGTTTTCATTATGAAAGCGCTTTTTGGTAAAGCGGAACAAAAAGTTCTTCTTGCAAAAGAGAAGATAATGAGACTTGAGCCGGGGTATCGTATTGGTGCCCTCTTTAATACTGCACTTATGGCACGTCAGGAAAGTGGTTGGCTTCGCGAGAAGGGAAGTTTGGTTGATTTATCGGCCCGCTATGAAGCAGGGCAGAAGGAGATTGATGCACTCCAAGCTCATCTCAATGAGCGCGAAAATGAGATTTTAAAACAAGAAAATGAATACGGACCTCTAAGTGACGCTGATCATTTGCGTTTAGGTATTGAAAAGACTCGCTTTGAAAGACAGTTGAATAATGCTATTTCACGTCAAGATGTTGTTAGGTCAAAGCTTGAGACTGCAAGTAATATTCATAAAATCCATGAAAATACTCGAAAGGTGCTTGCAAATGAGCTGATCGATAAGCTTGATTTAAATATTAAGCCGTATGAGGCAAGGCTTGAGTCTTTTAAATCTAAAAGAGAAAAATTAACCAACGTGATAAAACAGTTCTCTGATGTAGTGGCTGAAAAAGAAAATAAACTCCAAGAGCTCGATAAAGAGACTGAAGATGATCCTCTTTCGAAGATCACGTATAAACTTTTCAGAAAAAACATTGTAAGTACGCTCAAGAGAGGTCGGGAAAAAATTGCTGATGTTGAAATGGAGAAAAGAGATATTAATATTCGAATAGTTCTTATTAATGAACGCCTTCAGCCATGGCTTGATATGAGAAATAAGTATGCGGCGCTCACACAAGAGTCTGCGGTGAATTATGATGCCCCTAAAGGGAGAAGTGTTTTTCCAAATCAAGATCCTAAACTATTTAATTTTTAGTGCATAAAATAAATATATGACACAACAAGATTTACAAAAGAAAGCTGAAGACTTACTTCAAGAGATAAAGGATTCAACTGATGAGTTTGAAAAAGTAACTTCAGGTTTAATACAGGATTTAAAAAAGGAGGTTACTGAGGGTGAAAAGGGAATTGGAAATTTCTCAAAAGAAGTAATTGCTTTTGAGAAAAAAAATCAAGATAGGTTGGATCAGGTGGTGCTCGATTATTTTGAAGAATAGTAAAAAAGCTCTCGACCATGTGGTCGAGAGCTTTGATTTTCTCTCACTTCATTTTCCGGCGTATGGTGCCGCCAGTTCTCCAGGGAGGATTATTTCTCCATGAGCTTTCACTTCGACAACAAGCACACGCTTGCCATCGGTACGGGCCCTTACCACACTTTCGCCCAAACTTATGAGCAAATGTAAGAGCTTCGCATCAGGAAGCCCTGTGGAATCCTTGAGATCTCCCCACGCTTTCGCGAGAGGTTCTCCAAGGTGGATATGTATATCTAATGCCATTTACACCTCCTTTCTTTAAAAAAGTCTGAGACGTGAAAGAACCTTAGCATTGTAATACTATTTCAAATCTTTGTCAATATTCTACTCTATATCTTCTGGAGCAGGATCAATGTGAGCTAATTCAGAAATAACGTCATTTTTTCGTCTTTCTAGTTGTGTTCTCATTTCAGGATCTGTTTCAGAAATGATCTTATTGTCTATATCCTCCAATTCTGCTTTTAGATTATTAATTTTTTCTTGCATGTCTGATGGAAGTTCTAGTTTTTCAAAGTGATTCATTGTTTTTTACCCTATGAATAAAAGCGTAGTTCTTATTGTACCAGAGACCTTTGTGACGTGTATAATAAAGATCAGGTTTATACATTAATCTATTCGCTAATTTTATGGACAAAATGCAGGGAGAACAATTTAAGCCTTTTCAAACACCAGAAGAAGAACTGACGTATCTTCGTAGTCGTGTTGCAGAGCAAGAAAAGCAGAATGAATCTTCGGAGAAACTTGTTGAGAGACCTTCTGTTATTAAAGATGAAATTAAGAAGTACGCAGAACATCCGACTGAATCTGTATTACCAGAACATCGTCGTTTACCTCAAGAAGAAGTGGTAGGTATCGTTCTCAAGCTTTCTCCTGAACCACACGACAGTAAAATGGCTGAGCTCCTCGCAATTCTTCAAGAAAAAGGTCTTAAAAATGTCTTGGCGGTTGTAAAGGCGTTCAACAATCCGCATATTGAAGACGATTTCCATCGCTTTCTGGTCGAGTATATAAAAGAAGGTAATCCTGTAACTGGACTTAAAGAAAAGACACCTGTGGCACGGTCACTTCACATGACACTGTATGAAGTGATTTTGCCATCAGAAGAAGCTGATCAACAAAAAACTTTCAAAGAACTTATTTCTTCGATGGAACAATTCTATGCGGGGATGTTTTCTATTCCAGATAAGGCAAATCGGGGACAAAATTATTTTTCAATTGAGCTTGCTATACCAAATGTTGGTGAAGAGTTTATTTTCTATGCCTCAGTTCCTGTTGATAAGCAAAACATGTTTGAAAAACATATGCTGTCTATTTTTCATAATGCTCGAATAACAGAGCAAAAAGATGACTACAATATCTTTAATGAAATGGGTGTTTCTGTTGCTTCATATGCGACATCGGGCGGCAATCCTATTTTTCCTATAAAAACCTATGATGAGTTTGATCACGATCCTTTGAATGTTATTTTGAATAGTTTTTCGAAGATTGATAAGGAAGGAGAGGGTGCAGCTATACAAGTAATATTCAGTCCGGCAGGAAGTGATGCTCTTATTAAGAAATATAGTGGAGCGTTGAAGCAGATTGAAAAAGGCACACCTGTAAAGGAGGCAATTAATATTTCTTATACAATTGGCCATGAAATCTGGAAGGGAATTAAGAGCGCTTTTAAGTCTTCAAAAAAGAAAGATGATAAAGACAAGACTCCGCCGATTATAGATCAAACAGTTGTTGAATTCATAAAAAAGAAAACATCGTCACCGGTCATGAGTATAAATATGCGTCTTATCGCTTCGTCTCGGACACAAGAAGAAGCAACTGCAATCTTAAATGATGTGGAATCAGCATTTAATCAGTTTGAAAATACCAGAGGGAATAAGCTTAAATTTAAGAGACTCAAAGGAGGAAAGCTCAATAAATTTCTTAAGGACTTCTCTTTTAGAGAGTTTAACCCATCGATCTCCATGCCTTTGAATATTTCTGAACTCACCACGCTGATGCATTTCCATACATCTGCGGTTAAGGGAGCGTCTCAATTGAAGCAGTCGAAGGCAGGTTCTGCTCCTGCTCCAATAGGACTTCCTTCGAGTGGAGTTGTCTTAGGTGTAAACAGATATCGTGGAGAAGAAAATGTAGCTCGCATAAGTGCCGAAGATCGCCTGAGACATTTCTATGTCATCGGTCAGACTGGTACAGGTAAATCGACGATGCTCAAGAATATGATTATTCAGGATATTCAAAATGGTGACGGAGTATGTATGATTGATCCTCATGGTGTTGATATTAATGATGTCTTGGCGAGTGTTCCTCCAGAACGCTACGATGATGTTCTGTATTTTGATCCAAGTCATGTTGAGCGTCCAATGGCGCTCAACATGCTTGAATACGATCAAAACTTTCCTGAACAAAAGACATTTGTTGTGAATGAGCTCTTTAGTATATTTCAGAAGCTCTATGGTGCTGTGCCTGAATCTATGGGTCCTATGTTTGAACAGTATTTTAGAAATGCCACTATGCTTGTGATTGAAGATCCTGAGACAGGATGTACCCTTCTCGATGTGTCGCGTGTTTTGGCAGATAAGGCGTATCGTACACTTAAACTCTCAAAATGTAAGAATCCTGTGATAGTGCAGTTTTGGCGAGAGGTTGCAGAAAAAGCAGGTGGGGAAGGCGCACTGGCAAATATTGTGCCGTACATTACGAGTAAGTTTGATGTGTTTTTGGCAAATGACATTATGCGTCCGGTAGTTTCTCAGGAAAAATCAGTTTTTGATTTTAGAAAGATAATGGACGAAAAGAAAATCCTTTTGGTAAATCTTTCAAAGGGACGACTTGGTGATATTAATGCCAATCTTATTGGACTTATTATTGTTGGAAAGATACTGATGGCAGCGCTTTCTCGAGTAAATGATTTAGGCAAAAATCTACCAAACTTCTATCTCTATATTGACGAGTTCCAAAATGTAACCACAAATTCAATTTCAACCATTCTTTCTGAGGCAAGGAAGTACAAGCTTGGTATGACTGTTGCACATCAGTTTATTGCTCAGCTCGAAGAGGGTATCAAGGATTCGGTGTTCGGCAACGTCGGATCGATGGCAGTATTTCGAGTAGGAAATGATGATGCTGAATATCTCGAGAATCAGTTTGCTCCGGTGTTTACCGCAAAAGATCTGATGAATGTTGATAATCGAAATGCATATATTAAACTTTTGGTTTCAGGTCGTCCTGTTAAACCCTTTAATATTGAAATTCCACCTCCGCCACAGGGTGATCCAGTAAAGGTAGAAAAGTTAAAGAAACTTTCTTTCTTGACCTACGGCAGAGACAGACATGAGGTTGATGAATATATTGCAAGTAAATACGCAAAACCTGCTCCAGTTACAACTCCTCCACGAACACTGTAAAAAATACTATTGCTATGGAAAAATTTGAATCAGTGCCTTTGGAAGGTGAAAAGTTACAAACTGAAGGTGAGCAAAATCCCTTAAAGAAAGAGGGTGTTTCAACGGAAGAGGTTTTAAACGTAGATACTGAAGTAGTTCCCGACGAAAAGGATATATCGTATGAGGTATTCGAAGGTGCTGACCCTGAACGTATACGAGAAGCTATTGATGGTATCGAGCAAATAAAAAATCAGACTGACAGAATAGAATCTAAGCTTGAAAAAACTCCAACTGAATTGGAGGAAGATAAAAAACAACCTGAAAACAAACAAGATGTTTCAAAATCTATACAGGAGCAAAAGCCGCCTTCAAAACTTAAAAAACTTTTTAGAATTGTTGTCGCTGGTCTGGCTATCGGTGGTGGAAGCATTCTTGCTAATCAAGGTAAGGAAACATATGAGAAATATACAGAACAAAAACAAGTAGAGCAAGATCGCGAGAATCTTCGGATGGAGGTGGTTCATAAAACAGGAATTGACTTGATGACTTTTGCCGAGCAAAACGGTTTTGAAGTCTCTGTAGATGTAGATAATGGAGCAGGTGAGTATATTGTTCATATCGGTCAAACTCATGACAGACCAGAATTTCTCACAAGACTTATGGGTAAGGATTTGGTGATTGAGTCTCAGAAAAAAATTCAAAACCTGTTGAATCTCGTTCTGGAGGCAGACCCGTCTCTTGTAGAAGTCTTTAATGAGGGGGTTGATATAGAATCCGTCAATAATTTTGAGATTGTTAAGAAATATATAGAAAAAGTTGAGAACATGAAATGTACTGTCGCTACGTTTGATGTACTTCATGTACAGTATCTTGATTTTGGAATAGTAGAAGGTGGATTCAACGCTCTCATTAAAAAGAGTATTGTAAAGAAACTACAAGAAATTAAAGGAGAATTTGAAAAAAATAATATCAAATTTCAATCAGACTTGGAAAAGGAATATTTTGTGGAATCTCTAGGTGTATTTATGGATACAGCAGGTTTGTTTACTGATTTGGTTTATGAAGATGATGCTGAGCTTGCTTATGGCGCCGTAGAAAAAATGAGTATTGAGGGTAAGTTTAAAATTGGTGCAACAGAATCAAAGTGGCTTAATGATGACGCGAATCAAGCCATAGCAAATACAGAAAATATAAAAACTGAATATTATAAAGCAACAACTGATGATGAACGTAAGTATTTAAGTATAAAGTGGAAGGAAGCCGAAAAGGAATTTTGGAAACATGCATTAGAACCAAGAGAGAATTTTGCAGTACGTCATATTGCAAATAAAATGAGTAATGATACACAGAGATTGAATATGATGGTGTATGGAGATGCTCATGAATTTAATAATAATGTTGAGGACTGGAACAAAAAGAATCCTGATAGAAAAATTGGTCTGATTAGGTTGAAACCTAAGGCGTAAAATAGCAAAACTCCATAGCTTCAAATATTACAAATCTGCGACTGTGTGCTAAATTAAGGGCATGAAAAATCATCCCAAAACAGAACGAACGCTTATTGTGATTAAACCCGATGGCATTCAACGATCACTTATTGGAGAAATTACTGGGCGTTTTGAAAGGATAGGGCTCAAGCTGGTTGGTATTAAAATGATGGTTTTAACACCAGAGTTTGTTGAACAGCACTATACTCTTGATCCTGAGTGGAGAATCAAGACCGGCACCAAGCGCATTGATGCAGCGAAGGCAAAAGGAGAAAAGATTCCTTCGGAAGACCCTATGGTTATTACAGGAATTGTTCTGGAGAGACTACGAAAGTATATGACAAGCGGTCCTGTGGTTGCCATGGTGTGGGCTGGAGCTCATGCGGTGGAGGTTGTGAGGAAGCTGGTCGGTGGCACCGAACCGCGAACATCTGATGTTGGAACTATTCGCGGAGACTTTGTGCTTGATTCGTATCAGATGTCAGATCTTGATAATCGTTCGATTAGAAATGTGGTGCATGCCTCTGGAAATGTCATTGAAGCAGAAAAAGAAATTCCACATTGGTTTTCAAAAAATGAAATTATTGAGTATCGTCTTATTCAAGAACAAATACTTTATGATGTTAATTTAGATGGTATTTTGGAATAAAGTTTTGCCTCGTCCTATCTTCACTACAATAGACGAGATATGAGGCGAAGCAACAGGGAAAACTTTGTTGAATATGTATCGGCTTCGCCGACTCTTTTTGTATGTACGGATCGAACTCCGAAGCAGAGCTTCGGAGTATTCTCCCTAATCGCAATAAACTTAGAAGGACTTGTCTCTAAGTGATTTATTTACCGAGAGGTAAAGCCATAGAACGGAGATGATTCTTTACTTTTTCATAGGATGTTTCACACTATATTTATTCTCTTGAAAGTATAAAAAGAGGAGTATAATAGAGGAAGACAGTTCGTAGTTATTCCAAGTTAACCCATCATCAGGGAATTCAATATTGTTTGAGAGCCAAGGAGCATCGCAAGATATTCCAACGTTCTCTTACTGAGAATACCCACCTGGCATTATGCTAGGATAACTACAAAATTGTCTCAAACGCTTCGCTTCGGCGAAGCGTTTTGTTTTTTATGCCGAGAACGATATCATTAGGTCTAATGTTACGAAAACCATTATTTAAAGAAATGTTTGGAGTTCTTGTTCTGATTGCGTTTTTGCATATTACAGGGATGAATTATTTTTGGTACTGGAAGTTTTTTTGGTTTGATATTCTCACACATTTTTTAGGTGGTCTGTGGGTTGGTCTTGCTGTGTTATGGCTTGGAAATTATCTTTTAGAAGATTGGAAATTAAACAAAAGGCAGACAATGTTTTTTGTTTTGTGCGCAGTTGTGTTCATTGGAATTTCTTGGGAGGTTTTTGAATATGTAAATGGTATTACTGTTGCAAATAAGAAGGGGTATTGGTCAGACACATATTTGGACATAATTATGGATTTAATTGGAGGAGTGCTCGCGGGCTTGTATGGATGGAGGATGCTTAAAAAAACAGAGGTTGTATTGACAGATAACACTATAAAATATGAGTAATACATTAAAACTTTCATTTTGGAGCGGAGGAGGTACTGTTACAGGAGCAAATTTTGAACTCGCAACAGATACGTATCATGTGCTCGTGGACTGCGGTTTACTTCAGGGTGTTCCAGATTCAGGCACATTTAATACTGGAGCATTTCCATATGATCCAGCTTCAAAGCAGGTGCTTGTTATAACTCATGCTCACATGGATCATGTTGGTAGGATTGGAAAACTAGTCAAAGATGGTTTTACTGGAGTAATTTATTCAACAAAAACTACGCGAGACCTTGCAGAACTTATGCTCGCAGATGCTCTCAAGATTATGGGTTTTGATTCGAGAGATAATGGCACCGAACCAATGTATACAGGACAGGACGTTGAGAAAGCTTTTTCTTTATGGAAAACAATTCCATATCATACCCATAAAGACATCGGAGGAGGTTTTTCTGTGTACCTTAAGGATGCAGGACATATTTTAGGTTCTGCAATTGTTGAAATCTCTTATGGAGATTCAAAAATAGCTTTTACGGGAGACTTAGGAAATTCACCTTCACTTTTACTTCGAGATACAGAAGATGTGGCCGGGGTAGATTATCTTGTTATGGAAAGTGTTTATGGAGATCGTAATCATGAATCAAAAGAGGAGAGAAGAAGTAAGCTTAAACAAGCCTTTCTCGATATTGTTAAAAGTAATGGAACGCTTGTTATTCCAGCTTTTTCCCTTGAGAGAACTCAGGTGATTCTCTATGAATTAAATGAAATGATTGAGAATAAGGAAATTCCTTCAATTCCTGTTTTTCTTGATTCTCCTTTGGCAATACGAATAACTGAAATATATAAAGAAACTTCTGAGCATTATAATCAGGATGTAAAAGATGATATTAAGGGAGGAGATAAGATATTTAATTTTCCTAAATTAAAATTTACCCCTCAAGCGAGAGACTCAGGAATTATCCAAAAAGCACCAAACCCTAAAATAATTATTGCTGGCTCCGGCATGTCTGCAGGAGGTCGTGTGGTAAATCATGAGGCGCGTTACTTGCCTGATCCTAAAAACATTATTCTTCTTATTGGATATCAGGCTGTTGGTACTATGGGCAGGGAATTATCTGAAGGAACTAAGGAGGTTACTATTAATGGACAGCAGGTGAAGGTACAGGCAGAAATTCGTAAGATTGGTGGATATTCATCTCATAAAGACTCTGATCATTTAGTTGAATTTGTTGAAAATGCAACCCGCCTGCCATCGTCTGATGCGAAGCAAATGGCGGGCAGGAGTAATAAATTGAAGAAAGTTTTCCTCGTACTCGGCGAACCAAAATCAGCACTTTTTTTGTCGCAGCGACTCCGTGACTATGTTGGGGTGGAGACAGTGGTGCCGGAAAACAAAGACTCTTACGAATTAGAATTTTAAGATAAGAAGACGTGTCTACGCATAAAAAAATCCCCGAGAGGGGATTTTTTTATGCGTTTGCTTTCTCTACAATCTTCTTAAATGTTTCTGGTTTTTCTTGAGCAAGTGTTGAAAGTATTTTTCTGTCGATACCTATCTTACTTTTCTTTAAAGCGCCGATAAATTTTGAGTAAGGAATTTCTCCGAGTTCTGCATTGATTCGAACATTCCAAAGTTTTCGGAAGTCGTTCTTTTTGTCTCGGCGGTGTGCAAAAGCATAACTTCCTGCATGGAAGACTGCTTCTTGAGCAGCTTTCTCTTTCTTTGATCGAGCAAAACGATATCCTTTTACTAACTTTAGAATATTTCTTCGATACTTGAGGGCGTTAACGCCTTTCTTTACTCTTGTCATGGTTGTGTATTATGGAAAAAGCTTGTAACGGCTCTTGAGTTTATTACTAAATGTTGCAGGTAACATTTTCTTTTTTGTAGAAATTTGTGTTCGACGATCTTCTCGGGCATTAAAGTGGTTTTGGCCAGCCTTTCGTGAAAGGACCTTGCCATTTTTTGTTACTCTAAGTCGTTTTGTGTAAGATTTATTAGTTTTCATCTTTTTTTCGTGTAGGAAAGAATAATACTCTATTAAGTAAAATTTGTCCACTTATTTAGGCTAAAAGAGGCTATTTTGCCGGTTCAGGTTTCGGGTCTGGTTTTTGTGTGTTTACCTCTGCTTCTGCCTTTATTTGGGCCGTTTTATCCCTCTCAATAACACAGGTAAGACCTTTGGGACTCTTTTGAGGAGCCTCAGCTATTTTGTGAGATACTGATATGAGTTTAAATATTCTCTCAAGTCTTTCTCTGAGGAAGGTACTTTCAAGGTATTTTGATCTACCTGCTAAGAAGAGGTTAATTTTTACTCGGTGTCCTTCTTCAAGCCACTTACTTACATTTTTTGCCTTAAGAGCGAGATCATGTTCACTTGTTCCAACCTTTACTTGAATACTTTTAGTTTCAATTATATGAGCTTTTGCTTTAGCAGCCTTCTGTTTTTTACTTTCGAGGTATTGATACTTACCATAATCCATTATTTTTGCTACAGGAGGTTTGGCAGAAGGGGAGATTTCAATAAGATCGAGTTCGAGCTCTTTTGCTTTAGCAAGAGCATCGGCAAGTTTAAGTAAACCAAAATTTTCTCCGGCAGGTCCAATAACACGTAGTTCTGGAGATCTTATTTTTTCGTTAGTTCTTACGTAGGTACTCAAGATGAATTTCTTTAATTGCAAGATACTATAACACGCTTGGTCTTATAAAGTAAATGTTTTTTATGTTCAAATGATATTTAAATATAAAGTTTTGCCTCGTCCTATCCTTACTTTCAGTAGACGAGGTATTAGGCGAGGTAAAAAGGAAAAACCTGTTTAAGAGGTATCGGCTCCGCCGATACCTCTTACATGTGCGGATCGAGCCTTAAAGTAAAGCTTTGAGGTGTTCTCCGTAATCACTATAAAACGCCCCTTTAAGGGGCGTTTTATAGAGAGCGAAATTTATTTTTCGCAACTACATGCACATGATGCATTTTTACAACCATCACATGTTGCACAGTTATTACCACATTCACATTTTACTTCTTCTATCATAGTATTTGTAATTGCTGAGAATACCTTCTCAGGAAAATATATTATACTACTTTTATTAAAACAATACATGGTGGTATATTTATGACATGAAACGATTACTTCAAATTTTCTTTCCTCTCGCAGGTGTGGTTCTTTTAGGTTACATACTTTCTGTTTCCATAGGAAATAATGGTGGAATAGCGGAAACATTTAACTCAAGTGATAAGCAGGTTCTTTTTTATAACCTCTTCAAGCTTGCAGGCTTAACTGCTTTTACGCTCTTGTCGTATCAGATCATTACGGGTCCCTTTATGAGATTGTGGGAAAAAATTTACGGAGACAGGTTTTATCTTTTTCATGCATGGCAAGGGATATTTGTTCTCGTATTTGCTGTGACACATTGGATTCTTATTCATGTATACATGTCATTTTCAAATCTCTCTATTCCTGAGTTTGACGCTCTCTATGAAAAACCATTTATCTATTTTGGTCCTATTGCTCTTATTTTAATATTCGTAACGGTTGTCACTGCTGTGCTGACTGTTCTTTTGAAATGGACTAAACTTGAAAAAATATGGTGGGTACATTGGATAAACTACATAGTATTTTTTATGATATTTTCACACAGTCTAAAGATAGGTTCTGATATTGCGTATGCTGAAAGTCCACTGCGCCCAATCTGGTACGCCTTCTTTGTGGTAGCAGTAACAGGTCTTTTATATCGACGAGTGTATGTGGCTTTTTTAAAACAAACAGATGAAAAATCTTCTTTAGCAGGAGAAGGGGAATCCTACAATAAAATTGTCTAGGAAGGTTCGACCTTCCTTTGGTGAGTAAAAAAAATCCCCGACCGGTGTCGGGGACATTGTATGTCCGAGGTTTCGAATGTTATAATTTTTTTGTTGTGCCCTCCTCTTTGATTGCAGCGTAGACCTCCTTGCGGTGTACTGGTACATCGCAAGGAGCCTTGATGCCGATGCGAACCTTGTCGCCCTTGATGTCCACGATTGTGATCTCGATGTCATCTCCGATCATTATTATCTCCCCCAGATGTCTTGAAAGAACTAGCATAAATGACTCCTTTCGTTGTATATAATCCGTTACTTACATTTCACGGATAGTTGCATAATATATACAGTAAGAGTTGTTTTTTGTCAAAACGTGATACTATGTGGACATATAATAAAATTGTAAATTAAATTCACTCATTATTATGAACAAAAAATACATTTTACTCCTTATTATATTGGTCGTTACACTTTTTGGATTGTGGTACATAAATACTCGTGGAGATCTGGAAAAAACAGAAGTGACTGAGACTTCTCGAGTTCAAGTTGAGGAAAAAACCGAAACTACTCAAAAACCAGTTACTACTTCTCCTATAAAAACAATACAAACTTCATCATCTGCTACAACAAGTGTTCCTGAAAAAGGGGTTGTTGTGGTAACTTACACTTCAAAAGGTTTTAATCCTTTTATTGCTGAAGTTAAGCTTGGTGATTCAGTCCGTTTTGTAAATGAGAGGGGGGATAGGGCGCTCTGGGTTGCTTCAACTCACCCTGAAGGCACAGCAGAGTTTTTCGCTGGCTTTTCTGGTTCACGATCTCTTAAAAGAGGTGAGTCATTTATTATCCCCTTTACAAAGGTTGGTGCGTGGAGTTATAAAAATATAAATGACGCCGGTCATCAGGGTGTTGTTATCGTAACGGAATAAAGAAGGATAAAAAATAAAAGATAAAACCCCGAGGCATGAGTGCCTTGGGGTTTTGTTTTGTGCTTCACTTACATTTCAATTGTTTCTTACTCGGTACGTTTGTATAGCAGATGTTGCAAACTTATCAAGTAAGACGATCATTCGTCGCGGTTTCGGTGGCTTGAAATCCTCTGGTTTTCCAGGAGTGCCATGTTCGTAGGAAATATGGGCTTTCACATGAGTTCCAAAAACCCAATCAGCTACCGGCAAGGTAAAGAAGCCTGAAATTGCCTCATTACATTTCGTGTCGGCATGATGTCTCACATGAAAGAGGTATGCTTTTTTCCAAAACCAGCCCCATCGAGGATTCTTCATTCGTGGTTTCCACCAGCTTTCATATGGCCAGTGCTCGATCATGTGCCAGATTTCATAGAGGAACATTGACCATGCAATAGCTAGATATCCTCCCAGAAAAATGGGCACAGTTGGTATGAGCCATTGCGCAAGAGCAAAAAATGGCGTTGCGAAAGCTGCGAAACCCATAAATGAATACCACGGAAAGAACGAAGCCTCATGCTGATGTTCTTCAACGATAGGGTAGTGGTTTCGTACGGTTGGTGCCTGACGGTTTGTCATGTTGAGACCAATTTCAGTGATTCGATGATGAATTAGATCATGTTGTCGATAGAGTCTTGCCATTCCCGGCACGATCGGCGCATGGAGCATGTATCGATGAAAAAAGAACTCAGCGAAAGCATTCACAAGATGCACGATAAGAAAGGTTAGAGTGAGTGACCACCATGATGTGCTGACCTGGTTCTGCCAGACAGTTGGCGCTACGAGCGCCACAAGAAAGAGAAATCCTGCGAGCGTAAGTGTATTAACAATAACAAAGAGCGGGAGAGACAGTTTTCGAACTTTAGAGTGTGATGGTAACATTGCGACCCCTTTCAAAGTAAGGTGTGTAGGTTCAATCTCAATTCCTTTTTTAGTATATCAAGAATTTTTTATGAAGAAATGATGAATGAGTCAAAATGAAGAAACCCACGACGCATGTCGTGGGTTTTGAGTTTCTGTGCTTTGCTGGTTTTAGAAGCTTTCCACGAGTTTGGAAAGTTTCTCTGCCGCTTTGGCACAGGCTTGCTTTTGTTGCTATTCGCACAAAATACGTAAGTACTCTCGACCCCATCTCGCTTGTTTCATTTCACTCAACATAGCTCCGGTTTTCGATTCGCGCACGCAAGTCAAGCGGTTGACTTGCTCATCTCCACCCAAGCAAACCAAAACCCCGCATTAAAGCGGGGTTAGGTTGTGCTAAGGGGTGGAGATGGCGCGAATCGAACGCGCGTGCAGAATATAATCA
>Ga0163148_10004105_pt1 | contig 15472 bp, 36 predicted proteins | sample OliLakLV19MP7P2_FD_148606 | JGI IMG/M metagenome (GOLD analysis project Ga0163148, IMG submission 148606) | Freshwater microbial mat bacterial communities from Lake Vanda, McMurdo Dry Valleys, Antarctica- Oligotrophic Lake LV.19.MP7.P2 | ecosystem: Environmental > Aquatic > Freshwater > Lake >...
GCACAAGCGCGATTCGGCGCGACGCCTCAGCCGCGTACCGGCTCACCATGTCGGCCCGGATGCCCCACTTCTCGGAGAGGACGTAGCAGGTCCCGCCTCTCACGTAGGCCCCGGCAATCATGATGCGCTCAAGGTAGTTGACGCGCTCGGCGATGCTGCCCGGGTCGTCGACATAGTCGTAGCCTTCGGCCATCTCAACCTTGCGAGCCGTCATGGCAGCGCTCCCTTCGATTCCAGAAACGCCTTCACCTTGCGCAGCGCGTTGCGCTCGATTTGCCCCACGCGCTGATGCGTCACGCCCAGCATCTTGGCTACCTCGCGCTGCGAGTAGCAGCGACCCACGCGACCGCCAAGGAACGTTGGCTCGACCTTGGGTGGCTTCTTCACGACTCCTCCTTCAGCACTGTGACCATCGTGACCATAGTGCGCAGCACGGCCCCGCTCGTTCCTGCCCGTTGGGCGGACCACGCCAGAACACAGCAGAGCGCTGCCACGGTATCTTGTGGCTCAAACTCAGGGTACGACGCTGCTATCTTGACGACAGCGGTCTCGATTATTTTTGCCATGTCGACGACATCTTCTGCTCTCACGGCCGCACCTTAATTGTGCGGTAGCCTCGGAGCTTCGTTTGCTGGTTGTCGCTGTCACGGACGCCGTCCCAGAATTCACAGCTAACAACGACACAGCCGGCGGAGCGAAGCATACCGTGCTCGCACCTGACGTTGGCGCGATGCCGAGCTTCTTCCTTGGCGCTCACGGCGGGCACGCCTAGGCAAATGTCACAGTTGCAGCGGAGGCAGCAGCAACGATCAGGCTGCGACATGAGCCCAGTTTTTCCGTGAGAGGATGTACGAGATGCTCGACTGAGTAACACCGAAGCGCTCGCCCAGCTTTTGCTGACTGATGCCTCCCGCGGCGTAGATCGTCCGGATTTCAAGGACCTTGGCGTCGGTGAGCTTGGCGAGGCGGCCGTAACCATCACGTTGCCGCGCAGCCGTCCAAATCCAACACGGTCCTAGTCCGTCGACGTGCGTGACCGTTGGCCCGTTCTTGTCCACTTTGCTCATGAATCTCACAGTGATTTTTCCGTCAGTCATGTCAGCCCTTCCTTCCCGCTGTAGACCCGCACGATAACACACTCATCAGCTCTTTTGCTGACGTTCCACCACAATTGGCTCACGTCCGCATGCTTTGGTGAGTCGTCAACCAAAAAGTTTAGTCCGGGGATAGCCCTGCCTGCACGCATGCGCGGCGGGCACAGTTTATCGACCGCGGATTTCGCCCAGTCCGCGTAGCGGTCAGGCTCGCGAATAGAGAAGCGCACGCAGAGCACCTGAGGGCGCCCCGGTAGCGGCTCGCGTCGTGGCGAAGCCTGCATCCGCATCGCGTCCCAGACGGCCTTCTTATATTTCGCCAGCTTCCAGTTCACGCCCGCCATACCTGGAGCCATCATCTGGTTCTGTGGCTTCGCCAGCGAGAGTGGCAGGACGAAACACGCTTCTTCCTCTCCCCACAATCCCGGCCATTCGAAAAACGGCCGCGACCATCGCTTCGCCTCCGCCGCTTTCCAGCCGCGTTCGGCCGCGTCGAAAAGAGCTTCCGTGGTCATCGGTGCACCTGAGGCCCCGTCTGCCAAAAAAAGTCGGTCCTGCCCTTGGCCGCTGCCTCGAGCGCGTGCCTGACCCGCCCATCACCGTAGGCCTGGATAGCCGCCCGGAGCCTCGCCGCCGTCTCCCGCTCAGCCTTCGGATTCGCCAGGACACAGGCCGCGGCGTAAGCGCCGATTAGTAGCATCAGGTCAGTGTCGGTCATCGGGGCATCCAAGCGCCATTCCAGCAACGGTCGCGATAATGTGCCTGAGCCTCCGCGCGCGCCATTCGCTCGTCACCGTAGGCTTGGATGGCCGACAGAATCTCCCGGGCCGCTGCTCGGTCGATTTTCGAGTTTGTTCGATTGTAGGCCGCGGCGTAGTCATTGATTAACAACATCAGGTCGTCTTCGGTCATCCGTCCTCCTGGTGCAGAATCTCGTGCTGAAGCTGCAGCTCGAGTGCGAACAGTTGCGTTATCACGTCACGAGACGCTCCGTCCGAGTGAGTCGGCGGTTCGTCGAGTGTGTCCAGGAGTAGCGCCGCCCATTCCTGCCAGGCGCGCAACGCGTCAGCGAGGCGCCGAGAGACCTCCAGCTGGTGGAGGCACGCGTCGCAACTACAGTGACCTCGCGCTTCCGCCCGCGCTTTCGCGTCGCGTAGCACTTGGGTTTCTTCGTCTGTTAACATCTCGCTCACTGATACCTTCCAGTCTGGTCGAATTCATCGCCTAGGCCGTTCGCTCGGGTTTCCGCTTCGCTCCGCGGTTTCTCGGTCACGTCGAAACACGCGGACGACTTGTCCCATCGCATCTCAACAATCTTTTTTTCACCATCCTTCGCTTTGTCGATTTTGATAGCCTTCGCCCCAGCTGTCACCGGCACATCCCCTTCTTTCATGATGCTTTCCTCGGGCGTGAAACCAAGCATCACCACCTCCGCCGCGTTCGACACATCCCGGCTTTCCCGGATGCTGTGCTTGTCTGGGTATTTCTTGCCGTCCTGAATTGTGATTTGAGACATGATCATCCCCGCAACCTTGGCGTCCTTCACCACCCCTCGCATTTGTCCGGCGATGTCCCGAAACTTTACGCGTTCGTTGTTCTCGTATCGCTGACTGGTGCGAAACTCCTGCAAGTAGTCAAACGCCACTAGGTCAATTCCGTGTTCCGAGATCATGCTGGCAACGCGCTTGCACACGGCCTCGATGTTCTTGCCCCGAGCATCCAGATAGACCGGTAGCTCTTCGCCAGCATTCGCGACGTTCGTCACCGCACGTATTTCGTCCAGATTCAGACAGCGATCCCGCATCCGGCTGAAGTTGATTCGCGCTCTGCGAGCCATCAACCGATCTGCGTAAATTGTCTCCGCGTCCTCGCTCGACACGATCAGAACCTTTTTGCCCTGCTTAATATTTTCATCAGCCAACGCGACGAGGTAGCTCGATTTGCCCCATGATGTCTCGGCTCCGAATACCCAAACATGTCCGGGTCGAATGCCTCCCGTTGCTTCGTTTATTTGCCAATGCAAAGCCGTGCACGCAGGCGCAGCGTCTCGGCTAAGGCAACGCCGCATCGAGTCGACCAGGAGCTCACGAACAGTGAAGGAACTCATATGCTCCTCCGCCTTGCGCCGCGCAGCGTCGTTCATTGGCTTGGCTCCGTCCGCCGGATCCGTGGGCAGGGTGCCAGCTAACAGCCTATCGTTCTCGTCCGGGGTTTTAACTAGTTGCATCTCCACACCTCGCATTTTGAATTCAGTGTTTGTGAAATATGTTCAGCGTATTTCTCGCCCGCTGAATCCGAATGAGTCCGAATCAGAACCTCAGACCCCCGGGGCACGCGCGCAGCGTGCTCAACTGTCCAAGCGCCCGACAGGACCCCGAAGACCGGACCGTCAAACTGCTGAGCCCAGCTCAGGAAGTCGGGCTCACCCTCGACGAACACCACCCGCCCCGGTGCCTTGTCGGTGCCGCGCAGCCACGCCTTGGCTCTCTGATTGGCCAGCACTAGGCCGGCCGCACGATGCCCCGCCGGAGGTAACCGCTTCGGAGAGCTGCCTTCGCGGACGCGGCAGGCTCGAACGGAGCGCCAGCGACCCGCGGCATCAAAAACCGGTAGAATCAGACGATGCCCCGTGCTGCCCCAGGACTGGCCCTTGTAGCTCGCCCAGTCGGGCTGGGCGGTGCCAGTAGCAAGCACCCGCGCTAACCGCTTCTCGGAGGCGGCTAGGGGGCATAGGCGACGAAACGCGAGGTAGCCGCTGACCTCCGGGTCCTCCGATGCCGGAACGGTGACTAGTCCAGCCAGCTCGGGGTAGCTGCGCTCGGGCATAGGCTCTGGCGGCTCTGGCGCCGGCCTAACCGGTCGCTCTCGCGCCGCCGCTTGCCCGCCCCGGACCTCCTCGGCTAGCCAAAGCATGCCGCCAATCACAGCGGATCGCTCCAAAACTTCGCGAAAGTCCGGGCCGTTCGTGGAAAGCCCGTGCACTGCGGCCACCAAGGTCAGCGCGTCCCCTGCGAATCCACAGGCAAAACACTTAACCCGAACCGTCCCGTCTGGACCTCGGCTTACCGAGCAGGATGGCGTTTTCTCAGCGTGAACCGGGCATTTTACCAGCCAGCCATTGGCTTGGCGTTGGGCACGGTCGAGCAGCCCGAGTGCCGAGCAAACCCGGGTCGGATCGGTCAATCCGCGACGAATATCGTGTGCTAATTCGCTCACAGCATCGCCTGCATCTCGCGATACTCCGCGGTTTCCGTGAAGTTGTCGGCTGACTTGCTTGGCTTCATTTCCCCAGAAGTTGCGCGTTTACGCAGGTGTTCGCGCAGTTTCGTCATCCAATGCGTGCGTTTTTTGCCCATTCCTTTGCCAATGAGCCAGTAAGTCAGAAACTCATGCGTCTCGGCCTCTAGCTGAACCACCGAAACCCTAAGCATTTCTGCCATTTCGGGAAATATTTGCAGCTCCCGCGCTCGCTCCAGCAGGTTGGCCGGGCAGTAAGTTTCCTCCACCGAGTGTTCGGACGCTTCCGGCTCATGCTCTACACGCGCGGGCGAGATAGGCCTAACGATCTCTCGCTCAGGATTTAGGACTTTAGATCCCTTCCCTTCCTGTTCCCCTTCCCTTCCCTTCCCTTCCCCTTGAGCGCTCCGCTGTCGCGTTGGGCGCGCGTCATCACGCGTGAGGCACGCGTCGGGCACGCGTTGGGATACGGCATGTTTCCCGCTTGTTGGTGGTGGAGGGGGAAGTTTGCTCTCCGTCTCCCGGTTGTTGATCACCTGGTGCTGGGCGAAGGTCCGGACTAGCCCATACTCACGCCCGGCGACGGTGTAGCGAACTAGAAATCCACGCGTGACCAACGCGTCAAGCACGCGTGAAAAGTCTCCATCCCAATAGGGAAGGATGAGACTCTTGAGCGGTCGGGGCCGCCACTCGAAACGCCCTTCCTTGTCCGCGTAATTCCAGAGGCCAGTGAACGCTCGAAAGACCGGCGCGCCGAGCTCCTGTTCAAGGTCCCAGAGTCCCTCATCCAGATGAGCTTCGGGTTTGATTGTCCTAATTCTCGCCTTCATGCCGCCATCCACTGCACTCGATTGCCAGCAGCAGCCCAGAGTTCATCGATGCCATCAGCCGTCCCGACGTGTGCGTTCCCGTCGTAGTAACCGCAGACTCGGCAGTGCCACGATAGGGACTCTGACAGCACACTTAGCTTGCCGCATGACAAGCATCTGAAGGAAACGCCGGTGTCCCAACTCCAGCCCGGCTCATCAGTCCGTGACCTCAGTAGCCCAAAGTCCGGCGAGGCTGTGCCGTTGTCGAACAGGCTGGCTCCAACGATGAGCGCTTCCTTTTCCCAGCCGCTTCTGTTTATTTTCTCACGATGATCACGCAGATCGGCGAGCGCCACCGCTGGCTTGATCTCAATGAGCAGCTCACCGCCTTCGTGATGGCAGATGAAGTCCGGGATGTACCCGAACAGGTCAATCGGTTCGTATGCCCAAGACCACCCCAAACCGTCCAGAAAAGCCGCCCATCGAGCTTCCAGCCGTGAGCGAAAGCGAACGCCCCTGTACGCCGTTGGTATACCCGCGTTCACTTCTCACCCGCCAGAAGACTGGCGACGATGGCATCGGCCTGCTTGGCGGCGGCTCGCCGAGCGTCAGCTGAGCCTAGCGGAGCCCGCTGCGCCTCCGCCTTGAGCTTCGCCGGGTCGAGTCCGAGCGAACGGGCGCCGTCGTCGAGTCGGATGGCCGTTATCGGGCGTACCTTGCCCGCGAGATAGAGCTTAACGGTGCGTGGATCCGTGTAGCCAGCCACGCAAAGCTGGCGGATTTGATGGGGTGTCATGATCGCGAACCATAGACGAGTACAGCTAGACTTGTCTACGTATTCCTGCCACAACAGGCAAATTAGCCCCGCGGTCTGTTTCCACCAGCTCTTGCTCTTCAGGGTCGAGCTTCCGAAGCGCCGTAGCAGGCACGTCGTAGAGCGGAGCCTCAGGTGTTCCGGCGGTTCGAACCTTGGCGCCTCCGAAGTTGAAGACCGGCATCACTGCCGGTGCCGCTAGCTTTATGTTCTCATTGATACGCTTGATTTTTGCCATTGACTTTCCTCCGTTGTTCACTTGGTCCAACCAATCCACTCAGCCGTAATTTTGAGAAACTCCTGCGCCGAGCAGACCCATCGCACAGCCTGGTCCCCCGCCGAGACCGGCGTCGAGGTGACATCAGGCGAGACCCAGTAGATCTCACCGCGGTCACAGCTCTCCTCCCCAAGCGCGATCGCGTAGCCCACCTCGACATACGCCGCCCGAGGATTGCCAAGCGCGGCTAGGAAGACCATGTGCGTCGCCTCTCGAATCTCGCTCTTGCACGCGTCCCAAGCGGCCGCTTTGCCCTGCCTCGTGACAGGGTCTGTCCACTGCTTCAGCAACCCAGGCTGATGCCAGGTCGAGACAACCTCGTGCCCTTGCTCGCGCAGCTTGGCGGCGACCAATTCCGCGCGCGCGTGCTCGTCGAACGCGGATGCGACATACCAGCGGACCGCCATCACTCCACCTCCTTGAAATGTCGATCCGACCGGTAGAACTCGCGTTGCTCGAAACGCTCAAGCTCCGACGGTTTGAACGGTGGGATTTTGCTCGCCTCAGCCGAGTACCGATTCATCCGCACGAACCCAGGCTGGAAACCGGCGCGCTCGGTGAGATCAAACGGCGGGCTCTCGTCCTCGGCAGCAAACGCCGCGCTCAGCCTTTCAGCGGTCGCGTCCATTTCGTCGATGTCGGCCGCGGTCCAGACAGGCGGCGCCTCCCCTCGCAGTTCCAGCGAAGCGATGCCGTCTTCTACGTCCACGATTACCTCGGCGCCGCATTGACACGTCGCATACTCGCCCTCTTCCCACCACTCGTGGCTACTGTGCATTGTTGGCGGGTGTGGTGGTAGCGTCTGGCACGGGTCGTCGCATGCTGGGCAGTCGAGTAGCTCAGACATCACCCGGCCTCCTTTTCATCGGTCAAGACCACCTGCAACAGCTCCCAATCTTCGAGCGTGTCGCCGTACTTGCTGTTTGGGTCCGGCTCCGACTTGGTGCAAACGGCACGCTCGTGGCAGATCGCTTCGCCCCATTCGAGTTCGCCGATTTCCTCGACCCATTCGCCGCCATCGCTCGCCTCGCTTCGCCAAGACTTCATCGCCTCGTGCGCGTAAGTCTTCGCCGCATCCTCTGCATCCTCCGTGTCGAAAAACTCGATACCGTGTTCGGGTGTCACTACATACCAACGTCGCGCCATCACAGCACCCCCAACCAAAACACACCAAACACAAACCAAACAATGGCCACAACTAACGTTACAGCAAACAAATACCAAACCCAATCGTACGCATCTTCTCTCATCGCGGCCCCTCCATCTGCTCAATCAGCGCCATTCGCTCAGCGGCGTTGTCGCGGCACAATCGTCGCCAGTTAACTTTTTTAATCACCGGTTTCGCGGCCGCCGCTGGTTCCGGATTCGCGTAGGCGGACTGCGCCCAAAGTGCAACGTGGCGCGGCTCGGGCCTTAGAATATTTTGCTCAGACATGACTCGCCTTCTCCTTCTTTGACGGTTTCTCCGTTTGCTTGCGCGTGGTGTATGAAATGTCGACCGAGACGCACACGTCGTACGTAGCCCGGACCCCAATGTATCTGGCCAAGGCATATCGACTCGCCGCCGTCGGATCGCTTGCTGCCGTCGTGCACAGCTAGGGAGAGATTGCCACTCTCGGCCGCGATCTTGGCGAGGAGGAGCGCTGCGCGTTGCTGGTGGCTCCAGCCCGACCAGGCCGGGGCGGTGACCTCGATTGCGACCCGCCCGATCATTTCAACCCGGACAGCCCGAGCCGATGTGAACTCCGATTCAGCCGGGGCAGGGAGGCTCAGGAGCGCGGCGATGATTGCTGTCGACCAGCTCACAGCTCGCCCGCCTGCGTCCATTCCCGCATCGTTATCCCCAGCAGGTCCTCGATTTTGGCCATGAGCCTCGGGCTCGGCCGAGCTCGGCCGTAGAGCCAGCTGCAGACCGCCTGTCTGCTGACTCCGAGCTCCCGGGCGAGCTGGGTCGCTGAGAGGTGCCCTGGTGGCGTAGGAGGAGGCTGGAGGCGTCTAGAGAGGAGGATTGAGGCCTTAGATATCATGATTTGACAGACTACTGCCTTGCCGGGAGACCGTCAACGCCCTTTTTCGCGGTTTCGGAAAAGCGACACCGTGGCAAACATAATTGTTGACAGACGCAACTAGTCAGATTACAACGAAGTCCATGAGCAACACCGCAAACATCACCGTCAATTACCGGGACCGCGAATTCACCTGCCGGATGTTTTGGGAGAGTACTTACTGGGACCGCGGCTGGGATTGTGAGCGTATTGACGGCATCCGGACGCTCGCGGGTCGCGAGCTGAGCGACGAGCAGGTGGCTCGCTGGCTGCGCCTAGCTGGCCCCGAAGTCGCGCGGGACATCAGGTACGCCGCTGTCGATAAGACAGATGCTATCCGCCGGGAGGATTGGTGCTGATGGCTCAGACGCTTTACCACGTCGCGCTCGTTGCGAAGGATGGCACTCGCAGTGTGATTGCGGATGGCTTTGCGAGCCTCACGGTCGCAACGCTCTGGGCTTTTTCGCACCAACACTTGCTGTTCGAACAGCTCGTCGCAGAGCCCGCATATCGCGCGCTGAAACCTCAGGGCTTGACGCGGGCACAAAGAGCAGGTTTGGCGTGAGAAAATACCGCATCGTCTGGGGACACATGAATCAGAATGTCGGTGATTACGACGTGTGGGGTGAGGTTATCTCAGCCGTGAAGCTGCTGTTGACGCAAGGCACGCAGTGTACGGTGTTCAGCTCTGACTTCGACTACGACCACGACGGGTTAACAGAGGAACAATTGGATCAATTGGAGGAGATAAGAGGATGAACAAACAAGAAAAAGAGAACTGGTCGGGCGCGCTCGGCGTCGTACTGAGCGGGTTTTTCCAGGCGTGCCAGCACGACCTGGAGGACCAGATGCTGATTGTCGCCCTCGCGACAGGCGATCACGGCACCCCCCTACGCGACGCTGCGCAGGACGCCATCGCGGAGTCGACGGACACTGGCGCCATCGTCGTGCTGCGCTACTCCGAGGAGGCGAGCGACGTGCTGAGAGGCAGCTGCGATGACTGGCGCGCGGAGCCGAAGCCAAACCGCTCACCGGCCGCCCCCTCGGACCTGCACTATTATGGCCATTACAGCGGCGAGAGGAAGCAGCCCTGGCACGTCGTGCTCAAGGGCGAGGTGGCGACATGAGCCGCTTCGCAGGAGAGCCGCCGTTTGACCAGATGCCAGCTCGTCAAGACGAGTTCCGCGCATCGATTGCGGAGGCGCTCGGGCACACGCATCCCGGAATGGAGGGGCAATACGTGATGAGCGACAGAGACATGCTGAAGGCGATTCTTGAGCTGCGGGCTAACGTCTCCGAGGATGCGCGTCAGCTGCAGGAGGCGCGGACTGTGCGTAATGACCTGGGTGAGCAGTTGCGGCAAACGACGACCGTGATGAAGCGCTTGCACGGCGAGCGTGATGAGGCTCGGGACGCGCTCAAAGCGATGACGGCCGAGCGCGATATGGCTGCTCGGATTGACCTCACGGCAGTCATTCATGAGATGGTGCGTGAGCGTGATGAGGCGCTGGAGCATTGTGAGTCAGCCCGCTTCGGTGAAACTCTAGTCATGCGGGAGCGCGATGAGGCTCGGGCGGAATGCCTGCGCCTGCGCTCGGTACGAGCTGAGCTAGAGAGACTGGTGGCCAGCCTATGACTGCTGACGAGATCATGGGCCTGTTAGCAGCATACGGCGAAGACCGATTCTACCAGCGGTTCAACGGGCCAGGTGCCCTGGCCCTGCAGCTCGCTATCCAACGTGTGGTGGAGGAGCGCGATGAGGCGATGGCGTGCAACGACGCCATGCGCGACGCCATGCGCGAGCTGCGGGTGATGGTTGCCATGCCGGCCGAAGGGGAAGGCGTGGTTCTGGGCGCAGTGGCTCGGGCGCTCGAAAAAACACTGCTCTACTCCTCAGACAACGCTAGGCTAACGCGCGAGCGCGATGAGGCCCGGGCGAAGCTGGCGAAACAAATCGCTGTGGCAGAGGCGCTCGCGAACGTACGGCAGCAAATCGAGAGGTTTCCGGCGATGACTGTTGAGGCGAAGCGCGAAGCCGCGCGCGAGGCACTGCAATCGACAGCGAGCACCTTGCGCAAACTGGCCACGACCGGTGGATACTGCCAGGAGCTCGTGAATGCCGCTGCGGAGGTCGAGTCGATTTTCGACTGGCTGTATTTGCCTAAGCCGGTTGACGACGTGGCTGCGCCACTTACACGGAGGTCGCATGAACAATGAGAAAATGATGGCGAGGTTTTGGAGCAAGGTGGATAAGAATGGGTCAACAGTCACGCACGTCGACGGGCTAGGTCCTTGCTGGTCAGGCATCGATCGACCTACAGGAACGGAAAGCCCGCCCGGTAGTCCTCATCGACCTTGCGAGGTCAGCATGAGTGAGTCCGCATTAAAAGACCCCACCCCCGAGGTTACGGCATTCGCCGCCGACTGCGAGTGGACGGGCGCTCAATCGAGTGACCGCGATGCGTGGCTATCGGCACGGCGAGACTACATCTCAGCCTCTGACGTCGCTGCGATCATGGGTGAGGATTCGTACCGCTCGGCTCTGGACGTTTACGCCGACAAGGCTCTAGGTCCGCTTGTTGAGGAGCGCCCGGGTCTAGATGACCCTCGATTTTGGGGTACCGTGCTTGAGCAGACCATCTTAGGCGCCGTCGCCAATCATCACGGGTGGCAGTATCGAGCGGGCGGCTATCTGCTCCGCTCGCGCACGCACCCACACCTGGCGGCCACTCTGGATGCGGAGGTTGACCGAGGCGACGGTTGGCGCAACTTCGAAGGCAAAACGACGCGTGTCGCGCGCGACTGGGACGAGGACAGCGGCTCGCTTCCGACGCGCGTGCTGATTCAGACACAGGCTCAAATGCTGGTCACTGGTGCGCCGTCCACTATCGTGTTTGCTCTGCTCCAGACAGTCAAAGGACTGCAACCCTGCATGATTGAGGTTCACCCGTCGGTCGAATTTCAAGCCATCATCATCGAGACAACGGAGGAGTTTCGGGAGCGCGTTCGTACGCTCTCGCCTCCGCCCGCGGACGCTCGCTCACGTCGAGCACTTGAGCGGCTCCACCCTCGCGACCAGGCGCAAGGCGCGGTCATGTTGGGCGCTGACGCTCTTGAGTGGACGGCCGAATATCAGGAGGTCAGTCGGCAGATAGCGATTCTCAGTAAACGCAAGGGCGAGATCCAGAACCTGCTCAAGCAGAGCATCGGTGACCAATCCTTCGGCGTGCTACCCGAGGCGGTCGGAAATAAAACCTGTTGGCGGTGGCAAAGACAGGAGAGACTAGGCTACACTGTTGAGCCCAGCACAAGTGACGTGCTACTCGCGCTTAAGCAGGCGCCGCGTGAGCTTTTTGGCTTACAGCTGCCGGCAGCAAACAAGCACAATCCGGCTCTTATTCCAGCATCAGAAACCAAGGCACTCAAACCCAAAACACGTAGGAGATCAAAACGATGAACGCACCAACCCAAGCACCGCAGAACAAGCAACTAGCCAGGCCAACGCCTGAGCAAAATCTAGTCGGCATGCTTAACAAGATGACGCCGGAGCTCGCCAGAGCATTGCCGAAGCACGTCAACCCGGAACGCATGGCGCGCATTGCGCTCACTGCGCTACGCACCAACGCGAAGCTCGGACTGTGCTCGCCAGGTAGCTTTCTCGGCTCGGTGCTCTCCGCTGCTCAGCTGGGCTTGGAGGTCAACACGCCACTCGGGCACGCCTACCTAATCCCGTACAAAAATGAATGCACGCTGCTGATTGGCTATCAGGGCATGATGGAGCTAGCCCGTCGCAGCGGCGTCATTTCGACAATCTACGCCTACGATGTCCGTGAGGGCGATGATTTTAACTACGCGCTTGGGCTGCACCCGACCGTTCATCACGTGCCGAGCGATGACCCGGCGCGCGAAAGCCGACCCATGACGTATGTCTACGCCGTAGCGAAGCTCAAGGACGGCGAGCCTATCTTCACCGTGCTTAGTCGCGCTCAGGTCGACAAGGCGCGCTCTCGCTCAATGTCGGGCAGCTCTGGTCCCTGGGTGTCTGACTACGTCGCCATGGCGCTCAAGACGGCCGTGCGGAGACTTTACAAGTGGCTCCCCAAATCGGCAGAGATGGCGACCGCTGCCGCGATTGACGAGGCGCCCGAGGTCAACCGCGCACAGTCCGATGCTTGGGACCCGACGATCACAGACGCGCTCAACGCTAACGGTGTAGCCATCCCGCATGAGCTACCTGACCACATCGATCCGAACACGGGCGAGGTAACGGAAGAGCCGCCTAGCGCGACGCAAGCCGCGACTGATGCGCTGATCGCGAAGCACAAGGCGACGGCAACCCGTGAATCTGGCTGAATCGTGAGAATCGACCGACCCCCTGAAAATAGGGGCTTGACGCGTACGGGGTTCCGCGTACATTGAAGGAATGAACAGCGCGCTTCGCCCGAGCATCCACGCCCACCTCGCCGCCGGCGGCACCGCAAGCAATTGGCTTGTCGCGCTGCAGGCGTGTGTGGCTGAGCACGGCACAGCCCTGGACGTGAGCGACCTCAGCCGTCCGCAGATACAGCTAGTCCGTGGCTGGCAGGCGGCGCTTGCCCGAGCCGCCCGCGGCGAATTCAGCGTAGCGGCACCTGCGCCCGTCCCTGCTGTTCGTCGGGTCGCTCGTCGCCGAGCCTCAACGTCCATGCGCTGCTCGTGTGCCGAGTGCCGGCGCGGCAGCGAGTCCACCTGTTTGCGAGATTGATCACCACCACCTCAAGGAGCAATCATGAACGACCTAACAGCACACCAGGCCATCGACCGCAGTACCTCTCACACTGAGACAGTCTACCTTGAATACAGCACCGAGGCTGAGGATACGCTCAACTCAGAGTGTGAGGATTCGTGCGAGGCGAATAGCCAGACAGACTTTTGGGGACGAAACCGCGACGGCCACGAGTGGCGCGTTATCCTCCGGCACCGCTCGGAGCCTCAGCTCGACTTCGACGAGGTGCAGTCATGACCAAATCAGAAAAGAAGCAGATCGACATCTGGAGCGGCATGCTCCAAGGGCTCGGGAACGACGCAAGGTACTGGGACCTGCGCCACAATTACGGGGACTATTCCCCTGAGCTCTACGCTCACTTGGAGAGCTGCGCACGCTACCAAGCGTCGGGCTCTCAGCCCGCCACTAAGGAGCAGCATAAATGACCAAAATCGATATAGCCAAGTTGCAACAAATCCGACACATCATCACACACGAAAATTGTCCAGACGGGATCGCGAGCGCCATGATCCTGCGGGACTGCCTGCCGGAGGCGGAAGTGACGTTCTGTCAGTACGGTACGGCGCTACATCGCTCGATACAGGCGCTCCCCGGACAGCTCTGGTGTGACTTCAGCCCCGCCCTGGATCGCGTCCAGGAGTTCTTGGACGTGGGGGCCATTGTGCTCGACCATCACGCCGGACCAGCGAAGACAGCGACGCTAGAATTTGAATCACGGGGTCTTGGCGCGTTCGGGTACGAGCCGGGCGTCAGCGGGGCAATGCTAGCGTTCACCGAAATCTGGGTACCAATGAAGCGCAGTGATGATAATCAGGCTGTGGAAGCATGCCTGCTGTCTCACGCCACCCTGGCCGGCATCCGGGACACTTGGCAAATCGATCACCCGGACTGGCTTCGGGCCTGTTATCAGGCGTCCGCTTTGCTTTTCTGGCCCTGGGACCAGATCAGTAGCGCGACGGTGGACCTCGGCCTCGGGGCCGTGCTCTACGAAAAACATCTGGCCGCGGTGCGTAAGTGTGTCACCAACGCGCACCGATTCGTCTCGGCCAGAGGGACCCGTGTACAGATCTTCGAAGGCATCGCGATGACCAGCGACGCTGCCGAGTTGGCGGGCGATAGCCAGGACCTGACTGTCGGGTTCGGATTCACTGTCGAGGGCGGGATCCCAAAGATCATTTTCTCGACCCGATCACGCGGCGATTTTCAATGCCGCCACTTCGCTATGGCGAATGGTGGTGGGGGGCACGACAAAGCCGCAGGATTCAGCCTACCGCTGACTGCGATGGACCCAAACCCCTACACACTGCTCCAAAACTTGCTGGAGCAGTTTGAGAAAGTAGAGCAATCATGACCCCCGAGCAATGGCGCGATATGATTGACGCCGAGATCCCGACGGTTTTTCACACGCCCCCTAAATACAGGGGCCAGGCTCAGACCCTGTCGTACGCCCAAAACGAAGAGTACATATTCGAATACTACCATGACTACGTCGTGAATCGGGGATTTGTCACGGTGTACCTCGGCACCGAGGGTGCGTTTGAACCTTGGAATCGGTCCCCAGATCTTGGGGAGCTACTGTGGGCGGAGCAATCATGACCCCCGCTGACTGGCGAGCAATGATCGACGCCGAGATCCCGTCGAGTCCGTTTCACACTCCCACGAAATACCAGGGGCAGATTGTGACGCGCTCCTACGCGCAGCACGAGGGGTACATCTTCGAGCGCATCGACGACGCTAGCGACGGCTCGGTTGTGGTCAAGGTCTACAGGTCAACCGAGTGTGCGTTTGAACCTTGGAATCGGCCCCCAGCTCTTGGGGAGCTAATGTGGACGGAGTTTAAGTCATGACCGAGAATGCACGCCTCGAAATCAGACTCTCAGCGGAGCTTCGCGAACGAGCGGAGCAGCTGGCTGTCGCTCGAGAAATGACGATATCTGCCTGGGTCAAGCAGGCCATGCTCGACGCGGTGGAGGCGGGAGAACTGGCGGCTAGTGCCGCAGCGCGACCCAAACCCCGACCGCGAAAGTGAGAGCGATCCAGACCACCCCGACGACTGACACGGTGGTATTCACCCGCGTTTCGGCAATCGCGATTTGCTGCTGAATGGTCGCCAGCTTCAGCGCGATTGCCTGCAGGACGTCCTTGATTTCCCCAATCTCGTTCTCCGCAACGGCCAGCCGCTGAGCGTGTCTGGCCTTCCAGTCTTCGTTGTTCGCGCGCTCCTGTAACAGCTTCGCCACAGCCTCGGGCACGCGGCCTGGGTCAATCGTGGCGCGCATCTCGCCGGAAAAGTCAGAGGTGGACGTGCTCACGGTGCCCCCGTGCTCGGTTTGTCCGGGCTGACGAAGGTCACAAGCGCGATCATGCACGTCGCGAAGAGGGCGAAGACATCGGGCGGCACGATTTGGAGCGCGCCGATTGCGGTGATACC
>Ga0163148_10004106_pt1 | contig 15469 bp, 13 predicted proteins | sample OliLakLV19MP7P2_FD_148606 | JGI IMG/M metagenome (GOLD analysis project Ga0163148, IMG submission 148606) | Freshwater microbial mat bacterial communities from Lake Vanda, McMurdo Dry Valleys, Antarctica- Oligotrophic Lake LV.19.MP7.P2 | ecosystem: Environmental > Aquatic > Freshwater > Lake >...
GTCAAAACAGATCGATCCCATCGCTCTGCCATGCTTTGCTACCGCACTAAACTAGAAAAATATCCTGTGTTCACGTTGCCATAGCCATGGGCTCAAATCCCCTAATAAACAGGACAATGTGACCGGAACTTACCCAAGTCTTTCCCAGGGTCTGTGGAACGTGCGTCATTGTTCTCTTCAATGCGGACATCACTGTAGGGTAGGATTATGTAGTTGTACATACAAAGCCCACTAGTTCAGATACTACTAGTACGACGACACACACAAATTTGTGGGTAGAAAATGATTTGTCGGCCCTACTAGCTAGCAGCAGACACTACCGTTTTATCTGTATCTCATGAAGCGTTTGCGTAGTTCATGCTGTATTACACTTGGCCGCACATCAAAAACGATTGATCTGTAAGGGTCTACTAGTATCTCGTCAAGTGTCTGCATTCAACGTAGCTGAAACAGATTGTAGGGGTAGGGCATCTTTGCAGGTGCAAGATAAATAGTAGATAATACTAGTTTAGGTCATAATTATTGTTGGTACTCACGGCAAGGCTACTGACACCCGCACCTGCCGAACCCTTATTTTCAATCTTTTCAATCCCCGTGCACAGAAAAAGGCAGTCAAAAATAGCCGATTTGAGGCCCCCTACCTATGGCAACATTTCAACCGCTTAGGGCAGTCGCATTGTAATGCATAGGTGAGAATTGTGTCGTTGACGCCTTGATTCGGAGCCACATACCAAACCAAGGCCAACGCTAGAAGCAGTACGTCAGCCTCTCCATTCATTTTTTTACGCCGGAATTTTGTCCTCGGGATAGTCAAACTCTTCCGAAATACCCAAGATTTTCAATGCTTGCTTCTTGTCCATACCACGCTTCTTGACAAGATAGCTTTTGCAATTGAAGATATTGTCGGTCCAACGGTTCGCGGCGTCCGTGACATATCTGAGCTCCTTTTCCAAATCCGCAAGTGCCTGTGGATCGTTCTCTTTCAAGCTTTCGAGCTCGCTTTCCAAAGCAGCTCTTTCCTTGGAAATTTCACTCAAGCGAGCCAGTTTTTGGCTGCGTTGGCCATCATCGTCCTCTCGACCACGCTTTGCATCCGCCAGTCGGGCAGATGCTTCCTCGACTTTGACTTTCATGTCTTCAATTGTCTCGAGTGTTTTCTCGTACTTGATCTGAGTCATGCGGTCTTTTTTGGCAGGGAAACTTGGGTATTATGGAGGCAGCAATAGCAGTATGATAAGTATAGACGGATCGAGCGATAAATCTCTTGATAAAAAAGAACACTAAAACATCGTGCATACGATGTCACCTCACCTCCAGAAGTAATTGCTTCCTCCGATTTTATCCTTGTCGACCAAGCCATCGTCTACCAAGCTGTTGTTGATGTCGACGATCCTAAAATGTTGTTGCAATTAATGTTAGCGGAAGGATTCAATCGTGTTTTCAACATAAAATCTCATCGCACAATGAATAATACAGCGTCTATTCTTACGTGTTGGCGTTCACACCTGTCAATGACACAATAGAGATAGCACCAGAAAAAGAGCAAATAATATTGTTAGGGTGGAAGGGGCCTCTATCAATGGACCCTACGCCAGAGGGAAGGAATTGCACGACGCACCTTCTTTGGTTGCCAAGGCAATAATCTCCTTTTCCGTATAAACTTGTTTCGTTTTGTGGTAGATTCCGAGGACAGCTTGACGCTTTTCCTCCTTGGACATGCGCTTCGACCCTGCCATGGTTACGGTGCTGCCAGGTAATTGACTGGGGTGTAAATAGGATGAAAGGAAATTATCTTAGAAACGGTAGCAAGGTAGAGCAATTTTATTTATTGTGCTTGGCCGCTTGGTAGATTGCTTGGCATTGTTTTCACTTGCATTGACTGCATGATTGTTATCGTTGTTGTTGTGATGGCGGCAAATCCATGCATCACGAAAAGTCAATGGTTCGGTTGATTCAGTCCCGTCGCGCACTTGCTCGCAAACGGACCACTTTAAAAATAAATTGGAAATTGAAGTTTTCAAACCAAGCGCATTTAGGTACCTGGTACAAAGATCGCAACCGCACCAATCATGAGTAAAGTATGTTCTGCCCCACTATTAGAGTCAGCTGTGTCTATTTGCGCGAGGGGCTGAGAAGCCAATGACAGTTACGGCAGGCTTGCAATTTTCCACTACGTACACATGGTAGCATGTCCTCACACTCAGTCCTGATATTACCTACTAGTTTCCAAAAGCATTGGTCAGATGGTCAACCTGACGAAATCAGGACACATGGGCAATATAGTGTCACCAGGAGAAGCATCTTTCTAGTCATGTGCTCGTCCATGTACAACCAGAAAACGAAAACACGATACAGTGTGATCATCATGTACGGAACAGGCGCGAGGATTGCTTTTACTTAATGAAAAAACTGATGATTTTAATTCAGACCAAGCAAGAAGCGAAAGAATCCCGGTGCAATATTGATTTGACAGGCATTAGGAAGAATGCTTCACGAACTTGACAAGTTCATTCCTCCGTTGTCTCGCCTTCTTCAGGCTCTTTCCATGGCTCATCTGGCATGTCTTGCAATTTGTGCAAGAGTCTGATCGCGGGCTTGCCAATTTGCATGCTAACGATTTCAAAATCTGCCTCCATGCCAAGCCATTGGATGGGTCTCAATAAATTTCTGTCCGTGAATCTCCGTAGATCTGACAGTTCGTATTCTGGCACAACAATCAAAGAACCTGTGCTTGCTTCGTCCTTGACCCGCAACTCCATCAATTCCGACCAGCAAGTACAAAACAGTCTATCATACGAATCCATGCATCCTCCTTTAGTCCCCTGAAGGACATGGAAGCGGCTTATGGCTAACATTCGGCGGCCTTCTTCCAAGAAATGGACATCATTGTCATCTTCTTTTGTTCCCTCGTCAACTGGAATATCCACCAAATTAGCATGCATAGAATCCAAGACCGAGGCGAGCACTTGCTTGTCGGAATCGTCGGTTGGGATTCCAGCTAGGCGCTTCCAAGGTGCTTGTGCATTGTCGAAATCAAACGTAGCTGGTGCATTGGTATCCCCCAAAAAGCTCATAGCAGGAACAGAGGAACTGGTGGCCAGGTTGCGAAACAAAGGGTGCCATAGTTCATTCGAGGAAAAGAACTCATTCATCGCTGCCTCTGTGTCAATTACATCTTTGATGACTGCAATGTCACCGTAGGTCTTCTCTCCTCCAAAACCTTTTCCGCCTCCAGATCGATTACTACCGCCGCCACCGGATGGCTGCCCGAAACCTTTCCCTGCGGCAAGTCGTAGCAGAGAAGACGTTGTCGGATTCTTGAAACTTGTGAAAGCATCTGCCAAGGGAAGCAACACGCAACCCAGCAGCAGCGTTGCGCTGGCTATTCTTGAAATCCCCATCGTTGATACTGCCAATCAAATGAAGAGCTTTTAAAAGAAAGTTGTGTGCCATGTTCTCATGCTGATATCGACGACGGAGATCTCGATCAATTACCGGCAGAAAAACAGAAAATTACAGTAGTTGTGGATGATCTGCAGTCATCCAATCAAATGCATATATCGATGAGAGGGTGCGTCCATCTGCTCCTGTTACGTTCGAGTGTCTGCAAAGCTCCATGCAACCACACGGGCAGCATTTTCCATTCATTCAGAGCATGTGTGCACCTGTTTCAATGAGAATATCCCGTTCTCAACGATTTTCGCGTCACGCAAGAGTGATGATGTTCACTATCATGCTAAAAATCGTTGGCGAAACAACTAAAATTAATGCGAGTTTGTTGTAGACTAGTTCGTGCAAGGCGCATGCAATCCAGTTAATACATAGTTGCACAAAAACCTTATAATAAGCGAACCATTCTCTAGAGTCCAGGATCCGCGGAGCAGAGAGCGGAGATCTTGTAGCGGACTGCAATGAATATAGTGTCGGAAGGTACCAGTACCACCAATTGAAGAGAGCAGTGCTCATTCGTCTCGGAAGAAATTCTGCAGAGTTCCGGTGTGTCCACTACTTGACTAGAATTCAACCTTTGGATCCTATCTCTTGATTGCGCATCCTTGAGAGAATGGAGCTCCCATTCGCTGTAGAGTCCCCTGAACGTACATCCCAGCTTCTACCTGAGTCCTCGACCGGAGATGATGGCATGGATGATGATGGTTCATCGCTTGTTACCACGTCGTCGCAAGGCAGTTTCCTGGGGTCCTCCTATGGCACATCAGGGTATGTAAGCCACCACTCGCACAACCCGCGAGTAATCCACACAGCAACACCCTTGACGGCAACATCAGCAACAAGAGGGAGCCACCATACTGCGAATATACACCCAACATCACCACCACCAACAACAATGAGACCATCCTCTACGACTCATACAGCAATGATGTCTCACGCACAGACAAACACGCATGCCCCACGTGGCACAAATCGTCTTCCAGCTCCGGTTGTAGCGGTTCTCCCTCCGGCGCCGGCACCGCCTCGGCCAAGCAGTGGGGGTGGCATTACCTCTGGCCTCAACATTTTCGGAAACCTTCGTGTACCAAGCATTCCATCAGCCTTTCAGTCCTCGCGGTCACGAGTTTCCCGACAGCCACAAGCTCCTACTCCGTCAGAACAAAACGTGGAAACTGTCGATTTCACCTACGTCAATGTTTGTGATACGGATGCCGACGAGGTAGACATAACACTGGATGGACAATACACTGCTATGGATGGACTCCAAGGAGCCTTGGGCGAAGAAGAAAATAATCCGGAGTTGTCGAGAGGAGACATTTTGACAGTTTTACTCAGCGGCGCTGTGCAAGGGGGAAATTCGGATAATGAAACTCTCGTGGTGGGTTTGTGAAATTCGTCGTTTTGCTTTTTGTTGTATTGGTCTCTTCGTCTTCTCAATAATATGAATTTTATCCTACTCCATCGCCTCCTCCTTCATTCTGCAAAACATTTGCTTGTTACACGTGAACGATGTAGAGCAAATGTGAGGAAGCAAACGAAGCTTCAAATAGGGCTATGAAAGCCAAGAAAGAGGGCGATCTGCAAAGTGCGCTGGACGCCCACGCTCAGGCAGCAAAACAGTTTCGGGAGGCTGCTCTCCTGATTAAAGATCGCAATAGTAAGTTCGTATGCAGCTTTGCATTTGTTGACTGTTTTTTGCTGTTTGATATGCTTGATTCTCACCCGCTGTCCCTCTGGTTGTTTATCTGCCCATTTGTAGTGTCCATGGCGAACTCTCTGCTTCTTTTGAGCAAAACGCAAGCCAAATCTGCCTTGGCATTGAAACTCATATTAAAACAACAACCTTCTCCATACGATAACAACACGGCGGATCCTAAGAATCCTCGGTCAAAAATACTCACGCAAAAAGACCGACTACGGGCCGCAGTTCGTGGGGCATTGGTGACGCGAAATGAAGAAGAGATGTCGGATTCAGCTTTTCTTGGCCGGGCAAACAAAGGACCGTACACAAGTTCATCACAAGTCGGTGATGCTGCTAGTGCTACAAGTGGCGCCAGGCCTTCTGCGTCTCCAGCAGCGTCGGATGCGCCCGCGTCCATAAGTAGCAGCGGAGGTGCTCAACACAATCCTGTTGATGACATGTAAGTAGTCTCACTGTACTGGGTTGCTCGCGTCGTGCATTTTTCCCGTTCGTGTCTAATCAGTCAATGCCTGGCCGTTGTCACAGGATGGAACTGGAGCGAGAATTGAAAGACATGGATATGGCACTAGAGCTTGGAAATTCGATTGCGTCACTTGATGCGCGAACACAAAACCGACTAAAAAATTCTTCCATTGGCATTGACGGAAGTTTCATGGTTGTCCCTCCGGGAAGTCAGTCGTACATGTCATCCTCCAATATGTGGGCACCGTCCACGGGTCCTTCGAACCCTGTTAATTCAGCTAACGCAAGTTCTCGGGGAAGTGGCAAACAAAGGGCAAACGCAGCGCCTCGCGCTCGTGCTAATCGAGTGCAGAATATACTAGAAGCATCTTCCCAGCACCCCAGGTCAACTTCTCAGGCCCAAGTCGGCCACCCACAGCAACAATTAGCGCCTCACAGCCAACAACAGCAGTATAATATCCCAGGTGCAAATCCAAAGGCGCATGCAGTGGCTCCTCCTGCGACAGGCCTTGAATCGAGTTGGTGGGGGACCTCTAGCACCACTTCACAAGTGCTCACTTCGTCGGTTATTTCTTTAGGTGCCAGTAGCATTCGCGGCGGCAGTGGTGGGGATGGTGGTGTCGGTTCTTCGGATGCAAATTCTTCTGCCAACACAAAACAGTTGATGCGCTTGATGGATGCCTTGAAAACTCTAACGGAAGAAAATGCAGATCTGCTGCGCAAAGCAGAAGAAGCCGAGGCATCTAGGATGGAAGCAAAGGCGGCCAAAGAGCAAATGGCGAAGTTCAAATCGGAATATGGCAAGCGATTTGCTCACCTACGGGCAGCTTTAGACAAATTTCGAAGAGAGAATGCCGACAATACTGGCGGGAACGGTGAGCCAAACCCTGTGATCAATAGGTAAGTCTTAAAATTTTAATCCGTGGACCCTACCTGCGTATCTGGTGGTGCAAATGACAGAGGTATTTTTCTCACAGCTGGCATTTCATCGTGCAGCGAGTTCATGCGGAGCGCTTCCACGACAGAGCAAATACAGAGGCAAGAGCAATTGATTCGAAAGCTGACTGCAGATTTGAAAAAAGAAAAGGAGGAATCGAAAAAGAAGGATCAAGCACTACGAAAGTATGAGTCGTTCTACAAAGAGGTGAAGGCAAGATCTGCGCAGAAGGCCGCACAGAGGCAGCGAGAAGCTGCTGTTCAGGGACACCATCGACCACCGCAGGCGCAAGGAAGAAAGCCCGGACATCGTTAGAAGCTTTCTTCAAGGATAATTTGATAACGCCACGTACAGTCTGTACTAAAGCCATTCACATTATGTTGTAATTAGGTCTTTTTATTCAGAAATTGGGTGGGCATACATTTTCGGTGCAAGCTGACTCTCTTCCCTCTGGACTGCAGTCAAAATATGCAATACAAGGATGCAAAACAAGACATTGCACTTATTGTGACGTGCCACTTGCACAAGTTTTCGTGCTAATCGCCTCGCCTGTCACAAGGCGCTACGGTACCGTGTTTTGCTTTCGTTCTAGGTACTAATAATTAGATTGAGTGTCTGCAGTGACAAGAGCACATGAGGTATAAAGGTGTACACTACAGTCCTTTGTCACGTCCCATTCCAAAAAGAGGATCATTTCACTACTTTTTAAGTTGCTCAAAGCGGGCGGCCAAATCTTCGAAAGTTGATGTCTGCGCGGGCGATGTAGGCCCCCCAGCCGAAGAACCGCCGGCAGGTGGCTTTTTATCGTCGCCGTCGTCCTCGTTTCCATCGTCATCGCCGCTCTTCTTGGTTCCGTTAGCAGGCGAAACTGTACCAGGCGGCGCTGATGGAGCTGAAGGCGGGATAGAGGGTACGAATATGTCGACTTCGTCTGAAAATGGAAAGGGTGGGAAACATGTATGAGCCTTGCCAAAAGATTTCGACACAATTCAATATTTCCTTCACATGATGCAATACAAAAATTGAGCCTCACGTAGAACATCAACGTACCGTACGCACTATTGTTCGCAGCTACTTTCCCTCCACCGTTGAGGTTTGTTGCTTGAGTTAAAGGTGACATGACGCTCGTCGTCTCTCCCGGTTTTACAGGTGTTGTCGTTGGCAAGTTGTCAGTGCTGCCGATGTCTTTGTAAGGCGTGGCGCTCACTACTGGTCCTTGCCCTGGCCCATGCCCTGGAGCCGGTGGGGGGATGGCATCTGCGGCAAACTTCTGAAACCCCACCTCTTCATCTGTATTCTGGGTTCCTGTCAGTGCAGCTTGGTGTGCCTGTGCCGATGGCCCCAATCCTGATCCTTGTGCGGACTGTACAGAAAAGCCAATTGGAGCAGCCATAGGTTCAATCATTTGCTCAGTTGATAGTTTGATGGTTGGCTGCCAATTGACTCCAAACTGTTCTGCAATTTTCTCCAAATAAGTCTGGTTGCAATTTATTGTTTATTGTTGCGATGAATGGATAGGGCAACGCGGGTGAGGATCATACTCACACAAAAAAGGCTGTTGCCAGCAGCAATAAAATTCAGTGCGTTGTCGTTGTCGCATGCTTACCTGGACCAAATAGGCAACCGGTGGGTGAACTGATAGTTTAGATACAACTCTTTCGTTCAACACTCCACCTTTGTTTTCCAATGCTGCTTGCTCGAATTCCTTCCCGTATTTCGCACGGAATCTACAAAAATGGAAACGATCGTGTGAGATATGTCAAGTCACAAAATACATCGTGGTTAATTAGAAAAAAGGCAAAAATGATGTTACTCCTTACTGCTTGCGAATCTCCGTTAGTTCTGGAATATCGACACGAGGACACGCATAAATCAAATCGCTTATGACAGACACCAGATCGGGTGGGCATGTTTTTTGTGATTCTAGCAGTTTGATTCTTTCTGTCAAAAGTTCACATTCGAGCTGCAATATTTCGTAAGCTTCAATCATGTTGTCATCCCGAATCAGAGCCTCAGCTTTGATCCTGGCTTTCTCTTCTCTTGGTGGTTCCTCGGCAAGCAGAAGAGCAATCTCTCTCATATTCTGCTTCATGATAGCCGATTTCTTATTGCTCGCTATCGCGAAACGGCTCACTGCCATTTTTAGCTGTGGTTTCAGCTTAGATGCGGAAAAGCCCCCCAAAAACATATTGTTAAAAGTAAACGGTTGGAGGAATGTATTTTCCTTTCTGGTTGCTGTACCGGTACTAGTACTCTGTTTTGTGTTCCGACGTGCTAATTACTACTAGACGGAGAAAATTGAGTGCACTTGTCGATTGATAGAAATTACTTTAGTTGGACAATGTCTTTTTCTTTCTGGTTGCTGTACCGGGTACTCTGTTTTGTGTTCCGACTTGCTAACGGTACTAGTCGAGGGGAGGAAGCGTGCACTTTGTCGGAGGACAATCTTTGGTCTTTCTCAAAGCTCTGAGTCAAAATAGCACCGGGAACTTTCATTAGAGCGTGTGCGTTGTTGGAGTGTTGTTGGTTGTTCGGTGCAGCAATCTCTCAATCCCGGTTTCAACCGTGGTAGATGAGCTACTTAGCTGGGTAAGTTGAGTCGTACTTAACGGCTATATTGATTCGTGACACGATTGAAGTCAGAATGTAGCCTTTTGAAGGACGCACACTTTTTTTTGTACCTCAAGGTCAGCTTTGGTGGGAGGTGGGGGCATCTGCTGCTACTGTAGTAGCTGCTACAGTAGCTAGCTAGCTACTAGCCCTCGCTAGATAGACACAGCTATTTGTACAGCACCGAAGTTAGTCTAGTGCCGGGGGAATTCACTGCAAGACCGTCTTGCCCCTCTCGCTGTGAGATGAAGATTATAACCTCTTATGCATCCAGGCATGAATTACGCCACACAGTTGTGCCTGTCCTGGTGTGATGACCTTTTGCCCTGAGGCTGTCCATGCCAACTAATCAGGTTCATTTTTATGATCGAACTTCATACTTATAATCAAATTTAAATGACCAATCTCGTTGTATAAGTAAGAGACAAAACTGGTGCACCGTCTTCAACGGGATTCATGTGAGCTTGGTGGCTGTGCTTCAGATAATCAAATGGCGGGGGAAGCGTCCCACAGGCTGGTTTGGTCATAATTATATCAATCTAAATGTGAAATTTTATTTATATGTATCTTTACACCGACTTTGCTAAAAACAAGTCACTTGACTGCTTTTCAATTCAGTTCCAGAATTGCATGGCATTGATTGGGCTGTTACTAGCCCGGAGTTTCCTGATTCAGAAGCTTTGTAGGGAAATGCAACCACAAGAAGACCACCTCCAGCCGCATCATCTCCTCCACCTCCGCCGGATCCTGAAGATGACGATGTCACCGAAGATGCGTCATGATTGCCTTTCTGGAACCCATTAGTGCATTGCGGTGGTGGTGGCAGCACATCCAAGCTCTCGAGATTTCGCGTCCTAGACAGCTGCATCATGTATGCACTCTGATCTGTCTCCTGCAATCCCGTTACAACAGGTATATCAGGAATCGGGGTAGGTGCGATTACATCATGTTCCTTTAGCTCCAGCGTGGGGTACCAAGCTACTTCATATTGTTTGCAGATCTTCTCCATGTACGTATTGACGGTTTCCTTGCTAACCGGCTGAAGAGACAGATTGGATACCATTCTATCGTTGAGAATCCCACCCTCATTATTCATTGCCTTAAGTTTGAAAGCTCGGCCGTACTTTCTGCGGAACTGCTTCCGTGCGCTCGTCAGCTCCTTTATGTTTACACGAGGAGCAGCAAACATAATGTCGGAGACAGCGGGCAGAAGGTCAGCTGGGCATTCTTCGCAATGATCGATCAATGATACCCTCTCACTTAAGAGCTGACATTCAGCCTTTAAGAGGTCATAGGCGCAGATGGTGTTATCGTCACGTATCAAAGCTTCAGCCCGCAAGCGAGCCTTGCTCTCTTTGGGAGGCGATTCTGCGAGGAGCTCTGCGATCTCTCTCATGTTCTGCTTCATGATGGCCGTTTTCTTCGAGGATTCGATATCCAAACGTCCAGCAGCCATTTTGAGGCCTATGCACGAAAAGATATTAACATCGGGAAACATATAAGTGATGTGGACATGTTGAGGTGAGGTGATTTGATCCTTTATTGCTTACGTGACTTCAGCTTGCTACTGTTAAAAGGGGCCGAGAACATATCAAACATGGCGTAGCCTTTAGATGTTTCCTTTCTTAGTCGATGATTTCGAATTGGATTTGTGGGGATCAAACCAACGTGACAGAAAACGCGACAGTGCCGAATTTGTTGAGGGGTCTTGGTCCAGTAGCAACGGTACTGCTATGATCTTACCAGTAGGTCTCTGCTGGCTGCTAACAAACTGTTACAAGTACAAGTACCAGGTATACCGGCTAGCTATCGATATCGGCGGGATTGAATAAAAATGCTTGCCTCGCCTTTGGAATGAGCCCCAGGTGCGCCTTGCTTATCGCCAAAATAAAATAGATAATAGTTAAAAGTAGGTCGTGGATGGGTGGAAGCAATTTGGAGCGCCTAGCAAAACCCCCATGAAGGAGCAAGTGTGCGAGCTTTTTAAATGGTCTGGTACTTAGCAGGGTTGGCAGGTGCCACTTCCCTCAAATCATGTACAGTAGCTTAGCTAGTAGCTTGTAGACTATTACTCTAAAGAAGTACATACTAGCTAGCTAGAGTAGGAGAGATAGAAAAGTATATGAATTCAGCAATGTGGCAACCTAAAACTGAAATTAGCTTAGTCTTCAAATTTCTTTTAATGTACACTCTTAGACTAGCTAGCTAGTAAATACACGATAAAAGCAGGTAAAATTTGTTTACAAGAAGGTAGCGCGGGCGACTCATACCCCTCTTGGATAACTTCCATTTTGTTCCGGTGTCGACTTTCTATAGCTGCTGCATTACAATAACCACCATGCAACAATGGCAACAACAACCCTCCTTTGGCTTCATCACCAATGTCAGGAGTAGCTTTCTGTCCGACTAGCTAGGTCGAAGCCCATTTGCAGGGAAGCCTAACTACAGAGTTGAGATTGTTGAACTTAAAATGACTTCAGTAGCATTATTTCATTGATTAGCGATTACACAGTGTGATCTAATTAGTAATAGTCTTGTCTGACCAGTTGAAATTGTAAGGTGGTATTGTAGCGGTGTCCTGGTTATGGTGGGTTGAAATGTAGGCTAGGACGTTTCCACCGTCCCTGTATTTAGCACGTGCAATTGCACTTCTCCACAATCAAGAGATCAAATGAGATTTTCCCCGGTACATGTTGTCGAGATACACAAACAGATAATAAAAGAGACAGTGATAATGAAACATTTCGATCGCCTGATCTGTCGTTTTTGTTTTCCAGCAACCGCTAAAACTAGTTTTGGTGATCACCAGCCGACAAGACGCTCTGCTCGCGACCATTATCGGAAGAATTCCACTTGGAAGATGAAACCTGGGGCTGCAGAGGATATAGATTAATTCGGTGAGATTCGCATTTCCACATAAATCCTTACGCAACGAAACTACCACAATTGGTTCTTACATCATCGGTTGGTACAGCAAGCAATGCCGATTGCATGGGAATGTGGTCCACTGGGCACTTGGGTACACCCACGGGAGACTGGAGACTTGGTTTCAGACAGCGCTCGTGAAACATGTGCCCGCATGGACGAAGCTGCGTATCCACACTGGTTTGGTGGCAGATGGCACATTTGGTGGCAGCCGGAACTTCGACAGATGCATTTGTATCATTCGGATCTGTTGAATAGCAGTGACGAAACTGATCTTGCTGCTGGGCAGTCTCTCCTGGGTGCTGGCCGGAGTACTGATTTTGCTGCTGCGGAGAGTGGTCAGAGCCTGGTCCGGGAGAGTACGAGTATTGATGGGACTGCGAGTTTTGATTTTGCCGGATGTACTCTTGCGAGAGCGACCGCTGCATTTTTGCCGGCAATGCCAAGTCTGTAAGTTTCTCGCTACTGCGACTGACAGAAATCAATCCACGAGCCGCCATGGCATCATCGTAGGCTCTCTTGAGTGTTCCCGAATCATTTCCGTCTTTACTGGAAGACCTATCCATCGGGGATGATTGGGAAGCGTTACTCATACTCGCAGGAGCACCCATTTCTTGCTTGATCGACGGTGTAGTGGAAGGGCCTTCGTCGTCCAGGGAGAGACCCACGTCGTTGTCTTCATCGCGGTCTCGCTTCCCTCTGGATTCGGACCCTCCTTTGCCGCCCAGATTGTTCATGCTACCCATGCTGCGGTCACCAAAGAAGACTTCTAGAAAAGCATATGAGTCATTCTTTCCCATAGACTCCATGCTTTTCACCTGAGCAAGATTCCCCATCCTGTTTACGTTGCCCTGATTAGCCAAGTCAACGCCACTCATGCTTGTGATGCTCTTCACGCCTGGCATATTTCCCAGGTTGTTGAGCGAGGAGATGCTGGAAAAGTGGGGCCACGAGTTTAGAGACGGCACTGTGGCAATGCCGTTCTGGGAAGAATTCTTCATGGGGTGCTGACTGGACACTTGCTGCTGCTGTCCTCCTTGCTGCTGCTGTCCGCCACCTTCTTGCTTCTTGGCCGCCGCTTTCATCCTAGCGGACTCGGTTGCTTGCCGGACAAGGTCTTGATCCCTGGCAAACAGTTCCATCAACACTGCATGACTGTCTGTCTTGTTGAGCTGACCGCTGGAACCAGACATCGGAGGGAGGGAGCCTATGGAGTTACTCTGGTGCATCGACAAAGGCGCTGGGGCCGCAGCGGAGTCAGCCGGGGGAAGATAGTACTGCGGCATGGAGTTCGATTGATCCTGTGGAGGCTGCTGCTGCTGCATTTGTTGTGGCTGTTGCACATACACCTGATTGCCATAGGCATCTACTGTCACCTGCTTAATACAAGACAAAAGCACACAAATGAGTCGATGGCACTCTACAAGAGACAACAATGACTACCGAGATATCGACAGCTTGCGCCGCGCCAAAGGACTAGGCAGAAAGTGTATAGGTGTTACGTACCTGCTGCTGCTGTTGTTGAGGCTGTGCCTGAACAGCTTGCTGATAATGAACTCGCATTGCCTGCACGGAATGGGGGTTATCCATGGCTGTACCAGCCGCGGGGACGGATGGGACCATGAGCCCACCCATCCCCCCTGGCATGGCGACTCCGCCAGGAGCCCCGGTCGTTGTCAACTTGCCTTGCTCAATTTGTTTCTTCAACATGGGTTTCCATATTCGACGACGGGCATTCGTGAACCAATTCTTCAACTGTTTCTTGTCAATGCCAGTCTTTTGCATCAACATGGCTTGGTCCTGTGGTGTTGGATAGGGGTGGGTGAAGTGCTCAGGTGACAAGAGCCACGCTTTGAGAGTCTGCACAGCACCTGCTGGCAGCTCGCGTCGGGACTTGCTCTTTCCTCCTTTGCCTCCTCCATCTTCATCGTCGGAGCCTAGCTCCAGATTTCTCTCATCGTCATCGGCCATACCGCCGGTGTCGTTGTTATTGTCGTTGAGGCTGTAGGCTGGTGGTTGGGGTGCACGACGACCGGCTTGCAACTCAGGTCTTGATAAACGCGTTCGAATAGTATTATAGTTAGCAGGAGTAACCGATTGCAACATGGAAAGTCACAGATGAAGGTGAGTCCAGAGACAACTGTGAGAAGGATGACCTACTGCTAGTCCCAGAGGTGCTAACGGAGGATGATCAAAGGTAAAGGTATCGGCTGTCCAGAATCTATCTGGATAATAGGGGTGCGGCGGTTGTTGTCGCTGTAACGGTTGTTATTGGAAATGGTGTCAAGAAAATCAACTTGCGGTAAATGAAGTAGCCTACAGATGACTGCTCTAGCTAGTACCTACTATTAGTGGTGCGGAGTGAGTACGATTGTAACTGGATTGACATGAATGATTTGAGGGGTGGATGGCAGGTTGATGTGAGACAACGCGATCAAAACCCGTTCAGCCGCAAGGCCACGAGAAACAACGAAACGAACCCGCTCTGACACTTGACGCCTTTGACGTCACCAAGGTTGACACGACAAAGAAAGAACCAATAAACAATTGAATATTCGAAAAACTAAACCAATGCCACCATCTTCGTTCACCACCTCGTCGCCTACATGTAGATACTTACATTTTTCTCTCTTTGACGCCTGATGTTGGAGCTCTGTTGCTATGGGAATGGAGACGACGGGAGCAGAGCTACTGTGTGATCATTGTGCTAAAGGCGATTGAGGAACTTGACGCTGAATTTTCACATTTATTGGGGACACAAATACTATTGCTGTTTCAATTTTGTGATTGGTCGATGCACGCATGCCGGTCAGAAAGTCCTGACACCACTGGTTTTGAGCCCTTTTTTACTCCAACAGATTCTTTTCAGTTCTCTTATCCAATGGGATGCGTTTGGGCTGCTGACGATGACTCGGGACTGCGAAACAGTCAGCACAAGGGAAACTTGCACACGTCCCCGATCGTGTTCCCAGACACAGTGCGCACATATGCTCCAGAGACAAAGACATAAGTGCAAACCCAGTTCCAAAGACATGGTACAACAGAAGCAACTGGCTAGATTACTAGATTAACACCAGGTCCAACTTGTTGGCCAGTGTCTCTCACATGCTTCAATTGTCTGTGTGTCTGTGTGTCTGTGTGTCACAAAAATATGGGTTCGGCGATGGTAAGGTTAGGGTCATTGACAGCTGTGGAGCACCTTGTAGCCAGTCCTACTGCAGCTATTTAATTAGCTCTGTCCAGTAGCCCCTGCTAAGTCTTCCTCAACGAGCACCTGCTCACGGACCTGGTGTTCTATCAGCTCGCTGCTCTATTAATTGAATTACTCTGCTAGTAAAATAAGAGAGCAGCACAGCTGATAGAACACCAGGTCCGTGAGCAGG
>Ga0163148_10004112_pt1 | contig 15448 bp, 11 predicted proteins | sample OliLakLV19MP7P2_FD_148606 | JGI IMG/M metagenome (GOLD analysis project Ga0163148, IMG submission 148606) | Freshwater microbial mat bacterial communities from Lake Vanda, McMurdo Dry Valleys, Antarctica- Oligotrophic Lake LV.19.MP7.P2 | ecosystem: Environmental > Aquatic > Freshwater > Lake >...
GGCACAGCCATTTCGACCGCAGTGGGCATGGCTCGCGGCGACACGCTCAACGGTGAAGGTTGGAGCCCCGAAGTTCCGACTGGCCGACGCATCGCATCGATCATCGGCGACGCGTCGATCGTGAACGGCGTTGCGATGGAAGGTCTGAATAACGCAGGAACGCTGAAGCGCCAGTTCCTTGTCGTGTTGAACGACAACGGCATGAGCATCGCAAAGCCGCAAGGCGCAGTCGCGGCGTACTTCGACAAAGTGCGCCTGAGCCAGAGCTACGGCGAGTTCAAACGAGCTGCGAAAGAGATGTTCTCGAAGATGCCTGGTGGCAGCGTGATGCGCGAAGCATCGCACCGCCTCGGCGAGGCGAGTAAGGCGCTCGTCAGTGAGGACGCGTGGTTTGAGCACTTCGGCCTGCTCACCGTCGGACCAATCGACGGTCACGACATTCCGACGCTCGTCCAAGTGCTCAATGAGGCGAAAGATCTCGACCGCCCCGTCGTACTGCACGTCAAGACGATTAAAGGCAAGGGCTACTCATTCGCTGAGGGCGACGCCACCACGTTCCACTCCCCGAGCGCGTTCACCATGACGGACATGGAGAACGAAGGATGCCGGGTGGAACTGAAGAAGTCGGCGCGCTCGTTTACCAGCGCATTCGGCGACATCCTGTCCGACGCGATGACGCGCGACGGGAGAATCGTCGCCTGCACCGCAGCGATGCCCGACGGCACCGGCCTCTCAAAGATCATGCCGAAGTTCCCCGACCGCACCTGGGACACCGGCATTTGCGAGAGCCACGCTCTCGACATGATGGCGGGCTTGGCCAAGACCGGATGGAAGCCGTTTTTCGCCGTGTATTCGACATTCGTGCAGCGCGCTTTTGATCAGTGCTTCCAAGAAGTCTCGCTTCAGGGACTTGCAGTGCGCCTCTGCCTTGACCGCGCCGGGCTGGTCGGCGGTGACGGTGCCGTACACCACGGATTCTGCGACGTCTCGATTCTGCGCTCGCTTCCGAGAGCCGCGTTGTTAGCTGCGATGGACGAAGCGTCGCTGAAGGCAGCTATCGACTTCATGGCTGGCTACGAAGACGGCCTCAGCGCCGTCCGCTACCCGCGTGATAGCGTCTCGTCTCGTTTCGCCGATCAACCCTGCCCACCGTTCGAACTCGGCAAGGCCCGTGCGCTCGTCACGCATGAGCGCCCCGACGTCGCCATTCTTGGCTACGGCGTGATGGCGATCGAAGCGATGACCGCCATTGATAGCCTCGACGGCGAGTATCGCGCAAACGTCTACGACGCTCGCTTTGCCAAGCCCGTCGACGTCGCCATTTTGGTCGATCTCTTGTCGCGCGGCATTCCGATCATCACGGTCGAAGACCACTCGATCGAGGGTGGGTTTGGTTCATGTGTGATCGATGCCTGCAACGATGCTGGTCTCGACACGCGTCTTGTGACGCGCATGGCACTTCCTGACTCGTGGATTTATCAAGGCGAACGGAAGGAACAGCTCGCCGAAGCAGGTATCGACGCAGCGAGCATCGCGCGGCGCGTGCGTGAAGTGGTCGACGCCCGAGCGATGCGAACGGTCGCGAAGGGTTCTTCGGCGGCACCTATGGCAAGTGTGCGCAAGTAGCGGTTTGCGCGGCCAACGCCACCGGACAACCCTCGTACCGCCTCCCTGCAGCTAACGTCTCGCCCTTCATCACGACGCTGTGTGGCGCGACGTGCGCGTTCGCGCCAATGTCGGCGCCGTAGAAAACCACTGCGTTGTGCCCGACTGTTGCGCCGCGGCCAATGCGTATACGGTCAATCTTCAAGATTCGGTCTTCGAACGTGTGCGCCTGGAAGTTGCACGTCACCGTCGCGCCCGCCTCAATTGTCAGCATGTCCGGGTCGACGACTTGCGCGAATCCGCCTCCGAGCACCGCGCCCTTGCCGATGCGCATGCCGATCGCGCGCAAGAACCAAGTGAGAAACACCGTGCCCTCGAGTTGCCCCAGAATGCCGCGAGCCCAAAAGCCCCACGCGACGTAGAGGAAATCCCAGCGGCTACACCAACACGACCAGAGCGGATGCCGACCGGGGCGCACGCGACCGAGTAGCAGCCACTTGAGAGCGATGATGCTCGTCAACAGCGCTGTTGCTCCGGCGAGCGATGCCAGCGGCGCGAGCACAATCGCCACGAAGATCGGCGAGAACGTGCGCGAGGCGCTGAGAGTTACGTCGATCCACCACCACAGAATCAGCATGGGCCACAGCGGCAGCGCAAATCGGAGCGATTCCCAAAAAGAGCGAGAGATCCGTCGAGCCAGACTCGGCGCGTGGGTCACACGGCGATCCACCGAAACAACCTCGCGGCGCGGCAACTCCATTGGTGGATGCCCAAACCACCCTGAGTCTGCGCGCACCGTCGTTGGGTCGGCAACGGTCGATACACCTAGGAAAAAGTTGTCTGGCCACACATGACCGGCGGGAACGAGCGCGTGGTTGCCGAGGAACGTACCGTTCCCAAGCGTCGTCGAGCCGATCGTGACTGTCCCACGATGCAGGCGCGGTGGGCAGAAGTAGACACCGTCCGCGAAGAAACTCGTCGCGCCGATCGTCACTGTCTCGGGCACCACGTCGATGATCGTTGAGATCTCACAGCCGGGACCGATCTTCATGCCAGCGAGGCGCAGCCACCAAGGCCAGAAAACGGTGCCGCTCAACCATCGCCCTGCGGCATCGACGGCGGCTGACTTCGTCCACACCGCGACGTATGCGAAATCCCAGCGACCGAATGTTCCTGGCTGCACTCGTCCAAGCAGCCGGAGCGCTAGAGCGTAAACGACGAGCGTGCAGGGCACGCCTCCGAGCGTCAAGAGTGCGAACAAGCCCAGTGGCAGTTGTTCGACCCAATCTGCGGACGCTGTCATGTCATCGCCGAGGGCGACCGCGATGAGCGCGATCGCTGCGATGGGTAGCGTCCAGCCTAGGTACTGCAGGCACCGCGCACCGACCATGAAGAAACCGTGGGCGACCGGCGACCAAGCTCGGCCCTCGTCAATGGCAGGTCGCTCCGGTGCATCGCCGACGCGCCGCGCAGGCACACCGTCCCAACGTTCGCCCTTGGGCAACGTCGTATTCGGCGCGAGCCATGAGAGCGCACTGAGGTATCCGCCACGCTCGACGGTTGCAAACGCATCGACGCTGGCGCGGACATCGATCGTTGCGCCGTCGCCGAGCGTTGCTGGTCCGATGACGAGATGACCATCGTCGAGGTCGTAGAGTTGAATCGATGCCTCTTGCGCTAGCGTTACGTCGTCGCCGATCAAGAGTAGATCCCACCCGCCACGGCGCAGATCGACACCTCGGTGGATGTGGACGCGCTGGCCGACGTGGGCGCCGAGTGAGCGAAGGACGACGTTGAGAAAAATCGTGCCTTCCAACAGGCTCCATGGGATGAGCCGCGCGGTGTGCTCGACGATCCAGTGCCGCACGTACGCGCCGCTCCAGACTGGGATGCGCCCGGGTCGATAGCGGCCGATGAGGATTCGCTTCACAACCAGCGTGAGCACAATCGCGCTCGGCGCGTACACCAAGAGCGCGGCGACGCTCGCAAGCGGCGTGAGGAGGATCGTCGATGCGACCCCAAGAGTCCGCGCCGACATCGGCAGCACACTGAACGCGACGCCATACGTCAGCGCACTGGAGACGAGGAACGCGGACAGCAGCCACAACGTCTGGAGCAACGTCGCAGCGAGTGCCTGTTGGCTGCGGGCCACGCTGCTGGTGCGGTCATCCGCTCCAGCATCGAGCGGCGTCGCTCGGGCCAGAACCGGACCGCGAGCGGCGAGCGTCGCGGCCAGCGTCGCGGCGGTTCGGGCGTCGTACAGATCGCGGACCGTGACCGACGCAGTCGCCGGGTGTGCCCGCAGTGAGCATATAGCCGCGACGGCGCTGAGCGAGTCGCCCCCGAGCTCAAGGAAGAAATCGTCATCGATCGAGAGAGGTTCCGAAACCCGGGTCGCCGCAGCGAACGCGTCGGCGATCGCTCGTTCCAACTCACTCCGCGCGGCGACGAACGGCCGTGACCGCTCATCAGAGACGACGTCGAGTTGCGGCAGCGCCTTGCGATCAAGCTTCCCGCCCGTCGTTCGCGGCAGAGCGGTGAGGAATCCGAAGCGGCTCGGCACCATGTACTCGGGCAACGAGCCGCGCACCCACGACGTCAGCTCACCGAGTTCGGGCACTGGCTCGGTACCACTCCTGACCAAGTGCGCCACGAGCACCTGTCGGCCACCGTCCGATTGCACGCTACAGGCCGCTTCGCGCACTCCCGCGTGGCGTGCGAGCACCGCGTCGATAGCGCCAAGTTCGACGCGATATCCACGCAGTTTTACCTGAGCATCGATGCGTCCGAGGTACTCAAGCTCATCGTCGGCGTTGCGCCGGACCAAGTCGCCAGTGCGATAAAGACGTCCGAATCGCGCATGCTCGACAAACTTCTCCGCCGTGGTCTCGGGAAGATTGCGATAGCCGCGCGCGAGACCGACGCCACTCAGGCAGAGCTCGCCTTCCGTACCGTTCATGACCTCGTTCAGCGTCTCGTCGACGACGTACGCGTGATGTCCCTCGACGGGGCGACCGATCGTCACCGGCACGCCACGCCGCATACGTCCACGCACGACGGTCACGGTGCACTCCGTCGGTCCGTAACCGTTCTCAAGCCAGCGTCCGTCGCACCAGAGATCGGCGATGTCCTGTGGGAGAGCCTCGCCTCCGACGTACAGCAGTTTCAGGTCGGGCAGTTCACGCCGAGGATCGGCGCAGGCAGCGGTCCGCAGGAGTGTCGGTGGCGGGCACAACACGGAGACGCGCTCAGAACGTAACCACGGCACGAGGTCCGGACCGAGCCGGACTGTCTCGTCATCGAGCGGAACGAGGGTCGCACCGACCGCGAACGCGAGCCAAGTCTCTTCGATCGACGAGTCATACGCGGGCGACGAACACTGCGCCACTCGATCGTCGGGAGTGAGCCCGAACAGGTGTGCGTCCGCGCGAACGAGATTCGCGATGCTCGCGTGCTCGATCATCACGCCCTTCGGCGCCCCGGTCGTCCCCGACGTGTAGATCACGTAGGCCAACGCACTCGGCGACGTCGCTCGGCGCACACTCGACGCCGAGCTACCCGTCTCTTCGACATTCACAAGAGGTGTTGTCCCGACGGCTGGCGCGAAACGGGCGAGTCCGAGGTGATCTGAGACGAACGCGCACGCTTCAGCGTCGGCGACCGCAGCCCGGACGTGTTCGATCGGGAAGCTCGGATCGACGCAGGTGAACGCCGCGCCGACCCGCCAAGCTGCGAGCTGCGCGGCGTACACCCAGTGTGATTCCCGCCCCAGCGCGATTACGACAATGGGTTCGTCTCTCCCCACGACCTTTGGCGCAAGCAGAGCGACGATCGCGTCGGCTGCGGCATCGAGTTCCGAATACGTAACGACGCGTCGCTCGCGCCGGAGTCGCGTCGGCGCAATGTCGATCGCCGCGCGAGCCGGATACGTCCGGGCCACGCGCTCGAAGATCTCACAGAGAAGTTCGGCGTGCGTCCGGAGGCTACTCATCTGTTAGGTCGGTTGGCGCTCGCGCTGGCTGCCGCGTTGCCGCAAATGTTCGGCTACGTGCGGCTCGAGTCGAGCTCGCTCCGCCTCCGACAGATGTCGGTAGCCGCGCACTTCGCGCCCATCGCAGCGGCCGCAGGAGCAACGGAATGGAGAAGACATGTCCCACTCCGTGGTGTTGTAGTCGAAGCTGATCTCTTCGCCTGCGCGAATCGTGGTCATTGCAACGAGTCGTCGCCCAAAGAACGCTGCGTTTGGGGTGCAGGCATGATTGAGGTAGCGCCAGAGGTACGCGTCGTCGTTGTCAGCGGCGTCGGCAGGCGGACGCAGATGCGCGTTCACGCCAACCTGGACCGAATACCGGTCTGGGGTGTCGAGCACGATCCCATCGAGTTCCAAGATCGACGTGCCCGCTTCGATACGCTCCGCTGCGATCAAGTGGCGGCCGCCGTTCACCCGCGCGACGAGCACCGCTGCCTGTTCAATCGCCGCCCCATTCGCTGCCCGAGTCGAGGATTCGAGCGAGCGGGCTCCATGCATTGCCATCACACATCTCCAGCGGGTTCCCGAAGGTCCCCAATACGTTCATCGGTGAATCGCGGCCAATCCGTGACCATCCCGATCCGTGACCATCTTCAAGGCGTCGAACCAACGGCCCGTCAATCAAATTGATTTCGGGATTCTTACACAATGCAGCGCAATGAGCCAAGCGCGCGGAGTTCTCAGTCGCGCTCGTCGGCGATGTTCAAACCTCGCGCTTTCGCGGGGACGCTTCGATGCGCTACTCGCTACAACTCACCGCTGAGGTGGCCCACAGCGACGCGGCGAACAAGCATCCAGCGCGGCGAACAAACATCCAGCGCGGCGAACAAACATCCAGCGCGGCGAACAAACATTAGTAGTGCAGGTCTTTCACCCGACCGGCGCTGCGTCGTTCAACCGGCATCAAGAAGAGCGCGACGCTTTCTGCCATGCGGCGTCCGATGCGCATGCTGGTATCGCCGTACTCGCGCCACCCAGCGCGGAGCTCATCGGCGGTAGCGCCGAGCGCTGAGAGGTCTTGAGCGCGTGACGCAAGCTGACGCTCGAAGAGCTCGCCGTCGAGCTCCCAGCGGTGCTCGAAACCGAAGGCAAACACCCCCGCGGAGGACGAACAGATCGTTGGCTTTGCGGTGCTCGAACCAGCGACCTTGTTTGCGTAGGCAAACGCGGTCATCCCCGGCGGCAGCTTCGCAATCGTCTCCGCTTGCCAGACGAGCTGGCGACTGCTCCACGCGACGCCGGTGTACATCGGGTCCTCGCGGCCGGAGTAGGCGAGTTTGACCTCATGCCACCCGCAGGCGGTCCCTGCGACGATCTCACCACCGAGCGCCTTCGCGAGGAGTCGCGCCCCGAAACCCAGACCGACAATCGGCAGCGATCGCGCGTGGGCTTGCGCAATGAACTCAACAGCCCGCGGAGCACCGTCGACGAGGCGCTGCGGTCCGTCCGTCGCGACGATCCCGTCCACATCGTCGAGGTCTGCGGGCAACGCTTCGCCCGCGCCGACCATCACGTAACGCAGCTTGTGGCCGTACTCGCGAAGAGTCTCACCAAGAATTCCACTCGACCCCGGACGATCGCCGTGTTCAAGAACTAGTGTTGGCATGTGGGTGTTGGCAGATGGGGCTGTTAGGCTCAGACCTTCGGACCGGCTGCTCGTACTTCGGTCGTAATCTTGAACTTCGTGTCGTTCTCACGGAACTTCTTGGCGAGCTCGGTCGCTTTCGCGTCGTACGCGGCCTTGTCTTTCCAAGTATTCCGCGGATCGAGGACTTCGTTCGGGACACCAGCAACTTCGGTCGGCATGCGCAGCCCGAAGATCGGGTGCTCGACGAACTTCGCGTTCTTGAGCGACCCGTTCAAAATGCTCGTCACGAACGCGCGGGTGTAGCTCAGCTTAAAGCGGTTGCCGATGCCATACGGTCCGCCGGTCCAACCGGTATTGAGCAGCCACACGTCGGTACCGTGCTTGCGAATCTTCGCCGCGAGCTGCTCGGCATACACCATTGGAGGCCGAGGCAGGAACACGCCACCGAAGCACGCTGAGAAGTTCGGCTGCGGTTCCGTCACGCCCGCTTCGGTGCCAGCGAGCTTCGAGGTATACCCGTTGATGAAGTAGTACATCGCCTGCTCGGGTGTCAGTTTCGACACCGGCGGCAGAACGCCAAACGCGTCGGCAGAAAGGAAGACCACGTTCTTCGGGTGCCCGCCCATCGAGGGGATCACCGCGTCAGGAACGAAACTCACCGGATAGGTGACCCGGGTGTTCTCGGTCTTCGCCGCCGAGTCGTAGTCGGGCTGACGAGTTGCTTCGTCGATGATGACGTTCTCAAGCACGCTGCCGAAGCGGATCGCATTCCAAATTTGCGGCTCGCCCTCTTTCGAAAGCTTGATGCATTTCGCGTAGCAACCGCCCTCGATATTGAAGACGCCCTGATCGCTCCAACCGTGCTCGTCGTCGCCGATGAGTTTTCGCTGCGGGTCGGCCGACAGAGTCGTCTTGCCGGTGCCGGAAAGTCCGAAGAAGAGTGCGACGTTTGCCGGGTCAGTCTTGTCGACGTTCGAAGAGCAATGCATCGGGAGGACCTGCATGTCCGGCAGGTCGTAGTTCATCGCGTAGAAAATCGACTTCTTCATCTCGCCGGCGTAACGGGTCCCGAAGATCAGCACCATGCGTCGCTCAAGCGATTGCGCGATGCAGATGCCGCTCTTGATGCCGTACTCAGCCGGGTTGTCGATGCGCATCGCACCACAGTTGACGATGAGCCAATCGGGCTCGAAGTTCGTCAACGCGCTCGGCTCTGCGTTGATGAAGAGCGTCTTCGCGAAGAGCGAGTGCCACGCTTCCTCAGTAATCACCGAGACCTTCAGGCGATACTTCGGGTCGGCGCCGGCGTAGCCGTCGAAACGGTAGAGCTCCTTCCGCGAGGCCATGTACTTCTTCGCCAAGGCTTCGAGTTTCTCGAATGCCTGCGGCGTGACCGGCTGATTGACCTTGCCCCAATCGATGTTCCCGTGAATCGCAGCGGTATCTTCGAGGTACTTGTCGTTGGGGCTGCGGCCGGTTCGATCGCCGGTGTCGCACGTGATAGCGCCGTTCGCAGCCAAGCGCCCCTCTCCCCGGCGGAGGGCGTGTTCAACCAAGAGTGGAACGGACACATTGGCGTGAACGGTGCCGGGAGCGAATTCAGCAACGCGGGAACGAACGGCGGTGGGCATGGCTGTACGACTCGAAAAAGAACCCGCGGACGTCCCCAACTGCGGGAACACCGAGGAATGCAGCGAGACCCCGAGTGTAACCGGAGGCGCGATCAAGTCAGAATCGCATTGACGATGCGCAGGAGCGACGTTACTGTTTCGCCCCACGCTCGATCGCGCGTTCCGGCGTTCGAGTCAGCTTCGATGGCGGCCGTAGCTCAGTTGGTAGAGCACCGGGTTGTGATCCTGGGTGTCGCGGGTTCGAGCCCCGTCGGTCGCCCTACTTGTCTTCCAAGAATCTGCTTTCCTGACAGTGACCCGACACAGCAGATCTTGTGGCGCGTGATGCTGCAGTCGCCCGGCGTTTTGTCCAGCCTCGACCGCATTCGGGACAGTGGGCACCGCTACCCCTCACGGATCCGCCCGCGATCCCGCGCACTCGCGCGTAGCCACAGCCAACGCAAGCATTCCGTCGCGCCCAGCGTCGGCGCTGTCGGCCAAGCGCAAGCAGCGCGCACGGGCCCAGAAACCAGACCAGCGACGCGAGTCCGATACAGAGTGCGAAGAACGAGCCAGTCCCGCAGTAGCAGGACTTCTTCTTCCGAATCAGCGCGTCGATCGGAATGATCATCGCGACTGACAGCGCCGTTCCCACTAGCAGCGGTGCGAGCATTCGGTCGAGACCAAGCGGATCAGCTCGTTCGCTCCGCCGAATCAGTACCCAAGACCAAGCAAACCACGCGGGCAACAGCGCCATGATTGGCGTTCCAAAGAAGACAGCGGTCCCGAAACGATCGAAGGCATTCTGGTTGTACGAGGCGAGCTCAAGGAGCGCCCAAGCCAGTGCAGCAGCGCTGCAAGCACCAATGAACGCAGCCAGACGAGCGCTTTGACGAAGCGACTTTGGTCGATCGGTCGGTTCTGGAGGCCGAAAGAGCGGAAGCAAGAAGACGCACTGGACCAGCGTCACCACCGCTGGCGGCACGGCGCACCAGAACCAAGCTGCAACGTCCCCGTCCACCAACGCCCTCAGAATCCGGCGGAGGTCGGACCAAGCGCTTCGGACATCGATGTCCGACTGCCCTAAGATCGGAACCGCGAAGATCTCGATGGCAAACGAGACCGCGAAACTCACGATGGCATAGAGAACCAGCCGACCCAGCCAGCGGCGCCGCGTTGCGTCGTTCCCCACTGCGCTCTTCGCTTCGCTTCCCAGTCGATCGACGATCTGCGAGGGCATGAGAGCGCGCACGGTACACTCGAACCATGCTTCTCGCGGCGGTCCAAAGCGACACTACCTGGCACGATCCAGCGACGAGCCGCGCCGGGATAGAGCGGCTGCTCGACGACGCGGCCCTCCCCGCTGGATCGCTCGCCCTGCTGCCCGAACTCTGCGATGTCGGCTTCACGATCGATCTCGATCGTGTGCTTCCTTCCACCGCGCCAGGGTGGGCCGCGGCGCAAGCGAAACGCCGCGATATGCACCTTGCAGTCGGATATCCACGTCGCGCCGACGCTCCGGGCGAAGATGGCATGGGGAGAAACGAGTGCGCCATCGCCCGCCCCGACGGCTCGCTGGCACCGGCGTATGCCAAGGTTCATCCGTTCGGCGTCGGCCGCGAAACCGAGGCGTACTCAGGCGGCGAGCGCATCGTCCTCGTTACGGTGGGTCCGTTTACCGCGTGCCCACTCATTTGCTACGACCTCCGGTTCCCAGAACTATGGCGTTTAGCGACGCTTGCAGGCGCTGACCTCTTTCTGATTGGCGCGTCGTGGCCCGCCGAGCGGCAACATCACTGGCGGAGTCTGCTCATCGCGCGAGCGATCGAGAACCAAGCGTTCGTCGTCGCGTGTAACCGCGTCGGGAGCGATCCGACGCTGCACTACGCCGGAGGTTCGCTCATCATCGGACCGTCCGGCGATGTCTTGGCGGAGGGCGGCGACTCAGCGACCGTGATTGCGGCGGAGTGCGACGCGCAATCGCTCGCAGTGTGGCGCCGAAAATTTCCGGCATTACGGGACGTCCGCGCGAGTCTACTCGGCACGATCGAGATTGTCCGCGCGTAGAGCTGCGTTGCCTTGAAACATTCGCCGCGCGAGTCGTGTTGTCGCAATGACCACGCGCGGTGGATTACCTGACGGATTGCGTTGACGCTCCGAGCGCGACAACTACACTGCGACCCGTTCCAAGCGACGCTAGGAAACACACGGCCAGCAGGAAGCCGAGCAACGAACGATCGTCGGACCTCACTCCAACGATCGTCGGAATCCGCAGGAGGCGGAGATGATGGCGCTACTGAAACTGTCAGTCGATGGAAAGGACGCGATGGCGCTGATGCGTTCGGAGAAGGATGTCGTCGCCACGCGGGCCGATGAAGCTAACACTGCACTGGTACAGCCTCTTGAGACTTCGAGGGCGACTCCGATGGCGACGCCAGTCGCAGTACTCGATCGCGCGCTCCTCAACCGCATTCGCCGCGAATTCTTCGCGCGCGGCAGCGCGGCGGCCACGCGGTACGGGGTGACAATCGACGATCTCCTGAGTTGTCTCCTCCGCGCTCGACTCGCGTCGACGGCTGGTCCTGGACGCGTTCTCGCGTTTATAGAGGATCAAATTCTCGCGGTCGCATGCGCTCGCGGACATCCGCAAGCCTGGCACGATGCGTGGTCGAAGAACGAGTCGAGCTTGCTCCGCGCCTGTCGTACGCGGCTCGACGACGGTGACGCGATCGTGTTCACTCGGCGATTTTGGATCGATCTCTACGCGGGAACAACGTCCGACGTTCCCAGCGATCTGCCCTCGGTTGCTGAGTTCGTCGCCGTGCGTCCGTTCCGCATTTGGCTCACCGACCGTTTGCTTGGCCGCTTGGAGAACGAAACACGACGTGCACTCGCCCCCGGAGCCACTCGTGCGAACATTGTCACTCGCTGGTCAATTCGCTCGGTGCTCGATCTTCGTCCAGCCGTCGGGCACTCCGCACATGCTGCGAATGGACCACGGCGACGCACGCGTGCACAGCAGGAAGCGGCGGCTTTGGCGTGGACGACACGAGGGAACATGCCAGCGACCTGCGGAGCAGCAGCGTGTAGCCCGACAAGTTGGGGGCCGATGCGACTTCGCCTGGTTGACTAGTGCCAATCGCGATCGAGTCCCGTGAGCGGCTTGACATGCCCGCTCGCGAACGTACTCTCTATCGCTTGCCTGTTGCCCCGAAGGCAACCCGAAACGGCAACTTAGCTCAGTTGGTAGAGCACCGCATTGAAAATGCGGGTGTCCGCGGTTCAAGTCCGCGAGTTGCCATGCGAAAAACCCCGGCCAATCGAGCCGGGGTTTTTCATTTCCGAGTTTTTCTTTCCGACGTCGCGACTCGCGCTACGCCGCGAATCCGCGCTTCATCATGTCCTCGTCCATTCCGAGCATCGGGAATCGCTCCATCAAATGCTGCGCGAGTTCCTTGGAAGTGACGAGCACGAAAAACACTTCGGCTGCGATGTGGGTGATCGCGAAGCGGAGCGCCCGCGGCAGGAACTCGGCGCTCGTGGCCACCACCAACTGTTCATCCTCGTAGCGAAGCGGTGCGAGTTTGAATTGCCACGCCTGACGCCGAGTCACGATTGATTCCGCTCGCGGATCGAGCTGGTCGAGTCGCGGAACGACATCTGCGACGAGCTGCGCATACTGGGCTGCCCACACGCCTTCGACAATCTTGGGAGAGAGTCCGAAAAGACGTTCGCACACGACACCGAAGGGTTCGCTCGAATGCCGTTGCTCTATAAGGGCACGATCGACTTGCCCTCGCGAAAGCGTGCCTTGACGGACGAGAATCTCACCAATGCGCATAGGGGTTTCTCCGAGTGTCTTCTTCATCGGCCCGTCGCTGCTGCGGCTGACCTTGATCCGGCGATCGGTCTACGCCGACCGCTCCGTCTGCGCGGCCTCGGCCGATAAACGGCGCTTGGTCGTACGCTTCACCGGTGCGACCCCACGCTGAAAAACAACGCGACAGACAGGGTGACGAACTTCGGCAGCGGCTCCGAGCAGCGCTGATCGCTCGCCTCTCTGATCGCTCGCACGCGCCACCAGCTAGCCGCTTGAAGCGACTCATTGCAGCACTCGATCGCACTGCTGCTGACGAACACGCGCGATCGGCGGTCGTCGAGGCCGCGATCGCTGACCGACTGCTCAATGCGGGCAGCGCGATTGAATTTGAGGTGCCGACCCACGATGGCCGCACCGCCGATTTCCACGTGCGCGGTGGCGGCGATCCGTTTCACCTTCACGTCAAGCGCTGGACACCAGCGCGCGACGATGAGCCCCTCACACTCGTTGTCCCCGGACGCGTGCGCGACATCGAACGCGTGCGACGGCCGTTCCTCGTCGGAGTGCGCTGGCCCGCAGCGCCACGGTCTATCGAGCGCTTCGTCGCGGAAGTGACTGCGTTCCTCGCACAGGCAAGCGTCGGCGATGAGCTCGTCTTCCGAACCGATGATGGTTCGAACACTGAGACCGTGACCGGCGGCGCGCGGGTGCTCGCCGCATGGCCGGGTGATCGCGTTGTTGTGACCGTGGGGCTCGATGCTGCGCTCGCCGACGAGGCGCGGCGGCTCCAGCGACTCCTTCGTAAAGCATGCGGTCAGTTCATGCCGAGGTCGGACAATGTCATTCTCGTTGCTGGGGGCGATGACGCTGACGAGAGCCGCGACGCTCGCGCATTCGACCAAGCACTGCAAGGTTCACACGTCGAGCGCTGGGATTTGTTTCCTCCGCGCGGACAGCACGTCGCACACGGTCGCGGCGATGACGGGTTCTGGTCGGGAGGACGATTTCCCCAGTCGCGCGTGGTGGTCTGGTGTCCGTGGCGCGCGACAAACGGCCTTGGAACGCCGCGTTTCTGGCGCCGTACTGACGAACCGCGCGACCTCGCGCTTGAAGCGAGCGTGCGCGCCGCGCTACCGGCGCAATAGCACGACCCGCTCGTGGAAGCACTCACTCATCGTCGTCATCGATTGCCGACACGCTGTCCGGCGCCGCGAGCGCCTCCGCAGTGAAACGCTCGTGCGGAGGGACGCGCTTCGCAGCAACGACGGGTACTTCAGCAAAGAGTCGCGGGATGGCATCACCGAGGCGCTCGCCATCGAGCAGCAGTCCCGGTGCGGCGGCGAGTTGCTCGGCTTGGCGACGTCCAATCCGCGCACGGAAGCGCACACGGTCGCCGTCGTAGCTCCGCTCGAGCACTCCAATGCGCTTCTCGATGAAGTCGACCACTTTGCCCGCGCTCATCGGCACCGACAACTCGCATTCGCGCAGTTCACCGAGCATGACCCCAAGTGTTCGCCGTTCGAGTTCCTCAAGACCAGTCCCGGTGCGGGCACTGACGAGTAGCGCGTCCGGCTCGTCGCGCAGCCATTCCTCCGGCGACCGCCGAGCTTCGCGATCGTTGCGGTCGAGCCCTTCCCACGCATCGATCTTGTTGAGAAGGAGGAATCGCGGCTGCGTGGTGGCACCAATGTCGTCGAGGACTTCGCGCACTGTCGCGAGCTGCTTCGGCGCCATGCGGTCTGCGACATCCAGCACGATCAAAAGCACATGCGCGTGAATTGCGTCTTCCAGCGTCGAGCGAAAGCTTGCAACCAAATGGTGCGGCAGGTCGCGAATGAACCCGACCGTGTCGGAGAGCATCGCCTCGTTGCCGCCCGTCACTTGGGTACTGCAAAGCTTCCACCGCTCAACCCGCGTCTGCAAAGTCGCGAACAACTGATCGTTCGCGAATGCTCCGCCCGACGTCAACGCGTTGAAGAGTGAACTCTTTCCCGCGTTGGTGTAGCCGACGAGGCCAGCGGTGAAGTGCTGCTCACGTCGCTCACGCACCTCACGCGCCTTGCGACTCTGAACCTCGGCGAGCTCTCGCTGCAATTGCAGCAGCCGCTTCTGCACAAGGCGGCGGTCGGTCTCGAGTTGCTGTTCGCCCGGACCGCGCGTACCGACGCCCATCGGCGCGCCACCCGTGACTTGTCCGAGATGGGCCCACATCGCCCTGAGGCGTGGCGCCGTGTACTCGAGTTGGGCGATTTCGACCTGAAGCTGTGCTTGGTGCGTTGTCGCGCGATTGGCAAAGATGTCGAGGATCAGTTCACTGCGGTCAATGATTTTGACTGCGACATCGGAACCAATGTCCTTCTCAAGTTCTTGAATCTGGTTCGGCGCAAGTTCGTTGTCGAAAACAACGAGCGTCGCCCTCAGCTCCTTAATCAGCGCCGCGAGTTCTTCGACCTTGCCTTTGCCGAGATATGTCTTCCCGCGCGGACGCTCGCGATTCTGCGTCAGTTCGCCGACAACTTTGACGCCTGCCGACTCGGAGAGCGCTCGCAATTCTGCAAGCGGATCCTCGTGATCGGGCGACGTGCCGCCGTGACCCTGGGGCAGCCGGACCTGAACCAAGATGGCTCGGTCCGACGAGAGCTGCATGTCCTCGCGTGGATTGACGTTCATGTGAGGCCGCGATGATAGGCTTTCGGCGTCGTTGACATTCCGCCCATGTTGCCTTTCGGAGCGACTCGCGATGCGCCGAACCGTCCTGCTTGCAGTCCTGTCTTCTGTTGCCTTGCTGCCGATCC
>Ga0163148_10004113_pt1 | contig 15445 bp, 10 predicted proteins | sample OliLakLV19MP7P2_FD_148606 | JGI IMG/M metagenome (GOLD analysis project Ga0163148, IMG submission 148606) | Freshwater microbial mat bacterial communities from Lake Vanda, McMurdo Dry Valleys, Antarctica- Oligotrophic Lake LV.19.MP7.P2 | ecosystem: Environmental > Aquatic > Freshwater > Lake >...
AGTTTGTTGATCGGGGTGGTGGGTCCGACGCTGTTGATTGCACTCATGGCGGCTCTTTTCGACTCGTTTTCGGCGCCGCTGACGCTGCGGGCGCGACCTCATTAGCGTTCACGACGCGGGCGACTCCATCGCCCGTTCGCCGGCCGGATTTTGATGATCATCATCGCGTCCGACAGAAAAGCTATCGTCTTTCGGGGCTGGCAATCTTGAGCGATGTAAAACACCGACAATTTTGCTGCAACATGATATCTCAAAGGCACTTACGTCGCACGCGCTGATGCACCGCGCCGAAATTTCGCTCCGACGCGCAAGTTTGGACGATGTTTTAAATTACCTATTTGTTACAGACTACCCAAACTATCGATTCGACGCCGAGCGCAGGGTTCGCTTTCGGGGTTTTATCGGGCGTGGTTGTTATCGGAGTTTCCGCCTCGCCCGATATCCCAAAACGTATGGATCGTTTGAGAATTGAGGTCGTCGAATCGATCGTGCGCACCTATCTGACGACGCTTTCGCCTAGAAAGATCGCCTCACCCACGCGGGCGGCCATGATCGCATTTCGGTAGATGAGCGGGAGAAGGAGCTTGAGATTCTGCTGCGGGCCTCTCAGGTAATCGCCAACGGTGCTGCCCCACTGCTCGCGGTAGTTGATGAGTGAATCCTGCACGTGGCGCTCCTTGAGGCTCGCGACGGCGACATCGGCGGCGAGAATTGCGCTCCAGCAGCCGGGGTAAAGCTCTTCGCTGCACGCGCTGATGAACCCGCCGGCCGGGCCGACGAGCAGCGTGCGGTTGGCGACGGTTTCGCCCGAGAGCGCGCCGGCCACGGGCAGATCGATCGTGGTGGCCTCGCCGAGCTTCGGTGGTTTACCTTCGGGCAGCACGGCGTGGGCGATAAGGTTTTCGATCCATGTGTCCAAGTCGCGGCCCGGCGGCAGCGCGGGTTTGCGTGCCAGTTGCATCACCGAAACCTGCGCCGTGTCTCCGCAGGGCAATAGCCAGGCCCACGCGCCGGTGCCGGCTAGGTCGAGGCTCATCACCAGTGGTTTGTTTGACGGGAACATCCCTTTGGCGGGCTTGAAGGTGGCGAAGCGGTAATGGTGGGTCACGTCGGCGTCGAGCGAGGTGGTCAGGCCGACGGTTCGCGCGCTTCCCTGCGGCAAGGGTGTGGCGACGAGGAGCACGCGCGCGGCGATGGTTTTATCGTCAATGGAAATTTCAACGCCGTCGTCGATCACTTTGCGGATGTCCACCTGCGCTTTGGCCAGGCGGGCAATAACGCCGGCGGCGCCGGCGAGTTTGGCTGCGGCGGCAGTGAACGCGCGGGTGGAAAGCACGATGGCGGTCGGGGTTTTGCTGGCATATTCTCCGCGAACATTGGGCGTTTCGGAAAGAAACTGCGCGCCGCAGGTGCAGCAATTGCTAAACTGCTTTTTGAGGCTGCTAAGAATAGGGTGCAGGTCAAAAAGCTTGGGATTGGCGATGGTGAGCCGGTCGGGATGCGATTCGCCGGGCAGGACGGCGTGACCGACCACGAGCTTGGGCTGCTTCGCTTTAACGGCGGCGGCGGCAAGATACGCCGACGAGTGGTCGCCGATGGCGAACACGTCAAACTGGCTAACCGGCGAAGACTTGGCCATATTCAGAAAGCGATCATACCGCCATCGGCAGATTTTTCTTGATTTGCGCGCGGGTGTTCGTGTTCAATGCGAGCGCGCTCGAACAGGGCAATCATTCGGGAGAAACATGATGAAGCGGTTTCCGGGCCGGTGCGTCTGGCACCAATCGTTGTTCGTTTCGGTGGGCGTCGTCGCGGCGGGGTTGATGGCCAATTCACGCGCGAACGCCGCAACGTTCACGTGGAGCAATGCCGCCGGCGGCAGTTTTAACTTCAATGGCAATTGGAACCCGGTCGGCATTCCCGGGCCGCTTGATCGGCCGGTGTTCAATCTCGGCTCGGTTGGCGGGTACACGGTTTCGTTCTCGTCGGCGGCGAGCACGGTGACGCAGCAGCTTGATTTCCGCAACGACCGGGTCACGTTCGATCTGAACGGCCAATTGTATATTGTGGCCCAAGGCGCGGCGATCGGCGGGGCGGGCAACGTGCCTATTCTTTCGGTCAACGACGGAACGATGAGCCTGGGCGGGGCGACAACCTTCGGCAGCACGCTGGCCGGCGCGGGCCTGACCGTTGGCGCGGGAGGCCGGCTGTTCGTCGCCTCCAACACCTTCAATTTGGCCGACACCGCCGGACAATCCGGCAGCTTGACGATTCTTTCCAGCGGAATCGGTTCGTTCTCCACGTTACGCATCGGAAGTGCCGGCACCGCATCGGTGGTCGTCAGCAACGGCGCAACACTTAACACCGGCCTTTCAATAGTGGGCGACACGGCCACCGGCGTTGGAAGCGTGCAGATGAATGGCGCGTGGACCAGCACCACCGGCGTGTTCATCGGCAATCAGAATTCCGGAACAGTTAACATTGGTTCGACGGGTACATTCAGCGGCACTACCCTGAGCGTCGGTGGCGGGGCCGGTTCCACCGGTGTGTTGAATGGGTCGGGGGTCGGCACGCACAGCTTTTCCGGTCAATTCGTCGTTGGAAACTTTGGGGATGGGACGGCCGCGCTCAGCAATGGCACTTACAACGTCGGTGCGATCGCCGTTGGCCCGGGGGCCTCAGGCAGAGGGCAACTTTCACTGACCGGATTCAACACGCGAGTTTTTTCATCGGGCAGCATCAATCTCGCCCAAAACGGCTCGGCCGGCATGCTCATCGAGTCGGGCGCCGTCCTGACAACGGGCGGCGCCAGCCAGGTGGGCGAGAATGGGCCGGCGAGCGCGAGAATTGTAGGCGGCGGCTCGACCTGGAACGCCGCCAGCCTCAGCATCGGTGTCAACAATGCCGGCACGCTGGAAGTGCTAAGCGGCGGCTTGGTATCGTTATCCGGGCTCCTGCGCGTGGGGGGCTTAAATTCCGATGACGGAAACACCGCCAGCGCGCTGTTGCGGATCGATGGTGTCGGTTCGGCCGTCTCCGCCGGCAGCACCAATATCGGCAACGGCGTGGCGGCGACGCTTTTGGTCTCCAACGGTGCGTCGTTCACCACCAATTTGTTAACCATGGGCGGATTCGGCCCGGGAACAACGCTCACCCTCTCCGGGCCGGGATCTCGCATCACATCGCTTGGCCCCGTCAGCTTCGGACTTGGCGCGCCGGCCTCAGTGGTGCTCGGGCCGGGCACCGTTTTCAACGCCATCGCCCAGAGCGTTACCATTGACGACTTCGCATCGGTCACCATCGACAACGCCACGCTTCGAGTCGGCACGCTGACGCGCAGCGGGGTGCTGAACTTCAACAGCGGCACGCTGGAGTTTATATCGCTCAACATCGGCCCGACCGGGCCGCTGGGTGCATTGCTTAGCACCACGGGCGGAAAAACATTCATCGTCAACAACGCAACGATCAGCAGCGGCGGCGCGCTTTCGCTCGACGGCGGGTCTTTTTCCGCGGCTTCGATGACCAACAGCGGCCAACTCCTGCTGAACCACCCCGCCGCGACGCTGGGCGTATCGACCCTGCTGACCAACAATGGCCTGATTCGCGGCGGAGGGACGATCGGCGGCGACGTGCTCAACGCACTGGGCGAAATAACCGCCAGCGCCGGTCAGCGGCTTCGGGTGACCGGCGGACTCGATAATCAGGCCGGTTTGCTGAATCTGCAAACCGGCGAGATCGACGTGCTCGCCGCGATCAACAACGCTGCGCTTGGCAGAATTAACGGCCGAGGCCTTCTGCGCGGCGGATCGATCGCCAACGCCGGCACCATCGCCCTTTCGGCCGGTGTGAGCGATGTGTTTGGCAACGTCGCGCAATCCAGCGGCGCGAAGACCATCATCACAGGTAACGCGGTCGTCACGTTTTACAATAATGTCACCAACAGCGCCGGCAGCGAGCTGCGCGTCAGCACAGGCTCGACGGCGGTGTTCCTGGGTAACGTTGCGGGCACGGCGCAGATCACCGGACCTGGAACAAAAATTTTCGAGAGCACCGCAACGCCCGGCCCGCTGGTAACGCCCGGCCGAAGCTACATGGGTGCATCGGCCGACCTGACACTCACCCACATTCGCGAAACGGGCTTGACGATCGAGGGCAACTTTGCGGTTCAACCCAATTCAACCGCAACGGGAACCAGCCGCCTAAACGAACTGAGCATCGTCGGCGCGCCCGGCGCGTGGGTTGGAACATTGGATCTGGCCGATAATGCGTTGGCGATCGACTACACCGGCGCGTCGCCGCGAACTACAGTGATTAGTCAACTTCTTTCCGGTTTCGCCGGCGGGAGTTGGCTGGGCACCGGCATTCGCTCCTCCATCGCCGCGACGACCGCCAACCGGGCGATCGGCGTGGCCGAAGCATCCGACGTGGGTTTCCCCGCAACATTCGTCGGCCAACCGATCGACGGCACGAGCCTGCTGCTGCGACTCACCGTTGCCGGCGATGCAAACCTCGACCGAGCTGTCAATCTCGACGATTTCACCAGCCTCGCCGCCCGATTCGGCTTCTCAAGTTACTGGGCGCAAGGCGATTTCAACTACGACGGCGTGACGAACCTGGACGACTTCACCATCCTCGCCTCAAACTTCGGCCAAGTTTTGTCATCTACCACGCCGGCCCATGCCGGCCCGACTGCTTCCGTACCCGAACCGGCGATTGGCCTTATCCTCACGTCGGGAGCCCTTTTCTTGCGTCGCCAACGAACATCACCGCAAAAGCCTGCGTAGCAACAGATAATGAACGATTTCACGATGCGCAGTCATTGACTGGTCCTATAATCTTCGGCTTTGGTTTGGCGGTTTGGCCTTGACCCCCCGAGTCGATCTGTTGATACTGAACTTCGACGATGCCCAAATATCGCCTCGACAGCATCGCTTCCCTGACCCGCCAATTGGCCTTCACGCCGCTGGACGCGCGCGAAGTGCAACTTGCCGCGGCGGAAGGGCTTCTGCTGGAAATCGATGCACTCAAAGCCTACCCGCTTGAATACGTCGTCTTTCGCATCACCGGCTATCGCGCTAAGACAGCCGACGCGCAGTTGCTTACCGGCTTGGCGTTACAGCACGATCTTGGATTGCTGATCGAACAGGTTTCCGACGGACTGAACGTGCGGACGAGCGCCTTGGTCCAGCCGGTTTTGCAGATAGACGACCTCACGCTGCGCTTCAACGTCACCAGCAAAACGATCCAACGATGGCGCCGCCGGGGGTTGCCGGCGCGGCGGTTTATTTTCAACGACGGCCGGCGCCGGGTGGGGTTTTTGCTTTCGACCGTCGAGCGGTTTCTCGCAACGCACGAAGACCAAGTCAGCCGCGGCACCAATTTCACTCAGGTGACGGATGCCGAGAAGGACGTCATCCTTTCCCGCGCCCGCCGGTTGGCGGTGATGTGTCAGTGCTGCGAAACCGAAATTGCCCGGCGTATCGCGCGCAAGCTCAATCGCAGCCCGCTCACGATCAAGTACACGATTAAGAAGCACGACGAACAGAACCCCGAGCAGGCGATTTTCCGCCTCGCGCCTACGGGTGTCAACGACGACGAGCGCGCCCGCATTCTCAAAGCCTTCCGCCGCGGGCTGCCGATCGACCGGTTGGCGCGTCGCGCCTGCCGGCCGCGCAGTGCGGTGTATCGCGTGATCGTCGACGAGCGCATCGCGCGGATTAACAGCCGCAAGGTACGGTTTATTGACGACGAACTTTATCATCAGCCCGACAGCGATCGCGTCGTGGCCGAACTGATGGCACAACACGAGTTGCCGCCGTCACCCACCGGCGAAGACGCCCGCATCCCGCGCGACCTGCCGCCGTATTTGCAGGAACTTTATCGCACCCCCCTGCTCACGCAGGCTCGCGAGCGGGCGCTATTCCTTAAGCTCAACTACCATAAGTTTCGCTTTGTCCAGTCGCGTCGGCAGCTCGAACCGCAGTTTGCACGGGCCCGAGAGCTGAATGAACTGGAAGGCCACCTTAACCGCGCCAACGACACCAAGAACGCGATCGTCCGCGCGAATCTGCGATTGGTCGTCAGCGTCGCCCGCAAACACATGCGGCCGGGCATGAACATTATGGAGCTGGTGAGCGACGGCAACATTACGCTCATGCGCGCTGTCGACAGTTTTGATGTACACAAAGGCTTTCGCTTCAGCACTTATTCGACCTTGGCGCTCATGAAAGGGTTTGCCCGAAGCGTCCCGCTGCTTCGCTCGAAAGCCTTGTCTGCGATCGACGACGTACTTGCATCGGTTCCCGACCGCCAAGACACCTTTACGCGCCAACTGCTGGTGCGCGATGAAGTGCAACGCCTGCTCGGGAAACTCTCCGCCCGTGAACGCGAGATTATTGGCCTGCACTACGGCCTGGGCGAAACGCAAGCGGTCGGATACGACGAGTTAAGCGTGCGCCTCGGGCTGACCAAACAACGCGTGCGCCAGATCGAACAGGGCGCGATAGAAAAGCTTCGCGCGACGGTCACGGCTTGAAGTGCGGGTTCATCGGGCTCTTCTCCTCCATTGATAAGAAACGCGCAATTTGTTGCGCGAAAACCGTTCGCCTCGACGGCAACGCGGGAGTCGATTCGGCGATCACCGATTCGCTGGATACGCGCCAGACGATCGAATCACTGGTTTGATCGGCGTGTGCTACAATCATTCTGCCATGCCAATGTACGAATACGTCTGCAAGAAGTGCGAAACACGGTTCGAAAAGCTCGTTCGCTCGATGTCGGACGATTCCAAACCCGCCTGCCCCAAGTGCGACAGCAAAAAAACCGCTCGCGCGCTCAGCGTGTTCGCTGCGGTCGGGAAAGATAGTTCATCATCGCAACCCGCCGCCCCGCAAGGCTGCGGCCGCTGCGGCGGACCGGGGCCGTGCGGGTTCGGGTGACCCTGCTCCCTCTCCCGGCGTACCGGAGAGGGAAACATACAATCAACAAGCCCCGGACCTTGTGGGTCCGGGGCTTATCGTCTGCTGTCGCGCGGCAGGGTTTCAACCGCTCCCGCCGACCTTCACCTCACTAAGACTGTTACTGCAGCAGCGCCAATACCTGCTGCGGTGCCGCGTTTGCCTGGGCCAGCACCGACGTGTTGGCCTGCACCAGAATCTGCGCCCGCGTGAGCGCAGCGGTTTCGCTGGCGAAGTCGGCGTCACGAATGGCCGATTCGCTGGCGGTCACGTTTTCCAGCGCGACGCTTAAACTGTTTGAATTCGTTTGGAGCACATTCTTCTGCAGCGCGCCAAGCCGACCGCGCAGCACCGCCACCTGGCGAATGCCTTCGGTCAAAATCTTCTGCGCCTGACTGAAGTTGCCTTTTACCAGCGAATTGTCGCCGTCGCTTCCGATGCTCGAAAGAGAGCCGAGCACGTCGTTGCCGAGTTTTGTCGTCGCGACAGAACTTAAGCCGACCTGGATCTGCCCCGGCCGAGTTACCGTCGAGCCGAGCTGGAACTTCGCCCCCCCGCCGGTAATGTTGAAGCTTGTACCGGCGGTTGAAACGGTCGTTGCGAACGACGAATCGAGGGTCAGTTCCACGTCGAGGTCGCCGTTGCGCAGCGTGGCCCTGAGACCCTTCACGTCGGCCGACGAGCCGTTGATCGCAACCGTTGCGTCCTGGCCGCTGTCCTTGCCATCAACAAAGTTGCCGCTGATGGTTTTCACCGAGACGAACTGATCCGAACCGTAAGCGGTCGAAGTGAATCGCAGCGTACCACCGCTGACGATCGCGCTCACACCGGTCGATTCTTTAATTGAATTGACGGCGAGGGCCACGTCGGCGGTGGTGGTGCCGTTTGCGAACGAAAGCTGCTCGGTTCCGAACACGCCGGCCACTTCAACGGTGACGGCGCTGGCACCGGTGTCGGTGCCGGTGAACTGCACTTCACCCAGCTGCGCCGAGCCGGTCACCTGCACGACGATCGACTGCGCGCCGTTATCCGGCAACTTGGCCGCGTTCACGGTGACGATGTCGATGTCGGTGCTGGTGACGCCCGACAGCGTGTAATCGAGCGCGCCGTTCAGCAGCTTGATGCCGTTGAACTGCGTAGTGTTGCTGATGCGGTTGATCGAGTTGAGGATCGAATCGACCTGCAACTGGTTGGCCTCCACTTCTTGATCGCTGAGCGCGCCGGAGTTGGCGGCCTGGAGCGTGAGGCTCTGAAGCTCCAGCAGCAGCGACGACACTTCGTTCAACGAACCCTCGGCGGTGTTGATGACGTTGTTGGCGCGGCTGGTGTTATCGATGGCGGTGCGAATGCCGTTGATTTCGCTGCGCAGGGTTTCGCTGGCAATGAGGCCGGAGGGGTCATCCTTGCCCCGGTTGATGCGAACGCCGCTGGCGAGGCGTTCGAGGCGCGTGCTGAGATCGCCGTTGTTTCGGCCGAGGCGGTTGATGGCCTGTAACGATTGAATATTGGAATTAATTCGGCTCATAGCATCCTCCGTGATGGAGCTAATCGGCGGATATCCTTATCCGCCGGTCGGGTCTTAGTTGGGTTGAAGGACAGAAGTTTGCGATTCGAAAGAGAACGACGTTGAACCGCGGCTCCGCCACGGAAAGCGCAAGTGGTGTTGGGGTGGGCCAACCTCCTTGTTGGTAGTTCTGAAATTCCGCCGGCAATCCGTTGCCGTCGGGCATGCAATCTTGGGCGACCGTGCCCTTGTTCATGCTGTCTTAACGCGAGATTCGTCGGCAAGACCACCGCGCAAACTTTAGCGGACGATGACGCATGTTTTGCGCTGCTGCAGACTGCCGATAATAACATGCTCGGCGCAGCGAATTCGCCGAATACCCTTGACGTTGCCGAGGATGAAAGCTTAGATTGCTGTTGGCGATGAACGAGACAAAACTCCATGTTCGCGACATTGGCAACGGCGACCTTCGCGTGGGCGAGACCCGCGTGCCTTTGGAATCGGTGATTGCTTCGTGGAAGCAAGGCGATTCCCCGGAGTCAATCCGCGGCCAATATCGGTCTCTTTCCCTGCCGGATGTATATGGGGCAATCAGTTGGATGCTCGATCATCCCGAGGAAACCGCAGCATACATCCGTCGCCAAGAAGCGCTTTGGGAAGAGTTCCGCAAGAATAACGACAGGATTCCAGCCGAACTTCGCGAGCGAATTCGCAGCGCGAGGCAGGTTCAATCTCAATGAGCACACCCCGGTTTTTGTGCGATCACGACTTGAGTGAACGGATCATATCGGGGGTGGAACGCGCCGAGCCTCTCGTGGAGATGATCCGCTTGCGCGAACGCGGGTTGCACCAACTTCTTGACGACGAAGTGCTGGCACTGGCTGCAAGCGAAGGTTTGATTGTCGTTTCGCACGATGCCAACACGATGACGGCGGCCGCAAGCCTGCGAATTCAAGCAAATCAGCCAATGGCTGGCCTTTTCATTTGTCCGCAGTTTCGCCATCGAACCATTATCATTAGAGAGCTCCTTACCATCTGGGGTGCGTCCGACTCCGAGGAGTGGACTAATCTCATTGTTCATTTGCCGATTTAACGATATGAAAACCAGCCTCGAATGGCTTCACGAGCATCTTCCCGGCGACTCCAACCCCCAGCAGTTCGCCGACGCGCTCACTTTCGGCGGGTTGCCTGTCGAGGTGATCGAAAAGCACGGCGACGACACGGTGATTGATGTCGAAGTCACCAGCAACCGCGGCGATTGCCTTTCGCACGCGGGGATTGCGCGCGAACTTGCGGCGTTGCTGGATCGGTCGTTTTCTTCGGTAACCCCCGTGGTCACTGAAGTGACCACGCCGGCGTCTTCGGTGTGCAGGGTTGAGATTGCCGATCTGGCGCTGTGTCCGTATTACGGCGCGCGCGTTGTACGAAACGTGAAAATCGGTGCGTCGCCTTCGTGGATGGCGCGTCGCTTGGAAGCGGTTGGATTGCGGTCGATCAACAACGTGGTCGACTGCACCAACTACGTCATGCTCGAACTGGGCCAGCCGCTGCACGCGTTTGATCTGGATCGCGTGGCCCACGGACACATCGTCGTCCGCGCCGCCCGCGCGGGGGAAACGCTGCTGACGCTCGATGGCCACACCCGCAAACTCTCCGCCGACATGCTCTGTATTTGCGATGCGAGCAAACCCGTCGCGCTGGCCGGTGTAATGGGCGGGCTGGAGAGCGAAGTATCCAGTGGAACAACGAACATCCTGCTCGAATCCGCCCGCTTCGCCCCGCTCTCCATCCGCCGGACGGGGCGCACGCTGGCGATGAAAAGCGATGCGTCCTACCGCTTTGAGCGCGGGATCGATCCGGCGCTTTCACCGCTGGCGGCGTTGCGGTGCGCGCAGCTGATCGTCGAAACCGCCGGCGGGGAAGTGCTGGGGGGAATCGTCGAAGCCGGATCGGCATCGCCACCCGTCAAGCTGCTTACACTGCGTTTGTTGAAGTTGCGACAGGTGCTCGGAATCGAAATTAACAAATCGGATGTCATCGGCGCGCTCGCCCGCTTGCGGCTCAGCCCGCTCGACAAAGGTGATGCGATCGAATGCACCATCCCGTCGTATCGCAACGATCTGAATATCGAAGTCGATCTGGTCGAGGAAGTCGCGCGGGTCGTCGGCTATCAGCACATTCCCGTGCGCGAAGCCATTCAGATCCAAGTCACCCCGCCGGATATCCATCGCAAGGCCGAAGAGAAGATTCGCCAGAGCCTCATCGGCAGCGGGTTCTTTGAAGCGGTCACGTTCAGCTTCGCCACCGACGGCCTGGCCGAACTCTTTTCCCCACCCGGCGTTAAACTCTGCCAGGCCGACCCCAACACCCGCAAAGCCGACAACAAGTTGCGGCCCAGCATCCTGCCCGGCCTGCTCGAGGCCGCCCGGCGAAATGAAGCCGTCGGCGTGACCGGCGCGCGGCTTTTTGAAATGGGCAGCACATTCTGGCACAAATCCGACGGCACGGTCGATGAACGCAAACGGCTCGGTTTCGTCGGCGCGTGCAACTACCGATCGCTACGCGGCGCGGTCGAGGCGTTGCTTATCGCGCTGGATTCAACCAAGTCGATCGATGTGAAACCCATTCAAGCCGAGGGCTTCAGCCCCGGATCGACCGGCGCCGTAGAGTGGAACGGCCATCGAATTGGCACGATTGGCGCCGTCAACAAAGCCGTCGCCACCAAGCTCGACCTGCGGCATGACCTAGTCGCGGCCGAGCTGGAACTGCCGGCACTCATCGCCGGCACGCAGCACGTGCCGCAACTCAATCCGTTGCCGAAATTCCCGGCGGTGCGGCGCGATCTGTCGCTGGTCGTTGATGAGAACACGCGCTATGCCGCCATTCGGTCGCTGGTGGACGATCAGAAGGTCGATCAACTGGAAGACGTGGAATACGTTACGACGTATCGCGGCAAACCGCTGGAAAAGACGCACAAGAGCGTGACAATCACGCTCATCTTCCGCTCGCCGACCGGCACGCTGACGAGTGAGCATGTCGATACCGCGGTGAGCAAGGTGATCACGGCGGCGAAGGAAAAGCTCGGGGCGACGCTGCGCGGCTGAGCTCCCGCGCCACGAAGGCGCAAGCGCGATAGCGACTTAATCGCATCAATCAACGCTTGCGGCTTCGCGGCACATTGCTTGTGGTCTTGATTAATCCATCAATCAAACTTCAGATCAACCACTTTAAGTTTTCCCGCACCGCCGTCATCAAGGAAGACGCGGAAGCCTTTATCGCCGGCTTTATCAAACGTTGCGGTGCCGCGCATTTCGATCGTGCTGCGACCGTTGGTGTTCTGCGCGCTCATTCCGGTAAGGTTCATGTTTACGGCGGTCACCTTGCCCCAATCTTTGATCTTCTCCCGGAGTTCGTCCTGCTGCGTCGGCGTCATTGAGCTGTTTGCCGCGGCCGTCGTAAGATCGCCGTCGGCGATGGACGAGATATACGTGCGGGTGGCATCGCCGGCCACGCCTTTTAGTTTGCCCACGCCCCACCACGAGGTCGCCGCCACGCCGATGCTGACCAGCGAAAAAAGCAGCCCGAGAATAATCCCGGTGATGGCCATCCCGCGGCCCTTCACGTTCGGGTTGGCGGTGGCTTTGATGCCGATGATGCCGCTGATGATGGCGATCAACCCGGTGATGATAAAACATCCAAGAATCCCGCTGATCAAACTGATGATTGCTGCGGTGCTGGTGGTCTGCGGCTGCATGGGTTGACCAAAGCCGCCCATCGGCGGCCCGTAACCCGGCGGCATCGCGCCCGGTGGCGGCGGCGGGGGTGCGTTGAATTGAGACATGCGTGCTCCTTCTGAGGAAAGTTTTGTGGCCCGTTCCACGGGATTCTAAGCTGAACGGGAATTTTGTCACATCATCGCGATCGGTGAAACGTTGCGATCCGACGCCGCACTACTTGGCCTGAGAGCCAAGTAGTGGCACCCGACGCACTATTTTGAAAACGACCCGGGTGCCACGATATGACTCTCAGGCCATGTCGTGCGGAGGCATCGTGCGCAGTTCGCGCGCTAACCCAATACGATCGCCATCATTCGCTTTTCTCCGGTTCGCTCAGATCGACCGGCTCATGCAACAGTCCCCACAGCACGACCACGCTGCGCGATTTTGCGTTATAGCCGCCTTTGTCGATCGGCGTGGCGGTCTCGTGCGTCTTTACTTCTTCGCCGGCGGGGAGCGAGGTATCGATCAACCGCAGCCATGCGTTGCGCGGCTTGGGCGGACGCGGCAGGTCGAAATCCAGGTCGTACTCGCTGCCGTTGAAAATCAGGTGATACACCTCGTTGCCGCCGGCGGTGGTGATGGTGACCGACACGCACCGGCTATGCTCGGCCCAATCCGGCTGCCTGAGTTTGGTGCTGTGCCAGCGAATCTTCGCGTGCTTCAGCCGTTCGGCCAGCGTCCGCTGTTCCCGCGCCGCTGGCGAGGTTTCCAGGCGTAAGCGTATGAGACTTTTCACGAACGCGCGAAACTCCGCGTGTTTTTCGACCAGCCGCCAATCGAACCAGCTTAGTTCGTTATCCTGGCAATAACCGTTGTTGTTGCCGTTTTGCGTTCGGCGGATTTCATCGCCCATATTGATCATGGGCGTGCCCAGCGACAGGATCAGAATCGCCATCGCATTCTTGCACAATCGCTGCCGCAGGGCTTCGATGGCGGGGTCGTCCGTCGGGCCTTCAAAGCCGCAGTTGATGCCCAGATTGTCTTCAGTGCCGTCGCGATTTTCTTCGCCGTTGGCTTCGTTGTGTTTGGAGCCGTATGTGTAAAGGTCGTTGAGTGTGAAGCCGTCGTGGCAGGTGACGTAGTTGATGCTGTTTTCCGCCCCGCGGCCGTCTTTTTCAAACAGGTCCGGGCTGCCGAGAATGCGCGACGCGAGTCCGCGAATCGCCCCGGCGTCGCTGCGCACGAATTTTCGCACGTCGTTGCGAAAGTGGTCGTTCCATTCCGCCCAGCGAATCCCGCCGAAATGCCCCACCTGATTCAGCCCGGCACAATCCCACGGCTCGGCGATGAGCTTGGTGCCGGCCAGCAACGGGTCGGTCGCCATTTCCCAGACGATCGGCGGGTCCTTTGAGACTCGGCCTTTATGATCGCGCGCAAAAATCGGCGCCAGATCGAACCGAAACCCGTCCACGTGCATGTGCTGCACCCAATAACGCAGGCTGTCGAGCACCAACCGCCGTACGACCGAATGACTCGCATTAATCGTATTCCCGCAGCCGGTGAAGTTGGCGTACTTGATGCGGTCTTTTTCCAGGATGTAATACGCGGCGTTTTCAAATCCGCGGTAGCAGAACGTTGGGCCGGTATCATTCCCTTCGGCGGTGTGGTTGTAGACGACATCGAGAATCACTTCGATCCCCGCTCGGTGCAGCGCCTTCACCATGTCACGAAACTCATCCACCGCCGCCAGCGGACAGCGCGAGACACTGAACTGCGCGTGCGGCGCAAAAAAGCCGACGGTGGTATAGCCCCAATAATTCGTAAGCACTGCGGGCGTTTCCTGCACATCGAACTGATGAATCGGCAGCAGCTCAACCGTCGTCACGCCCAGATCGCGCAGGTAATCGATCTTCTGTGTCAACCCCGCATAAGTTCCCCGGATCGCCGGATCGAGGCCGGAGCTTTCGTGCGCGGTGAGGCCCTTCACGTGCATCTCATAGATCACGGTTTTGCCCACCGGCCGGCGCAGCGGCGCATCGCCTTCCCAGTTGTAGGCGGCGGGATCAAACACCGCACTTTTCATGGCGATATCGATGTGCCCACCGGGCGTTTTGAGTGTGTTGCGGCTATAGCCGGGCGGGGTGTGAATGGCCCGGCTGTAGGGATCGATGAGAATTTTGGCCGCGTCGAACCGATGCCCGTGATCCGGCGCATGCGGGCCGTGCGCGCGGAAGGCATAAATCTGCCCATGACCGATGCCCGCCACCCACGCGTGCCAATAGTCGTCGGTGCGGTGCCGCTCGGGGTTGAGAATGATGGTGTGCGACGGCTCGGCGGAGTCGGCGCGATCAAACAGCAGCAATTCAATGAGGTTTGCGTTGCGGGAATAAACGCAAAAGTTCACGCCGTCCCGGTCAATCGTCGCCCCCAGCGGATCGGGCCTGCCGCGTTCAACATTCATCTGCAAAAAACACTCGCTTCCCGGTCAATCGACGCTCTGAAAATTGCGTAGCGGAAGATACTATCGGCGATCTAAGCCTTGATCCAAGTTGCAATTCCGTCGCCGAGATGATTATTATATAATTATGCGAAACGCGTTTCTATGGTTGACTGGAATTGCATCCCAAGCCGGGTGCTTCAGCCCCGGATCGTTTTGTCGAGCCGCGCCCCCCGAACTAAGGGGAACGTGGGTGACGACAACGGCGAATCAAGCCATCAGCTCTCCCCAAAACACCGCCGCCACGATGAAGAAGCTGCGCGAGATCGGCTTAAACACCGTCTACGTTGAAGTGTGGAAGAACGGCTACACCGAATTCCCCAGCGAAACCATGAAGGCCGCCACGGGGGTCGAAATGAGAGTCAACCCATCCCCCGGCGGGCCGGCCCTGCAGCGCGACCTTTTGCAGGAAACGCTCATCGAAGCCCATCGCAACGGTTTGGTCTACATCGCCTGGTTCGAATACGGCTTCATGGCGGCGGTGAAGGGAACCGAGAACGAACTGACGGCCCGCAAGGACTGGCTGAGCCTGGACAAAAACGGCAACCCGTTGGCCAAAAACGGCTTCGTCTGGCTCAACCCGCTGCACCCCGATGCGCAGAACCTGCTGATCGGTTTGGTGAAGGACGCAATCAGGAAATATGACATTGACGGCATTCAATTGGATGATCGGATTGTGTGGCCGTACATCGATATGGGGTACGACGACTACACTAAAAAGCTTTACGCCGATGAAAACAACGGCGCCGCCGTGCCCGATGATGCGCGC
>Ga0163148_10004115_pt1 | contig 15441 bp, 22 predicted proteins | sample OliLakLV19MP7P2_FD_148606 | JGI IMG/M metagenome (GOLD analysis project Ga0163148, IMG submission 148606) | Freshwater microbial mat bacterial communities from Lake Vanda, McMurdo Dry Valleys, Antarctica- Oligotrophic Lake LV.19.MP7.P2 | ecosystem: Environmental > Aquatic > Freshwater > Lake >...
CCTTGCTCGTGAGATCATTTGGGAAAATGATGAGAGCTTGCCGCACCCCAAGACCCCGGAGGAGCGTTGGCGCAAAGTGCGTTGGTGGGTTGAGGCGAATATCAAGCGCAACTAGCCAAAAAAAGGGACTGAATCATTGAATTTGACCCTTTACATTATCGCCGGAACAGGCTTACTATTTGGCCGCTACCCACAACCAAGGGGAAGAGATGATGGATTACAGCCAACACCACCAGGACGTAATAGCTGGGGCGACCATGTTCGTCGCCTGCGAGTTCTCCGGCCGCGCTACCTACCGGCGGGCCGAGCGCAAGACGCAACAGGCTGCTGAGCGCGCCGCACGGGGCATGATCGCCGCCCGCCCGACCAACGACATCGCCAACAAGGGCCGCCCGGTCCTCGTCTACGCGGTACGCGGCCCAAACCAGGTCGTCGCGGCTACGGTGTTTCCATGAGGTACGCCGGCCAGGCCAGCCTTTGGGATACGTTGAACCGGGCCATGGCCCGGCCGCTTGTCCCCAAAACTCCGCCCGAGACCGGCCGTTACCGGGTAATGATCCCAACCGACTCTAGCGACTGTCTTGAAGTCATCGATACCCAGGCCGAACGGCCAACTCGGGCCGTGCTGTGCGTTACCACCAGCCCTGATCATGCGCGGCGGATCGTATCCGCGCTCAACCAAGAAAACAACTGAAGGAATAATCATCATGCTTATCTATGCCATCGATTACAGCGCGGGCGCGCTGATTATCATGGGCTCTCCAACCGAGGAAAGCCTCGCCAAGCAAGGACCGGCCGAAGGATTCGAGCGGGTTATCGTTCACAACGCAGACGAGCTTGGGACCTTGGAACCCGCGCTTCTCTTGCGAATCGCCTCCTTCAAGACCGGTAAGGCGCTCGAGGAGCTGCCGGCGACCTCGGAGATTTGGGCAATGATAGCCCCTCCGTCCAAGAGAAAGAGCAAGAAAAATATCGCGAAAAATCCCGCGAAGGACTTGACTCCCTCCGGGGATTCGCCTAAGTCCGAGTCACCGGAAGGCGAGGTGCCTCCGGCAGGCAAACAGGAGGCCACAGTGACCAAGACCAAGAGCAAGAGCAAGACGAAGAGCAAGAGCAAGACGAAGAGCAAGAGCGAGAACGGCGCGACGGCTACCGGCGCACCGCGCGAGGGGACCAAGGCGGCCAAGTTGCTGAACCTGATCCTCCGAAAGGGTGGCGCTACCCTGGCCGAAATGAAGGCGGCCACCGGCTGGAAAGAAATGCGCGGCACCGCGCTGACCCTCGCCGCCCGGGTCGGCAAAAAGCTGTCGAGCGTCAAGGAGGAGGGCAAGGCGACCCGGTGGGTCGCCCAGTAGTAACCGGCTAAAACTTCATCAACCAAGTAACGTACCCGGCTCGTTGAGCCGGGTACTTCTACATTCGGCTGATACTCCATGATTCTGACTCAAAACCAAGCGCACGCCCTTTTGGGGTAAAGGAATTCTAATGGCAAGTGTAGAAAAACCACAACTACGTGAACACGATGGAATCATCGTTGTTCGCGACGATCTTTATCCCGGCGGGACCAAGGCCCGTTTCCTGCGGCCGTTTATGGCGGTAACTGTTGCCAAGGAATACGTCTATGCGAGTCCCTGCGAGGGCGGCGCGCAAACCTCACTTTGTAGGGTAGCGCGTGAGATGGGCGTTAGGGCAACCATCTTTGTCGCCAAGCGCAGCGACGTTCATCCAAGAATAAAACTCGACAAGAAACTGGGCGGTAAGGTCGTTCAAATTCCCTACGGTTACCTCAACGTCGTCCAGGCTGCTGCTACCAAGTACGCCGGCAAAAACGGACGCTACCTGATGCCGTTTGGTTTTGACCTGCCCGATGCGGTGCGGGCCATTGCCGACGCTGCTTTGGCGACCGGCGTTACGCCGGATGAGGTCTGGTGTGCGTCTGGTTCCGGAACATTGGCACGTGGCCTTGGCCTTGCTTGGCCTGCGGCGCGGCTAAACGTCGTACAAGTCGGCAAGACGCTGACCAAGAAAGAAGTCGGCAAGGCCAAAATTCATATCTATCCGAAGCCGTTTGGCTGGGCGTTGAAGTCTGATGTTCCGTTCCCGAGCGATCCTCATTACGATGCCAAGGCCTGGGAAATGATGCGGGCCAAAAAGCGCAAGGGGACTGTCCTCATGTGGAATGTTATGGGCGCGGCCGATTTGAAAGCAGCGTGATGACAAAGAAAACCGTTGCCGAGGGAATTGCCAAGAAAGGTGATCTCCTTTTCTCCAAGGCTAGCCAAAACCGTTTGAACGAAATCATGGGTGGCAGCGAAGATGCGGGCTTCGCTTCCGGGACGTCAATCTTTGATCCTACACTAACAGAGTTAAATTACCGATGGTTCTGTCCGCCCGGCGGCACCATCATCGACCCGTTTGCAGGAGGCAGCGTGCGCGGCATCGTTGCCTCGCGCATGGGTTATCGGTATTACGGCGTCGACTTGTCCGACCGACAACTTGCAGCGAATCGAGTACAGGCCGAGACGATCTGTAAAGATTCACCATACATGCCGACGTGGGTTTGCGGGTCGAGCGTCGATATCGAAACGCTGCTGCCCGACGTCCAGGCCGACATGATTTTCTCATGTCCTCCGTATTACAACCTAGAGGTGTATAGCGATGATCCTCGCGACCTGTCTAATATGGGTTACGAGCAATTTCTCGATATGTATTTCGCCATCATCGCGGCTTGCGGACGGATGCTTAAATCAGAGCGCCATGCTATTTTTGTTGTAGGTGATGTTCGAGACAAAAATGGTTTTTTCGTCGCGTTTCCTGAAGACACAACTGCTGCTTTTCTTGCAGCAGGATTAAAGAAATACAATTCGGCTATCTTGGTAACAGCGGTCGGCAGTTTGCCGGTTCGTGCTGGCAGGCAATTTAGATCCGGACGCAAACTCGGCACGACACATCAACACGTTCTTGGTTACTACAAAGGAAATGATCCCCGAGTTGTTGCCGCTTTGATCAAGGATTGATCATGCGAGAGATTTGGACTTGTGCAAGAAATATTGCTTTTATCTGCCGCCGTAAAACGTGGAAACACGTAAAATAACTATTTGACTTTTTCGCCATTGCATTTTAAGGTAACGGTTCAAATTGGAGATGAAGTCATGCACGAAATAATTGCCTTCCTAAAAAATGCTGTCAGTAGAGGCAACATGTCCGGCGTCCTTGGATGTTATTGTATTCGCGACGGCTCGATCTATTCCCGCAATATGTTCATCCAAGCCGGCATCGCCATGGAGTCGGGAGTCGATTTTAACGTCCCGGCTGACGCGTTTGATGCTGTCTTGGGACGTATGAAGGAAATTCAATCGCTGACTGTCGATGATGGCGTCGTAACGATCAAAGCCGGCCGCCTGCGATCAGCCATACGGCTCAACATGGATGACCCGCCCGGCCTGCCCGACATGCCAACCAAGTGGCAACGGACACCGCCCAGCCTTGCCGCAGCCTTGTCGGCGGCCAAGGACCACTTGGGCGAGCAGGGGTGGCAAACCTGCGTGCGCCTGATGGATGGACGCGTTACCGCTTTTCGATCTCAAAGCGGCATCGACATTGCGGTCCCGGGTCTTGTAATTGAACCATCTCTGCTCGTCCTCGATGTGGTTGAGTTTTTGATTGCTCATGGCGGCTCCGACGAATACGCAAGGCAAGAAAACGCAATCTGTTTTCGTTGGGACGATGGGCGATGGATGCGGGCGCAGTTCTACGACGCTGAGATGCCGGAAGAGATTGTCTCCAACATCTTTGACAACGCAGGTACCGAGATCCCGGTTGCGATCACCGCCGCGTTCCGCGAGGCTTATGCCGATGTTGCGGCCATGACCGATTCAATCGTTCAAATGACTCCCGACGGTTTCCAGGGGAGGACCGGGGACGTCGCCAACAGCGCAGTCGAGTTTAAAATCAAAGGGCTGCCTAAAGGTCACATTTCGTATTGGGACAAGAATTTCCTTGGCCCGGTCATAGCCCAATCAACGGCGTGGAATCCGACAACGTGGCCTGCGCCGAGTTACTTCGAGGGTCCTGGGGTACGTGGCGTCATCGTGGGTAGAACGAGATGGTAGCCGATAAAACCACGACACTGTTACAATGGGAACGTTTCTGCAAGTTGACCGACGACATGGGTCCGCAGGATCGTCTGCAATTCTTGATGACCATGTTGGGAGAGGAAAAACTCACGACGGTAAATAACAGGATCGAATCCATGTTTGGGTCTGAAATGTCAGAAGGGAAAGTTAATGGCGGATGACATCAAAAAACAAACCGGAAGTCTTAAAGGTGGCCTTACCTTTGGCATGACCGTCGGCGCGTACGATGGTCGCGAAGAACGTGCCCGGGGAAGGACCGACAAAGATCTTTACGGCGTCGGCATGTTTGGCGATAACTTGGCCGAACTGAAGTCTGGCAAGCTGGCCGAAGATTTCATGATTCCTCCGTTGTCGGTTATGTCGGCCCGTGACGGCTGGTGGCAGGATCGGAAACGCGCCTGGCTGGCATTGGGCATCAAGTCCGAGCTTGGCCGTGGTGGCGAAAATGCTCTCGGTTTATCCGAACAACAACCCCAGCAAATGAGTGCTGGAAGTGCTTATGTTGATGAGCACGGTAAAAGACAGACAGGATACGACAGGAGTAAAAAAGAAGATCTAACCTGGGGAACCGGCAACGACCTAGATGGATATCGCCGTGGTAAAGGCATGTCCAAAACGGTTAGCAACATACCGACCGATGAAGCCGGCACACTGCTGATAGACCAATACCGTGGCAAGCGAGCACTCAACAGTTCCCTAGCCCATGCCGCACCCGGTGGATCGGCCATGCCGGCGATGAATTACAAGAATCGTGAGCGCGGGACCGGTGCCGGCAGAGCGATTGCTGGAACCGCTGCTGGCCAGCCAACAGAAACGACCCCGGAAATAATCCGCCGGCCGCCGGCAATACGACCAACGGCTCCGGAACCTGTTGTGGGAGAGGAAATAGTGCGCCGCGCCGCGCCGCCGGTTCCAAGTCAGCCTGTTGTCGCAGCCCCTCGTCCCCGCATGGGCATCCCAACTATCATCGTTGGCACCGCAAAAAAAAACGATGAACCGAAGCCGGTAAAAATTACAACACAAGAGTCATCGTTGATCATCAAGGCACGCGAGCATGGTGATGGAATCATTTCCTTCGATGAAGCAACCTGGGACGATCAGCCGGCAGGCAGCGCGGCGGTAGGCGTTGATGTCGAAGATTACGAGAATTTCTTCCTTGTTTGTTTCCGACGGTTTGACAAGACCGAAAAGAAAATCGCTTTTGAGTTCAGTGACCGGACTCCGCTCGACAAGGACCGCTTGTTGCAAATTATGACAACCGAGTGCCTGATCACCTTCAACGGCATGTCCTACGACATACCGATGATTTTCTTGGCACTGAAGGGCGCGACCTTGCGCGAGCTAAAAGCGGCGAGCGATCACATCATAAGAGACAAGGTGAAATATTGGGAGATTGAGGAGCACCTTGGCATCAAGATTCCCAGCATAAATCATGTCGATCTAAAGGAACCAAATCCAAGCGTCAGACAAAGCCTTAAAACGCTAAACGGTCGACTTCACGGCAAGCGATTGATGGACCTACCGTACCCGCCCGAAACGCGGTTAACCCATGAGCAAATGAATGTTGTGACTCTTTATTGTATGGAGTCAGATCTTGAAGGTACGCGCAACCTTTTCTATTCCCTGCGCGAGCCTTTACAGCTACGGCAAATCCTGGGCAGGCGTTACGATATGGACCTGCGATCCAAATCGGATGCCCAGGTTGGCGAGGCCATCGTGCGAAAGCGGATCGAAACCTTGATTGGCAGAAAAGTGAGACGTTCAGCCGACCCATATAGCGGCTTTTTCAAATATGAAATCCCACCGTTCATCAGCTTTGAAACCACCTATTTGAAATCGATTTTGACAACGCTCCGTAACGCGGAGTTCTCCGTAAACGGCGGCGGTCATGTTAATACCCCTGACAGCTTGACGGATCTCAAGCTTCAGATCGGCGGGACGACCTACAAGATGGGCATCGGCGGCTTGCATAGTACCGAGGGGACGCGGGCGCTAATATCAAACGATGAATTTATCGCAGTTGACGTCGATGTCGCTGGCCACTACCCGGCCATCATTGTTCGCTTGAGCGAGTTGGGGCTCTACCCCAAGCAGGCCGGGCCGGAGTTTACCGAAGTTTATAGGAGCATGCTGAACGAGCGTAATAGAGCCAAGCGTGGTGCCGCTGCCGCCAAAAAGGCCGGCGATAAGGCGGTCGAAGCTCCGCTTAAAGCGGAATCCGATGGTGGCAAGATTGCCAACAACGGTGTTTTCGGCAAACTATTGTCGGTCTACAGTTTCCTTTACCACCCGCCACTTGGTTTGGCCTGTACGTTGACCGGTCAACTATCGGTTTTGATGATTATAGAGCGCGCCGAGGCGGCAGGCATAAGCGCGGTCTCGGGCAATACCGACGGCGTCCTGTTTTGGTGTCCGCGTGCCAAATTGGAATTGCTGACCGTCATGCTGAAGAAGTGGGAAGAGGAAACCGGATTCGAAGTTGAAACAAATTACTACAAGGCCGTCTATAACCGTGATGTCAATACCTATATCGCTATAAAAGAGGATGGGACCGCCAAACGGAAGGGTGTTGTAGGCAACCCATGGTCTGAGGGAGACTTGCGTGGCCAACTGTCAAAAAACCCGCAAATGACCGCTTGCTCCGATGCTGTTTTGGAATTGGCGAAGCATGGCACACCGCTCGAACAATCGATCAGATCAAACGCCGACGTTCGCAATTTCCTGACTATCATCAAGGTAGAAGGCGGTTCTACTTGGCGCGATACCTACCTGGGCAAGGTTGTCCGCTACTATTGGTCGACGCAAGGGGAACCAATTCTGTATCTGACTTCCAAGAAAAAAGTATCCAAGACCGACGGTGCACGTCCTTTGATGGAGCTCCCCGATTCGTTGCCCGATGACATCGATTACGCGCGTTATGTCAAGGAAGCGACCGAGCTATCATACGATCTTGGCGTGCTTGAACGGCAAACGGTTTTCAGCAGGAGCAAATCATGAATTTGAAGGAAATGGCACTCAAGTTGGAAGCAGATGCCGATTACCGGGTCTTGCGCCGGCTACCCATGGCAGCACATTTTCCGTCCGATGCTTATACCAACTTGTTCAACGGCATCTATATTGACGTAGAGACAACCGGACTCAACGTCGAACGAGACGAGATCATCGAATTTGCGGCTATCCCGTTCAAGTTTGAAAATGGTGGCTTGATCATGGGACCGGAAGCGCCGCTGCATTTTTACAATGAGCCAAGGAAGTCAATTAGCGCCGAAATTACGGCATTAACTGGGGTCAATTCCAATATGGTCGCCGGCATGAAGCTCGATGTTGATTTGCTCGAGCAGGTTTTAGCCGAAACCCACCTCGTTGTAGCGCACAACTCCGCTTTCGACAGGCAAATGGTCGAGCGCTACCTGCCAACGGCGGCGAAGAAGTGTTGGGGATGTAGTTTCGAAGAAGTACCCTGGCCAAAAAGAGGAAAACGACTTGAGTATATTGTTTCGGACATGGGTTATTTCTACGATGCCCACAACGCTATCAATGATTGCCGTGCTGGGTTATTCGCGTTGTCTCAGATTGTTGGTGGCAAACCTGCCTTTTCCTATGTCCTCGACGCCGCCCGCGCGACGACGTACCGTGTGTGGGCACTGGAGGCACCTTTCGCTGTAAAGGATCTTTTGAAAGCACGAGGTTACTATTGGAATCCTGGAGAGGACAGGCGTGCCAAGGCATGGCACCGGATCGTCCCCGAAGGTGCCCAGCAGGAGGAAACTGCCTGGTTGCAACAGTTTGTCTATGGCAAAAAGCAATGTACTGCCCGGTTCGATAAAGTCACAGCGTTCGATAGATATAGTAAGAGAGTATAATGAAATTGACTTTTAGAGTTTAGATGGAAATAAAATGGCAAAACAAATCACCCTGGTTGAGTTGGACCTGTTGAAGAAGGCAATGGGTCTCACTTTTTCGATCCATGATGGTGAAGCTTTGTCAGCACTACGCAAGGCCAACGTCATTTTAAGAAAACACGAGCTTACATGGGCTGAGGTTTTGGGTCGGACGGTTACTCATGGCATTACCCCGGTTGATGAAGAAGTAGAGGGCGCGAGCGGCGGCGAGCTCAGCATTCATGAACAAACCAAACGTGCCTTCAACGAGTTGCGCGGAACCGTTAGTGGATCATTTGCCATTTTTATCGAAAGCATCGAGCAGCAATTTATCAGAACCGGCTACCTATCTCCCGAACAACGCCGGCCTCTTTTTAAGGCCGTCCGAAACAACCGCGAACGGAGACGACGCGATGAGTGAGGAGGGCAAATTTCGCGATAAGGAAATTCTCCCCATGCTGCGCAGCTTCGGCTACGCGATACGCATCGAAAATTCGATAGGTAGCGACCTGGGCGATCTCATTTACTGCATTCGAAGGGAAAAACTTGGTCCAGGTTTTGGCGGATGGATAGAAATCAAACATGCCTACCGCTGGCCGGTACGAGAAAAAACCGTACTTCGATTCAAACACTTTACCGTTGGGCAGGCTAATTGGCTGAGCGATTGGTACACGCCGGGCAGCAAGACATCGTTGCTCGCCAAAGTCGGCTGCGACTATTTCCTGTTACCCGGCACTAGCGCGCTGCGACTGCATAATGGTATGACGCGGTCTCAAATAATGGACGGGGCGGCGGTGACCGGGATTAACAATGTTTTTCCCGCAGGAAGGATCGTACGGTGGTTGACCGAGAGATAAAAAATCTCCGTAGCGGCAGGACCAAGGGCGAGCAGCTATGGTTATGGCGTATGAGTCGCGACCTAAGTCAGGCTCAAGCAGCAGCGCGCCTTGGGCTGACTCCGAAACAAATTTGGAAAATGGAAGCTGACGTCAAGGAATACGACGTTGCCAACAAGCTACGTGTTCCCCGCACGCGCGGGGATGAACCGCCTACGCTTGCCCTACTTTGCCGGCTCGCTAGGCGACGCCACGGCGAGGGGCTGTATGGGACCGCCCGGCTGTTGGGTATTAGCCACATGACCCTGCTACAGCGGGAATCGCGCGCCGATCCGGGGCTGGTTGCTACCTGGGAGGGGCTTGGGTACCGGTTTTAGGGCGAGATTAAGGGCTTTACTTTTTCGCCGCCATAGGCTATCGTCCCCTTGTTCCGATTAACAAGAGGAATCAGAGATGGCAAAAGCAAAGCTAAAAACCGCTCCAGAAAAGATCGCCCGCGACGCGGCTATCGATAAGGAGCACGCGGCCAATAAGCGCCGCAAGGTAGCAACCACCAACCTGGTTAACCCGGTCGATCCCAACTTGAACGGAGCCAACGGCGAACCGGCCAAGGTGATGGTGGACGACAACCCCATGCCGGCCTTTTTGAAGGCCAAAGGTCCACGCAAGACCGATGCCGAATTAAAATTGATCATCGGCGGCAGGGCGCGCGACTGGGTAATGGCAGACAAGGACCGGATCAAGCATGTACCCATCGTTCCGATTTTCGTAGACAACAGGGCGGCACCGGTCGAGGTTGTTTACAACGCGCCCAAGGGCAAGGCCGGCACGATCCTCCTGAGGCGGTTTGCCGACATGGCCGAGTTTGAGAAGGATCACGATTTCAAAACCTACCCGGTCAGGCAAACGGTCTGCAACCAAAACATGACGGTCATCCAGGTCAACCCGAAGCCTTGGGCGGCGCGCGTTGAGTCAACCCACAACGATGGTTCGCCTCCGACGGCCGCCCAAGAACGTAAGGCGCGCGACTTCAGCCAACCCGATTCAGCCGGCAAGCCGGTAACGGCCGGGTCAAGCCTCGGAATCATTCTTGGCTTCATGTTGGCCGGTAACAAAACCATGGAACAGATTGTAAAGGACTCCGGGGTCGAAGGAGGTGTCGTTTCGGCGGAAGACAAGGTATTCCACCGGATCAAGTTTGTGTTGTTTAGGCAGCACGGGGTGGGCCACAAGGTTGGGGCCGATGGCAAGGTTAGCGCGATGTTGCCTTCCGGATTCGATAAGAAGTCAATCTTCAAGGTGGGTAAGAGATGATCATCATTTTAGGCGGCACAACGGACGCTTGGGGTTTTATCCCAAGCTTCCTCGACATCAATGATCCTCGGCCGGCAGCCGAACAGTTCAATGCCAACTATATATCCGGCTGGACTCCGTTCGATGGATTCAAGTTCAATGCTGAGCTCCGGCTCCTTGCCTACCTTGGCGATCCGGCCGTGCGGGAAATCAGCTCCATGATATTCCGAAACGAGAGAATCCACCTGTTCCCAAGCGCCTGGGTCGTTATCGAACAACCCGATGATTCTTGGGCCGTTTCGAGGATGGACTGATGGCGATCAAGCATACGATGCTCGCGATAATCCCGATAGGCGATCTTGAAGTGGGAGTCAAAATCGCGTTCAACTTTACCAAAGGATCGCCCGACTACTGGAATCCTACGGGCGGCCATTGGGAGCAAGGTTGGGGTCCGGAGATCGAGTTTCTAAGCGCAGAGCCCTACAAGGACGGCAAGTCAACCGCTGCAACTTTTTCGGCTGAGGCCGTTAATAGGTTGGCAAGCAACTGGCTGGAAAGCGAGCGCGGCCAACAGGAGGCCGTTGATGCCGTAGAGGACAGAGATAACGAATAAGTAGCTGAAAAGAGCAAGATAATAACTCCTGTTTTCCCTTGCTTACCATCCGGAACAACTTATCTTCCGGATGTAGCAACAACCACAAACTGAAAGGAATTTGAAAATGACCACCACCACCGCCGCCGCCCGCTTCACCCTCGATAACACCGAGGGCTACAGCGCTGCCGACCTGGCTGTCCTGAATGCCCGGTTCGCGGAGGTATGCGCCGCTGAGGGAATCGACCTGGACGATCCGGACGACTCGTACAGCGACACGAACGACTTCGTGCAGCACCTCTCTGAGCGCGTGTTGATCGAATTCGACAACCAGCAGGAGGGTTGAGCGATGACCACCCATACGAACCCGAACGGCTCTATCGTGAGTGCCTATTTGGACGCTAATGCCGCCTGGCTAGACGAGCGGTCCGCCGCCGCGATCTCGCAGGTCACGGACGAGCAGTGGCCCGCCGTGCTGGCAGCCCTAGACCTCCACAGCGGCGGCGCGACTGACCCCGGCATCGACTGCCGCGCAGCGGTCACGCGTGAGACGTTGGCCGATTTTGACGCGGCTCGGGACAATCATTGGAGCGAGCGCGGCCGCCGTACGGAGCAGAGGATCGACGGACTCGACGCCCTGCGATTTGAGCGGTTCCAACTCTCTCGCGGGTCGGAGCGCCGCGACATGACCGTGCTCGATCTCGGCGTCGTCCGCGTCTCGCTCTACTAGGCCCACATCCTCTTTGATTTGGCCACAGGCACCTGACGGTCTTGATGTTTTGCTAATTCCAAAGGAGTAAATTCGTTGAGCGAAGAACCAAACAACGACATCCTGCGCAAGACGCAGAAGCTGCTCGACCTGGCAGCCAAGGCCGGCACACCTGAAGAGGCCTTTGCCGCCACGGCAAAAGCTTCCGAATGGATGGAAAAATACAATCTGACATCCGCCATGCTGGAAAAGACCGCCGGCAAGGATGGCAAGCGCGAGCAAGCCGCCGTTATCGGCGGTCAATACGTTTGGCAGCGCGAACTGTGGAAGTCGGTTGCCCAACTCAACTTCTGCCTCTATTGGACGCAGGAATACAACGCTGTTCGAACACGGCGGGAGAAGGCAACCCACTACGACCGGGTTTACGAAAAGGGCAGCATCATCGTTCGCAAGCGCCACGCGCTTGTTGGCAGGACCCATAACGTAGCGGCAACGAAGGCAATGGCAGAATATTTAGAACAAACCATTGCCAGGTTGCTGCGCGAGCGGCTGACCGATTCCGAAGGCAACTTCAGCCATGGAGATTTCAACGGCAGCTTCGGTACCAGCTACCGCGAGGGCGCAGCCGATGTGATCATGGGCAAGCTTCAGGATCGTCGGAACAAAATCCTGGCAGCCGATGCCCGGCGCAAGAAGGCGGCTACGATGAACGCAAGTACCGGCACCGATCTGATGCTGAGTACCTTCATCGATGAGGAAACCGATGGCAACTTGGACTTCATCCATGGCACCGGCTACTCGGCGGAACGGGCAAGGCGCGCAACCGAAGCCGCTTTAGCACGCAAGGAGGAACGCGACGCCTATACAGCCTGGGCCAAGGCAAATCCGGAGGAGGCCAAGGTGCAAGCCGAGGAAAACCGCAAGCGGGATCGCCGCAGGGGTGGCTGGGGAAGCGGGCCACGCGAGCGCGAGAAGAATTGGTCAGCTTACCGCATGGGCGAGGATGCCGGCAAGAATATTTCGCTCAACCAACAGGCCGAGGACGGCCGGCAAAATCACAAGGCAATAACAGGAGGGAAAACAGTTTATGGTTAAGTCGAAAATCGACCTACTAACCGACATCATTGAAGCCGATTTGGATTGGCCGAAATACAATCCGCGTTCCAAGGTCCGTTTTCAGCGGACTTTGAAAATGCACTATACCGAGCGCTTCGGTTGGTCGGTAGCGACGCTGCTGATCAGTCGCGCCACCGGCCGTCGATCCGGAATGCAGGATGGAGTGAAATGACAAAACTCTGCTACGTCCCCAAGGAATTTTCGGCGGCCCACCTCAAGATCATTGGCCACGCCAACCAAATCATCGAGCGTTACCAGGCCGATGGTTACAGCCTGACCTTACGATCCCTCTATTACAAATTCGTAGCCGGCGGTATCTTTAAGGAAAACAACCAGAAGATGTATAGTTTGCTCCAAAACGTGCTCAACGCGGGCCGCTTGGCTGGCTTGATTGATTGGGAAGCGATCGAGGACAACTTACGATACCTGCAGGGCAGCCCGACCGTTTCAGGGCCACACGAGGCCATCAAGCAGGCCAAGGCAAAATTACGTTTGAACCTTTGGGCCGATCAGGATTGGCAGCCCGAAGTCTGGTGCGAAAAAGATGCCATGATCGGCGTTGTTGAAGGCATTTGCGACAAGCTACGGGTCAACTTCTTCGCTTGTCGTGGCTATACCAGCCAATCCGCCATGTACCGCGCTGGCCAGCGTATGGCCCAATATGTTCGCGATGGACAACAGCCGATCATTTTCCATTTCGGCGACCATGATCCCAGCGGCATCGATATGACGCGAGACAATGCTGATCGCCTGGAACTATTTGCTGGCACAAGAATTAATTTCGTTCGCCTTGGCCTCAACATGAAAGAAATTGAGCAGTACAACCCGCCGCCCAACTATGCCAAACCAAGCGACAGCCGGTACGAGGATTACGTCCGGACATTTGATACCAAGGACTGCTGGGAGATCGACGCGCTTGAGCCCTGGGTAATTTCCTCCATGATCGAAGACGCGGTAATGCGGCTACGCGATGAAACCAAGTGGGACGCCGCGCTTGCGCGGGAAGCGGAGGACCTTGACAAGATGGATCGCATTTTAGAGGAACAGGGTTGGCCGAAGGATGAGGAATAAGAGCGTTGCTGCGGGTCAGATACCGTACCAGCCGCCTTAAAAATTGGCCCAGCGGGCAAATATGAGACTTCCTGAATAAGCTAAAAGGAAACAAAAAAGAGCAAGAAAATTAACTTGCAAATCCTCCTGTTTCGTCCCATGTTCCTTGAAGGAAAAAGGAGCGGGCCTCAGGAGGTGCCGCGTCAACCACAACCACAAACTGAGAGGAATTGAACATGGAAATAGCAATGACCCGTACGAATCCTGACGGCTCTCGCGTAACGATATACGTCGGCGCAGGCGTGTACATTGACGCCCAGGCGTAGGTCGGCGCAGGCGTGCACATCGCCGCCGATACGTTTATCGGCGCATCCGCGCACATCGGCGCGCGGGCGACCATCCGCGCACAGGTGTACGTCGGCGAGCGGGCGGTTATCGGCGAGCGGGCGATCATCGGCTCAAACGCGACCGTCCGCGTGGGGGTCAATATCGCCGCAGACGCGACCGTCCGCGCGGGGTCGACCCCGATAGAGACTGGGAGGAGCACATGAAAATGACCACCCATAACTAGGCCCACAGCCTCACCCACAGGCCCGCCCGGTAAACCGGCGCGGGCCTTAGGCAGTACCGGTCGGGCAAAACGCCCGACCCTTGGGGTAGCCTTGGGAGGCGCGGTGGGAGTGGGCGCTGGCCCAAAAGGCAGCCGATCTCAACGATCTAGACAACATCATCGAGGAGATGTGAACGGTGATGGTTATCCAAAAGGTTAACCCTAATGGTCATCTAGATGGTCAACCTTGGGCTAATAAGAAAGCAACGATGTTGCTCTATTTTTGGATTGAAAAATTGGCGGTACGCGAGCATCTTCATCCTTAGCAACAACGGAGACCGACATGACCAAGGTAGAATTGAAGATGACCACCACCACCCATACGAATCCTGATGGATCTCGCGTAACGATATACGTCGGCGCGCTCGCGACTATCGGCGCGCGGGCGACCATCGGCGCACGGGTGTACGTCGGCGAGCGGGCGGTTATCGGCACAGACGCGCAAATCGGCGCATGGGCGCACATCAGCGGGCGAGCGGTCATCGGCGAGTACGCGACCGTCTGCGAGGGGGCGATTATCGGCACAGGCACGCACATCGGCACAGGCGCGATTATCGGCGAGCGGGCGGATATCGGCGCAGGCGCGATTATCGGCGAGTACGTGACTATCGGCGCAGACGCGACTATCGGCGAGCGGGCGATTATCGGCGCGCGGGCGACTATCTTCGAGTACGAGTGCGTTGCCGGCGGCAGGTACGTCGACGCCTAGCCCACAGCCTCACCCACAGGCCCGCACGGGAAACCGTCGCGGGCCTTGGGCAGTACCGGCCGGGCAAAACGCCCGACCAAACAGGGCAGGAGGCCCACAGATCATGACCACCACCACCCATACGACCCCGAACGGCTCTATCGTGAGTGCCTATCTGGACGCCCATGCCGCTGCCACGGCGAGCAGCTACGGCGGCGTTGCCACGGCGAGCAGCTACGGCGGCGTTGCCACGGCGACCGGCGACAACGGCGCTGCCACGGCGAGCAGCTACGGCGGAGCTGCCACGGCGAGCGGCGACAGAGGCGCTGCCACGGCGAGCGGCTACGGCAGCGCTGCCACGGCGAGCGGTTTCAGCGGCACTGCCACGGCGAGCGGCCCCTGCAGCGCTGCCACGGCGAGCGGTTTCAGCGGCACTGCCACGGCGAGCAGCTACGGCGGAGCTGCCACGGTGAGCGGCGACAGAGGCACTGCCACGGCGAGCGGCTACGGCAGCGCTGCCACGGCGAGCG
>Ga0163148_10004121_pt1 | contig 15415 bp, 18 predicted proteins | sample OliLakLV19MP7P2_FD_148606 | JGI IMG/M metagenome (GOLD analysis project Ga0163148, IMG submission 148606) | Freshwater microbial mat bacterial communities from Lake Vanda, McMurdo Dry Valleys, Antarctica- Oligotrophic Lake LV.19.MP7.P2 | ecosystem: Environmental > Aquatic > Freshwater > Lake >...
TTGGCCACGATGCTGACGTCGGCCGACGGGATGCCCGCTGCTTCGACATCGCTGACCGCGTTCCGGGCCTGCGCGTAGGTGTCGTACACTCGGCTGATGGTCTTCATGATCTGATCCTTTGACTCGTTGAGGGATTTGTTTACGGCGCGGCCGTGAAGACGACGTTGCCCTTGTAGTCGACGGCAACCTTGCTGGTCTTGCCGTCCATCGTGGAGGTGCCGCGCCAGATGCCGTCGGCATCCTTGGTCAGGCCGGTGACGCTGGTGGCGCCCCAAGCGGTGGCGCGGTCCTTGGCCTGGCCTTCGGTGAAGCTGTTCGAGCCCTTGAGCGGCGCGCCGGCATCGAGCTTGGGCACGGCATAGACATCGGCCTTGCAGGCCTCGACGAAGGCCGCCTGCGTGATCTTGCCGTCGGCCGGGGCCTTTGCGTCACGCACGCGCATCGCCGCGGCATAGCGCATTGACTCGGTGTCGGAGAGCGTGCCGTCCTTGTTGACGTCGGCCTTCGTCCACATCGCGGTGCATTCGGCGTCGGTGGCCGCATAGGCTGGCACTGCCGCACAGGTCGCCACCACTACAGCGGCCAGAAGCAATTTCTTCATGATTCCTACCTTGGGGAGTTTAATCGCGGCGCGTCGGGTCGAAGCGCCTTGCAGTTAAACAGCCGAGATCGAATCGAGTTGCGTCGGGAAAGAGACGATGCGCGATGAGGTGTTACCCGCCCAGGCTGTCCGGCTCGGGGACCGCTCGGGCCGGCTTTTCGCCGTCGATCGTTCGGGGATGCCGGTGATGCAGGAAGGCAGCGAGCTGCTCGCGGGTGCCCGAGCCAGACAATCGCACGGCCGACTCGAACAGTTCTTGCTGCACCCTGGGCGGCAGGTCTCCCCAAACGGCAGTGACCGCGCGTCCGAGAGCTGTCGTTAGTGCTTCGGAGTTCATTCAGTCCCCCTCTGCAAACTATGGATCAGCCTGGACCCCTGGCAGCACCATGATCAAGGATTGAATTCAAGATCGATTGGTTTCAGGCCGCAGCGCAAAGACGAGCATCCGCTCACTTCACTATCCATGACCTATGATTATAGTCATCAGTGCTGCGACTGGGCCAAGTCCCATCGAGGCCGATGCCCTGCGTCGGGCGCAGGAGACAAGTGGCACCTTGCGGTCGCTGCTATTGCGCTATCTCCATGTTTTCATGGTTCAAGCCAGTCAAACAGCCTCGACCAATGGGCACGCCCCTATGACGGAGCGGCTCGCCCGGTGGATTCTGATGTCGCACGACCGCTTCGAAGGCGACGACCTCGTGGTCACCCATGAGTTCATCTCATTGATGCTGGGCGTCCGGCGGCAGGGAGTGACGGAGGCACTGCACGCGACGTGATCAGACTGTGACAAAGGCAATGGTGGAGGGTTTGTCCGGCTCAGGACCCTTGCGCGGGGGCATCGCCGATTTATTTTAGCACGTCACTACCCTTAAACTTGCCCCTTAACTTGCAGCGGAATCTGAACGCCCCTCAGGCGGTCGCGCCCCGGAGGCCACGTGGCTTGTGGCCCTTCAAGTCTTCGTTATGGCTGCCGGAAATGTCCGCACCGCCATCGTCACGTATAGCATAGATCGGAGGCAACATTGATGTCTGACCAAGGAGAACGTCCCAAGCCGGCAAAGACGAAGGTCGCGCTCTCCCACGACGACAACGTGCTTCCACCCGCCCGGGCTGCTGCCCAGGCACAACGCGAGGCCGAGCTATTGAAGCTGCTCAACCCCACGGCCGTCCTCGAAAAAATCAAGAACAAGCCTGGTCGCTAGCGCCTCACCTGCACCGATCGCGACGATGTGCGTTTGACAACGCACGCCGGCGGGGATGGTCCCGTAGACGTTGGCGAAAAGGTGCTTGGCGGCGCGTCCGGCGCCGAGGGACGCATGGCCCGGCAGCGGACAGGGAGCCATGATCGCGGCTCGGCGTTGAATCCACGCATGCCCCTGCTCTCCTGGTCCACCTTTGTCGCGCGACATCCCGCGAGTCACCTGGTCATTGCCAGCCTGCCGGCCGACAGCGCCGAGATCGGGACGACCCTCGTCAGAAATCTCAAGGGCCAGATCGGCTTGTTCATCGGTCGGCTCGACATCGCGGGTGCTTACGCCCTGACGATCATGCGCTCGGAAGGTACCGCCGAAATTCTTGTCGGCTTCGAAAGCCGCGCCGACGCCGACGCGCTGGCTGGTGCCGTCCAGGCGAAAAAAACGGGGCGATTTCCGGAGTGGGCAAGCCGAAAGCTTTTTGTGCTTGATGAAGCTCAGTCCTTCGCGCAGTCGACGACGAAATCAGTTGAGTGATCGCGCTGAACCGCAATCTCGGGATTTTCCGCCGCGGTGGGTGCTGGCAGTGCAGGCAATCTCAAACTTGCAAGTTCAGCAGGTTTTGAGCTATATTCCTGCTATCGTTGCGACGACGTGCGTCATGCGCCGGCCGCCCGGTCCACTTGCCCGGAGCGGCCTTTTCCGTGCCCGGTGGCAGCCTGAATTTTCAGACAGGTCCGCGATTCCGGCCTGCGTTGAAAAGAATCGTCCGGTTCAGGCAGGCCGGCGATTTTCGAATTTCCGGACAGACACATCTCGGACAACTCGTGTCCGTAAAGTCGCCCGCTCAGCGGTGCGGCTGGCGGCGGTAGTGGTCGGCCAGCGCGTCGTTGCCGAAGTCGGCGGAGAGATCACGCCACACCGTGTGGATGTGGTTGGCGCCGTTCTGGGTGTTGTCGTGCTCGATCACGGTGGCGGGCCCGTGGACGCGGAAATAATGCGCCTCGCCTTGGGTGAGCGAGCCCGCCCAGGCGAAGCGGAAGGCAGCGATCCCCTGGTCCATCACGCGCTTCTTTTGCGCCGCCACGAGGTCGGGCGCCAGGGTGCCCAGTAAACGGTCCATCAGCGTCTCGACCAGGGCGCGTTGGGCGCCGCTCATCTGGCCGAGTTCCAGGCCGCGCGGCTGGCCGAGGTCGCGCTCGCGCTGCGGGCTGGCCACGATCTCGCCGAACGAGCGGTCGGCGATGATCGCCGTCTGTCGCTGCTGTGCGGTGAGGCCGGCCATGATCTGGCGGGCGAGATCCTCCGAGGTGCCCAGCAGGCGGAAGCCGCGGTTGGGACCATCGCGCACGGTGGCCGGATGGGCGCCGACGAAGAAAGGCGTCACGGCGACGTGGCCGGCCGCCGGCAAGGTCACGTTCAGCGACAGGTGATGGCCCTCGAAGCGCCAGCCCCAGGGGAAGCGGCCGGGCGTGCCGAAGACCGAGACGTAGTAGCGGGCGGGGTCGCGGAAACTGCCCTGCTGCTCGCGCAGCACGCCTTCGAGCAGGCGGACGCCATCGAGAAGTTTCAGGCCCTCGTCGTTCAGCACCGTGGCGAAGAGTGCGCGGGCGGCGGCGGACTGTGCCGGCTGCATTTCGGCCAGGGCGAGGCCGGAACGGTTGCGTGGGATGTAGTGCCAGTCGATCCGGTTGTCGGCCTCGAAGGCGATCAGCGCCCGTAGGCGCTGGGCGGTGTCGAGCGAGGCCAGGAACCGGTTGGCCGCCTCGGCGATGCGCTGGGCGGCATCGATGGTCTGGGCGCTGGCAGCGCCGAACGGCAGCAGGGTTGCCGCCGCAAGAACGGCCCGCCGTGTCGGCGGGCCGTGATGGTGGTGCTCTTCGTCGGGTGGGTGCCAGCCGTCGTGCGGCATGGCGCGTGCTTAGGTCGAGGTCCTGGGATACTTCATCGAGCAGCCATAGGCCTTGGTCGAAGCCTCGGTCACTGGCTTGCCGGCCAGTACCTCGTCCAGCGCGAGGCGGACGTATTGCTTGGCCTTGGGGACGTCGCTGACGCTCGATGAGGAGATCGAGTCGATGCCGCCCTTGTAGACCAGCACGCCCTTGGCATCGATGATGTACATGTGCGGCGTCACGGTGGCGCCATAGGCGCGCGCGATCTTGCTTTGCGGATCGATCAGCACGGCGGCAGGTGCTGCATCGCGGCTCCTGGTGAGCTCGTTGGCCTGGGCCGGCGTCACGGCACCCTGCTCACCGGCGGCGTTCGACGCCGTGGTCAGCCAGACCACGCCCTTGGCCGCGGCCTCGCGCTGCTGGTCCTGCATGTTCTTGGAGTTGTAGTGCTTGCGCACGTAGGGGCAGTCGTGATTCGTCGTCTCGAGCACGACGACCTTGCCCTTGAGGTCGGCCAGCGACCAGCTCTTGCCGTTGCTGTCGACGGCGGTGAACAGCGGCGCCGGCTTGCCGACATCGGGGCTGGTGGTGGCGAACGCGGCGGCGGGGGCCAGCGCGAGGGCGGCACCCCCTGCCGTTAGGCCCAGCATGAGGGACCGACGGGGAACGCTGAAATTCGACATGTTCGCCTCCTAGCGCTTGGCTTGCTGAATGGAAGACAGTTCCGACAGTATCATGGCCTCGGTGAGGACTTGCGGCAGAATCTTCGGCCGGTCGGCACCCGGCGCCCAGAAGAGATAGAGCGGCACCCCGGCCCGGCCCACTTCCTTGAGGACCCCCGTGATCTCGTCGTCGCGGTTGGTCCAGTCGCCCTTGAGTTTTATGACTCCCGCCTGTTCGAATGCCTTCTTCGTGGCCGCAGTCTCGAGGGCGACACGCTCGTTCACCAGGCAAGTAATGCACCAGGCGGCGGTGAAATCGACGAACACCGGCTTGCCGGCCGCCACCGCCTCGGCCATGCGGGCGCGCGAAAAGCGCTCCCAACCCTCGAAATTGACACCAGACGTCTGCCCGCCCGACGCAGAGGCGGCAGTCGCCGGCGCGTCGTCGAGCTTCAGCGTGGCGGCGAAGGCCAGCAGGACCGCGGCTGCCGCAACACCCCGGCGTACCCAGGTGCCCAGGGAAGCGCCACCGCCCAGCCGCAGCAGCCAGATGGCGAAGGCGATCAGGATCATGCCGCCCAAGGCGTAGAGCACGCCGTCCGACCCGGTCTGTTGTGTGAGCACCCAGATCATCCAGACAGCCGAGGCGTACATCGGGAAGGCGAGGAACTGGCGCAGCCGGTCCATCCAGGCGCCGGGCCGCGGCAACAGCCGCTGCAGGGCAGGGGTCATCGACAGCGCGAGATAGGGCAGTGCCAGGCCCAGGCCCATCGCCAGCAGCACGGCCACGGTCGCGGGCGCTGGTTGGCTGAGCGCAAAGCCCAGGGCCGCGGCCATGAACGGCGCGGTGCAGGGCGTCGCCACGATCACCGCCAGCACGCCGGTGAAGAAGGCGCCCGTCGTGCCGCCGCGCGCGACAAGGCCCTGGCCGACGCCGCCCAGGCGGCCGCCGAACTCGAACACGCCCGAAAGGTTGAGGCCGACGATGAAGAACAGATAGGCGATCAGCAGCGAGAAGACCGGCGACTGGAACTGAAAGCCCCAGGCGACGTCGCCGGCGCTTGCGCGGATCGCCACCACGATCGCGGCCATGGCGGCGAACGAGACCAGCACGCCCGCGGTGTAGGCAAGCCCGTCGCGCCGCATCTCGGCCTGCCCGTGGCCAGCGAGGCGCGCGAAGGCCGCGGCTTTCATGGCGAGCACCGGAAAGACGCAGGGCATCAGGTTCAGGATCAGGCCGCCCAGCAGGGCGAACAGCAGCGCCTGCACGAGTGAAAGCTGCTCACCTGTCGCCAGGCCCTGGAGCGACGCCGGCGCGGGCACGAACGCCGGATCGAGCTTGGCCGACACATCGAAGGCCTGCTTCACGGTGCCGTCGGCCGTCTTCTCGGTGAGCACCAGGGTGCCGGCGAGACGCTCGGGCATCGCCGTCTTGGCCTCGCCCTTGCGGAGCGGGATGCGGATGCCCTCGGCCGTCACGCTGGCCGTCTGCTTGGCCATGGTGGCGACGGCGCCCCATTCGGCGGGGAAAAAATAAATGTCGCTGATCGTGTCGGGCTTCAGGCCCTTGGCTTCGACGATCAGCGTGGGGTCACCCGACTTGGCGACGCCGTAGCGCGCGGACCACGGGCTTTCCGTCGGCACGCGGCGCCGCGCCGTCTCGAACAGCGTGCGCACCGCAGGCGGTGCTGGCGTGGCGGCGGCGCCCGACGGCAGCGTGAGCTCGAACTTGCCCTCTTCGGGGATGCAGACATCCTCGCACACCAGCCAGTTGGCCTCGGCCGCGATCTTCAGGGCTCCCGCGAAATCCGCCGGCGGCGTGATGCGCACCAGCAACATCGCCTCGTCCTTGAAGCCGTAGTTGGTGACGCCGCCGATATCGAACAGGGTGGGCGTGGGCCACACGATGGCGTCGGCCTTGGCGCCCGGCGGCAGGGTCCAGGCGATCTCGGTCGGCAGGCCGGATTCACCCGGGTTCTTCCAGTAGGTGTGCCACTTCGGCCGGATGGTCTGGCGCAGCCCGACCCAGAACGGCTCGCCCGCCTTCACCGTCGCTGCGTCGGACACGAGTTCGGCCCGCACGTTGTCGGTCTGGACGACCGACGGTTGGGCGAAAGCAGGGCCCGCGAGGAGCAACACGAGCAGAAGGGCGAGGAAACGCTGCATCGGAGTCAATTAAGTGACCCCAGCCCGTGGCGCTTGCAAGGCAATCCCGATCAAGGCGGCGTGATATTTTGCCCATGTGGTAAGGTCTTGGTGTCATTGGGGAAATAATCATGTTGCGTTTGGATGACCGGCGCCTGCTCGGCGCCCTGGACGAGCTGGCCGGGATCGGCGCCATCGAGGGCGGCGGCTGTGCGCGCCTGGCGCTGACGGACGAGGACAAGGCCGGCCGCGACCTGGTCGTGGGCTGGATGAAGGCCGAGGGCCTCGATGTCCGGGTCGACGCCATCGGCAACGTGATCGGGCTCCGTGCCGGCCGCGAGGCCCTGACCCCGGTCATGACCGGCAGCCACATCGACACCGTCCGCACCGGTGGCCGCTACGACGGCAACTACGGTGTCCTGGCGGGGCTTGAAGTCGTGCGGGCGCTGAACGAGGCCAAGCTTGTCACCCGCCGGCCGATCGCCGTCGCCTTCTTCACCAACGAGGAGGGTGCGCGTTTCCAGCCCGACATGATGGGCAGCCTGGTCTATGCCGGCGGCATTGGCCTCAATGAAGCTTATGCGGCGGTCGACAAGGAGGGCGTCTCGGTCGGCGATGAGCTGCGCCGTATCGGCTATCTCGGGCCGCACAAGCCGGGCGCGCTCAAGCCGCACGCCTTCGTCGAGCTCCATATCGAGCAGGGCCCGATCCTCGACGAGGAGAAGGTGCAGATCGGCGTCGTCGAGAGCGTACAGGGCATCTCGTGGATCGAATACACGGCAACAGGCGTCTCCAATCATGCCGGCACGACGCCGATGCGGCTGCGCCGCGACGCGGGCTATCTCGCCGCGTCGGTCAATCTCTTCGCCCGCAAGCTGGCCTGGGAGATGGGCGGCAACCAGGTCGCCACCGTGGGCGCGCTGTCGCTGCGGCCCAACCTGATCAACGTCGTGCCCAACCGCGCGGTGTTCGCGGTCGACCTGCGCAACACCGACGAGGCGAAGCTCAAGGAGGCCGAGGCTCGTGTCGCCGCCCACATCGCCGAGGTCGCGGCGGCGGAGCGGGTCGAGGTCGAGGCCGATGTGCTGGCCCGCTTCGAGCCGGTGATCTTCGATACGAAGCTCGTCGATCGTGTCGAACATCACGCCAAGGCGCTGTCGCTCAGCACGCGCCGCATGCCCTCGGGCGCGGGCCACGATGCGCAGATGATGCAGCGGCTCTGCCCGACGGCCATGATCTTCGTGCCGTCGGTCCAGGGCCTCAGCCATAATGTGAAGGAACACACTGAGGCTGCCGACCTAGCGGCTGGGGCACAGATCCTGCTCAACCTGATGCTGGAGCTGGCCGAGGAATGAAATCGAATCGAAGGATACCCACATGACCGACGCTGACGACAAATCGCGCCGCATCGTTTTCACAGGCGCCTCGGGCGGCATCGGCACCATGACGCGCCCGCTGCTGGCCAAGCTCTATCCCGGTCTGGTTCTGAGCGATCGGGTGAAACCCAAGGACCTGCAACCCGGCGAAACCTTTGTGGCCGCCGACCTCACCAAGCCCGAGGAAGTGGCGGCCGCGGTGAAGGGCGCCCATAGCATCATCCATCTTGGCGGCCATTCGGTGGAAGGCACGTGGGACCAGATCCTGCAGGCCAACATCATCGGCTGCTACAATGTCTTCGAGGCGGCGCGCGAGGCCGGCGTGAAGCGCGTGATCTTCGCCTCGTCCAACCACGCCGTCGGCTTCTATCCGCGCAAGCGCAAGATCCGCACCGACGTCACGGTCCGGCCCGACAGCCGCTACGGCGTCAGCAAGGCTTTTGGCGAGGCGCTGGGCGCGCTCTATGCCGACAAGCACGGCATGGCCGTAACCTGCCTGCGCATCGGCAATGTTGGTCCGCGCCCGCTCGACGTGCGGCGGCTCTCGATCTGGATTTCACCGCAGGACATCGTTCAGCTCTTCCGCATCGGCCTCGAGCATCCCGATATCCGCTTCGACATTCTCTATGGCGCGTCGGACAACGAGGCGAGCTGGTGGGACAATTCGCGCGCACGCCAACTCGGCTATCGCCCGACCGGCAAGGCCGAGGATCACCGTGCGCAAGCCGAGTTGGAGCAGGCCAAGACCGGGCCCGATCCCGTGGGCGATCTCTTCCAGGGCGGCACTTTTTGCTCGGCCGAATTCACTAACGATGTGAAGCGCGCTGGACCTTGAAGAATCGCGCGCCTGACCTCGATATGTGAACGTGCGAGCCGTTGTCGAGGCCTGCACCCGAGGATCGGAAGAGGGCAGCCTGAATTTTGGGCAGGAGAGCATTGAGGTGCAGGCGCGCGATCCGGAGGTCGCGATCGCGGCCGCCTTCGATGCGGGAGGTGTCGAGGCGGCGGTCCGGCAGTCGCGGACCGGCACGCATACCTACAAGGCCTTTTGCGAAAAGATCGTGGCGGCAGGTTGTTCCGGCTATCTCGTCTCGTTGCTCGGACGCCGTGTCGTGTACTTTGGGCGCACCGCCGAGATGCATGTCGAGCACTTCCCCAACAAATAGCGGCCGGCGCATACTCGTCGCCGGAAGGTGACAATGAGTAGATTTCTGACTGTCGGTGCCGCGCAGATGGGCCCCATCCAGCGCAGCCACACGCGCCGCAATGTGGTCGAGCGCATGATCGCTCATCTGCGCGAGGCCAGGCGCATGGGCTGCGAGCTGGTCGTGTTCCCCGAGCTCACGCTGACGACATTCTTCCCGCGCTGGTGGATGGCCGACCAGGCGGAAGTCGATTCCTTTTTCGAGAAGGAAATGCCGTCGAACGAGACGGCGCCACTGTTCAACGAGGCCAAGGCGCTCGGCCTTGGCTTCTCGTTCGGCTATGCGGAGCTCGCCAATGAAAATGGCAAGGTCCACCATTTCAATACGTCGATCATCGTGGAGCGCGACGGCCGCGTCGTGAGCAAGTACCGCAAGATTCATTTGCCGGGGCATGCCGAGCACGAGCCGCAGCGCCCGTTCCAGCATCTGGAAAAGCGCTACTTCGAGGTCGGCAATCTCGGGTTCCCGGTGGTGAAGGCGTTCGGCGGGAACATGGGCATGTGTATCTGCAACGACCGCCGCTGGCCCGAGACCTATCGCGTCATGGGCCTTCAGAACGTCGAGATGGTGCTGCTGGGCTACAACACGCCGCTGCACAACGCGCCATCGCCCGACCATGACGAGCACAGCTGGTTCCACAACCAGCTTTCCATGCAGGCCGGCGCCTACCAGAACGGCAGCTGGGTGGTCGGCGTCGCCAAGGGTGGTACCGAAGAGGGCGTGCCCTCGCTCGCCGACAGCATGATCGTGGCGCCTTCCGGCAAGGTCGTGGCGCGCGCGGCTGGCGACGGCGACGAGCTGATCGTGCATCGCTGCGATCTCGACGCCGGCCAGAGTTACAAGCGTACGACCTTCAATTTCGCTATCCACCGCCAGCCCGATCAGTACCGTATGATCGTCGAACGCAAGGGTGCGGTGGATCCGTCATGAGGGGCGCGCTGCGCACCCTTCATGTCCGCTGTGGCGCCGATATCCGCGACAGGCTGGTCGAAGCCGGGATCGAGGGCGACTATCTCTCTTTCGCCGATCCGGCCTGGCTGGGCCCGCCGCCCGAGTCGAACGCCTGGATCGCAGGCCGCGCCGCGCTGATTGCCGAACGCACCGGCCTGTCGCGGCAGAAGATCCGCGCCGATCTCGGCGACGCCTACTGGCGGCTCGCCCGAGCACCCGCCGACTATGGGCGGATCGTCCTGTGGGGCGAGCATGATCTCTACGATCAGGCGGCCCTCGTGCGCGTGCTGGCGAGCTTCGCGCCACGCAAGAAATTGCCCCGGATCGAACTGATCTCGATCGACCGGTTTCGCGGCATAAAACGGTTCATCGGCCTCGGCCAGCTTTCCGCCATCCAGCTCGCCACGCTCTGGCCGCGGCGCAAGCGCATCAGCCGACGGCAGCTCGCGCTCGGCGCCAAGGCATGGACGGCCCTGCGCGCGCCCACGCCCGCACCGCTCGACGCATTGTGCAGGAGCGATCTTCGTGCGCTGCCGTTCCTGAAGGCCGCGTTGCAGCGGCAGCTGCAGGAGCTGCCGTGGACGAGCGACGGCCTGTCGCTGACCGAGCGCAACGCGCTTACAACTCTCGCCAAGGGGCCGCGGTCGGCGGCGGAGGTCTTTGCCGAGGCGCAGACCAGGCGCGACCCGCAGCCCTTCATGGGCGATCTCTTCTTCTGGTCGGTGCTGCGTGACCTCCTCGAAGCGCCGCGTCCGCCGATCGCGGTCAGCACCGCCACGCGCCGGTTGTCGTGGCACAGGCGCGTGTTGCGTCTCACGCCGACGGGCAAGGCGCTGCTTGTCGGCAAACTCGACTGGCAAGCGACAGGCCCGCACGAACGTTGGGTCGGCGGCATCCCGGTCGCGCGCAACGTGCCGGCCTGGCGATGGTCTTCGCGTACGGCCCGGGCCATCCAAAAGCAGGGTTGATTTCGGCACCTGCGGTCCTACCTAGGGCGGCGACCCTGTGGGGACGACCCCGCCGCGCAGTGGGTATCGGTCGGGACGGCCCGGCCTTTGAAGCGGAGGGTCCACCATGGCGTGGCTCATTCTTTTTGTTGCCGGTATTTGCGAGATCGGTTGGGCTGTCGGCCTGAAATATACCGAAGGTTTCTCGCGGCTCGTTCCGTCGGTACTTACAGCCGGCGCGATGATCGTCAGCCTCGTGCTGCTGGGCATAGCGCTCAAAACCCTGCCCGTCGGCACTGGCTATGCCGTCTGGACCGGCATCGGCGCCGTCGGCACCGCCATCCTGGGCATCATCCTGTTCGGCGAGTCGATGGGACCGATGCGCCTAGCCTCGATCGGGCTGATCGTGGCCGGCATCGTCGGCCTGAAACTCGCGACGCCAGGCTAAAGTTCGCGCGTTAGCCGAACTTGCCGAAGCTGCGGTCCGGCGTGCCGCGGAACAACGACATATGCGTGTGGGTGGCCACGAACGGGTCACCCACTTTCTTGCGGCCAAGACCCACCGTGGTCCGGCCCGGACGGTCGAACGGATCGCCGTTGGGATGGAAGCCGTCCGACTGCCACACGCCCATGCCGATCGCCGTCAGCCGGTCGGCCGAGACGATGGCCTCGATCTTGTCGAGGTCGAAGCGGAAGTTGCGGATGGTGCCCCAGACGTTGCGCCATTGCTTCTGCTCGGCGAGATCGCGGCCGATCATGAAGTCGGTGAAGGTGCCGAAGGCGATCATGTCGTCGGCGAAGATCGGCCGCGCGCCCTCATAGTCGATGGCGCGGCAATGCTTCGACAGCGTGTCGAACCAGGTCTGGACGGCGGCGAGATCGTCAGGCTGAACGGGCGTACGCAAATTCATCGCAAGGGTTCCTCAAAGGCTCCTAGAGTCCGAAGCGCTGCCGATGCAGGCGCTCTTCGACAGCGGCAATCGTCGCGGGTCCGATCTCGTCCAGTCCCGTGGCCAGGCCGAAGCGGGACAGCAGGCGGCGGCGCGGCCCGATCACCGGCAGGCGCACCTTGTCGCCGTAGCGCGCCTGCAGCGTGGAGCGCAGCTCGCCCAGGCTGTCCACCAGCCCCAGCTCCAGGCCGCGCTTGCCGGTCCAGAACTCGCCATTGAACAGGGTCGCCTCGTCGGCCTTCAGCAGCCTGCCGCGGCGCTGGCGGACCCAGTCCTTGAAGCCCTCGTGGATCTCGGCCTGCAGGCGCTTCAGTCGCTCGACGTCCTCGGGATTCTCGGGGCGGAACGGATCGAGCATCGCCTTGCGCTCGCCCGAGGTGTGCACGCGGCGCTCGACGCCGTGGCGGGCGATCAGATCCTGGAAACCGAAGCCCGCACTGATGACGCCGATCGAGCCCACGATCGAGCTGGGATCGACGATGATCTCGTCGGCGGCGCAGGCAAGCCAGTAGCCTCCCGAGGCCGCTACGTCCTCGACGAAGGCGATCACCGTCAGGTTCTTTTCCCTCGCATGCAGGCGGATGCGCTGGGCGATCAAGGCCGATTGCACCGGTGAGCCGCCGGGCGAGTTGATCGCCAGCGCCACGGCCTTGGCGCCGCGCATCTCGAAGGCCCGCTTGAGTAACGGCGCCACCTGGTCGATGGACAGGCTGCGGCCACTGAGCAGGCCGCCTGACGAGGCGATGACGCCCGACAGCCGGATCACCGGCACGGTGGGGCTGCGGCGAAAGCGTTCTTTGATCCAATTCAACATGGTCGGCACTGTCGCGGTGCGCGCGCTAGAAGGCAAGCGGAGCGGCGTGACGCAGGATCGCCTCGGCGTCGTGCGTATAGCCGCCTTCCGGACGATGGAGCACGAGGGGCGATGACATGCGGCGCGCCAGTGTGCTCGACCGGCGGGCACGAAGCAGGATGCGCGCGGCGGGCGGCAGGAGCTTCACCGTGACGTCACCCCAGCCCAGCCGAGCGAGATGGGCCACGATCTCTTCCAAACGGTCGATGCGGTGGATGACGGTCAAGGCGCCGGCCGGCTTCAGGGCGGCCACGGCAACGCCAAGCCAACGGGCAAGATCGGCGCTCGATTCGACGGTCGCCAGGGCCTTGCTCGCATTCGGTGATGGATCGGCAACCGCGGCCGCCAGATAGGGCGGGTTGGTGGCGACGTGATCGAAACCTGTGACCTCGGGCGGCAAGGGCTGGGCGAGGTCGTGAACGAACGTCCGTATCCGGTGCTCGGCGCCGTTGAGGACGGCATTGCGGACAGCGAGGCCCGCCAGTTCAGGTTGCAGCTCGATACCCACGATGGCACAGCCCGGCACGCGGGCGGCTAGGCAGAGGCCGACCGCGCCGACGCCGGCGCCGAGGTCGAGCACGCGATCCTCAGGGGCCGCGTCGATGGCGGCGGCCAGCAGCACCGCATCCACGGCGACGCGGTAGCCACGCGATGGCTGCAACAACCTGATACGGCCGCCCAGCAAGGCATCTTCGGTCGGCGCCGTTTCCATGCTAGTCATCATCTCACGACAACATGTCGCAACAACCAGGCTTCATCGGGCAACTATCCTCCCATCATGGCAACGGTCGTCTCCCTCGAAGGCAAGCGCAAGTCCCCCAGCCTGGAGCCGCTGCTGTCGCTCTGCGCCGATGACATGGTGCGGATCGACCGGGAGATCCTGGCCCGGATGCGTTCGCCGGTTGCGCTGATCCCCGAGCTTGCCAACCATCTGGTCGGCGCCGGCGGCAAGCGCATGCGGCCGCTGCTCACCGTCGCTTCGGCGAGGCTATGCGGCTACGCCGCCGACGACGACCGCCACATCAAGCTCGCGACCTGCGTCGAATTCATCCATTCGGCTACCCTCCTGCACGACGACGTGGTCGACGTCAGCGTGCTCAGACGCGGTAAGCCGTCGGCCAACTCGGTATGGGGTGACAAGGCCTCGGTCCTGGTGGGCGACTTCCTGTTCACGCGCTCCTTCGAACTGATGGTCGATGTCGGTTCGCTCGATATCCTGGGCGTGCTGTCGCGCGCTTCGTCGACAATCGCCGAGGGCGAGGTGCTGCAGCTCGTCAGCCAGCGCGATACCAGCACGCCCGAGGCGACTTATCTCGAGGTCATCAAGGCCAAGACCGCCAAGCTGTTCGCCGCGGCGGCCGAAGTCGGCGCCATGATCGCCGGCCGCAACGGGCCCGAGCGTGTGGCGCTGGAAAGCTTCGGCATGAACCTCGGCATCGCCTTTCAGCTGGTCGACGACGCGCTGGACTATGTTGGTCGGCAAGCCGACTTGGGCAAGACAGTGGGCGACGACTTCCGCGAGGGCAAGATCACGCTCCCGGTGATCCTGGCCTTCCTGCGTGGCGGCGCCGTCGATCGCGAGTTCTGGAAGCGGACCATCGAAAAGCTCAACCAGCGCGATGGCGACCTCGAGCACGCCCAGGCGCTGATGGAGCGCCACCATTCGGTGGCCGATACGCTGGAGCGCGCCCGTCACTACGGCGCCATGGCGCGCGACGCGCTCGGCCTGTTTCCCGACGCGCCGCTCAAGGCCGCCCTGCTCGAGGCGGTCGACTTCGCCATCGACCGGGCCCACTGACCGGCGCGCACGCGATGGCCGGCAAACACATTCTAGCCATCGACCAAGGCACGACCAGCACCCGCGCCATTGTCTTCGATGCCACGGGGCGGCCGGTGGCGACGGCGCAGCGCGAAATGCCGCAGATCTTTCCAAAGTCCGGCTGGGTCGAGCACGACCCCGAGGAGATCTGGTCGGCGACGGTCGAGGTCTGCCGGGGTGCCCTGGCAAAGGCCAAGCTGAAGCCCGCCGACCTCGCCGGTATCGGCATCACCAACCAGCGCGAGACCACGGTGGTGTGGGACCGTGCGACCGGCAAGCCGATCCACAATGCCATCGTCTGGCAGGACCGGCGCACCGCCGAGCGCTGCGCCGAGCTGAAGAAGGCGGGACACGAGAAGGCGGTCACCGACAAGACCGGCCTGCTGCTTGACCCTTATTTCTCGGGCACCAAGATCGAGTGGATCCTGAAGCACGTTGCCGGTGCCCGTGCCGCGGCCGAGAAGGGTGCGCTCGCGGCGGGGACGATCGAATGCTTCCTGCTGTGGCGGCTCACCGGCGGCAAGGTGCATGCGAGCGACGCCACCAACGCCAGCCGCACGTTGTTGCTCGATATTCGCAAGGGCGCCTGGGATCCCGACCTGATGAAGCTGCTGGGCGTGCCGGCGTCGATGCTGCCGCGCGTGGTCGATTGCTCGGGCGAGCTCGGCGTCACCACGGCCGACTTCCTGGGCGCCCCGGTGCCGGTCCTCGGCATGGCCGGCGACCAGCAGGCGGCGACCGTCGGCCAGGCCTGCATCAAGCCCGGCATGATCAAGACGACCTACGGCACCGGCTGTTTCGCCCTGCTCAACACCGGCAGC
>Ga0163148_10004124_pt1 | contig 15408 bp, 17 predicted proteins | sample OliLakLV19MP7P2_FD_148606 | JGI IMG/M metagenome (GOLD analysis project Ga0163148, IMG submission 148606) | Freshwater microbial mat bacterial communities from Lake Vanda, McMurdo Dry Valleys, Antarctica- Oligotrophic Lake LV.19.MP7.P2 | ecosystem: Environmental > Aquatic > Freshwater > Lake >...
TCCTGGTACCGCGCAGTCTCAATCCTTCTTTTAATGGAATTGGCGCGCCGGGCCGTTCAACGTCGCGGACTGCAACCTTCCGGTCGCCGTCTCAATCCTTCTTTTAATGGAATTGGCGCGCCGGGTTAGTCAACGCCTTGCGAACGCTCAGTTGCTCGTCCGGTCTCAATCCTTCTTTTAATGGAATTGGCGCGCCGGGTCTATCGAAAAGATAACAAGCTGATTATCATTGATTTGTGTCAAAATCTTATGAAAAGATTTTTGAAAACCCATAGGATACAGCTTAATCACTCCCTAATCTACAAAATTAAAGTCTGAATTCTGTCAAGGTATAAGTCCATATTCATTTCGCGGCCAAAGCGCCACAAAGCATTTATGTTTCCTTCGGAAACTGGAACAACAACTATACTATTCTCACTTTCCTCTTCCTCTGCAAGCAATCTAGTTATATGCTGTTCAAGGTGTTTTCTTTTTGGTGCTTGAATCTCACCGATAAAAACAGATTTTTGAATTCGATACAATCCAATTCTTAAAAGATACTTACTAAGCTTAAGTCGAATCTTGTCATTAGATATATCATATAATACTATTATTATCATATCTACTCATTGAAAGAACAGACTATCCAGATTTAGCTCTTTCAGAACTTGAGTCAATTTAGTACATCCAACGTGCATCTGGTTATACCGAGATCGACGCATCCCTTGATATTGAACAACTTCGTTCATGTATTCGTTGAAAAGCGGAATGACAAGCTTTCTACCGGCTTCATTTAGGAGCACTCCCTCCTCTTCAAAATCAAAATGATCATCAGAAAGTAAATTCCCTTGGCAGAGCTTTACTGCCTGCTGGTCGGCCCAGGGCCGGTAGGGTTCAATTAAGTCCAGAACGAGACTTGGCCGATTGTGCTCCAAGCGATGCAGGAACCCCATGGCAGGATCAAGCCCGTGATTGATGACGATTCCCTCCAGACGCCCATACAAAATGCCATAAAGATAATTCAAGGCACAGTTAAACTTGTCTTTTGCGGGTCTTCTACTCCTGACTCCAAGATACCAACCTGCTGGAACTAATGCTGTTAAGGCATTAAAATATACTTTTGATGAGTAGCCTTCAAAGCCACGCACCTGATCAGCTTCCCGGACAAATTTTTTAGGATCGGAATCTGCCAAGCGTTGCGCCATCATTTCCAATTGGCTGGTTGATTCGATTATTAATACGGAATGCGCAGGACGGCGATGAACAAAATGCTTAAGGAGGCTTATCTGTGCCTTTACTTTACTCAGAAGTATGCCTTTTATCCAAATTCCTGCCTCTGGAAAGTATGGAAACATCGCCTGCGCTCTGCGCAATTCAGCGGTCGAACCATAACTAAAATCCCAGATGCGACCATAGGCATGTCCATTTCGCTTGATCAAGACCAGTTCTATGCCATGCTCCATCGCAAGCGCAATGGCATCCGTACTCAAACTACAGGAGCTGGCGAGTAGAAGACGGGTAACCTTAAATGGGCTTAGTAATTGCAAATCATCTCCGGAAGTAATTCGGAACATACCGTCTTCACAACGAACACGGCTTCCGTAACTGTTCACCACTACTTCCATGATTGCATCATTGGCTCATTATTAATTTCAAAAAACCGAATGGCAGGCCGCCAGCCGTTAATTTTCTAGTCTTAGGAGTAGGCCAGTCGGCAGGGTAGTGTTTGTTACTTTGAACATGAATCCTCAAATCACGAAAATCGTTTCCCGTTAGCAAATGATCCTGCCATTCCCCGGTAATAGATTTCCAACCAGAACCAAAGCCACAACGGACCACAGCTTCTGTTCCCGATATACTCAATTTACAGGTTTCCAACAAATTTTCCAACGCCTCAATATAATCCTCGGGAATACCATCGCCCTCTTTGTTCTGCCAAAAGTCTATCTCGTTCACCAGCCAAACCCTGCAAGATTTATTAGCCTCGTTTAAAAGCCGAGCGGTAGACATTTTCCGGCCAAGTTTCTCAAAATTTGGAATAGCAGACTTTGTAATATTCAGTACGGAGTCATTTTCGTACCAACCGGTCTGTATAATTGTTTCTGCGGTCTCACCAGCTGGAATGCATTCTGCGAAAGATGTATTTTGCTTCTTGACAATCCATCCTTGACGTGTTAAGGAATGAATATCTACTCGATGCATTACAGTTTTTTTGAATACAGCATCAGTAATCGATACAAACCGAAACACATCTTGATAAGGATTTAATCCAAAAACATCCATTTCAAGTTTTTTGGAACTATATTTATTAAAATTTTTAATTTTATTTAAATGAATTTGCCCATTGCCCGTATTTCTGGCGCGTTCAGACAATTCGCTTGAGAAAATAGAAGTTCTAAAACTCCCCTTTAATGAAGATCCTGGTAAGTATGGACGGCCAAGACCGTCGCGGATCATGGCGCGGTAAGAAAGTGCCCTTGGTAGACCTGGATCAGCCAATGGAATTTGATAAATCCCGATGTCTGAAGGCGTTAAATCAGGCTTTCGGGTCTTGAGGTAAGGCATTAAATCAGTTCCCTTTTCTACATGACTCACCCAAGTTGCAAGGTTTTCAAGGCCTATAAGTTCTAATACCTTGCTCTCCGAAATTGGAATAGCCACATTCATTCTATCAAAAACCACATATTCTATGCCTGAAGCCGGCTCCTTGCCGCTACCAATATGCAGTGGAGTAAGGCAGTCAATGCGTATCCGGTGATTCTGTTTCATAATGACATCTCCGTTGGTCGGACAAGGATGGGTAAAGTGATTGGACGGCCATCACGCCAGACTGGGTGTGGGAAAGATGCCTGTCCTGGAAGTTGGACAGGACGCAAATCAAGAAGCTTACCATTGCAAGGACAAAAATCTGGAAAGATGCTTCCTTCGCGGAACATAAATACACTGCGTTTGCGTAATCGCAGCCCTTGTTCATTGTCAATGCTGCTGATAAAACCACCTCGTTTGCTAAGAAGATAACTGCTGTCTTGTAAGTTATCCTCCAATTCGCCTTTTTCAGGACAAAAGAGCGAAAGGCTAACCTTATGTGTAGGATGAGCAGGCAGGTTTAGTGTCATTTCGCTCCATTCCGGCTCGAAATTGCCATTTCCCAAATTCCGGTCCGCTCCAATTCCGTGGTCACCCAGTAGCTTGAACGCAGCCTCCAGCTTCTTGCGCTGACCAACCTCTGGGCATGTAATCAAGGTAAACAAACCAGCTCCTACACCTAAATAAACACGGTCAAAAAGAAAGGGTTTTGGGTCTTCACCAACCCCAGGCACAGGCACAGTAACACGTTGTTGCGTATATGACTTTGATAGTGATTTACCAGTTAGTTCGCCCCTTAGATCAAGAAAGCCACTTGTACCAAAATGGCCTTCTTCCACCAAGATCGGATTCCCAGCCAAAACTTGCTCAAAAACAGATTTTTCAAGCCAAGCAATTTGCTTGGCCCATTTATGTCTACCTGGGGCATCAGGCTGATTGTCAGCAAAATGCAATGGCAACTTAATCATGGGCTTCGGAAAATACCAGCGAGTATTCTCTTTTGTTAACCCAAAGAATGGAAACGCTGAACTCAATCTCCAGGAGCTAACAAATTCAGGACTTGCTCCAGACTGACCAAACAACTGCTGGGAACAGGCAACCAGTGCACTGTGCAACGTATCTGACGGAATATGCTTCAAGCTACGGCTATACTCATTCTCTTTACCTAAGCCCAAATGAAACGGGGCCTTAAAGTGGAGTCTAACCACAAAGAAATTTGGGGATTGTGTCATTACCTAAGTGCGTCTGGAATAGTTACCTGCATATCAACTTCGAGTTCTTGCCCCTGGTAATAGGCATTGGATCGCGATTTAATAGCGTTTACTCTGAATTTCACTTTGCCGTAACCGCGTGAACCATGCCCACCCAAATAGTCATCTTGAACCAATTGCAAGCATTCCAAGACATCCTTAATCAGTACCAATTCATCAGCGGCGTCCTCATCAAATACATTGAGGATAAGATCAAGGGCAAACTCGGCACCTGCAGGCACGCGTTCATTCTGTCGAGGCATTGCTTTGGCTGTCACCCGATCTATGACCACCTCTGTTTTTGTTTCCGTATAAAGCATATCTGTATTAATAAACAGACTGTCGTCAGAAAGCAGTTGCGCATCGCGTACCAGAAGACGTGAGGGGCGTTGCCTATTGTCTCTTGCTTCAAGGGCAGTTCCAAACAATCGACCAGACCTTGAATCTGGTACCAGTGACGGGCCATGCTCTACACCCCCTCCCATAGGTTTGTCCCCTAAATTTCCATCCGTCAATTCCAGCAAAGAACGCATCTTCCCCTTCAGTGAACTGCCCGGTATGTAGGGTTTGCCATTGAGTGGATTTCGAATAACTGTCTTATCAACACCACCAATGGACATAGCAGCATTGGTACCACCAATGTGCATGCCAGTTAACAGCTCGATACTGCCCGAAATACTGATTTTCTTTCTTAGTGTTTGCATAATGTTAGTTTCTTTATTTTCCTCCATGGGCTTTGTGGTAAGCCAAGATGGACTCCATCAGGTTCACGAAATGATTAAAATGCACTCTAGCATGATTATCCAGATCTACCGCATCATGAGCAGCATCAAACAGTTCTTTAAACTTGCCTGATGCTGCAAATTGCTTATCGGTTGGTGCCTTATCCTTCCGAGTAGTATAGGCAATCTTAGCTTTCAATAGATGAAACGACGACACCTGGCTCTCTATTCCCCCAAGTTGAATTCGTCTAAGCTCCCCAAAGACATTCCTGATTTGTGAAGTGGTATATTCTAGCTCAGCCAGGTATTTCCCAAATTCTTCACTGAAGGAAATAGCCTCCCGATCCATACCGGTTTGTATCCATTTCTTTACCAGGTCCGATGAAATCTTGGGACCAGGGGGGATAGAGAGGTTCCGATCGCGTGGACTGTGAAAACGATTATCATTTGGCATTGTAATAATAATTTTATTAGCTAGAAATTATGAATGGCCTCCGCATTTGTAGAACTTGCCTTTGTTCTCTCTTCCAACACAGCCAATCGCAGCGCGAGGTGTATGAGTGAAAGACTTGCCTGTTTTCCTGGCAACGAAAGTCCAAATAGGGTTCCACATGCTGCATCTGTTTTTACCTGATTCAGTAAACTTTTTAAATCCTCGTCTTTAGTCTGATCCATCGAACGCTTCATTTGATAGGCCATTAGCCAACGCCAACGTTCAGGTAGTTTATCCTTCTTAGTATGATCTACCTCCAAATTTCTTTGATTGACCTGTTGGAGCATGGAATCAAATAAGTTGAGTTGCGCCAATAAGGAGCGGGGTAGTTTTCCACTCTCCAATAGTGCAGCAAAACGATCTCGATACGCTAGTACAAGAGGAAACTCATGCGTCCAATGCAAACTGAAGCCTAACAAATGAAAACTATCTTTTTTCATCGTTAAGCCGTCGCGTACTAGAACATGAGATTTCGCGGCTGCTTCGGCCTCCGCAGCAAGTTCTGCAGCCTGCGCAATTGGATGCTTGGCACCAACTACAGCAATACCCCCAGAAAGGCCAAAGGAAGGTTGGTTACAGGTCCAGCTACTAAAGTCTTTCCGAATTGTTTGGGCAAACTTAACTGCGATGTCCCAGCGACCTAGGATAAACAAATCATCACCACCAGAGTAAAGAATATAGGTATTGTCCTTGTATTGGGGATGGCGGCGCCACAATGCAGTCAAATAGCCCTTGAAGAAAAGATCCAATGAGCGACTGAGTGAGGCATAGCGCGCAAGCGTTCGCCCCCCCGCCGGAATACCCCTTTGAAAAATTTGACCCAGATCATCAACATCCATCCGGAGTATACCGAGCCTGCGCAAATTACCTTGGCCAGCAAGTTGGTCGAAAGTCATTGGGTTACCTTCTTCATCCCTTGGGTAATCATTGCCGCCAATCATGCTGACGCGAAAGAGCTTTGATGAAGCCGAGGAACCAAGTTCATTAATTCGCGCAAGTGTAGCTCCCCTAGGCAACTTTGCAGGAATGCCCTCCCCTTCTTGCAGGAGGTAGTGGTATACTCCCAAACCACAAGGATTATAGGGCTGGGATTTGCATTCCGGGAGAAGACGATCAACCACAATATGAACACGAGCCCTACGCAATTCTTGACCAAGGCGCCTTTGCTCTGCTGTACTTAAGCGGATGATAGATCCCTCTTCGCCAAGCTTCTCAAAGTTTTTTTCTGCCAATTCCTTTGTAGTCAGCTCCTCATTGGTGACAGCATCGCGAAGTTGGGTACCTCCCAATTCTGTAGGTTCAAAGAAAAAATCATACTCTGAGACCAACTGTTCTTGATATCGGCGCCTCTTTAAAGTATTCAGACGCTCAAAAAGCCCCTTCCAGACAACACTCAAGTCATTGGACGGGTCTGGGTTTAGAATACTGGTCAAAGGGGCCTCCACCCAATCTAAGGCTAGAAAAAGACTGGTCCCATGAGCGGCGAAAATGGCATCTATTAACTCCGAACGAAGTGCATGGAGTGCGTTAACGTTGACCTCAGAGTTGGGTACAAGCATAAACAAACTTCCGCCAGATGCATAAATTTGATGCCAGGGACCTAAGTCCAAGGTTCGCCTTATCCTGAAAACCACGCTCTGCATGAGCAAATCCAAATAGAAGGAACGACCCTTGAGGAATTTGGCGGCATTCTTCCCAAGGATGTCATAAAGAAACTGCTGGATTCCGGAGAGATCCGCGCCTGCCATCAACATGGGCGACGCAGATTCGTGCCCTCCACGTGCCATACAAACTGAAATGGCAGCTATACTTCGTGCCAACTGAGCCAGAGAGACGTCTCGTTGCGCATCGGCAACCGGAACGCGGTCGGCATGACGCAACAATAAAGCCTCTAAGCCATCTAAAAGGCTCTCAGCATCATCCGAACCAGTGACCAACTTAGTAAAATCCTGCGCAAAGTTTTGCCAGGCAGATTTCCAATCACCTGTGGAATCTACAATTTGCGGAAAAAAGGCCGATGAATCAAAATCATTGTTCCACAGAGGCAAAGAAAATCCTGGACCTGAAACTAAACCTTGATCTAAATTTTGCCAAATAGATTGAATGGCTTGTGGATGCGGCACCATTGGAGAAACTTCACCTCCACGGGCTAGCGCCGATGCTTTGACAAGGATTTCCTCTTCCATTTCAAAAGAATTGCCGAGCGGCCATTCAGAATGGTCAGCAATCGAAAAGATCCGTTGCAATGTAGCCCTATGTTGCATGAGCAGAGATTCTGAAGCGCCAGGGTCGCCACTCAACACAGCGAATGATCCCAGGTCACGCACTAGGCTTCTAAAAACCAGACGCTCAGTTAGCATGTCATCCATGAGTTTCTGCTTGGGTTTGAATGGCTATATCAGAATCTGCCTCAGATGCGTCAATTGCGCGAGCGGGCATCACGATTCCATGCCCACGCGCAACGCCCTTACCCAAACCAATCCATGGGGGTAGAAATACGTTCGTTTCAAAACTGGCATCCACCGTCATCATAGGTACGTCCTTGTACGTCAGCACACGAATAGTAACATCTTGGTGAAGCGTTGCCTCTACCCTGCCATCAATCCACCACCCCACACCTTTTGCAAAAGAAAGAATGTTTCCCACCAGTAGTCGTTCCAAAAAGCCATGCCTTTCCTCAGGTTTCTGAAATTCTTGATACACGGCATAGTTTCGATCATTCAGAGGTAACCAATGTCGCAAATCATATGAATACTTCTTACGTGAGATGTTGAGCGCATAGCGCTGGACTCGGACATCGGCCACTTGCAATTGGTAGGGTCGATTGTTGAGCGTCAATCGGCCATCAGAACGCTTAAACAACTCTGGGACTGCGTCCACTCCATCGCCGAGACAAACCATGAGAGGACGCCCGGACCTTCTTTTGTATTGAATCAAGGGATACGCATACCGAACCTTGTCTTCTTCCAAATGGTTGTGAAACAGGACATTATCAAGACCAACCGTACGACCAACGGCACCACGGAATGCATCCAGTTCATGCCTCTCTATAGGTTGAGTAAAATCAACTTGAAGCTGGTGTAAGTAAAATTGAGGCATGGAATTCAGCATTTAATATGTTCGGCTAAAATTGGTTAGCAATCTTCGATTTTCCAAATGGAAAGTTTTCCACTTATCGCCCATTGGAGCCATGGGCTAGAAAGGCGCGAGCCCGATGCTCCGCATCGCTCATTGCAAGCAATCGCTGACCCCGCAGATGCTGGATCCCTGCCTGAACGGTGACGGCTTGCTGTTGCTGATATGCCTTAAAAGCCATAAACCGCTCATATGGCGTGTAAGGTGTACCAGCTTTATACAGAATTACTAAAACTTCAATTAAGAGCAGAAAAAGCAAGAACCCAGTCGATAAGTTCTTTGCTACCTGGTTCTGTTCCATCAAGCGGTGCAATGCTTCAACCTTCAAAAGAATCCCTGGCTCTCGGGCTAATGCTTGTGTACGAAGAGAGTGCGCTGCGGCATACCGCTCTGAGCGTAGTGCCGCCAATAGGTCACTTACCGCTGTTAATCGTACGTTAGTTTCATTAAACTTTGATTCCTTTTTGTGCGCTGAAATACCATAACCATGCCTGCCGGTGCCGCGGATTCCGTCAATTTCTGCAAAAAGTGCTTGTGCTTCAAGCTCTGCCTTCCCGCCCAACTCCTGTTCTTCCGCAGCCAGCCTTTCAATTTGCTTATCCAGATCGGAAAGTTGTGGCGTTATTTCATTGGCTTCTGCTGACTCGATAAGTATGTTAAAAAGTTGCGATTGAAAATCATTTTCGAACAACTGAACATCAAGGAAGAACGCATTAATCAATGCTCCTATTACTACCAAGGCAAAGCGGATAGTCAACATTAGTCCCCTGCCAAGGGCTAACCAAGACTTTTTCATGGAAGTATACCATGGTTCACTTTCCAATCCTCTTGCCAAATCCTCATCGGAACAGAAAGTCATGTTAAGCATGGTGCGGTCCACAACAAAAATGACCGCAGCAACACCAAGTGCCCCAAAAAAAGACGCAAGATCATTCAAACCTAAAAATTGGTTTGCCGCAATAAACGCCGCCAAACCCCACAACGAAGCGGGGATTAACAGTTGCAAGAAAGTAAGCATAACTTTCCGTTGACACTGAGGAGTGCACTTAAGTAGTACCGAGTAATCTTCCTGAAGAGCTTTGGCAGCGATATTAAGCAGAGACATGGCTTTTGGGTTTTTATGTGGTTTGCTTAGGCGTGATAAAAGTTAAAGTCCGGGATCACCCAGGAAAAATCGAATGCTGATCAAGCCAATCTTTAAGCCCGCGCTGGTAGCCACTCTCATAGCGAACAACAGCCGCCTCAATGGGCGTTGTCGTGCATTCAAGCGCCACTTTGGCGTCAGTGAATTCTTCAATTCGACGCCCCGCGGCATCGCGTTCTACACTGAAACGCTGAAGCAACCCGGCATCAGCTCGCTCATCCAGCTCTAACATATGCGCTTCCAAAAGTTCATTGTATCGCTTTAAAGGTTCCAATGCTCTACAAACGGCAGCACCTGCCTCCAACTGGACTTCCCGAATGTACAGGCGAGCCAAATCACGAGTCTGGCCTTGAACGCCATCGCGGTATCCATTTCCGTAATGATCCTGCTGCAGAATGGGCTGCAAGATTGACCGAAGATCACAATATTGGGAGGTCTGCCCCGCGCGTTGCACTGGGGGTTTCCTATCTACGAACAGCGCTTCGTCAACAAAGGGCAAAGCTTCCTCCTGGCTGTCTATCGCAGAATCTGCGACAGCAGTTTGAACATTGTTCACTTTCTTAAGACCGAGAAGTTGGAGAAAACTACGCATGGTTGGTTTTTCTAAGGGTGGTTAAAGGAGAGGCTTGCCATTGATCATGGCACTAGACTATAAAAACTGGAACTTTATAGCGGAAGTGACCTGCCTGATGGCAGGCTTCGCAAAGAGCAACTAAATGCTTATCCGCATAAGCCCAAGGTTCCAACCAAGCCCCGGTTTCCCGGTAAACATGGTATTGTCGGTGGTGCACCTGCAAACCCCGATGGGCTCCGCATTGACGGCAACAATTGCCGTCACGCTTCAAAATTCCTGCTCGACGGTGTGCCCACTCTTGCCGAGTTAACTGCATTGCGTAGCGATTTCGGCGTTCGGTGTGATCGATTAGCAATGGATTTTCGGCGAGGATCAATTTCATTTTTGTTCGGTGATGATGCAAACTTAAAATCATTTTGTGCAAACTAACTGCACAACAAAAATCTTCAGCAAAAATTAAGTAAGTGCCTTATAAATCAGCAATAATAAGGCTTGACGACGAACACTTTGCTGAGTTGGAATTTATTGTGCAACTTACATGCACATATGGCACAGACAAAAGATGCGCTGCGGAGGTATAAAGTCTTAGACAGCTGCCTTAGCAATACCGGAAGGCGTTACTTTATTGAAGATCTAATGGCCGCCTGCACAGATGCTTTAGAGGGTATTGGTGCAGCCAATAGTATATCGAGGCGAACAATTTTCAATGACCTCGAATTTATGGAGGGACACTACAAAGATGTAGGAATCGAAAGGGTTCAAGACGGGAAAAGAAAATATTACCGATATTCAGATCCTAACTTTTCTATTTTTAAGACACCGTTGAATCAAGGTGAGCTTACCCTGCTCCAACAAGCAACAGAAACTTTGCGCAAATACTCTGGAATGCCTTGGGTACCAGAGTTGATCCAAAAGTTAGAAGTCAAACTTGGTATTGCTGCTGGAGGAGATACTATTGTCCAGTTTGATGAAAACCCGGATTATTCCGGACTTGTTTATTTAGATAGGCTTTTCAACGCCGTCAACAATAAAGAAGTTATAGAGATATTTTATCAGGATTTTCGTTCAGACAATCCTTACGTTGTTAAGATTCACCCATACTTGCTCAAAGAGTACAAAAATCGATGGTTCCTGTTAGGCCGTAAAGACGACACTGATTTCCCAACTTATAACATGGCATTAGACCGAATCAGGGAGATCAGAACAACTAGGACAACCTACAAAGCATCCACTGTAGACTGGAGGGACTTTTTTGAACAAATCATCGGCGTATCGGTACCGGAAGGCGTACCCTCACAAAAAATTAGATTGCGCTTTCGGCCTGAGCGCGCCAAATACATCCTCACCAAACCGATTCATGGTTCTCAGCGGAACTATACAATGCAGGATGGAAGCTTGGAAGTGGAACTTGACCTGATTCCGAACCTTGAATTTATAGCAGAAATTCTTCAATATGGCGCTGACGTAAAAGTCCTAAGTCCAGTTGAGTTGGCTGAAAAAATAAAAGACCAACTCCAAAAAGCTTTAGACCTTTATTCTGCTTAAGCTCCTTTATAAAAATCTAAGATCACTACTCGGCTGTCGGGCTTAATCCAAATAGTGAAGTATTGATGGACGGCTGAAAGAACATAGGCCCTCATTAATAAAAAAGAGTTTCATAAATCAAAACAAAATATAATTATAAATACAATTTTTTATCTTTATTTTTTAAAGTAGCATAAAGGGGGGAGCCTTCACCTCCCCCAAAGGATTGCGCCCCTTTTCAATGCACAGCTTTCTGACGTTCGCAAAGATACCCTTGCTGCTCACGAACCCGCCCGGCATGACCGTTGCTTTGCCCTGGTGGATGCGCTGGTTGGACTTGATCGTAAAGCCCAGAAAATCGTACTTCTTGGGGTAGCGCGCGGAGGCCCTTTTCAGGAGATTGACGATTGTGGTCTTGCCAGAGTGCAGCTTCAGCTCATCCCATCGCTGGATATATACTCGTCTGAAACTAAACAAGCCGGGCCCTTCGCTCCACTCTCATAAGTGAAGCTTCCTCACTACTACGGCCCGGTCTGCCGCCTGAACCTGTCTCCCTCCCGGGAAACGCCGCTTCCTCCTCGCGATTTTAAGACGCGGTACAGACTTCACTTGTTCCGTAAAACAGCCTGCCGATAGGTCCTGCAAACGTAACCCCGGGTGCCGTTTAGCCAGTCATCTGTTCTCCCGCTACACCCTGCTCTGCGGTGCAAACTTAACCACCGCATTTCAACACCGATTATGTTTTAACGAGACTTTATCAATGGTTCACTTGCGTTCAGACCCTCTTCGGCGCACCTGCATAAATCACTGTTCCCACTTTTCCTTTTCGCTCACCACAATCCCGTTTCCGGGGTATGCAGCAAAAAGTAGTTTGGACACAACTTCTGAATGTCCTCTCCGGAAGGCCTGTTCCGAATGCTCTTTACCTCCAGTGCCGGTCGTTCGCTTCGCTTGAACTCCACGCGTTCGGGGGAAGGGCCTTTGGTCTTCCATCAGTCTCACAGCGTTCCCCTGCGCCCTTTCAGGGCAAGGGGGTCAAGTCACCGTCGGTTCATAGATTGGCGAAACGGCGGCTTTCCACCCGAAATGCTAAAAAAAACGGTGACGATCAGACTTGCGAAAATCTTTCATTTTACCAGGATGCCGCCGTTTTGCTTAACTGTAGTAAGTGGCTGACACCTACTCGTGTTCAGCTATTTCAGTTCGGGTTATTTCTATTAAATTACTTCTTGACATCAACGATTCGATAAATTGAAGATTGTCATCAAATATTTTGAGAAGAATCTTGTTGGGAATATTTCCTGTTCGAACCATAATTAGTTTTCTTGGTTCTGAATTCAAAAGATACGACTCTACGAAATCATTGTCTTTTGTTATCAAAATCCTCTCTTCGTCAATTGACAGTCTCGCAATAACTTGATCAACAGTAGCATTTTGGTTCGCTAATTCTAGTGTGTGTATGGAATCATGACCTCGATAATTGAGAAGGTCAGATAGTGCTTTTGGTAATTGAGCATCAACGACAAATTTCATGAAGCAATTCTATGAATGCTCTTAACATGAACCAACTTTGATGCGTAATTCAAACACGCTAAAAAATCCTCTTTCTCAAGATCTGGGTAGTCTTCTAGCAATTCTTCCATTGTCATACCTGAAGCTAATAGTTCAAGCATATTTTCCACTGGATACCGCAATCCTCTGATTGTTGGTTTCCCATGACAAATGTCCTTATCAATCGTAATTCTAGATAAATAGGTATCCATTGTGAGGATGATTTCAGTAAATTTACGGAAATATTTAGATTATTAGTTCTACCGGAATGATGATTATGTTTTCCACTATTCACGTCACCCCACAAATTTCACCGGGAGCTTCCAACGGAACCGTGAGCCAAAACCATGGGTGAAAGTCTCCCTTCACACGGCTCTTCTTGTTTGTAAATCGCGTGAGATAAATGTACGCATGGATGAATCAATTTCCAATGGTCCAATAGGTTCGGATGTTGCCGATACAGACCACGCAGCCAACGGACTGCGGCCATCTTGTACAGGCCCTACTCCCACTTCGCCCATTTGAGCAGGCGATGATTGAGCTGGTTCCACATGCAACGCATCGGACCGTCCCAGAAAGCGTGCTAGCAGTTCCAGCACACCCCGGATTACTGGATTGAGGGCTTGGGCTACTTCCTCCAGCGGCTAGCGCCACTTATGGATGTTTAGCTTTCGGAACTTCTCCGGAATGTTGGCCTTTGACTTGCTGCTCACGAACCTGCCCGGCATGACCGTTGCTTTGCCCTGAAGGATGCGAAGGCAGGGCTTGATCGTAAAGCCCAGAAAATCGTACTTCTTGGGGTAGCGCGCGGAGGCCCTTCCCCGGAGATTGACGATTGTGGTCTTGCCCGGGTGCAACGTCAACTTGCACGTGCACATGCGTTGTTCGATGCAGCGCAGCACGTATTTGGCCTGCTTTTCGGTCTTGCAGTGCACCACCACATCGTCCGCGTATCGTTCCAACGGCTTTTCCAGGTGTTCGCGTGCCATCCACGCGTCAAAAGCCACGTGTAAAAACAGGTTGGCCAACAGCGGACTGATCACGCCTCCTTGCGGAGTGCCCTTTTCCGTTCGGCGGAAGTGGCCCGCGTCCATCACCCTAGCCTTCAGCCAACGCTCAACATACAGCCTGACCCAGCTGCGGGGGCAGTAATGACTCAACGCTTTCAGCAGCAGCTCGTGGTCGATCGTGTCGAAGAAACGCTCGATATACAGGTCAATGGCGAAATCGGGGTTGAACACGTTGCGGTTCGATTGACGCACTGCATCATGCGCGCTTCTGCCCGGGCGATAACCAAACGAACTGGCGTGAAAGATCGGCTCTAAGTGCCGCTCCAAAACATCGCGAACCACCTGCTGGGCGATGCGATTCAACAGGGTGGCACACCCAACTTGCAGTTGCCGCCGTATTTCTTCGGGATCGCTACGGCCGTGACCGGCTTAGGAAAGTAGCTGCCCGACGTCAGGCGATTCCACAGCTTATAAAGCTTACGTTTCCGGTTCGCATCTAAATACGACCAGCTCATCGCGTCTATACCGCTGCCGCCCTTGTTAGCGCGAATTTTCTGGAAAGCCCGCCAGACCATCACTCGCGTGATTGGTTGCGATTTTGTCTCATAATAGTCTATCATCCTATCGCGTACACTGAACTATCAATTTATAATATACGCTGTGTGTAGTACATTGCTTATCCACCTGCAAGTGCTGCTATAATATTGAAAAACACTCCAATACCGAATCCCCATAAAGCAACGTGGCAAGCTGATTTAGCCTTGTTTGGCGTTTTGTCTTTGTTGGAAAAATAGATTATTGAACCTGCGATAGGAAAACAAAATGAAAGGATTGCAAGGCCTGTACTCAATTTGTCGTCAGAATTTTCTTTCTGAGGAAGTTGATATTCTTCTGCCATTATTCACCTTATTTTAAGATTGGTAATAATTTGCCACCAATAGACTTTCCAACAATTGCGACCAAGGACATTCCGCCAATGCCTGTAAAAATCCCTGTTGTTACGCGCAAGAAATTTGTGCTTTCTCGATTAAACAAAGCTTGTGTCAAACCATCTATATATGTTGGTATCATCAAAGCAATTGTCCACCATGTATTTAAAGTGAAGACATTGAACATAAATAATAAAAATGTAAGGTAGGCAATATGAATACCTGTGCACCTTGCACAAACAGGGGATTGTTTTCCTTTCCGAAAGAAAGAAGGTTCTGATTTTCTATAGGAAAATATTACTTCTTTTTTTTATATTATATTTATTTTTTATAATTATGGCTTCCTACTACTTGGGAAAGCGCTAAAATAATAACTAATACGAAAAGTGAAATTAAATTTAAAATTGCAGGACTATGAATAGTATTACATTTTCTTATATTACCTTTATTCCTGAATTAAAAAGACATCCATAGTCACAATTCTCTTGGTATTAACTAATTACCTATAAAT
>Ga0163148_10004131_pt1 | contig 15390 bp, 7 predicted proteins | sample OliLakLV19MP7P2_FD_148606 | JGI IMG/M metagenome (GOLD analysis project Ga0163148, IMG submission 148606) | Freshwater microbial mat bacterial communities from Lake Vanda, McMurdo Dry Valleys, Antarctica- Oligotrophic Lake LV.19.MP7.P2 | ecosystem: Environmental > Aquatic > Freshwater > Lake >...
TCCGCAGTTTGAATTGAACAACGCGAGATCTCGCTGACGAAATGAAAGTATTACTCGGGAAACCCCCAAAGCGCAATACCTAACGAGCGCCGAACTTCGCTGTGGCGAAGAACATGCAATTGCCCTGCTGCGGCAGGCGGATTTGTGTCAGATGCTGGCCACGGCGCGGACGTTTCCGCCGGAGGCTCGGCCGGCGGGGGTGCCATACAACATCTTTCTCTTGACGACGCGAATGCTGCGGAAGTTTTCGGGGCTGGAAATGTCGCCGGCGATCGTGCTGGCGGAGATTCAGCGAACTGGGTTCAGCCAGCACCGTGATGTGACTCGGCATTTCTCACAGTTGACGCGGGCGGTGGAGTTGCGACGTGCGTTACCGGCCCCGCGGCCGCTCGATGACCGGCTCATCAACGCGGTCCATCGCGTGCGCTTCCAAGACTTGCTGCATCGCGTGCCCGATGGCGCGGCGAAGATCATCCACGTCGATCCGCCTTACGTGTATCGCAGAACTGCTCACGGCGGGTACGCATCGAACAGTGCCCACAGCCGGCATTGCGACAACGACGATGGTGCAGCGGCGATCGCACTCGTGATTGATCTGCTGCGCGAATGGCAGCCGAAGCTGGCACCCGGCGGTGTGCTGTTGTTGTGGCAAGCGTCGGGGCCGCTGCATTGCGAGATCCTTGATGCGGTTGATCGGTTTCAATGGGAACTAACCGGGCCGATCATCTGGGACAAATCGCGCCCGCAACCGGGCGATCTTGGCGCCCCATATAGCCGTCAGACGGAAATGCTGTGGGTGCTGTCGCGGCCTGAAGAGGAACTTGTAAACCACGACGGTAGTTCGCGCAGTGACATTCTTCGATTCGCACCGGTGAGCTATCCGACGATCGCGCATGAACAGCATCACTGCTTCGAGAAGCCGGGGAAGCTGTGCGAGTTTCTGTTAGCCAAACATAGTCATCGTGGCGAGCTCGTGCTGGATCTCTGCGGCTGTACGGGCTCAATGACACTGGCGGCGATCGACGCCGGCCGCAAGTGGATGTACGTCGAATCCAACGCGGAGAACTTCCGGCTGGGAGCGGGGCGGATTGCTGAGCGGCTTTCGGAGCGCCGAGCGAAGGCGTCGTGAGTTCTCCCGGGCCAACCACCACATTTTGGGCACGGTCAAATCTGCGGCGAAATCAGAACTGTAATGATAATAGGTGATTACTTGTTGACCAATAAAGACCAAGTGATAATATATCGATAGTAACCTTATGGCGAGGCAATCCGGTGAATTCTCTCAGCTCCAAACCCCCGCGTCAGCCCAGCGGCTGCTGGCAGAGCGCGTGCGCGAGGCCCGCGTCGGGCTTGGGCTGAAGCAATCCACCTTGGCCGCCCGCGCCGGGGTGGCGCTGCCGACGCTACGCCGGTTTGAGCAAGTTGGGGAGGTGTCGCTGAAACATCTCACGCGCATTTGCCACGCGCTGGGCCGGCTCGATGAGTTCGAGAACATCCTGCGTCCACCGCCGGCGGCAACGATGGCGGAACTGGAATCGCGGGTCACAAAGCCCAAGCGCAAGCGGGGGTCGCGGTGAGGAAACTGACTGTTCAACTCCGCTTGTCGCCAACGCAAGTGATTCCCATCGGTCAGTTGGCAGAGGCTGATCGCCGGATTTATTTCGAATACGATGCCGCGTTCCTGAATCGCGGGCTGCACCTTTCCCCGTTCAAGTGGCCGTTGCGTCCTGGGCTGATTGAGCACGTCGATCTTTCGTTCGGGCCGCTGCCGGGACTGATTGATGATTCGCTGCCAGATGGGTGGGGACTGCTCTTGATGGATCGGTTGTTCCGCCGGCGCGGGTTGGACCCAGCCGCGATCTCGCCGCTGGAGCGGCTGTCGTACCTCGGCACGCGAACGATGGGCGCGCTGACATATCACCCTCCGGCCGACGTTGAACGAGGCGACCAACTGATCGATCTGCACGAAGTAGGGAAGAACGCGCAGGAGATCTACAGCGGCGATGCGGTGGAGGTTCTCCCCGTGCTGATGCGCGCCGGCGGATCGCCCGGTGGCGCCCGGCCAAAGGTGCTCGTCGGAATCAAGGGCGAACAGATCCTCTCCGGTGAAGACGATCTGCCGGATGGCTTTGAGCACTGGATCGTGAAGTTCAGCGCGAAGGTGGATGCTCGTGACGCCGGCCCGATCGAATTTGCGTACGCACAGATGGCGCGGGCGGCTGGCATCGATATGCCAGAAACCCGGCTGTTCAAGGTTGGAAAGAACGCATCGTATTTCGGCGTGCGCCGGTTCGACCGCGGGCCGGGGAATACTCGCGTTCACGTCCACACGTTTGGCAACCTGATCCATGCGAACTTCCGAATCCCATCCACCGATTACGCCGACTTGATGAAAGTGACCAACGCGCTGACGCGCAACTACCAGGATTTGCTCAGAGCATTTCGCCGGATGGTCTTCAACGTCGCAGCCCATAACCGGGACGATCACGCCAAGAATTTCGCGTTCGTGATGAACGACACCGGTGAGTGGTCGCTCTCACCGGCCTACGACCTGTGCTTCGCGACCGGCCCGGGCGGTGAGCACACGATGACCGTCGCCGGCGAAGGCCGCGCGCCGACGCGCGAGCACGTCCTGCAACTGGCCAAGCAGTTCGACATAAAATCGAAGGATGCGACGGGCATCATCGACGACGTAAACGCCGGCGTGGCGAGATGGTCCGAGTTTGCCAGGCCGGCCGACTGTACGAGGAAGACAACTCACGCGATCCAATCGAGTATTCATCCTTTGTGATGCTTCGCGTAGAAGGATTGGCTAAGGGCGACGACCCCCTCTCGAAAGCCGTGCGTTAAGGTTCATCGCATGGTCTGTGATCGCAACTCAACTGTGCCCCACCGGCCGAGATGGCTGGCTGTTCCTTGGGTCCAACGCGGATACAGCCGATTGGGTGCGCCACGCATTAGGGGTAGGTCGCCGGACAAACGCTTGATGACTGCGTGTCGGACATGCTTTATCGCAACGGACAGCCTGCTTGGTGACTTCCTTTAGCAGAAGTCGCCGTTGCTATCGTCTCGTTCGCGGGCACGGTCATCCGGGCAGCGTCGGAGCCATTCGTTCGTGTCGGACTGATGGTGACAGGGCGTGACTTGTCGAACAAATCGTATGAAGAAGTTGACAAACCTCAAGGACTCGCCCCTCCTTGGACCGACGACCGATTCGACCCGCCGCGCGGATTTTCTGACCGTCGCGGATTGGGCGAACCGGCTCAAAGTTTCAAAGCGAACCATTTTTCGAATGATCGATGAAAAAGTCATCCTGCCGTACGACATCAGCCGTGGCAAAACTCGCCGTTGGCATGAGGACACGTATCGGCAATGGGTTGACGCGAACGTCGGAGGGAACTGATCATGGCTGTCGTCAAAGAACACGGTCGCGTTACGTGCGAGATCAAGTTGAAGGTCGATGGTCGCGTCGTGCGGTTCCCCGGCGTGAAGGATCGCGGCACGAGCAAGCAGATCGAAGCGCGGATCGCAAAGCTGATCGTTGCGAAATCACACCACCAGCCAATCGCCGCCGAGGTGCTTACGTGGGTGCGCGATCTTCCAACTCGTGCGCCCCGGCTCTTCAAGCGACTCGTTGATGAAGGGTTGGTTGATGCCACGCTGCTGGGCCGCCTGAAGCTGAGAGATTTGCTGATCGGCGTCATTGTGGAGCGGAAAGGGTTCACCGAGGCGTTGAAGGCATGTCACCGCAACGGCAATACCGAAGAGCAGGCACGGCGGAAGGTGCTGGTGCTTCGACCCGATGTGTATGTCTGCAAGAGCCAGGGGTATCTTCAAAGCATGTGCGCGGCTCGCCGAACAGCGGGCCACGTTCTTGAGACAATCAGCGATAATGACGCGATTCTGAACGCCTGCGAGTTCGTCTACTGGGATGATCTCAACGCCGAGAAGCTCAAGCAATGGCTCCACGAACAACGAGAGTCGCGCGATGACTTCGGATCGACGACGTGCAACCACTACATCACATCGATCAAAGCGTTCGCCGACTGGTGCCGGCGTCAGTTGAAGCGGCACGGCGAGGCAAACCCCTTCGAGGACGTTAAGAAGTTTGACACGGGCGATGACATCCGGGTGAAGCGCCGGTCAGCCACCGCGGAGGAAATGGAGAAAATTGTCGCTGCGACATCGTTGGTGGGCACGGTCAAGCGGCTGCCGGCCGAAGACCGATCGATGCTGTATCGGGTTGCCATGACGCTCGGACCCCGTGCGGCCGAGTGTGGCAGTCTCAGCCCCGAAGACATCATTGAAAACGACGACGGGCAGACGTTGATCATCGATGCCAGCCAGACGAAGAACGGCAAGGAAGCGAGAATTCCGGTCCCGCAGTCGCTGGCTGACAGCTTGCGACCGTGGCTTGCGGCCAAACCGAAAGGCATAAAACTCTGGCCGGGCAAATGGTATCGAGAAGCCGCCGAAATGCTGCGGAAGGACCTCGCCGCCGCGGGGATTGAATACGAGACGAAAGACGGCGTGTTCGACTTCCATGCTACACGGCACACCGCCATCACCCGAGGCAGCCGGGTCATGCCGATTGTCGATCTCAAGATGTTCGCACGGCACGCGAAGATCGAAACGACGATGAAGTATGTCCAAACATGCGAGCAGGAACTTCGCGAACAGGTAGACATGTTGGCACCCATAGGAGCCAGCGCGCCGGCGGCTGCCGTGAACCCATTTCAAAAAGGCGTCCGAAAACACGTCCGCGCTGGTGTCTCAAAAACGCAGGTCGGGTCAACGAGCGTCATCAACGGTCATTCGAACGGAAAATCCGGAAGCGACATAACCCCTTGCCAAAGCAAGGGGTTATCATCAACTGACATCGATTGTCATCAACGAGCGCGACGGGACTCGAACCCGCAACTTCCGGATCGACAGTCCGGTACTCTAACCAATTGAGCTACGCGCCCTTTTTTCTGCGAGCCAAACAATTTAGTCGGGCTCGCGGCGGTGTCAAGGGGCGGGATGGTTCGAGGTCTTTAGGCTTGAACGGCTGGCGCTCGGAACGCGGATGCTGTTCGTTAGACTCCAGTTTGACCAGCGGCGTGCCCGCACCGGCGACGCTCTGGCCGGTGGTTAGATTAATACTTCTTCCACCAATCGATCGTCTTCGATCCGCTTCGTCGCAAACGGGTTTGACGCGGGGGCGAAGCCGGGCAACAGGCGCGCACGCGGGAGATCCATTGCGATGGCCTGGCCGAAGTTGGCGGCGAGGGTGGTGAAATCGTTCAGGCTTACCGCTCCGTCGTAATCAAAGTCGCCGTTCGCCCATGTGCTGCCCAGGCCGAAACCGGCAGCGAGGCGGGTGAAGTCGTCCAGGGTCACGTCGCCGGTTAAGTCGGCGTCGCCGCCGAGGGTGTATCTTGCGACGACTGTGCTGCTGTCGACCGATTCGCCGGCGAACGAGAGCGGCGGGGTAAGCACCTCGGCGGCTTCGGCGAAACCGATGGCGTCGGCAATCGGTGAGGCGGCGGCGGTCGAGGAGTTCAACCCGTTGCCGGTCCACGCGCCGGCGGCGTAACCTGTTGCGAGCGCCGCCTGCAGCGCAGCAATCGGCGAAGCTCCGGCGTAATCGATAATCAGCGATCCATTCGTCAGATCAAACTTGCCCGCGCCGGCGAACGTCAGCCCGCCCGTGCGGAATAGTTTGTTCCCGCCGGCGCTAAGTTGCATGACACCCGCGCCGCTGATGGCCGCGGCGGCGATGTGCTGCGACGCGTTGAGCACGAGCGATCCGCCGGTGACGACGAAGGTGATCGTTTCATTCTGCGTGGCGGCATCGACGTCGTACGTCCATGTGCCCGATTGAACTTGCAGCGTGTTATCGCCCGGCCCGCCGATGAATGTCGGCGTGGCGGTCGAGCCTTGATAGGTGAGCGTATCGTTGCCGCCGTTGCCTTCGAAGCGAACGGATTCGGTATCGGTGTAAGAGATGGTGCGTCCGCCGACTTGGATGGTTGAGCCGGTGAATGTAGCGGCATCGGCGCCGCCCGCGCCTAAGAGAATGGCGGAATCGCTGCCGCCGGTTCCGCCGAAGCTAAGCCCGCCGGTGGGGACGGGGTTGCCGTTGACCAGATCGACGTAAAGCGTATCGGCGTTGATCGAACCCAGGAGATTGATCGCCGGCGTGGTGGCCACCGGCAGAGAAACATCGGGCACGCCGACGGCGGCGTTGGCTTTGTAGATCTCGATCGTATCGCCGGCGCCGTTGAGTCGCACATAGAAACCGGTGCTGCTTGAAATGACGCCGGTGCTGTTGCCGAAATCCCGGGCCAATACCTCGGCGGCGACGGCGGACAGGTTGTATGCGCCGCTGGCAGGGTTGGTGAACGAGAATCCACCGCCCAGCGCTTGCTGACGAATGACATAGTTGCCGGCCGTGAGGGGGCTAAAGGCGTATTGCCCGCTGGCCGGGGTGAGGATGCTCGGTTCGGTAAAGCCCTGGAAAAGCGACCAGGCGTTGAGCGTGCCGGAGTCGCCGCCGGCATCATCCGTAATCTCGAGTCGCCAAAGGCCATCGAGCGTTTGACCATTTAGCGATGCAAGGCTGCCTTCGGGTCGCCAGGTGCCGGTGACCGGGCCGATGCCCGTAGTCGTCGGCCAAGTCGTGACCGAGCTCGTCGCCGAGTCGAGCAGCGTGACGTTCATGCCGTCGGTGCTCTGGCCGTTGTCGGTGGTGAGATCGATGCGTGTGCCGGCGGGGCTGATGAGGAAGATATCCAAGTCGCCGGTGTACGTGTGGGTGATGTTCAGCCGCACGCCGATGTTGTTCACCGTGGCGAAACTTCCACTGATGTTGAGGTTGGAAAACCGCGTGGTGCGATCATCCGGCAACGCCAGCGGCGTGTTCTGGGCGAAATCGAAGTTGAGGTTATCGAACGTTCCGTTGTTGTTGGTATCGATAAACACGCGCGCCCCGGCGATGCCGCTTTCGCCGCCGTCGCGAATGCCGTTGCCGTTGGCGTCGTTATAGACGCTGCCGGCGATGCGAACGGCGGTGGTCACGCCAAAGTTATTGTTGACGGCACTGAGCGCCGTCGGCGAAATCGTCACATTAAACGCGCCGGCAGGCGCAGTCTGGCGCGTGCCGGCGGGGGGGACGATGCGAACGATGTAGTTGCCGTCGGCCAAGCCCGCCAGCGCATAAGTTCCGGCGGCGGGGGTGACACTGCTGGGTTCGCTGCCGTCGAACAGACCGTTGTTGTTTGAATCGAGGTATACCGTGACGCCGCTGCGGCCGGTTTCGCCGGCGTCGAAAATGCCGTCGTCGTCGGTGTCGGTGAAAACCGTGCCGGAAATGGTTGGGTTGACGAAGCCGAAGTCGCGGTTGGTGGCGATCGGCGTGCCGGCATTGAGCGTGACGGAGTACGATCCGCCGGCTGGCCCGGTTGGGCGCAGACCGGCCGGGGTGATCGACCGAACGGTGTAGGTGCCATCGGGCAACGTGCCGAACGCATACGATCCGGAAGCGGTGGTGACGGCGCTCGGCTCTGCGCCGTTGAGCGAGCCGTTGTTGTCACTGTCGAGGAAAACGGTCACGCCGGCCACGCCGCCTTCACCGGCATCGCGGGTGCCGTCGGCATCGGTGTCGTTGTAGACCGAACCGAAAATTCCCGATCCCGCAACGCCTTGCACAATCACCCGCGCGGTGGCGAGGTCGAACGCGTTTGGCGCGGGGTTGTCTGGAAGCCCGTTAGCGCCCTGGCTGTTGTCGGCCCAGACGGCGTGGAAAATGCCGTTGTAGAAGTCGCTGCCGGTCCAGTCGCCGAAGTCAATGCCGTTGGCGGCGCGGTCGTCGTTCGACCAGCCCAGCGTAATCGGGAAGTTCTCAAACGTCTGCCCGCCGTCGCCGCTCACGGCACCCCAGAATTGGGCATCATCATTGGCGACGGCATTGGTGCCGTTGGGAAGCACGCCGTTGTCGTTGCGCGCGTCATGCCAACTGAGTGCGATCGCGCCGCTCACGGGATCGACTGCAATCTGCTGCAAAAACTGGCTGCGAATAATGGCGGGGTTGTCGTCGTTGACGATAATCTCCGGCGTCCAGGTTGCGCCGCTGTTGTCGGTGTAGCGAAGGACGATATCTAGGTCGTTATTTTCCGCGACTTTCTCCTGCGTGTAAGTGAAATACGTTCGACCGGCGAACGGCGTGCCGGGCGGGGCTACGGCGAAGCTCGGTTCGCTATCGACACTGCGACCGTCCTGCGCGGGGATGAAATCAAAACCGCCGACGTTGGTCGAGGGGTTGAATAGCGGCAAAGCCGTTCCGCCGCCGGCACCTTGCCATACGAGGGGCCCGAGGCCGTCGGGATCTCGCCACACGGGGTTGGTGGCCGGGCCTTGGCCGCCCGACGGCGTGGTGTAGGTGATGAGAATCGAACCATCAAGCTGCACGGCGATGTCGCCGAAGTTGCCGGTGCTGGCGGTCGTCGGAACATATTGTGCCGCCGTAAACGCAGTGGTCGTGCCCAGCCCGGTCGATTGCGCGCCGTAGCCGGCCACGCCGCTTGGCCCGCGCGCCTCGACCCACACCTGATTGTTGTAGCCGACATCAATGGCGGGGTTGTCCCAGCTCCCGGTTTTGGTGTCGATCAGCGTCCAACTCGCGCCGTTTGTCGTTGACCGGGCGACGTAGTTGTTCGAGCCGCTGGGCCCGATATACGTCATGTAAAGGTTGCCGAACGAATCGTATTCCACGCGTGCATCACAGCAGGCGGTGGGCAGGCCGTCGCCACCGCCGGCGGCGATGGTCAGGGTTGTCCAGGTCACTCCGCCATCGTTGCTGCGCGAGGTAAACAGTCCGTTGCTGGTGAGGTTGCTGACGGCGAAAACCTGGTTCGGGTTGGTGGGGTTGATGGCGATGTCGGATTCCGTCTGGTTTCCGGTGGCGCGTGAAATATTCACCACCGGGCCGACGGTGATCGATGCTTCAGGCCCGCCTCCTCCATCCCCGCCGCCCGACGCGTTGGAACCGCCGGCGACGAAAGTCTGAGGCTTGGATGCGTTGTTAAGATTGGTAAACTCGTCGTAGCCGCGGTCTTCAAGGTGCTTGACGGTTTGGCTGACGGCGTCGGTCATGATTGCCGATGAAAGCAACCGGCGCGATTCCATGCTTTCCATCGCCGCCCGAATGCTTCCCCGACCGCCTGCAAGGCCTAGCCGCCGCCGGTTTGCCTTTCCGCCGGTGGCCAGAGCATGAGTCCGCGCAACAACCTTCGTTACATCAACTAGCTTCATTTTTCTCTTCTCCCAAAACCAGCCGGCTCCAGGCCGCTGGGGCATTTGTAAATTTCAGATTCCCGCGACGTGCAACACCACATGCGCAGGGGCTTTAGCGCATGCCCCGCGCCAACGAGTGCCGTGCTTTATTCACGACTGTTGATGGTCGAACCTGACCCGGTTTATCGAACTTTGCTTAAAGTCTCGCTTAAAGTGACGTGCAACCATGTTCGCCAAAGACATCTCAAGCCCCGGCAATGTACCGCGGCGCGGGCTGCGCGTCACGCATAATCTCCAGGGTTGTTTGAAAGGCGATGGTCGGGGCCGGGGCGAGGAACGCCAATCAAGGTTGCCGCGCCGCGAAGCGGCAAGCGACAACAGCGCCGAATCCCGATTCGCAACTGAGCCGGTTGCCGCTTAGCGGGTTTCAAAGGGCAATTTATCGAACGGCAGGTAATGAATTGCCGTCAAATTATGCTTGACATTTGAATGAGTGTTCGGCAAATGGTTAAAAAGTTCGCATCAGCATGGGGTAGGCCGGGGCGAACTTTGCCGAATGGTGCGGCCATGAGGGCGGCATCGCGGGCACTAACCGCCCAGAAAAAGTGATCGGCATCGATCTCATCGATCAGTGGCGGCATGCTCTGGGACAAGCCACGCCGGAGCCGATTTGCGCGTCAGGTCGCCGAACCATCGTTCCACGCTGTTAAGGGACGAACCGCTCTCAAGCGATGGAACAACGTGCCGTCGGAGCAGCCTGACTAAACGTAACATGCAGGGAAATGCGCCATGCAGGACTTGAACCTGCAACCCGCTGATTAAGAGTCAGCTGCTCTGCCAATTGAGCTAATGGCGCTGCGGTGTCGAGCCACGTTTTATAAACGCTGCGGCGATGGTGTCAAGAAACCTCTTGATCCAGATTTTTGGATGGGTCTAATGCTCATTTATTACTTGACCAACAACTCAGATTAACACCAAGAGTCGAAGCAACGAACAAGACCCACAAGCCGCAGATGTTCGCACATGCAACTCAATCATTCGAGTGATTCCATCTTTAGCAAAAATTCTTCGTTTCTTCGGTTCTTCGTGTTCAAATTAGTCTGTATCAAACGCAATCTGGGGACGAAGGGTCATCGCCAAACTGATGCGCTCGACTCTTTTGGATTGCGGATTTCTGATTGCGCGACTTTGTTTTGTTGCTCGCCATGCGCTTCAGCGATCCGATTTTCGATCCGCTATCCGCTTCACCTTGCCGCGGCGCTGGGTTGGGTGGCGGGGGTTTTTGCACCGGGTTCGATGTAGTTCACGCGGTCCACCACGTTGTAATAGTTGAACCACGACGCGGCGAGAATTTGCGACATCTGCGCGACCACGCTGTTGGCCTGCTGGGCCTCGGCCATGGCCATAAACTGCTCGGGGATGTCGCTGCGGACGTCCTGCAGTTCGGCCAGAAGTGCCCGCCCTTCACGCGGCAGTTCTATGACAATTCTGGGCGTGGGGTTGTCGTTGACGGCCAGCAAATCGAACGCCTGTCGCATCAGGTTGTTCTGACCGTCGCTGGTGATGAGCAGCCCGGGAATTTCTGCCGGACGGCCGAAGCGCAGGTCGGGCGTATCAATAATCGGCCGAGCGCCGGCGGCGGTGGCGAGGTCGGTTGTGGCGGCTTTGTCCAGTGACTTTTTGGCGTCGGCGACGGCTGCGTCGTAGGCCAGGCGCGTCTTTAAGTCTAATTCGACTTGCGCTCGAACCTCGTCGAGGCTTTCGGGTTTGTGCGCCTTCTCGGCGCTGGTGAGGCGGAAGATGTAGACCGTCTGGGCGAAGTCGGTCATCGTCTGGCTGCGCTGGTAGAGCTTCAGCAAAAACGCCTGATCGCGGTCGGAGGCGGTTGCCGGCGCGAGAGGCTCGGCGCTGTTCAGGGCGTATTCGGCGAAGGGCGTCTGGCGGCCTTGCACCATCGCGCCGGCGTCGCGGATGCCGTCTAGTTTCTGCAAGTCGGCGATTGCGCGTGGTCGGTCGCCGAGGTTCACCAGCGTCGGGATGACGCCGAACTGTTTTTGAACGTCCGCCGACAACGCCTGCAGATAATCGAAGGTGTTGTAGGCGACCCCCAAAGCGGTAGCGGTCACCGGCGCGGTCGTTGGATCGGACTTGGCGTAATTGGCGTAGTCATTATTCATGGCGGTGACGATGCGCTGTTGGACGAGCCGCGCCAGGCGATCGATCTGCGGGGCGATCACCTGATCAGTCGCCGCCTGTTTCACCGCCTCGAAAGGCTGCGCACTGAGCGCAGTGGTCGGCTGCGTCGATGGTTGCGTCGATGGTTGGGTCGATGGTTGGGTCGATGATGGCGTGGTGGCGAACGTTTCTTTGTTGGCGTTGTAATACTTCCGTGCTTCCACTTCCCAGTAGTAGGCGCGGTCTTCAGGCGTAGCGCCGTTCTGGGGGTTATCCAACACCGCCCGGCGAATCTGGTCGCGGGCGATGGCGATGTATTGCAGCGTGACGCGGTCGGGCAGTTTGTAGCCGAATCCGAAGGCGTCTTCTTTCGTGATCGATTGGTCGGGCAGCAGGCTGGCGTATTTCTGGAACTGCTCGTTTAACTGCTCGGGCGTCGGAGCGGCAATGGTGCTGTCGTACGATTTGGCATCGAAGTTGACCAGCCGCAGTTTCATCGCCTGATACTGCATGGCCAGATCGGTGCGGCGCTGCGGTTCGGTGACTTTAATATCGCCGCGCGCGCGATTGAAGGCGGCGGCGACCGAAAGCACGTTGGTCAGCGCCTGCCGCGCGCCGCGGCCCTGGGCGCTGTCTTTCATGTTTTCGTACATCACCACGCGGCCGTCGGGCAGGCGGATGTTGATCCGCGCCAGCACGTCTTCGAGCATCTCCGGCGAAATGGTGGCGCCCATCTGCCGCGCTTCTTCGCGGAGCAGGTAATACAGAACCCGGTGTTCTTCGAACTGCGGGGCGGCGAAGCCCAGCGGGGTCGCGTCGATGAGCGAACCGAATTGCGGCTCGCCGTTCGGTCCGGTCCGCGGAATGAGAATCGCCTTCCGGACGTACTCGAACTCTCCCAACGCGTTTTGCACTTCGACGGCGTTTACCTTTTTTGCACCCATCGTGCCCATGGCCATGTTCCCCGGGTCGCACCCCTGGAACGTGCTGGGCGCGAGAAACGCCACCATGAGAAATACGGCAAAAACAGCCAGCAATCGTTTGTTGTGTTTCTGGATCCACTTGTACATGTAATTTGTTCTTTTGTTGCTGAAGTCCCGGGTCGATGCGGTCAGAGAAAATTAGCTGCCCTTGAATTAACTGCCCTTGATTAACTACCCTTGAGTCGTTCGAGCGCCTGCCGGGCCGAGGCGGCGACGGCTTCATCATCGGCGAACTGTAATGCCAGATCGGTGTAAAGTTCGACGGCGGCGGGCCGGTCGCCCAGTTGCTCGCAAATTGCCGCGGCGTGCGCCAGTGCCTGTGCCACGCGCGGCCGGCGCGGCTCGTCTTTGAAATGCGCGACCACGCGCATATACGCCAACGCGGCGTCCTGAAGTTTCTGCTTTTCGCCGGATGAAGCCAGGCCCAGCTTCGAAGTCGCCAGCAAAAACATCGCTTCGGCCTGCTGATCGGCTTCGGTAAACATCGCCCCGTCGGCTTCGATGGCGGCGATAGCCTGTGAATACTGCCTGCTGTCCACCAACTTGCCCGCAGCCTGCAGTTTACGCCGAGCGTTGGCCGCACCGGCGGCAGGGTTGGCGGGATCGCGGGCCAGCAGCTCATCCAATTTTGCAGCGGCGGCGTTGGCGGCGGAATCGTCCTGCCGGGCAACGTGCAGTTCAATCAGATAGGCCAGAAGCGCCGACGATTGCGCATCACTCAGCCGCGGCGTGGCGAGCGCCGCATTCACCTGAGCGACGGCGGTATCCAGATACGTCGAACCTTTGGCCGGCATCGCCGGCTTGCGACCGGCCGCCGCCGCCGGATCTTTCAGTAGCAACGCGATGTACGCCCCCGAAGCGGCATCAAACCGGCCCGACTTGCTCGACGCCTCCACCAGCCGTCCCGCCGCCCACTCGCGCACCCAGGGTTTGGCGCTGGACCGTGCTACTCTCTGATACGCATCGACTGCGTCATCAAACTTTCCCAGCGCCATCGCCTCTTCGGCCTGATTCAGCGCCGGCTCGTCATCAACGCTGATGCGCGAAATGCGCGCCAAATCCCGCGACGTTTCATTGCCATTGACCAGGAAATAGACGGTCGTCTTCTCAATCCGTGTGATCCGGGCCGAGGCGAAAATGGGGGATCCGGTGGGTTTGTCGAGCCAGATTTGGTCGGCAAAAGTTGATGCGTGAGCCATGAAAAGTGCAACAACAGTGCTCCCCGCGATCAATGATCGCCCCCCACGCACGGCTTTTTGGCTGTTGCCTTCTCGCTGCATTCTTCATCCGTTCACATTGAGGGCGGAGCGCTGCTTAGTTCGCTACGGCGCCGCACGCTGCTGCAGTATCTTCGCGGCACCCCTCTGCGTCAAAGTCGTTGAGGCGGATGGGAATCGGGGGGTCTAGCGCTCACCTGTGGTATTTGCTGGACGACAAATCCAGATTGACACGAAGGAACGAAGTAGACTAATCGGCCGCAGATGTTCGCGGATGCACTTCAATCATTCGAATGATTCCCAACATTCTTCGCTTCTTCGCTTCTTCGTGTTGAAATTGAATTGTATCAAACGCGATTTGTCGCAAGAAGACGAACCATCGCCAAATTGATGCGTTAGCCCCGAATCGGGTCGCTGCTGCGCGCCGCTCGCGGTCCCGATAAACTGCTGAGCGATTACGAATCAACTACGTCGTCGACAATGCGACTCACCGAAAACATCCGTTGGACGCAAACGCGTCCGGGCAGCCGCACGTCAGGCGCCGCGCCGCCGGCGGGGTCGATTCATCGACCCTGCAACCGCCAACATCGCAAGCTCAATCGAAGCAGGCTCCGGAATACTCCCCCGTAACACCCTAAAACGGTCATTGTCCCAGGCGCCCCGAAACAGGAACGGAAAAAATTTGAAAACCGGACCCTGAAAACCGTAAAACATTCATTGACAAGAGCTTAAATCAAACCGAGCCCCCAAAAACCGGTTCCTAACCGGTTCCCAAGCGGTTCCAAACCGTTCCTAAACCGTACCTTTTTAGTCCCCCTGCGGTACGGAAACCGTACTCGACGCCCCCATCGGCCACGCCCCCATCCGCCACGCCCGCCGTCCGGTCCAGCCCGATTCCTGACCTCTCTCCTGCCCCCCTGATTCAATCCTGTCGTCCTGACCGTCCGAACATTTCATCGGAACCGGACCTTTTCGGACATCTCACGCTAGATTTGATCCGCGGGGGCGACATGGGGAATTAGCGACTGGACTTTCAATGGACTCTCAATGAACTCTCTATGAACTCTCGATGGCGTTCCCAATATTCAGTTGTCAAAGACCTGATGAGGGCACTTGATCAACCCGCATCGCGCCTGAACATTATCCTAACTGATTCCGAAAAGTCAAGAGAATTCCGAGGTTAATTCTTTGTCTGCGAGGCGGGGGATTGGCAAACCGGACTACCAATGGAAGTAGCTCCGATTCGACACGGCCGACGGCAGATCGTTCGGACCCGGGCGCTCTTGACGCCGTGGGACAGCTGTCCCGCTTTCTGCTCCAGTAGGTGTGCGGGATAGTATATATACTATCCCGCACGGCATTCTGATTTCCCGTCCTGAGCCTCAATTTCCGACAAAGGCCATGAATCCGGTGCTTGAAGAGGCCTTTTTGCCCTTTAAATGTCGATGATTGACCATCATTGAGGAAGTATATATACTTCCTCAATGATGATTTTAAAACGACCGATAAACGCGAGAATATGCCTTTCGTAGCCAATTTTTTCAGTTGTCGGGTTGCCAAACCAATATAACCGGTAGAAGGAAGTATATATACTTCCTTCTACCCGATAGATTTCATATGCGTAAAGCCCGAATCCAAATCGCCCGACCGGACATCATTAAGCACTTTGACCAGCATCCGGCCAAAGTGTTTCAAATGTCCGAAATCGCCCGTGAATTGGGCGAAAAACGGGATTTTTG
>Ga0163148_10004133_pt1 | contig 15377 bp, 12 predicted proteins | sample OliLakLV19MP7P2_FD_148606 | JGI IMG/M metagenome (GOLD analysis project Ga0163148, IMG submission 148606) | Freshwater microbial mat bacterial communities from Lake Vanda, McMurdo Dry Valleys, Antarctica- Oligotrophic Lake LV.19.MP7.P2 | ecosystem: Environmental > Aquatic > Freshwater > Lake >...
ATATAATAGCTTTTGCAAACCGCTATAGATTCGCTGAAAGCGAATCAAAACAACAACCTATAGCGATTAATATCAAAAGGCTTGCCAATTTTATTGGCACCGACTTTTGATAATCGCTATAGTGATTTTCAAAAATCCGTGCCAATAAAATTGATAAGCCTTTAGATACTAATCGCAATAGTTACATCCTCACACTGCGACAATCCCGCAAGTACAACGGGCCCCACCGTTTGGCTTAATCCGTCACTTAATGCTACCGTGCGCTCCCTTATGGATACAGTACAAAACACAAAAATTCGCAACATCGCTATTATCGCGCATGTAGACCATGGCAAGACAACGCTGGTCGATCAGATGTTTAAGCAGGCCGGAGTTTTCCGGCTTGGGGAACTGGTAAGTGATCGGGTAATGGATAGCATGGACCTGGAGCGTGAGCGTGGGATTACGATCGCCGCCAAAAACTGTGCGGTAGTCTGGAATGGGGTGAAGGTCAATATCGTTGACACTCCGGGCCACTCAGATTTCGGTGGTGAAGTTGAGCGTGCGTTGATGATGGTTGATGGCGCAGTGTTGCTAGTGGACTCCTCCGAGGGACCGCTGCCACAGACCCGTTTTGTGCTGAAGAAGGCTCTCGAGGCGAACCTTAAGATAATAGTCGTGATCAACAAGATCGATCGTAAGGACGCCCGCCCGCAGGAGATCCTGAATAACCTTTATGACCTGTTTATCGACCTAGATGCCCGCGATGATCAGATAGAATTTCCGGTTCTGTATGCCATTGGGCGTGATGGGATCGCCCAGAAAACACTCACGGATACAGGCACTGACCTCAAGCCACTCTTTGATACGATCCTTGAGCATATTCCGGGGCCATCGCATATACCATCCGAACCTTTCCAGATGTTAGTTACCAACTTGGCCTATTCAGATTATGTAGGTCGATTGGCGATCGGCAAGGTTGTGCATGGCACGGCGCGTTTAAAGGATAGCGTCTGTAGGATTGATCGCGATGGAAAGCAGATCCCGCTGCGCATTAGTAAGTTGCAGGTTTATGACGGTGTGAAGCTTCGTGAAACTGAGCAGGCCGAAGCCGGTGACATTATCATCTTGGCCGGTATTGAAGAGGTAGAGATCGGCGACACGATCTGTACACAAGCGGCACCCCGAGCTCTTGAACGGATAGTGGTTGATGAACCGACTATCGCAATGCGCTTTGCTCCGAATACATCGCCACTATGTGGTCGTGAAGGGAAGTTCCTGCTGTCGAGTAAGATCGGCGAGCGACTAGTTAAGGAATCGCTTCACAACGTGGCGATTCATGTTGAACCATCGCCAGATCGCGAGAGCTTTATCGTCAAGGGACGTGGCGAGTTCCAGATGGTTATCTTAATTGAGACCATGCGCCGTGAGGGATTCGAGCTAAGCGTTGGCCGTCCAAAGATTATCATGAAGGAGGTTGACGGCAAGACGTTAGAGCCGATCGAGCATCTATTCATCGACTGTGACGAGCGATTTGTGGGTGTCGTTACGGAAAAGATCTCACAGCGTCGCGGTCGGATGGTGAATTTAAGTAACCATGGCACAGGACGCGTGCGGATTGAGTTCTCGATCCCATCGCGTGGACTAATCGGCTACCGCAATGAGTTTCTGACTGATACCAAGGGCACAGGAATCATGAACTCATATCTTGAGGGATATGAGGAGTATCGTGGGGATTTCATGTCGCGCGTAACTGGCTCGCTAGTTTGTGACAGAGTAGGGACGGCGATTCCATATGCGCTATTTCATTTAGAGCCGCGAGGAGTGCTGCTTGTACAGCCGGGGGATGATGTTTATGAGGGGATGATTATCGGTGAGCATAATCGCGATAACGATCTAGATATTAACCCCACTAAGACTAAGAAGTTGACAAATATCCGTGCTGCCGGTCGTGATGAGAATATTATTTTGACACCCGTATCACCGATGTCGTTAGAGCGCGCGATCGATTTTATTCGCGACGATGAGATGGTTGAGGTAACGCCGAGCAAGATTCGGTTGCGAAAGATTGAACTATTGGCGCAGAAGCGCGGGTAGTTAGGCACTAGGGAGCATTCAATTGCTTCGTTGCTGGACACCCGCTGTTCGCGTCCGGATTACGGAGGTCGGGCTGTTCCATAATAATATGGCGATCATAGTCAGCAACCGTCTCTGGTCTGTGCGCAATCGCAAGGATCGTTGAATCTGCAAAATGTTGGCGAATTAGCTGCTGCATTAGCGCGTCGGTCTCACGATCTACCCCGGAGGTTGCCTCGTCCATTAGGAGTATACGGCTGCGACGAGCCATCGCTCGACCTAAGCATATAAGTTGACGCTGACCAAAGCTTACATTTGTGCCCCCCTCAGTTAACTGAAAATCTAGCGAAGTGATAAGATGTGCTAACTGGATCGCTGAGATGATCTCCGAGATCTCCTGATCCCCACGTTCATTGAAGGGATCGATGTTGAATCGAATTGAGCCGGCAAAGATTACAGGCTCCTGGGGAATGATAGCGATTGAATGCCGTAGCGTCTCAAGATCTATGTTTTGACAGTCAATACCATCAATCTTAAGCGTTCCTTCGCAGGGCTCGACTAGTCGAAGAATCGACTGAAATACTGTTGATTTTCCGCAGCCCGTGCGGCCCAAAAGTGCAACTCGTTGGCCTGGAGCAACAGTGAGTGAAAAATTGCTGAGCACAAGTGGAAGCTCCGGACGGTATCGTACAGCAAGGTCATTGATCTCGATTGACCCAGATTGGGGAAAGTTCTTGGGTTTAAGCCCAGAATAGGCCTCGGATTGTTGGTCAGCGTAGAACTTAATCCGTTCAGCAGAGGTTAACCCGTTTTCCAACATTGATGCCGTACGCATCAACCAGTTCATAAGGGAATTAAAGTTCAAGGCATAGATTAAGGTTAAAGCGACCATTGCTGGGGCAACTACTGACCCATCGAGAAGTGTCAAAAATACGATGCTAGCAATTATCAGCACTGAGCAATTCTCAATCGTAACCCCGACTAGTCGGTTGCAACCCACAATCGTCATATAGGCGCGCGCATTGAGCATCAGATCTTGCTGAATCCGCCGCAGAAAATTCTGTTGACTGCGATACGAGCGGATAATTGGCAACCCCTGCATCGATTCAGCTAAGAGTGAATAGATAGGCGAACGTGTAATTGAATCAAGCCGCAGAGCTTCGCGAGCGCCAGGTCGGTAGAAGGCCTGGGCGATAAAGTAGGCGATTGCGCAGAATACGATAGGAATTACGGTGTAAACATTGAAGTATAGAAAAAAACCTAACTGGAAGACCATCGCTGTGCTACATGCGGCAACTTCGAATGTCATTCCAGGCACGGTTTCGTCGAGTTGATCAATATCACGACTGAACCGGTTAAGTATCCGTCCTCGTGGAGTGCGATCAAAGAACGCGAGTGGAGCGCGCACGACGCCCAGCAGCAAGCGATCATGAAAACGTGTGGCAACCCGAACTCCTCGCAGATTCACCGCAAGTGCCCGACAGAATGCCATAAGGCACAGCGCCGCTGTTATGCCCAGATAGGGTAGGACAAATGAGTTAAGCCCTAATTGTGAACCGGTTGCACGAACGACGAACAGATCCATTGAGATTCGCGCGCTTTCATAACCCAGAAATGCTAGTACTAACCAGCACCAGTAGCCGTGAGCAAAGAACTCTCCGAAATATGCCCAAACGCTGCTGCGTTGGATTTTGCCGGTAAAACGCTCCTCACGCTCCACGAAGGATCCAACTGCGGACTCATTTTGTTGAACGGCGGTCTGCGTTTCTACTCCATCAGATTGGTGATCCAGTTCGTGACCCTTGCCCGGCACAAGGGAGCCAAGTTCAAGATGGTAAACACGAGTTGCCACCGCCAGCGCTTCATATCTATGGGTTGTAATAATTACTGTGCGGTCAGTGAATAGTCCTTTTAGTGCTCGATCGCAAACCTTGCGGCTCACATGTATGTCCAACGCGGCAAGTGGGTCGTCTAGAAGGACGATCGGAGCAGCGCTATAGGCTGCCCGGGCAAGAGCCAGCCGTTGGCGTTGGCCACCAGAAAGATTAACGCCTTGCTCGCCGATCTCGGTTTCTATGCCGTGCGGTAGATCCGCAAGATCTGGCATAAGTTGACAGGCTTCAATAACTCGACTGAAGCGCACGGCATCAAACGGCTGCCCAAATAGGATATTGTTGCGGATGGAATCACTGAGGATCCACGGAACTTGCGGGACGAGCGCCACTGCACCATTGCGTGATAACGTCCCCGATGTGAGCTCGCATTCGCCGGCAAGTACAGTAATTAGGGTTGATTTTCCTGAACCAACAGCTCCAGTAATTGCAATAACATCCCCAGGTTGGGCATGCAGCGTTACGTCCCGTAGCGCCGTCATTTTGTTGTAGTCAACTCGGGCGTTCTCTAGGGCGATCGTTCCTGGCGCAAGGTTACCTTCAATAAACGGGGTGATCTCTTCAGCATTCAGAAAATCCAGAATACGGCGCAGTCCAACTGATGCTTCAAGCCAGGAACTTATGGTGTCAGGTAGAGTTAATACGGCATAGCGTAGGCTGAGCATCAGTCCGATCGTTGCAAATGCATCACCAGTATCAATATGTCCGTCACGGAGGACCTTCAAGCTTAGTGCTGTAGCGATACACAGAAATGGGGCAGCGTTATTTGCCAGTCCAGCGACAGAACGAGTTAAGGCGAGTTGGCGAAGATTGTGCTGCTCGCGATGGCGGAGTTCGCTGACCCCTTCACTAATGCGACGCTCCCAGCCGTAGGCCTTGATAACACGTACAGCACCAAGAAACTCTGAGAGTCGACCCATGCGGCGGTCACTAAATTGCACCCTGACTCGGCGCAAACCGGCCGCGATTCTCGCTTGAACCATTGAAGCGCCGGCGACTAATAGTAGTACGCTAGTTCCCCATAGACCTGGAACGCCTAGAACCAGATAGACTAGCCAGCATCCGACAAGAATCTGAATTGGATAGGCCCACAGAGCAAAGATGAAATTTAATGCTGTTAGAAAACGATTAAGGTCGGTGGCGACTAAGTTAACTACAACTCCGCTGTTAAAGCGTTCGCGGGCAGCGGGACTAAGTCGCAGTGATTTTCTGAAGATCGCGGCGGTGATGCCCGTACGCACGCGCGTCATCAATTTTAGTATCAGAAAGAACATATGGTGCGCAGATAGGCTAGTAAGTGCACTGAAAAGTACTATCAATAGCCCGGCGCCTAACGCGTGAGAGCGATCGTTCTGCTCAAGTGCATGAACTAACTCACGCACTATCATCGGTCCGAAGAGCGATCCCATAGTCATAAGCATTGAGAGCAAAAACGTCCCAAGGACTAGACCTCGGTATTGAGACAGGATCGCCCTTACTAGAGCCAATGGTGATTTAGGACGAGTTTCTAGCGCACACTGTAGCTCGGCATCATTGCGAACGGCGTCCTCGGTTGAATGAAGATTGATTAGGTCGTTAGGTTGTAGCGGTCGTCGGTAGGCTGACCGAACTGTTGGAATCATCCAGGTGAAGAAGCAACGGCTTAAAAATGATGCGTCTTTCTCGGGGGATAGGGTTGATTGTGTATCGGGAGTCGGGGCTGAAGGTGGCGGCCTAGGCTCAATTGTTTTGTGTTGTGAACTTTGTTGCATGACGGCTCTAAAGGGTCGGTTTTCTAGGTTAGCGCGGGCTAACACGAGCACGCGCCTGGATGTTATCACAGGTCCATGGATTTCCTTAATAGGGGCGTTTCAATTAATATCCGGGCAACCAAACGCTTGATGTTTGTGCAATACTGAGGGCTCGTGAATTTAGATATAATGAGTTTAGATGTAATGAGTCTTGCATGACCCCAGATCTTCCGCAGCGTGAAACGGGTCCTGGAGAGCCGGAGCCTGGAATTACTATTTGGGGTCAGTTTCAAGCGCAGCTGCCGACGAGATTTCCATTAGACAAGCCAGGGATTCAGTCTCGGGAGGATGTCGAACTGATTCTAGATCGAATTGGATTACACCTCCTTCAGATTTTGAGAATTGCCCATTCGACCAATAGTCCTAAACCCAGTTTGCCAACAGAGGGAATCGGAGTACCATCAAATGGTTGGTGCTTTGGAGGTGATCTGTTTGAACCTGGTGGGAACATCGCCTAGTTCCAGCGAACCTAGTTCCTCACTGCTTGAAAGGGTTGATAGAATCGCGGAAGCCTTCGCAATCCGGGCTGCTGGACGAGCGCAAGCTAATGAAACGATGGAACCGTCGCTACGAAGTCTTTTCCTAGTAGCGGAACTCATGCCGTATTTGGTGAAGGCGGTAATTACCAAACAGAACAAGTTACCCAGAATTATTGCTGATGAACTTGCTAGTGATATCAGTAAGCTGACAGTTAGAAACGTCGTTACCCCAAAGCTTGAAAGGGCTTTCGCGGTATTGGCTATGGTTTGTTACGGTTTGCGATTAGTGGGAAGGCCGGATGGGGATTGCGACTCATTCGTCAGATTATTGGCCCTTTCTCAAGACGAACAGGTCGATGAAGTAGATCGCTGCCTATATTTATCCTTAGCTACGAGGTTCTTTGGAGAGCTTGGTGAGGCAACTAAGGATTCCATACCGCTAGAGGCCGAGAATTATAGACTTGTCTATCCTAGTGATCGACGTTGCATAAATTGGAACCTGGGACTTGAACATCTAAAAGGGGCACTTTTGAATTCTACCTCAGAATCGGAAGCAGCTATTATTCATTCCGCAATGAGAAGATATGGCGCTGCTGGACTTTTCATGGTTCAGATCTCCTTGGATGAAGGTCGGCACGGCTTAAGTGATGACGTAATTCAGCTCACAAGACTGAACGCTTTAGACGAGCTGCAGGCTGAGGGTAGGGAAAAATTTGTTGAGTTTGAACGATCGGCACCAACCCCTGTAGATCGTATCTGTAAACATATTTTAGGCGCATACATGAGAGACGAAAATCCTGTGCTGCAGGCCTGTGCGTTGCAGACACTCGTTATTATTGCACCTTATAGAACTGATCTCCTCAGGAGAATAAAGAATTTGCGCCATCTTCAATCCGAGGACCCCGGGTCAGTTAATCAGCAGGTTGCCGAAGTTTTAGAGAATTTGTCCGCGGAGCTTCTTAGGCGCGTTGAGCGAGGTACTCACTAGCGCCAGAGATAAACGGATAGCAACTATCCAAACACACGATCCCAGAACCCGCGCTCTCGTTGCAGCGGTTGTTCACGTTTGCCACGCGGTGTCGTAGAGCTGCTTGGGGTTGGATTAGATTGCTCCGGCGTGATTGGGGACTGGAGAGCAGCCTCGCAATTAGCAATCGGCTCGGTCCCGCGTACGAAAACCTCTTGCACGGTTTTGTCTGCTTGATCGGCCGGGCAATGTTTCGTCACCCGCGCGCCTGTTCTCGAATTAATAGTCGCAGTTACTATATTGGGTGGAGGAACAAAGCTGAGCTGATTATTGGCTGCGATCGCTCCGCGAGCGGCGCTGCACTTCATAAAGTCGGCCCAGATTGGAGCAGCCGCCACTCCCCCAGTGATTCCGATCGGGCGGTTATTGTCGAATCCGACCCAGACCCCCGCTACGATCGAGGGCGTAAATCCAACAAACCAGGCATCGCGTGCCTCATTTGAGGTGCCGGTTTTGCCAGCTACCGGGGCATTGAAGCCGTTACTACGGATCGCTTTGGCTGTACCACGTTCAACTACGCCCTCTAGAATGTTGGTAAGAACATAAACGGGAGCCTCTTCAGCTACCCTATCTTCATAGATACTGCTGGTAGCCAGTCGATTACCATTGTTGTCGATGGCGCTTTGGAATAGTCGTGGCGCAACGTAGATTCCCCCATTGGCTAGTGCGCCGAAGGCTGCCGTAAGATCGAGCAGAGTGCTGTCGGCAGCGCCGAGAGCTAGCGCAGGAACGGCAGGGGGTGATTGCATTAGTCGAAAATTACGCACAGTACGAACCATTGCAGGAATACCAATTCTCTGTGCAAGGTATACCGCTGGCATATTCAGCGAACGTTCTAGTGCATAACGTAAGGTTACATCACCGCGATACTCGTGGTCGAAATTTTCTGGCTCCCAGGTTTGCTTTGGGGAGATGTCAACCTGCATCGGTCGATCTGGCAGCACAGTAGTTGCCGTCGCGACTTTATATTCGTTTAGAGTTCCATCCAGGGCAGTGAGGTAGAGAAATGGCTTTATCGTTGAACCGATCTGGCGGCGTCCCTGACTAACGTGATCAAATTGATTGATTGAAAAATTGCGTCCGCCGCTCCAAGCACGAATCTTTCCGCTAAACGGCTCGATTGCGACTAAGCCACCTTCAAGAGCAGTAGTTTGACCACGCCGACCACGCAGCGCGGGATAACTCTTCTCTAGCTTCTCCAGTCCACTGGTCAATGCTTGCTCAGCACACTGTTGGAGCTCCAGAGTAATCGCAGTGTAGACACTTAACCCCGAGAGGATTGCACCCTCAAAGTTAAAGCTATCTTGAAGCTCTCGCTTTAGCGCAGCAACAAAGTAAGCTGCAGTGTTTCGATGGATCGGTTGCTTGGTGATCTTAACCTTAGTTGCTAGGGCGGCTTTTAGCTGCTCGATTGTAATGGCATCGTTATCGTGCATAGCGGCCAGTACAACCTCTTTGCGACGTTGTGCTCGGGTCAGGTGTCGACGCGGCGCAAAATAACTCGGTGCTTTGACTATTCCTGCGATCATCGCTGACTCAGCAACCGATAGGTCGGTTAATCGCTTACCAAAGAATGTGTTGGCAGCCTCCGCTATCCCGTGAATTGCTACTGAACCTTCTTGGCCTAGATAAACCTCATTTAAATACATCTCCAGGATCTGATCCTTGCTAAGGCGCAATTCAAGCGAGAACGCCGCTAGCGCTTCTTTGAACTTTCGCAGTAATGTTTTTTCTGGGGTAAAGAACAGATTCTTGGCCAACTGCTGGGTCAGGGTACTCCCGCCCTGAACAAGTCGACCGGCGCGCAGGTTGGTAGCAATCGCGCGTGCGATTCCGATCGGGTCTACGCCGAAATGTGAGTAGAAACGTTGGTCTTCGATTGAAAGGAATGCGTCTCTAACACTCTGCGGGATCTCGGCCAGAGGGATAAAGTGTGCCGCTCTAAGTTCCCCGCTGCCAAGTTGTGCTATAACCTGCGGTTCGATCTCAATTCGGGTAACCCTGCCCTTTGGATCAAGCTCCAGCGAACCAGGGACTGTCGCTGATGGAACAAAAATTGCGCGTTGGGAATCGACCATCGTTCCGTTTGGTCCGCGAAATGGGCGGGTAAGGATCGCAACCTGTCGTTGATTAGAGGAGCCGGTAATCTGAAATTCGCCAGGAGTATTTGGCGAGGATGTCGTCTCACTATAGCGGCGACTTTGTAGCTGAGTGATTAAGCTGTTGGCTGAGATCAGGGTGCTAGAGGTTAGACTCAGAGGGTCGGAGTAGACGGCTGGGATCTGTGAGCTTTGTCTAGCAGCGAGTTGCTTTCCTACCTCCCTGTCAACGTAGTAGAAGAGTCCCACAAGTACGGCAATGATGGTAATCGCAACTATTCTGAGCCTGCGCTTGAACAGCGAGGTTTTAGCTTTAGTGGCTTTACGGCGTGGCGAAGCACCGGAACGTTTGCCCGATCTATTGCCCGTGCTCCTTGAGCGAGATCCTGTTTTCTTGGGTCGTGACATGGTCCGGCCATTGTGCCTGAGAATTCAGTGTTGATGCCAGAGCCCTGGGTGGTACACACTAGTCCTAGTTCCTAGTTTTTTAGTATTGCTGCCAACCATGATCAACCAACTTGCCGGAAAGCTTGTCGACCTTAGTTCGCAGGTAGCTACCATTGATGTGCAGGGGGTCGGCTATGAAGTTTACTGTTCCACGCGCTGTTTAGCGTCGATGGAACTGAATTCCACAGTGACTGTCGTTGTGCATACCGATGTGCGAGAGGATCAGATTAAGCTCTATGGATTTTTAGATCGCTTGGAGAAGCAGGTATTTCTATTGCTTACAAGAGTGAGTGGCGTTGGAGCCAAGAGTGCTTCTGAGATAGTATCAGGTATCGATGCCCCAACTCTTCTGCGGACTATTGCCGAAGGCGATGCGGGGCGATTACAAGCCATTCGCGGAGTGGGGAAGAAAACCGCCGAGAGGATTATTCTAGAGTTGCGCGATAGGGTTGGGGCATATGCCCTAGAGCAACAACCCGGTGGGCACGCCGTACATATTGCGCAGGCGGGCCCGTACAATGAAGCAACTGAGGGGCTTGTTGCCCTTGGATTCTCACGTAACGAGGCGCAACGAAAGATTAACGAGGTGGAGCGGCTCTTGGCACAGGGGGATGCCGCAGCGCGGGCGGCAGATTCGGCGCAGATAATACGTGAGGCGTTGAGAAGGAGTTAGTTCGTGGTTTAGGGCGTTTACCAGATTACTGAAATGGGGATAAATGGGATAATTTAATAACTATCCCACCCGGAGTCGGGATGTTTGCAACGGTATTCATCAAAATCGAGGGCGCTTTTGCGCAGCAGCCCACTTTCCTCTACTATCTCTCCCATGGCTTGGCGTTCCCTACTATTATTTATTATTCCGTTTTCCGGGCTTTTATTGGGCGGAGTGGCGTCGGCGCAGGCGAGGTCGTCGGTGGTGACGCTATTTGACTGCGCCGAGGCTACAACCCTGACCCAACCTCAACAGATTCAAGAGCTTAAAAAATTGCAGTCGGCCTATCAAAGCACTAATACACTAGAGGCTAAATTCGAACAGGATTCTTTTGTTGCCAGTCTTGAGTTATCCGAGGTCAGCTCCGGGCAGGTTTATCTACGCAAGCCAGGTCGTATGCGGTGGCACTATCAATTACCGGAGGAGCAGGATTTTATAGTGCGTGATGAGACACTATGGCTTTATCAGCCAGAGCAGCGGCAGGTGACTATCGATCAGTTCAAGCGAAATCTAATTAGTGATCTACCGGTTGCGTTTTTGATGGGGTTGGGGGACTTGAGCTCGAACTTTGATGTAATCACGGGCTGTCGTAGTGGCAATCGAATAGTGCTTGAGTTGAAATCGAAGAGTAAGAAGAATTCGGGCAATGATTTGGCCTCATTAACTCTAGCAGTTGGCGATGCGGATGAATCAATTCGAACTCTACGTGGCGCGAAGATAATAGATAGCTCAGGCAATTCCACCGCAATTGCACTGATCGATCTAAGGAGTGGTGCGGTACTAGGGGAGGATCGCTTCTCGATTTTATTTCCAGAGGGTGTCGACATCATCGATCGTCGCCAGCAAAGCCAAGAATCTCCTCCGAACAAAGAGGGTCGGGAATGAGGACGAATTTTCCGATCGTTGGACAAGCTGAAGCGGAGCATTATCATGGTGCTGGACATAATCACTGCAACAAGCGAGTTGAGGTGAACGTGGCGCCGTTAGACTATGCGCTTAACCCTGGTTCCTTCCGTGGGCGTGCCGCAATTGTGACCCTTGGATGTGCCAAGAATCAGGTTGATTCTGAGGTAATGTTGGGAGTTCTACGAAATAGTGGTTTTGAGATCGTGAGTGACCTGGATCATGCAGATGTTGCAATTGTTAACACCTGTGGTTTTTTGGAGAGTGCGGTACGCGAAAGTGTAGATGCCATCCTGGATGTGGCGCAGCGCAAGAAGTCAGCTCAGTTGCGTCGGCTTATAGTCGCTGGTTGCGCAGTTTCACGCTACGGATCCGAGCTTCAGAAAACACTGCCCGAAGTTGATGCGTTTATTACGACTGACCAGATAACCTCAGTAGCAAAGGCGGCACTTGGGCAGTCTCTCGATAGTTGGGGACCTAATAATCAGTTCGTTGAAGTCTTGGGTCAGGCCGCGAGACCGTATTTTTTATATGACGATAGTATGCCACGGCTATTGTCTTCACGCAGTCATATGGCCTATGTCAAGGTAGGAGAGGGGTGCGATCGACCATGCACCTTTTGTATAATTCCTAAGATTCGTGGCGCAATGCGCAGTCGAACGATTGAGTCGGTAGTGCGTGAGGTACAGATGTTAGGGGAGCAGGGCGTGCGCGAAGTTAATCTCGTGGCTCAGGATCTGACCTCGTATGGACGAGACCACAAGCAGGGAGATCTGAGCGATCTTTTGATGGCGCTTGATAATGCTAGATCGATGAGGTGGATTCGCCTACTGTATGCGTATCCGATCGGCACTGATGCGCGTTTATTACAAACAATTCAGAGCTCAAATTCGGTTTGCAAATACCTAGATCTGCCACTTCAGCATGCCAGTGAACGTCTTTTGAAGTTGATGAAACGACCAATCGGCAAGTTTGCTCCACGACAGATTGCTGAGTTTATAAAACGTACAGCTCCGAACATTCACCTACGTACAACATTTATAGTAGGGTTTCCTGGAGAGACAGATGCGGATTTAATAGAGCTTGAGCAGCTAATTGCAGCTGGACATTTCGGAAGTGTGGGAATCTTCACGTATTCTCAGGAAGCTGGCACACCGGCTGGAGAGATGGTTGAGCAGATTCCTGAGAGGGAGAAGATTGCGCGGCGCGATCATCTTATGGCGGTGCAGCAAAAAGTTGTTGATCGGAATTTGGCGAGTAGAATTGGAAAACGAGAGATCGTGTTGATAGAGGGACAGCACGAGGAGACGGATCTTTTGTTGACTGGGCGGACCCAGTACCAAGCCCCTGAGGTTGATGGGGTAGTTATTATTAATGATATCGCCACTGATCTTCAGGATCTAGGATCGGATGGGCAGGAGTTAAATGATCTGGTACGACCCGGAATGATGGTAGAGGTCGAGTTTTCTGAGGCTGCGGGATACGACATGATCGGAACGGTTGTTGGAATTCCGGACGGTGAAGGGGTGAACACTTTAGGGGATGCAATGTCATGACAAGTTCAATAGACGAGATTAACGTCAAATTGAAAAATGCTGCGCGAAATGGGTCTTTGCCGCGTATTGGAGTTTTTATTATTGCGTACAATGCAGTTAATCATCTGGCGAAGACACTATCGCGAATCCCGCCGGAAGTTTACGAGGCAGTCGAAGAGATCTTTATTATCGACGACGCCAGTTCAGACAACACCTACTACGCTGCGTTGGGATACAAGAATGAGAAGGGGATTGGCAAGCTAACGGTGCATCGTAACGAGCAGAATCAGGGCTATGGCGGGAATCAGAAAGTTGGATATCAGTATGCAATTGATCGAGAGTTGGATGTTGTAGCTTTGGTACATGGTGACGGCCAGTATGCGCCGGAGGCGTTAGGTTACCTGTTAGAGCCGTTTGTTGACAATCAAGCCGACATGGTTTTTGGTTCGAGAATGTCGACCCGCGGAGCGGCGCTAAAGGGTGGAATGCCATTATATAAGTTCTGGGGTAATCGCATCCTGACCTGGATCCAGAACCGCCTCACTGGAATGAAGTTAAGTGAGTATCACTCAGGCTATAGGCTTTACTCAGTACCCGCGCTGAAGCGCATTCCGTTCCAATCGTTCACCAATAGCTGGCATTTTGATACCCAGATAATTTTAGCATTGGCGGAGCGTGACATGCGCATTGTTGAGCGCCCTATTCCAACCTATTACGGGGATGAGATCTGTCATGTAAACGGCGTCCCGTATGCGCTACACTGTATTTTTACGAGCTACAGGTACTTCCGTAATCAGCGCTGCAAAGCGCTGTCATACCCCGGTGTGATGGACATCCCCCGAATCACCCCCCGCGCCTAAATAGCATAGAGATTCTTGACCCTGTAGGGGGCCTACTAACCATGTCTTGACCCTGTAGGGGGCCTACTAACCATGGCGATCTACACTAGCCCCCCTACAGACACCCCTATTATCCCTATTATCCGCCGGTGGGCCATCAAGGCAGTCTCTCCTACGACAGTTTATGGACTTAGTCCTGAGTCTAAATGAGCATTAGTAACGCTAATCGTCTGGTCTGACGATCAATGATACGATCGGAGACACCGATTACAAATCCACCAGCGCTCGACCCCAGCACTATCGGTTAGTATATAGCGGTTTGCAAAGGTCGCGAGCGATATAATAGCTTTTGCACACCGCTATAGATTCGCGAAGGCGAATCAAAACAACAATCTATAGCGATTAAGTTCAAAAGGCTTACCAATTTTATTGGCACCGACTTTTGATAATCGCTATAGACATGCATTTAGAATTTAGAGTGCCGAAATCGAAATCGAGGTGGCGGTCAAATTAAAGTGCGGTTAATCCAAGAAGCTCACCGCGTTTGGGATATGCAGGCGGAAATAAACCTAACGGATAGGGTATGTGCCATTCACCATCCAGCCATTGCAAGAATACTGCTCGACCCTCAGCGATGAGCGCTCGAGTACGAGCCAGATAAATTTTTCTTAGTGCGATATTGCAACAGATACAACGCATACGTTTGCCTCTACGCTTAGGCTCAAACGACTTCCCCAATGCCTCAGACATTAACCTATTGCGACCAATGTATCCGCGATTCTCTTTGGCGCGTTGTTCGCGAGTTCTGCAAGCATCATCTTCAATTTTTTTAGCTAGACGATCACGCCACACATTCTTTTCATCCTCAGTTTGAATTTTAAAACATTCCATCCAGGCCTCGGGATGAATTGTAAAAGTATGCTTGGAGCGACTTTTGGCGGTGTAATCGTGAGTCAACTTAACCGCCAGTTTTTCGCCAATTGATCGACTAGGCAACTTCACGATATGAGTACGTCGCAGATGCGGGCACGAGCGTTGATGACGATTGTGCTTGAACATTCGCCAACTGGAGATTCCTGGGTACTCATCTAGGGCTTGAACAAGACCGTCTTTAATTGGATTGAGATATACGTACGAGATTTTATCGATAACATCAGTCGGAGTAAGAAGTGCTGGGTTATCGAATCCCTCGCACCAAATTGTTCGTTTTTTTCGACCAAGGAGCCGATTGATGGCATGCGCACTTTCGGTTTTAAATCGTTCCATAAAATCCGGAATATCATTTGGATCGTCTACAATCATAATAAAATGAACGTGAGTGCCTTCGAATAGAAAGTGGCAGATACGGACGGGGTGGAGGTGCTGGGCGCGGGCTAGGCAGCTCCAGAGGATGGTTTGGACTAATTGATTTGCCGGCATCATAATATCGGCCTCAACGGCGCAGGTAACCATTATTACGGTGCCATGTAGGAGTACTTTTGGAGTGCCTGACATTGTCTTGTTAGCCTCATTCTATAGAGCTCCCGAGATTGGGTCGCCGTGTGTATCGTAAAATCGGGCTAAAAGTTTCCTAGTTTTTTTGTAGGGGGGCTACTGGGG